>Ga0265298_10007770_pt1 | contig 12969 bp, 17 predicted proteins | sample AusTroGonzalo_MG_3_FD_193486 | JGI IMG/M metagenome (GOLD analysis project Ga0265298, IMG submission 193486) | Bovine rumen microbial communities from tropical cattle in Woodstock, Queensland, Australia - Gonzalo_01 | ecosystem: Host-associated > Mammals > Digestive system > Stomach > Rumen ... | reverse complement strand
GTACTTCGTTACAAAGGAGTCGGAGGCTATTACCAGAGACTTAGCGATACCGAGAGAGTACGAGTACTCCGCTACTAAGTCTTGCATAAGCTGGCGAAGATGCGTCAAGTCTACCTCAACGTCTCGGAGCTTGTTTCCGTCAGCGTCTACTTTCCGCTTGATAGGAGCGTATCTGTTCCAGCTCCTACAGCTGGTATATATGTAACGCTCTACGTCCTCCTTGTGAGAGACTTTCCGTATACCCTTGCCTCCGTCCGTATCGTCTATAAGTCCGAGTATCGTATTACAAAACTCCGCTTGTTGTTCGGCTTGCTCCCATATCTGGCAATAGTTTGCGAAGTAGGACGCTATCTTCTTTACGTTCTCCTGGAGTCCGTAGATACGGAAGCGGTTGAGCTGGTACTTCTCCGAAATGCGTAGGTATTGCTGGAAAGCTCGAAACTCGTCCTCGTCCTTCCTGGCGGAGTTGTAGATACTCTTTACCTCGGACTCCGAGAGAAACGCTCCTTCCTGGTGTACGGAGGCTTCCTCGTTCTCAATGATAAGGAGAGCTTTCTGTTTTGGAGTACCGCTCGTCAGTATCTCCTTAAGGTTTGCTTTTCGTGCCATATCGTTAGTCGTTTCTTGTCTTGAGTATTGCTTGCTCCAGAGCTTCCAGCCTCGCCTCTTGCTCGCTGGACTCTATCGCTCGGAGTATGTTCGCCAGCATCGTGTTTTCTCTGTAGGCTTGCGTCTCGCTTATAGTACCTCTCTGGTATTTCTTGAAGGAAATAAGCATAAGCTTTTTTATCTCCTTCGCTGAGTATGTGTTACTTACAGCCATAATATTGTATTACCGTATTACCGTATTATCATATTACCGTATTACCAATTTCGTACTACTTTCGTACTACTTTCGTCCTCGGCTATACTAAGCTGTCCAGAGCCTTCCGAGCCTCTTTCTCTTCCTGGAGCTCCTGGCTGGACTTGAAGATAGGAGAGACAAGCGAGCTTTCCAGCGTTGAGGAAGTCTTGAGTATCAAGTCCACGAGCTTCTCCGTAGGTACGTCCGAAAGGTTACGCTCGTCCAGCTCCGCCTGGAGCTTAGCCAGAAGAGCGGACAGACGCTTGATACGAGCCTCAACGGACAGAGCCTCCGCCTCGTACAGAGCGTCCAGCTGGACAGCTTGTAGAGAAGCTATCTCGTCCTTCATTTCCTTGACGGTATCTACTACCGTCTGCTTCGCCAGTCCGAGCTCCTTAGCGATACGGACTATACTGTAGTCCTTCGCTCGGAGCTCTACTATCTTGAGCTTAGTTTCCGAGTCTATCATAGCCAGTCAAGTATTTTTTCTTGTCCTACGAGCTCTCTCAGCTTCTCCAGCGGTATACGGTAGTACTCGGCTACTCGTGTAGGAGAAAGTCCTTCGTAGGCTTGCGGACAAGAGTAATAGTCATTTGTAAGGAAGCGAGCGAGAGCGAAGTCCAGAGCGGACGCTGACTTCCCTCTACTGAGCTCGGAGAGAGCCTCAGCGGACAGCTTGTACCGCTTCGTCAGCTCCGCCTCTTGCTCTCGGAGTATCGTGTAGTCCTCCAGCTGGCGGAGAGTGTAGTCTAAGTAGTCCACGAAGTACGAAGCACTATAGAAGCGGTATCCGCCGAGTAGCTTGTCCTGGTACTTCTTGACTACCTCAGCTCCGCAAAGCTTCGAGAGCTCCGCCAAGTACTTCTTCTCCGTCTCGTACGTCTTGCCAGTCAGTACGTAAAGTAGGAGCTCTCCGTCCTTCTCGCCTCCGTCATAGTCTCCAGACTCCAGCTCTTCCTTTATCTCCTGGAGCGTCATTTCTCCAAAGTCATCGAAGAGAGCGTATATCTTGAGCTCTGGCGGAGCTTCCTGGAAACGCTTTACCGCTTCCAGCGTTCTGTCTGGACTCGGCTCGTCCTCTCCGTAGTTGAAGTAGGAGCGGAGAGCTCTTCGTCCTTCGAGCGTGTGTATCGCCTCAACGGAGAGAGTCTCCGTAGGACGTACCAGCGGACGGAAGAGCGGAAGGAGAGCTTCGCCTCTTGAAAGATGCCTCGTACAGAAAGAGAGCCTATCGGAGTCAAAGAGCAAGTACAGCCAGTAGAGTCCAGCTTCCTCGCTCGTCTCCGCCTGGCGTGTTGTTACGTAGACAGTCGGACGAGCCTTGCTCTCGGAGTCCGCCTCCGCCTCTTCGTCTGGCTTGAGCCAGTACTTCCAGGAAAAGACTTTCCCTTCCGAGTCCGTAAGCTTCTCGGAGTTGAGCGTCCAGTCGGAGCTCCCTACCTTCGTAGTCTGTCGGAGTAGTCGGAGAGCTACTTCCGCTACTTCGTCCTCGCTGTGTGCTTCTGCGAAATATTTTATCATAGCTGTATTGTTGTTAAGTGAGTAGTCTTTCCTTCTTGTGGTTTTTGAGTACGAGTACCAGAGCGTCCTGGAGCGTCTCCTTGAGAAGTAAGCGAGCGTCCTCTTCCGTAAGCTCCCCTTCCCACTCGGAGAGCCTACGCTTCGCCTCGTCTACGCCCTGGAGTAGTTTGTCCTTCTCTTCCTTCGAGAGTACGAGCTTCGTCATCGTTCAGTCCTCCGCTACTATATTGACAAGTCCGCCAGAGTATCCGAGCGAGCGTACGTCCGCTACTCCGTAGACTCCGCTCTCCGTAGCTATCCGTACCTCCGTCTCTGGAGCTACTTCCTGGAGCTTCCGTATAAGTTCTTCCGCTGTCATAGTCCGTATAATTATGTTAACTTCTGTAATGCAAACTTTATGGAAGTAAGCCGTATTTTTTGCGTATTACTATTACTTCCTCAAGCGTCCACTACTTCAAAGGAGGTAGTACGTTAATGAAGCGTTTTATTTCGTCCTCGGAAATGTACTTCTTCCCTCCGATAAGAGTAGTAGAGAGCTTCTCTTGTTTAATGTACTTTCGGAGAGTGCCAGTAGTGATACCGAGCATAGAGGCTACTTCCGTCTGGTTGTAGAGCTGTGTACCTAATACGTTTTTCATCTGTATAGCTGTTTTATTGTTTTCCGTTCTCGTCCTTCTCTATAGTGATAAGTATAAAGCTCGCCTCCTTGAGCTTGAGCTCTGCGGACGCCAGCTCCGCCAGCGAGTCCTGGAGTCTCTTACTGATACAGTCTACTGTCTCCCTGGAGAGCACCTCTCGGAGCGTAGCCTCAACGGACTGGAGCTTCTCTACTTCCTGGAGTATAGTGTCTCGTCTTTCCATAGCGTCTACTTGTTAAAGACGTTTCCCTTCTTGCTGGCTGGCTTGAGCTTGATAGTCCCCTTCTCCGCCTCGTACTTCGCTATAAGCATATCCATAGCCAGCTCCAAGACTTCCTTCTTCTGGAGCGTCTCGTGAAGTGATATATACTCAAGCTTCGCCCACTTCTCCAAGTTCGCCTTAACGCAAATAGTACCGTATCCGTCCGTCTTGCTATCGTGCGGACGCCCTACTCTCCGTCCACGTCCTTCCAGTTGACGCTGGCGGAGCTTCGCCTTGAGCTCTTCGTCCTGGAGTGTGTCTATAGTTGCTTCCGCCTGGAGCTCCTTCTGGCTCTTGGCTTCTTCTTGCTGTTGAGGCTGGCTCGCTGGAGCGTCTCCGAAGAGTACCGCTACTCCGCCTCTGAGTTTTTCGCTTTTCTTGTCCATACCAAAATTATATTACTGTATTACTATATTACAATATTACTATTTTCGGAGAGCCTGGCGAGCTGGAGTCTCATAGTATCGAAGAGACGCCCTCTCAGCTCGTAGGCTTGCTTGAAGGGAAGAGACTGGTAGAGTACTCCGTCCAGCGAGTTCGCCAGAGCTACGAGTACCGTTACTTCTCTGTACTCCTTCTCCGTAGTGCGTTTCGTCTCCATACTACCGTAGTCTCTTCTCAAGCTCGTACGCCAGCTCTGTATAGTCCTTCGCTCCGTTACTCTCTGGAGCGTACTCCAGAATATTCTGGACAGCGAGCGGAGCTTCCGCCAGCGAGACGTTTTTCCTTATCTTCGTCTTGAGTACCAGCTCTCCGTACCTGGCTCGGAGTGCTTCCTCAACGGTCTGGCTGAGCTTGCTTCGCTCGTAGCGAGTTATCAAGATGCCAGAAAGACAGAGCTCTCTGTTAAGCCGTTTCTGCGTCATAGCGATTATATCCGCTATCTTCTGGAGTCCTTTACTCGGAAGAGCCTCCGCTGTCAGCGGTATAATTACGTCCGTTGAGGCTGTAAGAGCGTTCAGCGTCAAGAGTCCGAGACTCGGAGGACAGTCCAGAAGTATATAATCGTACTTCGCCTCAACGTCCTGGAGTACGTCCTTGAGTATCTTCTCTCGCTCTATAGCGGACGCTATTTCGAGCTCAATACCAGCCAAGTCCAAAGACGCTGGAGCTATGTGTACGCCAGTCTCGCCTACTCGGAGTATCGGAAGAGACTCCCTCTCCAGGAGAGCGTTATAGGTAGTACGCTCTGGCTCGTATCCGAGAAGAGAGCTTGTAAGGTTACTTTGAGCGTCCAAGTCTACCAGAAGTACAGAGCGTCCGAGCTTCGCCAGAGCCGAGCCTACAGACGCTACGGTAGTAGTCTTGGCTACTCCGCCTTTATGATTGCAAAAGCTAATTATCTTCGTTTCCATAGCTACAGAAAATATATTACCATATTACCGTATTACTATATTACCAATTATCAAAAGAGCGTCTCGTCCTTCTCTTCCTCTGGCTCGTCCGCTGGAAGGTCATCGTCCTGGAAGCTCGAAGCTGGTACTCCGTTTGGAAGTATCTGTCCAGTATTTCCGTTGAAGGTAAAAGTAGCGTCCAGCTTAGGAGCTCCGCCTCTGTTCTTGCTGAGTAGAGCGTATATCTTTCCAGGAGTTCCGAGCTCCATACGTTTCGGCTCTTCTATCGCTTTCTCGTTATACTGGCTTCCGTTCAGCTTCCGCTCTACGGAGTTCCAGAGTAGTACTACCTTGTTCGCCTCCCGCTCCAAGTCTGCGGAGTCCGCTATATTCTGGCTGAACATTTCCGTAGGACTCTTCGCCTCTCTGTTGAGCTGAGCGGAGAGCACTATCGGAAGCTTCTGCTCCTTCGCCAGCTCTCGGAGACTCTTCGCTATCGCCTTGAGCTCTTCGTTACGCTGGAGCTTGCTTCCGCCTTGCTTGTATAGGAGCTGTACGTAGTCAATAAAGACAGCCTTTACCGTCAGCTTCCTGGAAATGTAGCGTATAGCGTCTACCAGCTCGTCCGAGTAGAAGTCCGAGTCATAGATACGGAGCTTTCCGCTCTCTACTAAGTCCTTCATAAAGCGAGCTTCCTTCTCCTTGAAGCTGTCCTCTACCTCGTGCTTTATGTACCTGGAAGAGCCGTTTCTGTAGAAGTCCGCTATCGTAGTGAGGTTTCCGAAGTCCCTGGAAGGAGACGTAAGTTCAAGTCCAGCGTAGGTATTGACGAGCTCCATAATAGTACTCTCGTAGTCCTCTTCGTACGTGAAATACAGTACAGCTCCAGGAGTCTCGCTCTCGGCTGTCTGTAGTGCGAAGTTGCGGAGAAAAGTACTCTTTCCGTGTCCTGGCGGAGCACAAACGAGCGTAAGAGCTCCAGCTGGAAGGACAAGTCTCTCTACCTTGCGTCCAGACGAGAAGTAGTAGTCCGTCTTTATACCTTCTGGACGAGTACGGAGCTTCTCTCGTATACCGTCCGCTGTAGGAAGAGCCAGAAGCTCCGAGAGCTCCGTATCTTTGGCTATTTCCTGGACTGTGGAGGCTTCTTCTCGTAGGAGCTGGAGAGTTTCTCCGATACGCCCTTCCTCGGCTAATTTGGAGGCTTTTTCGAGTAGTTCCTTCGTCCGCTTCTCCTGGCGTTCAGCGTCCGCCAGAGCTTTCCGTCTGTCCGCTTCCTCCTGGAGTGCTTCCTTCGTGATACCAGCTCCAGACGTAGAGCGAGCGAAGAGCGTCAATACTCTGTCTCTGTCTACTGGCGAGACTACCTCAACGTCATTAAGAAGAGCTATCGTCTCTTCCTTGAAGTCATCGTAGTACTTCTCCGAGATAGTGTCTCCTTCGCCTTGCTTGGCTACGGCTCGCTTGTAGATGCTAAGGAAGAGATATACCGCTCCAGTCTTGGCGGAGTCTACTACCGCCTGGAGCTCGTCTTTGCTGTGCGAAGTCAAGAAGCTGTCTACGTCCACCTTCGTACCGTTCTGTCCGCCTGGAAGGACGGAGACGAGAGAGACGAGTCCAGCTCTGTGTATAGCGTGTATCGCCTTTTCTATCTGGCTGGCTTTGGCGAGCTGTTTGTCCTTCGTCTCTTCCGAGTCTACAAGTAGCGTTACTCGCTTGACGCCTCGCTTCCTGGCTTCCTGGAGAGCTTCCTCCGATAAGTCCAGTCCAGCGGACGCTACGATATTGTCTACGCCTCGTACTTGAGCTCGGAGAGCGTCCAGCTCTCCCTCTACTATCGTCAAGTCTCTGTCCTTCTCTCCGTTACCAGAGAGCCGTAGTCCAGTCAGTCCGAAGAGGCTGGCTTTCTTAGGAAGTCCGCTCGTATTCTTGTATTTTGGCTTGACGTCCGCCTCAATAGTACGGAGCTTGAAGCCGAGTATCCGTCCTCCGCTTCTGTACGGTATCGCCAGCGTATACTGAGTACCAGCACCGTACGGAGCTCCTTCGAGCTGGCTGGCTGTCTCCTGGCTACAGAAGCCGAGCTCCATAGCCTTGACTTCCTCAACGGAGTAGCCTCGCTCTTCCGTAAGGTAGAGAAGAGTATCCGCTCCAGCGTCCTCGAAGAGCTCTTTCCGCATCTTGGACAGTACCTTCTCCAGAGCCTCCTGGCGTATCTGGTACGCCTTGTACTCTTCCGTATCGCTGGAAGGAAGCTCCAGTCCACAAATACCAGCAAGAGAGCGGAGAGCTTCTACAAGCTCCGCTCCCTTCGCTCCTGGAGAGTGTCCGCTCCGCTTGAGCTGGAAGTCCACGAGAGAGTAAGTCTCGCCTCCTTGCTCGTGTATCAAGTGAGGCTTCTTCTTCGTTACTACCGTCTTGTCCTCTCTGTAAGGAGAAGTCGGCTCTCCGTTGAGGTAGTGCGAGCTGTGCCAGTCTCCGCCCTTGAGCCGAAACTCCAGCTCTGGAAAAGCGGAGTCCAGCCTATCGTAGAGAGCTGGATAGAGCTCGTAGTTTATGAAGTCCGTAAGAGCGTTCATAGCGTTACCTCTGTCTTGTCCTGGTTGTAGCTGTCCGTCTGTGCGAGACTCAGCTCCGTAAACGTCTGGACGTAGCCAAAGAGCTCCTTCTTAGCCTCGTCTATCTTCTCCGTAAGAGGCTGAGCGAGCTTGTCTACCTGCTCTTCTCCGTAGACGTCCGAGATAGCCTCGTAAGCCTGGTTGTAGCTCTCTTCCAGTAGACGGAAAGCATCGAAGAGCTTGGACGTAGTTTTTCCGATTGTGTACTTCATATTACTGTGTTTTAAGGTTGTTACTTGAGTCTTGCGTTAATCTGCTCTACGAGCGTGTATATATACGCCATACGCTTCGTATCGTCCTTGATACGCTCGCCAGCGATAAAGACTTCCTCAACGGCTGGAAGCTCCTTTACAATCCAGTCAAGTCTCTGTCCGTTACTACTTACCACTACTTTAGTAAACTCGCCTTTCTTGTACGGCTCTATTTTGATAGTGGAAAGAGCTATCGCTTGCTCGCTGGCGAGAGCGAGTACTATACTCTTGAAAGTTCCGCTCTTGTAGGGAAGAGAGATAGAGTAGAGCTCGCCTTTCTCGTCTCGTATATCTATGTACCAGTACAGTACCGTCTCTCCGTTGAAAGTACGCTCAAGCTTGTATATCTTCTCAAGCGTCCCTTCCACGTAGGAGTAATACTCCTTCTTTCCGTTCTCGGAGTGTACTATTTGTCCGTCCGAGATAGTGAGGTAGTATCGCCTGGCTCTTTGTTCTTGTTGTCCGAGTGCCATAGTTGTTACTTCATTATGCTATTATAGTCTTGCCCTTCGTAGTAGAAAGCGTACTCCTGGAGACGCCTGGAAGCTCCGTTCCAGTCCTCCGCTACGTTGAGGCTTGATAGATACTCTTTGTACTCGTTTCCTACGTACTTGAAAGCGTAGTAGAGTGCTTCGTCAAAGCGGTAGAGAGCGAAGCTAAGGTAAAGCTCTGGCTCGTGCTCCCAACTATCGTACAGCTCTCCAGGAGTCTCGTACTCCCAATCTTTGGCGAGCTTCTCCATAGAGTAGCCTTCCTTTGGATACGGACGGAAAGTATTGTCCTCTTCGTCCGCCCTGGCTGGCTCTGTAGTGTGATACAGCGAGCAAATAGACTCCAGGACGTAGTAGACGTCCAGCGTTACCTGGCGGAAAGCCTCCTTGTCCTTCGCTGGCATTTCCGAGACGGAGCGATAAGGGAAGTCGGAGACGCTGTAGTACTTTGCTCCGTCCTCGCCAGTCAAGTCTGGCTCTTTCGTCTCGTCAAACGGCTGAGCGGAGAAGCCGTAGTTTACCAGCCTCCACCACGTATTTACGAGTACTTTGGCTCTCATACCAGCGATAAGGACGGACTCCAGGTACGGAAGGAAAGCGGAGCGGAAGCTGGCTTCCTTCTTGTCCAGAAACACCTCCGCTGGCTTCTCTGTGAGCTCTCGTATCTTCGCCAGAGCATCGTCTGGAGAGTCTCCGTAACGCTCGTACAGCGGTCTACCTTCGTCCGAGAAAGAAGCGTCTATAGCGTCCTTCTCGTCCTCGTACCGTCCGCTCTTGAGAGTCTCCATAAGCCTACAGTAGAGACGCCTGGAGCGAAGCTCGTCCATACCGTTTGAAAACTCGTCTGGCTGAGCGAAGAGCGAGTATATAGAGAAGTCAGCTATACGCTCTTCCCTGGTAGGTATTACGCTCTCATTTTCGTAGGCTGGCGTAAGCTCCGCCTCTTGCTTCTTCTTTGCCATAATTTTATATTACCGTATTACTATATTACCGCATTACCGTATTACTATTTTCGTCCAGCGTCCGCTCCAGCTCGTCCAGCTCTCGGAGTAGCTCCGTTTTCGGAAGCCTCTCCAGGAAGGAGTAGAGAGCTCTTCTCGCTCGCTCTATTACGTCCGCCAGCTTCATACTCCAGAGCTTAGAAAGCCGAGTCCAGTACGCTCTCTGGAGCGTGTTCCAGACGGAGCTCTTCCTTGACGCTTTCCGTATATATCTGGCTCGTAGCTGGCGAAGTGTGTCGGAGTACCTCCTGGACGTCCGTAATCGCCCCTCCGTGCTTGAGTATCGCTACGGCTGTAGTGTGTCGGAGGCTGTGAGCTGTGTACTCCTTTCCGTCCAGTCCTATAGCCTGGAGTCCGCTCTTACAGATAGAAGAGATAGTCCGAGTAGTGAGACGCTCTCCGCTGTTCTGGTGCGAAGTTGAGGTAAACAACGGCTCGCCAGCCTTGACGCCTTTTCTCGTAGCGAGATACGCTCGTATCGGCTCGTAAGCCTTGTCCGTCAGTACTACAAAATCGTCCTTCTCTGTGTGCCCTTTGCCCCAAATAAGGAGGACTCTACGCTCGCCCTTGAAGGTAATATCGCCTACGTCAGCTCTTACTACCTCAACGGTACGGAGTCCAGTACGGAGCATAAGATTAACTATAGCGTAGTCTCGTAAGCTCAAGTCCTGGAAGTGCTGGAGAAGCTGTCCGCTCTTGGCGTCCGTAAGATGCTGTTTCTTGAAAGCTTGCTTCCGTCTCGGAGTCTTGATACCCTTTGCTATGTTTGGATAGAGCTTCTCGGCTTCCGCCCACTCGTAAAACTTCCGTACGCTGGTAATGTACGAGCCTACAGTAAGAGCGGAGAGTCCAGAAGCGAGTAAGCTGTCCTTGTACTCCAGAATATCCTGGCGAGTCAAAGAGATAAAGCGAGCCATACGTCCAGAGCTTTCCAGCCAGCCAAAATATTGAGAGAGAGTCCGAGTATACAAGCTCCGAGAGCTTTCCTTAACGTCTTGAGTAGCGATAAACGAAGCTACAGCACCTCGCCAGTTATCTGTACCAGCCTTGACGAGCTGTCCGCCTACTTTTACCAGCTGTCCGCCTACTCTTACTATTGCTCTTGACTTCTCCATAATTTTATATTACTATTAAACTCTACCGCAAAGTTACAAAGTTTTTTCAATTCTCCAAATTATTTTTACTGTCTTTTGATTGTACGCCTACTTCCGTCCGTCTACTCTGGCTCGTCCGCTCCGTCCAGATACGTCCCTCCAGAAGTGGAAGTATCGCCAGAGAGCTCCGTCATCGGCTTGTAGGGAAGAGAGCTCCAGTACTTTGCGAGTGCCTGGCTTATCTTCTGGCGTGTACTCGTAGAGAGCGTCTTTCCCTGGTTTGCTATTGAGAGCTTGTCCTTCTGGCTCTGGCTCATATCGTTCCTATAGATACGTTTCATACGCTTGAAGTTTTTATAGTTGTTATTATTGTTGAGGCTGGTACGTAGTGCGTACCTGGTACGCTTCGTATAATAAATATACCTCAACTCGCAAAAGTCCGCCAGACGGAAAAAATTTTTCGTTTCTATCTGTTGGCTACGTGCAAAAAGCCAGCGGTACGCCTCGTATTTACGGTAGGTATAGAGGCTGGTAACGTACTTGAAGTAAGTAAGATACGAGCGAAAATAGCCTTGAATTTCCTCGAAAGTTTCTCCATTGGTAAGCCGTACCGTAATTTTCTCCGAGAAGCCGTTATAAGTGCCATATAGAAAGCGTAGCTTACTATATTGGCTCTTATACCTCCGCTGGCGAGCTGGCTCTTCCCTGGCGTATCTGGTACGCCTCTCGTCCTCCAGGAGCGGAGCTCCGCCTCGCTCGCCTCCGCCAGCCTCAACTCTCTACGGAGTACTGGACGCTCGGAGAGCTTGAGAGTAGTACCTGGAAGGAAGGAAAAATCTACCAGAGCGAAGCTCTCAAGATAGCGAGCGGAAGCCTTAAGCGGACGCTCCGCTATCATTATATAGAATTCTATAATATTCTATATAATTCTATAGTGGTTAAGGACTTCTTTAGTTAAACTCCGTATGTTGTTAATAATAAGTTATTTACAGACACTTCAAAACGAGCGGAGCGTAACGTCAAATCCCCAAAGCGTAACGTCAAATCCCCAAAGCGTAACGTCAAATCCCCAAAGCGTAACGTCAAATCCCCAAGAGTAATTTCCAGCTCTGGAGACTCTTTTCTTTCCTTTCCGTATCGAAAGTAAGACGTACGCCAGACGGAAGAGCTCCATAAGAGCCGTTTTCAGCCTCGTAGACGGACGTTAAGCTCTCGGAGGTACTACGAGTCCAAAAGTATAGCGTAACGTTAAATCCACGTACTTCCGCCCCAAAGAGAGCCAAATATATTACCGTATTACCGTATTACCAATACGAAAAAAGAGCGGAGAGCTCTCTCAGCTGTCCGCTCGCTACAGTAATATAAAGTTGAGGCTGTTACGCCTCTGGAGTGTTTCCGTCCTCTTCCTGGAAGAGAGAGCCAGCGTCCGCTCCGTCCTGGACTTGTGCCTCTGGCTTCGTAGATGCTGTCGGAGCTGGAAAGAGCTGTACTACCTTCTCGTCTTGCTTATCGTAGTCAAGATTGAAAACGAAGTCCACTCTCTTTCCCTTTGCGGTATCCGTTACTCTTGTAGCGTCCGTAATAAGTCCGTAGTCCTTGAGAGCTTGTATCGCTCTGTCCAAGTCTCTGTAGAAGCGTCTCTTCTGTTCTCTGGAGTTTCCGTAGCCTACTGTTACTCTCTCCTGGAGCGTAGACGCCAGCTCGGAGTAAGTGAGAGCGTCTCGCTGGACTTTGGCTCTCGCCTTGAAGTAGGCTTCCTCGCTCTTGTACTGGCTCTTCTTGAGCTTCTCAACGGCTTGGAGGCTGGCTATTCTGTGTCCGCTGTACTTCGCCAGTAAGTCCGAGAGTAGGACTCCGAAGAGCTCCGTATCCGTTCCGCTTCCAGTCTTGCCCCAAATCTGGAAGAGCTTAGGCTTGACTATAGCGTACTTCGAGTACAGCTCGTAGAAGAAGATACTACCGAAAGTAACGGCTATGAAGTCAGCGTCCAGCGTCTTGTCCTTGCTCAAGTCCTCCACTTGTTCCGATATTTGGATAAGCGGAGCGATAAAGCGGAGTTGTCCGTCCTTCGTACCGTACTCGCCAAACGTCTGTACTTGCTTGACGTCCGCCATAGCTTGCAAGTCGGAGAGTACTTCCTCCTTCTGGCGTGCCCTGGCTCGTCCGTCAGTAGTTACGAGTCTCGTCAGTATAGTAATGTTTATCGGAAGCGTTATACGGCTGTTTGGAGTCTCGCCTTGAGCGAGCTTCCGTACGTACGCCTTTACCTCGTCATCGTCTTTTGCCTGGCTGAGAAACATAGAGAGAGCGTACGTAAGCTTCTGCTGTCTCTTCGTGAGAAAAGTAGTCTTTCCGTCTCTGTCTATAAGCCTCCGCTCGTCTATCGCCTGGAGTTCGAGTACTTGTCCGTCTTGAGTGTTCAAGAAGAAAGTAGCGTCCTTCCTGGAAGCAATATTCTGAGCCAGAGCTACGCTCATAGAGCCAGTCTCGCCAGTTACGAGCTTCTGTTTCTCTTGAAGGAAGCCGTAGTCATATCGTATATTTGTCCGTACGTGTGTCATAGCGAGAAAGCGTTTTTAGCGTTCTGGAGTCCTATCGGCTCTATCTCTTCCCAAGCTGGAAGTATAGCGTACTTCGCTCGGAATTGTACCTCTCTGTCCGCCTCGCCTTTTGCCTCCAGGAGCTTAAGGTAGGAGTCTCGTCTGTATATCTCTGGTACTTCCAGTCTCGGAGACTTAAGGTACTGGAGAGCGTCCTTTACGTCTCCAGGAATAAAAGCGGACGCCTTGTACTTCGTTACAAAGGAGTCGGAGGCTATTACCAGAGACTTAGCGATACCGAGAGAGTACGAGTACTCCGCTACTAAGTCTTGCATAAGCTGGCGAAGATGCGTCAAGTCTACCTCAACGTCTCGG
>Ga0265298_10007769_pt1 | contig 12970 bp, 13 predicted proteins | sample AusTroGonzalo_MG_3_FD_193486 | JGI IMG/M metagenome (GOLD analysis project Ga0265298, IMG submission 193486) | Bovine rumen microbial communities from tropical cattle in Woodstock, Queensland, Australia - Gonzalo_01 | ecosystem: Host-associated > Mammals > Digestive system > Stomach > Rumen ... | reverse complement strand
CACGCGTCAAGGATTTGACAGAAGATGAGGTTGCGAAGATCCGTGACCAGATCGAGAACAATTACAAGGTTGAAGGTGACCTTAAGAGAGAAGTACAGTCCAACATCAAGAGACTTACAGATATCGGCTGCCTTCGCGGACGTCGCCACAGACTGGGTCTCCCTGTAAGAGGCCAGCGTACAAAGACTAATGCTCGTACACGTAAGGGTCCGAAGCATACAGTTGCTGGTAAGAAGAAGTAAGGTGAGGTAAGTCAAAATGGCACAGAAAAAAAGCTTAAGACCCAGAAGAAGTGAGCGTAAGAACGTTGTAGACGGTCAGGCTCATATTCACGCTACATTCAATAACACAATTATTACTATTACCGACAAGCAGGGAAACACAATTTCCTGGGCTTCTGCAGGTATGGACGCCAAGGGTTCACGTAAGGGCACGAGCTATGCTGCTCAGGTTGCTTCCGAGAAGGCTGCTAAGACAGCTTGTGATCATGGTATGAAGACTGTTGATGTTTATGTTAAGGGACCCGGATCAGGACGTGAGTCTGCAGTTCGTGCTCTCGAGACAGCAGGCCTCAGAGTCACAATGATCAAGGACGTAACACCGGTACCTCACAATGGTTGCCGCCCTCCCAAGAGAAGAAGAGTTTAATCTTCTGCTTGGCTGAATACTTAGATAGAAAAGAGGAATATAGCAATGGCTAGAGATATGACACCTGTCCTCAAGAAGTGCAGAGCGCTCGGCATTGAGCCTGCTTTCTTGGGAGTAGAGAAGAAAGAATCTAAAAAGCATGGCGCATCCAGACCTCGTAAGATGAGCGAGTATGGCATGCAGCTTAAGGAGAAGCAGAAGGCTAAGTTCATTTACGGCGTTCTTGAGAAGCCCTTCAGAAACTATTTCGAGAAGGCACAGAAGCTCAAGTACGGTACAACCGGTGAAAACCTCATGATCCTCCTTGAAACAAGACTTGATAACGTTTTGTTCAGAATGGGTCTTGCTCGTACAAGAGACGAAGCTAGACAGATCGTAAGCCACAGAGAAGTTAAGGTTAACGGCAAGATCGTTAACATCCCTTCTTATGCGGTTAAGGTTGGCGATGTAATTGAGATCAAGGAGAAGGCTAAGTCTTCACAGAGATTCAAGGACATCATCGAAGTTACAGGTTCAAGAGCTAACCCTGCATGGGTTGAAGCAGACAGCGAGAAGCTCTGCGGTAAGATCCTTGCAATCCCTTCAAGAGATCAGATCGAAGTACCTGTAAACGAAGTTGCAATCGTCGAGTTGTATTCTAAGTAATAACACCCCGTAGCAAGATTTAGAATAATCCAGGAGGAACAAACATGATGGAAATCAGCCAGCCGACCGTTAAGTGCGTTGAGACCAACGAGGATAAGTCATACGGCAAATATACCATCGCCCCGCTCGAGCGTGGATTCGGCACAACTCTCGGAAACTCACTCCGCAGAGTGCTCCTTTCTTCACTTTCCGGCGCGGCAGTAACATCTATCAAGATCGAAAAGATTAAGCATGAGTTCTCCACTGTTCCGGGTATTATCGAGGATATGACAGAGATTATCCTTAATATCAAGGGTATCCGTGCAAAGCTTCATAATGAGTCCAACATCGTAAGCATCAGTGTCGCTAAGGGAAGAACCGGCGAGCTCACAGCTGGTGATATCGTTCACGGACCTGAAGTAGAGATCATGAACCCTGATCACGTTATCGCTCACCTCAACGGTGCGGACGACGTATTCATGGAATTCACACTCAGCAAGGGTCGCGGATACAATACTGCAGAGCAGAATAAGCCCGCAAAGCAGGTTATCGGTGTAATCCCGATCGATTCCATCTTCACACCTGTAAAGAAGGCTAACTATAAGGTCGAAAACACTCGTGTAGGCGCTCGTACAGACTACGACAGCCTTACACTTGAGGTTTGGACCGACGGAACAATTGATGTTGACGAGGCACTCTCTTCAGCAGCAAATTGCTTGATCGAGCATCTTAAATTCTTCACAGCTCTTGCTGATACAGATTCAGCACCGAGCTTCAAGAACATCGAAGAGAGCGGCGAGCATGATTCAAAGCTTTCCGGTGTAATCGAAGATTTAGATTTCTCTGTACGTACATACAACTGTCTCAAGAGAGCACAGATCAACACAGTTGGTGATCTCGTAGCTCGTTCAATGGATGAGATGATCAAGGTAAGAAATCTTGGTAAGAAGTCCCTCGAGGAAATCATCGAGAAGCTTGAAGACATGGGTCTGCACCTTAGAGAAGCAGAAGATTAAGTTAATTAGCAGGAGGAATATAGAAAATGCCTAACAGAAAATTCGGCCGTGCTTCAGATCAGCGCGCTGCTATTCTGAAGAATCAGGTCACAGCATTAATCATAAACGGAAAGCTCGAGACAACAACAGCTCGTGCTAAGGAAATCAGCGCTATCGTTGAGAAGCTCATTTCTTCAGCAGTTAAGGAACAGGACAACTTCACAACTAAGGAGATCACTGTTTCCGCTGCAAAGCTCGACGGTAAGGGCAAGAAGGTACTTAAGACAAAGACATCCAAGAGCGGTGCTAAGTACGAAGTAGTTGACCGTGAAGTTAAGACAAAGACAGTTCAGGTTGACGCTCCTTCTCGTCTCGCTGCAAGAAAAGCAATCATCAAGTGGGTTAACAAGAGCCACGATGCAGAGGGCAACATCATCAATCCCGTTAACAAGGTATTTGATGAGATCGCTCCCAAGTATGCAGGCAGAAACGGTGGTTACACAAGAATCATCCGTTTGGGCGCTAGACGTGGTGACGGTGCTGAGATGGCTATCTTGGAGTTCGTGTAATAAATACACAAACAAACACAATAAATTGAATTGTTAATCAGTTACGGGGAAAGGTTTACATCTTTCCCCGTTCTCTTTAAAATGGTTCTACCATTAAGCCAAGCGGGGAACAGAGTTTGCCGGAAGACCCTAACAAGATAGTTGTAAAAGATGTCAGTTTCTCTTACGACGTTGATGAAGAAACTGAAGGTAAGGCGCCAAGACTTGCTCTTGACGGCATTTCCGTCTCAATTGAAAAAGGGTCATATACAGCCATTTTGGGAAGCAACGGTTCCGGAAAATCCACGCTGGCAAAGATTATCGACATATTGGAAGTTCCCGACAGCGGCAAGGTCGTCATTTTCGGCAAAGATACTGATGATGACAATCTGTTCTGGGATATAAGATCTCACTGCTGCTGCGTTTTCCAGAATCCTGATAACCAGATAGTCGGAACGATGATCGAAGAGGACGTTGCTTTCGGGCCTGAGAATTTAGGCGTACCCAATCCGGAATTAAGAGAACGTGTTGACCAGGCGTTAAAAGACGTCGGTCTTTTTGAATACAGACACAAGGAAACAATGGCGCTGTCCGGCGGACAGAAACAGAAGCTGGCCATTGCCGGTGCTCTTGCGATGCATCCGGATATCCTTATCCTTGATGAGGCCACGGCAATGCTGGATCCTACGAGCAGGGACGAATTCCTTACACTCGTTGAGAAGATGAGAAAAGAAAAGGGTCTTACGCTCATTACGATCACACACGACATGACTGAGGCGTTAAGATGCGATAAGATCGTTATCGTTGATAAGGGCAAGGCTGTGAAGGAAGGCACTCCGGAAGAGATCTTCATGATGAACGATCTCTGGAAATATGGCCTTAAGAGACCCGTTAAGTTCAATTTCGCTTTCGAGATTGCAAAGCTTACTGACAGCGAGCTTACGGAGGATGACTTAAGGAGCACCGAGACACTCATCGCAAGTCTTGTAAAGATGCTTCGAAAGCCCGGATTAAAGGCTCCGGAAAACGTTCCGTCACCTGAAAAAAAGACGGATGACAACGATATCATCATGTCCGTCAAAGGACTCTCATATGTTTATCCCGGAAGTGACACAAAGGCTCTGGACGATGTCAGCATAGACATCAGAAGAGGCGAGGTGCTTGGAATCGTCGGCGAGAGCGGTTGTGGCAAGACCACATTGATCTCACACATGAATGCAATCTTCAGACCTCATGAGGGTGATGTGATAATCCACACCAAAGACGGAGAACTGTCCTGCAGGAATAAGAAGGACACGATGAAGATCAGACAGAATGTCGGACTCGTTTTCCAGTATCCGGAGTATCAGCTCTTTGAAGAGACGGTATATAAAGACATCGCTTACGGACTCCGTAAGATGAATCTTGATAAGAAGGAACAGACCATCCTCATAAGGGACGCTGCCGCCAAAGTAGGCCTGTCAGAAAGAGAACTGAACAGCAGTCCCTTTGAGTTATCAGGAGGACAGAAGAGACGTGCCGCAATGGCAGGCGTTCTGGTAATGAAGCCCGGCATCCTGGTCCTCGATGAGCCCGCTTCAGGACTTGATCCGAAGGGCCGTCATGAGATGTTCAGGATAATTAAGGAGCTCAGAGACAGCGGAACCACGATCGTTCTTGTTTCTCATAACATGGATGAAGCCGCTGTTAACTGCGACCGTATCTGTCTCATTGATAACGGTAAGATCAAGGCTGTCGGAACTCCGGCTGAACTGTTTGTCAAAAAAACAGCGGACGAACTGAATGTCCAGCTGCCCAGAATAACAAGGTTCTCGGCCATGCTCAGAACAGAGCTCGAAGAGATATATCCTGACATTAATTTTTGCGGTAATTGCTTTGACCCTGAAAAGGAAGCCAAAGTGATCGTTGATGCCGTATGCAGGGCAGGTGATGCCGATGCTTAGTAACATCAGTCTCGGCAGGTACTATCCTGCACATTCACTGCTTCACGATACGGATCCGAGAGTAAAGACGCTGCTTTACGGCGTTTATCTTGTTGCGATATTCATAATCAAGGAACCGGTTTCGATCGCCGTGCTCGCCGGAATAATATTCATCCAGTTGTTAACGGCAAAGATCACGCCAAAGATATTGTGGGCGACGGTTAAGCCGATTATTCCGCTGGCACTGTTCATCTTCCTGATAAATGTTTTCACCATAAAAGAGGGAGATGTTTTATTCTCGTGGCAGATCATTACTGTCACAAATTACGGAATAAGCCGTGCAGCCATAATGGCGATAAGACTGATATTCCTCATCATCTCGACGAGCATACTCCTTACGCTGACAACAACGCCCCTGAAAATGAGCGATGCACTGGAGAGCCTTTTCGCGCCGCTGGCACTCATTAAGGTGCCGGTTCACGAGATGAGCATGATGATGTCGATCGCATTAAGGTTCATTCCGACCCTCGCAGCGGAGACTGACAAGATCATGAAAGCGCAACAATCGCGTGGTGCGGACTACGATACGGGCAGCTTCGTGAACAAGGTAAAAGGGTATATTACAGTCCTGATTCCGTTGTTCGTATCGAGCTTCAGAAGGGCCGATGAGCTTGCAGTTGCAATGGATGCGAGGTGTTACAGGGGCGGTAAGGGAAGGACAAAACTGAACCCTCTGAAGCTCACTTCGAGAGATGTGCTCGTAGGCATAATGTTTGCACTTCTTGCTACTTTGGTTGTAACCCTTGATTTCTCTTTGAGATAAGAGATTTGCTGTGATAGAATTTGTTGGAAATCCCAAAAACAGGCGAAAGGTTGGAAAATAGATGAGTTATTATTGCGGAATCGACTTGGGCGGTACGAACATCAAAGCAGGTATCGTTGATGAAGAAGGTAAGCTTCTTAACAAACTGTCGATCAAGACCAGAGCTGAGAGATCCATGGAAGAGATCATCCACGACATGGGCCAGCTCGCAGCAGATGCTATCAAGGATGCAGGACTTGAGGTAAAGGATATCGAATGTATCGGTATCGGTTCACCCGGAACACCTGACAATGAAGAAGGTTTACTCGTTTATTCCAGCAATCTTCCTTTCAACAAGGCTCCCATGAGAAAGCTTATCAGAGAGGTTATCGACCTCCCTGTATATATCGATAACGATGCTAACTGTGCAGCAATGGCTGAGGCAGTTGCAGGTGCCGGTAAGGGCGCTAAGGATTCAGTCACCATCACACTGGGAACAGGAGTTGGTGCAGGCGTAATCGTTAACGGAAGAATCTTCTCAGGATTCAACCAGGCAGGTTCGGAGTTCGGTCATACCGTTCTCGTATCCGGCGGCGTTCAGTGCGGATGCGGCAGAAAGGGCTGCTTCGAGCAGTATGCTTCCGCAACGGCTCTCGCAAGAATGACAAAAGAGGCTGCTGAAGCAAATCCAGACTCCCTTCTTAACAAGGTTAAGGGTGAAGAAGGTGAGTGGAATGCCCGTATCGCTTTCATCGCAATGCGCGAAGGCGACAAGGTTGCAGCTCAGGTCGTTGACCAGTACACGGATTACTTAGCTGACGGTCTCGCAAATGCGATCAATGCGTTCATGCCTGAAGTAGTTATTGTAGGCGGCGGTGTATGCAACGAAGGCGATCCGCTCCTTAAGCCCGTTATGGAGAAGACAATGTCACGTCCTTATTTCGGACCCGGAGTTCCGAAGACACGCGTTGCCATTGCCCAGATGGGTAATGATGCAGGCATCGTTGGCGCTGCCATGATGGGCAGATCCTGCATTAAAGACAACATTAACGGCAAGTAATACGCTATGCCGAGAATAGCCTTCATCACTGAGTTTGACGGCACTGATTTTGCGGGCTTCCAGTCACAGGAAAACGCAAGGGCTGTTCAGGATGTAATAGAGAAGGCATTAGAAGAACTTTATAAAACGAAGATCAGACTTACGGGATGTTCCCGCACGGACGCAGGCGTGCACGCCAAGTGCCACCTGAGCCACGCGGATGTCCCGTTTGTCATTCCAGAGGATAAATTCCCGCTTGCAATGAATGCGCTGCTGCCTGACGATGTGGCAGTGAAGAAGTCTTTCTATGTGGGCGGTGATTTCTCCGCAAGGTTCGATATCAAGGGCAAGCGTTACATCTACAGGATCTATTCTTCTCCGACGAGAAGTCCGCTGCTCGACCGTAATGCATATTACTGTCCCATCAAGCCTGACATCTCTAAAATGCAGACGGCAGCTGAATTTTTCGCCGGTGAACATGATTTTGCGGCATTCTGCGCAACGGGCGGCAGTCAGAAGACTACCGTGAGAAGACTTTTCGGAGTAAAAGTTTTCGAGAAGGGGGAAGACCCCTGCCAGATCGAGATCGAAGTATCAGGCGAGGCATTCCTTTACAACATGGTAAGGATCATTGCAGGTACGCTGCTCTATGTAGGTCAGGGTAAGATTGAACCGGAAGAAGTCAAAAACATAATTGACAAGTGCGACAGAAGCCTGGCGGGAAAGACTCTGCCTGCCAAGGGGCTCACGTTGGAAGAAGTCTATATATAAGGACAATCGCTCCCCATCTTATTAATAAAAAATACTTAAGGTGATATAATTGATTAAATGCGGGCCGGAATACCCGCATTAATATAATCTTGGGAGGATTAAGAATATGATTAGCTGGTGGGTTTTTTGGCTCGTCGTAGCTATCATTATGTTGGTCATTGAAGTCGTGACCACGGGTCTTGCGACGCTATGGTTTGCTCTCGGAGCTATCGTGGCGATGGTTATGGACCTTTGTGGGGCACCGCTTACTTCACAGATCATAGTGATGGCAATCGTTTCCGTGGCCAGCTTCATTCTGTGTATGATCTGGATCAGACCCAAACTCGAGTCACTTCGCAAGAAGAATGTCCAGAGGACAAACGCAGACAGGCTCATCGGAAGAGAAGGAGTGGTAATCGTACCTCTGAACGGTGCCGAAGGCAAAGGACAGGTCAAGATCGACGGCCAGGTCTGGAGCGCCAAGGCAGATACCGATATCGCAGAAGGTATCAAGGTTACCGTTAAGGCAATTGAAGGTGTTAAACTCGTAGTCGAGATTACACAGTAATAAGGGGAGGAAATATTTATGTTTACAGTAGCAGCAGCTTCAGCAGGCGGAATCGTAGGAATCGCAATCGGAATCATCGTCATATTGATTCTCATCATACCGAACATCAAGATCGTTCCGCAGGCAACCACGTTTATCATTGAACGTCTGGGTACATACAGAACAACATGGGAGACAGGCTTCCACATGAAGGTCCCTTTCATTGACCGAGTTGCAAAGAAGATCTCATTGAAGGAAAAGGTTGCAGACTTTGCACCTCAGGCCGTTATCACAAAGGATAACGTTACAATGCAGATCGATACGGTCCTGTTCTATCAGATCGTTGACCCTAAGCTCTATACATACGGAATCGAGCGTCCCATCGTTGCAATCGAGAATCTCTCGGCAACGACACTCCGTAACATCATCGGTGATCTGGAACTCGACCAGACACTCACATCAAGAGACATCATCAACACAAGAATGAGAGAGATCCTTGATGAAGCTACAGACCCTTGGGGAATCAAGGTTAACCGCGTTGAGCTCAAGAACATTATCCCGCCTAAGGAAATCCAGGCAGCGATGGAGAAGCAGATGAAGGCTGAGCGTGAGAAGAGAGAAAAGATCCTTATCGCAGAAGGTGAGAAGGAATCCGCAATCAGAGTGGCAGAAGGTGAAAAGGAAGCAGCTATCCTGAGAGCTGAAGCTAAGAAGCAGGCAGCAATCAGAGAGGCAGAAGGTCAGGCTCAGGCTATCCTCGCAGTTCAGGAAGCTACGGCAAAGGGTCTCCAGATGGTCAAGGATGTCGGCGCTGATGACGGACTTATTGCCATCAAGGGTCTTGAAGCATTGGAGAAGGTCGGTCAGGGTGCATCCACAAAGATCATCATCCCTTCAGATCTTCAGGGCATTGCCGGCCTTACAACAACGATAAAAGAGATTGCAAAATCCTAATTTATAACCCGTGGAGGTAAATCTAAATGGATTACGGTATGTGGAATGACAGAACCAACATGAGTATGCTCACAGACTTCTATGAGCTTACGATGGCAAATGGTTATCTGAACAGCGGCAACAGGGACAAGATCGTTTATTTCGACATGTTCTTCAGAAACATTCCCGAGAACGGCGGATATGCCGTTATGGCAGGTCTTGAGCAGGTTATCGATTACCTCTCCAGCCTCAAGTTCTCAGAGGACGATCTCACGTTCCTCAAGGAGAACTATCACTTCAACGATGAGTTCATCAGCTATTTAAGAGACTTTGAATTCACATGTGATGTATGGGCAATTCCTGAAGGAACTGTTGTGTTCCCCAAAGAGCCCCTCGTTAAGGTAAGAGGTCCTATCATTCAGGCACAGCTCCTTGAGACAGCGCTCCTCTGCACGATCAATCACCAGACTCTTATCGCTACAAAGACTGCAAGAATCGTAAGAGCTGCAGAAGGCAGACCGGTCATGGAATTCGGTGCACGCCGTGCGCAGGGATTCGATGCTTCCGTTCTCGGTGCGAGAGCAGCTTACATCGCAGGCGCAGCAGGAACATCCTGCACTATCTGCGGACAGCAGTTCAACATTCCGCTCTCCGGAACAATGGCACACTCCTGGGTAATGCTTTTCGACAGTGAGTTCGAGGCATTCAAGGCATATTCACTTGCTTATCCGGACGGTGCACTCCTGCTCGTTGACACATATGACGTTCTCCGTTCAGGTATTCCCAACGCGATCAAGTGTGCAAAGGAAGTTCTTGAGCCCATGGGCAAGAGACTCAAGGGTATCCGTATCGATTCAGGAGACCTCACATACATGACACAGAGAGCACGTAAGATGCTCGATGATGCCGGCCTTAAGGATTGTAAGATCACGGTATCCAATGCTCTTGATGAATACCTCATCAGAGACCTCATCAGCCAGGGCGCATGCATCGATTCCTTCGGTGTAGGTGAGAGACTCATCACTTCCAAGGCTGAGCCTGTTTTCGGCGGCGTTTATAAGATCGCTGCTGTTGAGGCTGAGGATGGCACGATCATCCCCAAGATGAAGATCTCCGACAGTGTCGGCAAGGTAACAAATCCCTGCAGCAAGAAGATCGTAAGATTCTACGACAACGCAACGGGCAAGGCATTGGCTGACGTTGTAATGGTAGCTGATGAGGAGATCCCTAACGGCGAACCTTATGAGATCTTCGATCCTGATAACACATGGAAGTCCAAGGTTCTCGAGAACTACACGGCGAAAGAGATCCTCGTTCAGATCTTCAAGAACGGTAAGCTCGTTTACGACAAGCCTTCCATCGAAGCAATCAGAGCTAACTGCACAAAGGAACTCGATTCACTCTGGGAATCCATCAAGAGATTCGAGAATCCCCATAATTATTATGTCGACCTGTCACCCAAGCTTTGGAAGATCAAGGACGACATCTTAAGATCTTACAGACATAAATAAGGAGTAACACAAATGGCAAATCCGATTATTACGATCCAGATGAAAAACGGCGGCACAATGAAGGCCGAGCTCTATCCCGAGATTGCACCAGAGACAGTCAAGAACTTCGTAGACCTGGCTGCAAAGGGTTTCTATAACGGACTCATCTTCCACAGAGTCATTCCCGGATTCATGATCCAGGGCGGTGACCCTCAAGGTACTGGTATGGGCGGTCCCGGTTATACGATCAAGGGCGAGTTCTCTGCAAACGGCTTCAAGAATGATCTGAAGCACACAAGAGGCGTTCTCTCCATGGCTCGTGCAATGGATCCCAACTCAGCAGGTTCACAGTTCTTCATCATGCATGAGGATTCTCCGCATCTTGACGGACAGTATGCTGCATTCGGCAAGCTCATCGAAGGCATCGAAGTCGTAGATGAGATTGCATCTGTCAGAACAGACTATAACGACAGACCTCTTGAACCCCAGCAGATAGAGTTCATGACTGTCCAGCTCTGATCTGAGTCTGACTGAAGTTTCAACAGCGGGAGACAAAGGGAAGGATAATGAAGGAAGTTAATCAGATAGGAAGTGCTTCGAAGGCTAAGAAGAAACCCGGCATCGGTCCGAAGAAATCTTCTGAATCCAAAAGCATTACAATACCTTATCCGTGGTTATTCGCTTCAGTTATCCTTTTCCTGACCATCCCGCTGTTTATGTTTTTCATGGGATACCTGCGTCTTACAGTAGGCATTCCTCTGACACTGATCTTTTTGGGTATCGTTCTGTACAGCATATCTGACTGTCTTAACGATCCGGATGGCACAAAGCTGTTAAGATACCACCACGATCTTAAGATTCCGGTAAATTACCTTGTCGGATTTGCGGTTACGGCGCTGGTCTTATCCTTTATTTCCGGTACGGGTGAGTATATCTTCACTCTTCAGGATCACGCTTTCAGACGCGCGATCTTAAGAGATCTCATTGATTACGACTGGCCGGTTATATATAACTATTCAACGCAGACCAATCCTGAAGTACAGGCGATCTTCGGCCTCGCTTCAGGCGAACGTGCATTCACGTACTATTTTATTTACTGGATGCCCGCAGCACTTGTCGGCAAGATATTCGGATTCGAAGCCGGAAACTTTGCTTTGCTGATATGGAATGCAATAGGAATCTTCCTGGCTTTTCTTACTGCCAGTGCGGCCATCAGGAAATGTACTGCTGCCGTTCCGTTTATGTTCGTGTTCTTCTCGGGTCTCGACGTAATACCTAACGTTGTCTATCTGTTTACCCAATATGAAGAATGGCGCTGGCTGGAAGGATGGGTTCCTTCAATGTCCTATGTCAGCAACTTCAGGGAACTTGCGAGCGTATATAACCAGATGATTCCGTGTTTCCTGATCGTTGGTCTGCTCATGATATCGCAGAATACGCGTTCAATGGGACTTACCGGTGGTATTCTCTTTGCTTATTCACCCTGGGCAGTGTTCGGAATTCTGCCTATTGTATTAGCATATGTGTGCGGCAAGCAGTTAAGGGCCGAAAAACCGCTCAAGACGTTAACTAATGTTTTCAGTCCTTCAAACATCGCTTCAGCCTTACTGCTGCTTGTCATTTTCGGAAGCTACTACATGTCAAATTCCGGTGCGGTCAGCGTCAGGTCGTTTGCATGGACTCATTTTGACAGCATCATAAAATTTGTCTTTGCCTATATTGCATTTATCGCTATAGAGGTTCTGCCGTTCGTTATCCTGCTTTACAAGCGTGCTTCCAAGAACCCGGTTTTCTGGGCTGCCATCGTTGCTTTGGTGCTCATTCCTCTGTATCAGATATCGGAAATGAACGATTTCAACATGAGAGGATCTATGCCAGCACTGTTCTTCTTCAGCATCTTACTCAGTGATGTAATTGCTGATGTCATGGCAGTTAAGAACACTCCGACGACCAGGAAGGGCTGGCTTAAATCCGCTGCAATCATGCTGACGGTTATCCTCATGATGTTCCCGACGCTGTTCAACTTCTTCGTTATCTTCGGTTCCGTCGTGACAGGTGTGCCGAGTGACAGGGAAGACATCGGATCATTCGGAAACATTAACAAGGCATCCTACGCCGAGGTCATTCAGGAACAGTTCTTTGCCGAAGGATTTGAAGAGAGCTTCTTCTACAAATACTTCGCGAAATAACAGAAACAAAACCTGCTAACAAAAAGCAAGTGCTTGTTGGCAGTTTTTTCTTTGGTGCATTTTAGGCATGGCAAACAGACCGGAATCAAATCCGGTCTTTGTTTTAGCATTTAAGGATTTATGCTACTTGGTATACCTCCATCACTCGTGCGTAGTAAATGCGCAGGAACTTGTTCAGGCCAGCTATTTTGGCCTGTTTCTTGCTTTTGCCTTCAGCTTCTTTTTTCAGGATGTAGTTGTATACGGTGCAATCTTTGGGTGCCTGATGGCTCTTGAGCACCCTCATAACCTCATATCCCGTTTTACGCAGCGTTGCCGAACCTTTCTTGGATATTTTTCGATTAGATCCTACGAATTGTCCGGATTCGTAAGGCGGCGGATCAATTCCAGCCCAAGCTATTAGGGCTTTGGCACTGTGCAGTCTTCTTACATCACCAATCTCTGCTATAAGCTTGGGTGCCAGCACATCTCCAACACCGCCCA
>Ga0265298_10007767_pt1 | contig 12975 bp, 13 predicted proteins | sample AusTroGonzalo_MG_3_FD_193486 | JGI IMG/M metagenome (GOLD analysis project Ga0265298, IMG submission 193486) | Bovine rumen microbial communities from tropical cattle in Woodstock, Queensland, Australia - Gonzalo_01 | ecosystem: Host-associated > Mammals > Digestive system > Stomach > Rumen ... | reverse complement strand
GAAGGAAGTTTATCCCAAGCTTACCATTCCCCCGGATGCCGGGAACGCCATTGAAATCATGAAAAACCGTGATCTCGGTGTGGTGGATGAAATGATCCTGCTTTATTACGACAAGACCTGCAAGACGATGACGGACATTAAGGGCGGAATACCCGGATACAGTTGGCACGAAAAGTTTATCCAGGTTGATCCATCTACAATCCCTGGGTTCCCATTTAAGGAGGCCGAACATGGAACAAATCATAACTCCTGAAGAGCGAGAGATTATGCGGAACGCTTATGTTTTCCTGTCTACGCACTGTAATCCTCCTGCCAATCATGACGAGTGTGCTTGTGACTGGTGGCTGGAGACAGTTCAGGAGATGGGACAGGTCTGTGCAGCCTGGAATAATCATCCGCTGGCCATTGAGATACTTATTGCCCTGTGTAATTACATCGAGGGCAAAGCAAAAAAGAAAACGGAGGAAGCCGATCATGTATAGAAACAGCGAACACTATGCCGACCCTACTGCCGGCAAGGCATTAGCCCATCTTGTAGCAGCCGATCAGCGCAGAAGAGACAATAATTCTCATGCATCGAAGCCTGTTCCGCACAAGCGGACACCGGCAAAGATGAAATGCCAGAGGAAACAGCCAGCCAAGCGTAAGGGACATGTCAATTATCAGTATGTCCATGTATGGGATGCGCCTGAAATCACAGCAATTAAAAGGCATGCAGTCTGACAAGGGGTGATTCAAATGACAGCAATTGAATTCTTCAGGAGAATTGATGAGGTAGAGCGCAGCGTGCACGCGGCTGCGCGCAAGGTTGAGCTTTTCAAGAGCATGGCTGAGAAGATCACAATGTCACTGGAAGGAGAAGTAGTTTCTCACTCTCCGAACGTTCACTCAAATGAGGACGCTATCATCAGGTTGTCTGAGGCGAAGGATGATCTCAGGAATCTGACGGACGCCTATACGTCTATGGTCGACATGATCACAGAGAAGATGACCAGACTGGATGACCCTGAAGAGGAATCGTTGCTGACATATCACTATCTGCATCATATTTCCCTTTCAACTGTGGCCATACAGCTGCATCGCGGCAGAACCTGGGTATACAGGAGACATGACATAGCACTGGAGAAGCTGAACAAGATCCTGGCGGATTTGAAAACGGATGATTTGCCCGCATAACCCGATTTTCCCAAGGCGGTATCTGCAAGAAAAAAGCAGGTGCCGCCTTTTCTTGTTGCGCGTTTAAGACCTTTACAAAGAAATTTTAATTTCGGGACGAGAAGGAACAAAGTGGAACAAAATGGAACAGCCGCGGCTATTGAAAGTCAATAGAAAGTCTGATAATGTTATGCTGTCAGAAATGGCGGAAGGCATCGGTTCACAAGAGCCGGTGCTTTTCTTATACCAATTTTGAAGGAGGACAGCATATGGTGATCCTGATTATCGCTGACGGACTGATCATCTTCATCTACGTAGATGCGTACATGGAGCCGGAGATGGAAACGGAGGTGTGCGGATGGCCCCTTCAGTGACGGCGCTGGTTAATCAGAAAGGCGGCGTTGCCAAGAGTACCAGCTGTATCAATCTTGGTGCAGCACTGGCTCAGGAAGGAAAAAGAGTTCTGTTGGTGGATACTGATCCGCAGGCTTCCATGACAATCGCCCTGGGAAATCCCCAGCCGGACAATCTGCCGGTCACACTGGCGGATCTGATGACCAAAGCCATGAACGATCAGCCGCCATTATCCGGAGAAGGCATCATTCACCATGCGGAAGGCATGGATCTGCTTCCATCCAGCATTGCACTGGCTGGAACAGAAGTTTCCCTGGTCAATGCAATGAGCCGGGAATCCATGCTCAAGCTTGTTCTGAATGATTACAGGAAGGATTACGATCATATTCTGATCGACTGTATGCCTTCCCTGGGAATGCTGACGATCAACGCTTTGGCGGCATCCAACCGGGTAATCATTCCGGTTCAGGCAAATTACCTATCCGCAAAGGGTCTTGAACAGCTGCTTCAGACGATTGCAAAAGTGCGCCGGCAAATCAATCCAAGGCTGCAGATTGACGGCATCCTGCTGACCATGGTGGACAGCAGAACGAACAATGCCAGGATGATTTCCAACCTGATCCGCGACACATACGGCGACAAGATCAGGGTATTCAATGCGGAGATACCGCACTCTGTGCGAGCTGCCGAGATCAGTGCTGAAGGAAAAAGCATTTTCCTGCACGATCCCGGGGGCAAAGTTGCTGAAGCTTATCGCGCTCTGACAAAGGAGGTGATGCAGCTTGAAGCCGAACGGAGCAAACATAAGTCTGACCCCATACGATGATATCTTCTCTACAGAGGAGACCCGGAACAACGGTCCCAACGAACAGATCCGCGAGATCCCGCTTTCTGAACTCTTTCCATTCAAGGATCACCCGTTCAGCGTAACGGACGATAAGAAAATGATGGACATGGTTGAAAGCGTGAAAGCGTTTGGTGTGATGATTCCGATCATCGCTCGACCTCTGGACGGCGGCGGATATGAGATTGTCTCCGGTCACCGGCGAAAACGAGCCTGTGAGCTGGCCGGCATTAAAACAATCCCGGTTCTTGTGCGTGACCTGGATAACGATGAAGCCACGATCCTGATGGTCGACTCCAATCTTCAACAACGGGACGATATTCCACCAACGGAGCGTGGCAGAGCCTATCAGATGAAACTTGAAGCCCTGAAACACCAAGGAAAACGGCATGATTTAACTTCTGCTCATGATGAGCAGAAGTTAGGATGGGCTATCGAACAGGTGGCTGATGATGCTGGAAAAAGTCGAGCACAGGTTCAACGATACATACGGCTTAACAGTCTTGCACCTGAGCTTCAAGAAATGGTAGATGAAGGACGATTGGCATTAACTCCTGCTGTGGAGTTATCTTACTTGAGTCCTTCCGATCAAAGGGACATAGCAATCGCCCTCGAAGAAACCCAGAACACGCCATCACTTTCCCAGGCACAACGCATCCGTAAGATGAGCGAGAGCGGCGAAGCCACAAGAGAAAAGCTTACCGATATCATGATGGAAGAGAAAAAGCCGCTGCGCGATTCCATTACGCTCAGTCATGACACGTTGAAGAAGTATTTTCCCAAGTCCTACTCGATCCAGAAGATCGAACAGATCATAATCAAGCTCCTGGAAAACTACCTGAAGAAGCAAAGATCCCAAGAGCAGTCCAGATGACGATTGAGAGATCGTCTTTTTTTATGCCCTTTTTACTCCCGAAAGGAGAATTCCATGCAGAAAAAGCCAAACGATTACCGGCAGATCATCTTTCTCACAGTTATCTTCCTGATTGGTCTTGCCATGATCTTTATCCCTCTGGTGCAACAGCATCAGGAAATCGATGCTGACAACAACATCTATGCGATGCTTGCGGAAGAGATCAAGAATCAGCATGTATCCCAGGCTGTTTCTACTCCGCAGATTCTTCCGGAGGAAAAAGCAGAAACGGAAGAATCACCTGAGGATCTGCCAGAGGAAACATCGGAAGAATCATTCGAGATGCCTCCTGATGAGGGCCCTGAAAGCCTTATGGTAGAAGAACTTCCCCTAGAGGAACCGGAAGAAAATCCTGCTTCGGAAGAACCCATAGAATCCGAACTACCCGCAATGATCGTCGAAGAGGTTATCCCTTCTGAGAAGCCCGAGACGCTTCCATTACAGACGAATGAACCGGTAAAGCCTATCACTTCTGCAAAACCACAGAACACAAAGAAGCCAGAAACAAAGCCGACAAAAGCACCAACACCTGAAAATAACGATTATGTTGCCTGGATCAATATCCCGGGAACAGTAATTGATTATCCTGTCGTTCGTTCCAGCCGAACAGAATACTATCTGCATCACATGATTAACGGCCAGGAAAGCAAACTGGGATGTCTGTTCTCTCTGCCTACATCGGATTATCAGACACCCAGCAAAAACATTGCAATCTACGGTCATCATCTGAGCAACAGTACAGCTATGTTCAGCACCCTGATGAACTACAAACGAGAGGATTACTGGCGTTCTCATCAGACAATCCAGCTGGACACGATCTACGGCAAGCGAACCTATCGGATTTTTGCTGTGATAAATCACACAGTCTCTGACTGGGATGCTTCAACTGCTTCCTTTAGGGATGATGAGGCATTCCTGAAATTCGTCAATCGTGCAAAACGGAAAGCTTTCTACGATACCGGAATCGAGGTATCCGAAAGCGATCACATTCTTACCCTGATTACCTGTGACCGAAGCTTCGGCGGAGTTCAAGGCCGGCTGCTGGTCATGGGCGTGGAACAATGAAAGGAGAAACCCGAGCAAATGAAAGTGAAACGTATTCTTTCTCTTATTCTTTCACTGACCCTGATGCTTACAGGCTGTATTTCCGTTTCCCTGGCTGAAGAACCGGAAGCTGAAGAGCCGCTGGAAAGCGATAATGAACTCTCCGTTATCATGGATGAAGAAATCGAAATCGTTCAGGCCGAAGCACTTCTTAGCGCTGCACCTGAAGAAGAGCCGGAAGAGGATACGGAGCTTCCGGCTGAAGAAGATATCCCCGGTGAAGATGAAATTGATCCTCCCGCAGAGGAAGATCAGAAAGAAGATGAAGGCATCCCCGATGATGAGGATGAACCGGAAGGCGAACCGGCAGAATCCGCTGAAGAACCGGTCGCTCCGGAAGTGCCGACTGAAGAATCTTCCGAAGAACCCGGAGCTGATAATCCTGAGCTTCCCGAAGATCTTATCGTTGAACCTACCGATCTCCCTCTGGAGGAACCGACTGAGGAACCCGCTGAAGAACCTGTAGCGGAGCCAATTGAAGAACCCATTGAGGAACCGACGGAAGATCCTGAAAAAGAACCGGAACCTGTCGAGGAGCCGGTAGAAGAACCTGAAAAAGAGCCGGAGACTATTGAGGAACCGGTAGAAGAGCCCGTTGAAGAAGAACCTGTTGAGGAAGAACCGGAAGAGCTTCCGCCTCACCAGGCTGGTGACTTTGTGCAAGTCACAAAAGACACCTGGGTCTTCACTGATATGGATAAAACCGAGGAAGCCAGCCGAATCAAGAGTGATCTGTTCGTTGGTGTGTTTGTCCGGGATGCAGTTGTCCAGATCAAAGAAGTCCTTCGGGATGATAACGGCGACTACTGGTATAAAGTTCAGTATCTTTACGGCGATGTGTTCAAAGACGGTTCTCTGAAATGGACTGCCTACGGAACTGTATTCGTACTGGCTAAGGAAACCGTGGACACCGAAAAGACTTCCTGCACCGTAACCGATTATGCTTACACCAGAGATCAGCTGATGCAGCGCACATCCTCCGGAAGGAAAGCGCTGCGCTCCTTTAGCCCTACCGCGATGGACGGCTTCAGGCTGAAAGAAATTCATGTAAACCTGGGCAGTTTTGAAGCATGGCAGAGCGGACTGAACGGCAGTTCCGGCAAGGACAGTGACTATCCGCAGATCGCGAAGTCTTCCGCTCATGGAACGATTTATGCGACCCCGCATTACCTGGCTGGCTTTGAAGTCTACTGCCTTGAGCATACGCAGGACGGTCCCGGCGAAGGCTCCGGAAGCAATCAAGCTCCTAAAGGGCCGTATGTACTGGTCGATATGGATACCTTCTCCAACACCAGCGCCGGCGGGGGTGTGACAGGCGTTCGTTTCAGTGAAAAAACGATGCACGCTCTGGCTTGGGTTCTGCGTCACACTTATCCCTTCATGGTGCTTGACCGCAGTGACGCCCATAACAATACCTGGTCCCGTGTTGCCGGTCAGTTTGCCATGCGTGAAGTAATCAAACAGTTGGAAGGATCCCAGTATGTGCGCAGCTACTGGGATATGGATAACTTCTATGCTTTCAGCGGCGGCGCTCCTGCTGTTTATCTGACCTATGCCCGTTGGCTGGCTGCGAATGGTATTGCCCGTTCCAAGATCACCGGTAAGATCACTTTCTCCAATGCGAGCATGACAGTTTCCGGCACTAATTACATTGGAAAGGTTACTGTCAGCACAGATGCAGATCTGATTCGGATTCCGAAAAGTGTTGGAACGCTGACCGGAAACAGCGGCGGATCTGACAGCAGTTACTACTACGCGAAGAGCGGAGATACAATCAGCGTGACTTCAACCGCGCGTAAATTCACGGTGAACATGGAATCCATTTCTTCAGATTCTGAAGAGGCACACTTCCTGGTCGGCATCCCTGAGGTTTCCATTCAGAAAATCCTGGTACCGACTTATGGTTCTCCGTATCCTCTGAAGGAAGGCAGCGTAACCTTTGAACTTGCCCTTGGCGAGATCGAAGTCACAAAGAAATCTGATGATGGCATCCTTCTGAAGAACACTGTCTTTGAACTGCTGAACAGCAGCGGAACAGTGATTAAAACGGCAACGACCAATGCGAGCGGTGTTGCGAAATTCACAGATCTGGAGCCTGGTTCCTATAAGGTTCGTGAAAAGACTGCCCCGCAGGGCTACAGCCTTTCCGCGACTTCCACGGAAAACGTGACAGTAGTTGCCGGCTCTGTGGCAAAGTGTACCTTCACAAACAAACGGATCTCCGGCAAGGTGCGCATTGTGAAGACCGACTCCCAGACGCACAAACCCCTGGCCGGAGCCACATTCACAGTAACCCGTCTGTCCGGGCCTGAATCGGATAACGCTTCGGATATCGGAAAGGTCGTTGCGACCATCACCACAAACACTCAGGGCATTGCCGAGACCGGTCTGCTTCCCTGGGGCGAGTACAAGATTGTTGAAACCGGTGTGCCTGACGGATATCTGGATTCCGGATATACCGTGAATGTCTGGATAAAGTAATGGAGGCAATGCGTATGAAAAATCGTCTTCTTCATCTGCTTATGGCACTGGTCATGCTGCTGACCTATCTGACTGTTCCAACTGCCCTGGCGGATGATACTGTAACAGTCACGCTGAACGTGACCAATACTCCGGTTCGCGGAGATGTCGTCCTTGAAAAGAAGGGCCTCCAGCTGGTTCGGTTCCAGAATGAGACTGACGCCAACGGCTATTCGGTTATGAAGCCTGTGTATGAAAACGGATACCTTGCTGGTGCAAAGTTTGAGCTGCATGCAGCGGAGAACATCGTTGGTAAGGAAGGAACCACCTTCTACACAAAAGATCAGAAGATCGAAACGCTGACGACTACAAGTACCGGCTCCGTGAAATCCAGTCTGCTTCCGCTGGGCAAGTACTACCTGGTGGAAGTTTCCGCGCCGGATGGCTATGTGTACAGCACTGAGCGCTGCAACTTCACTTTGGCTGCGATTGATAAGAAAACCGCTGTGGTTGAAGTGAAGGTCTCCGCATCCAACACGTATCTGCCGGTTAAGGTCTCTCTGGAAAAGAAAAAGGAACAGACCAAGATCACGAACCTGGAAAACGGCATGGTTCATCAGGTGATCGAGGTCGTTGCCGGCGAGGGCTTCGTCTTTGGTTTGTACAACAGTTCCGTTATTAAGTATGCCAACAATCAGCAGCTGCCGGCGAACACCCTGATGGCTACTGCGAAAACAGACAAGAACGGCAATCTGGTTATTTCCGGACAGTATCCGCATGGCAACTATTACCTGAAAGAGCTGGCTGTGCCGGATGGCTGGAAACTGAGCACACAGAAGTTCCCTGTGGTTCTGACTTCCGCAAATAAAGCCGCCAATGAGAACACTATTGTGGTTAAGCTTGCTGAGCCAATCCTGAACGAACTGATCTATATTCCTGTGACCATCACCAAGACGGATATCACTGGTGCGGAAAAGCTGCCTGGTGCCCTGATCGAAGTTTATGATGAGAACAGAACGCTGATTTACCGCGAGTACACGAATAAGAACGGTGAAATTCCGGATATTCCCGTTGTACCCGGCAATTACACTTTCAAGGAAACCTATGCTCCTGAAGGTTATGCGCTGAATGTAGCGATCATGGACTTCACGGTTACAAAGGACGGTAAAGTCGTGGGGCATACCATGATCAAGGATGAAATAAACCATGTTGAGCTGCTGAAGACCCGTGAAAACGGCGATCCCCTTGAAGGGTGCGTTTTCGGACTGTTCAATGAAAAAGGCGCAAAGATCATGGAAGCCACTTCCGGCGCTGACGGCATTGTGCAGTTCAAGAAGATCCCGTATGGCAAGTACACCATCAAGGAAATCTCCGCACCGTATGGTTTCCATGCCTCCAAGAATACATGGAAGCTGAACGTGGATGGCACTTACATCAATCCGATCAAAGTGCTGGATACCGTTGTGAATGAGGATGCTCCCGGCTGGATCAAGGTCAAAAAGATAGATGAACTGGACGGTCATGCAATTGCAGGCGTTCAGTTTGATATCTATGCGGTCAAAGCAGATGGCACGACCGGGGATCTGGTTTCTTCCATGGTAACGAACGACGAAGGTATTGCCCAGTCCAAAGACCTGCTGGTCGGTGATTACCTGGTCAAGGAACATGAGAATCCTGTTGGCTACAAGTATGAACTGTGGAGTGAAAAGATCACGGTCATTATGGATAAAACCATTGAGCGTACAGTGAAGAACATGCCGCTGCAGGGCAAGATCAAGATCGTCAAGACCGATGATGAAACGAAGAAAGGTCTGCCGGGTGCGGTATTCACTGTGACCAGGGTCAGCGGACTTCCTTCCCATAACGGCGAAGATGTCGGTGAGATCGTTGCTGTTCTGACTACAGATGAAAACGGGCTTGCTGAGACGCCGCTTCTGACCTGGGGCGAGTACAAGGTTGCGGAAACCCACGTCCCGGATGACTACATTGACGATGGCTATGAGGTCACCATCAAAGTCCCGGGCGAATGAAAGCAATGAATCGGAATATGGGACAGCGGAATAGTCTGCTGTCCCTTTCTTATGCCCATAACGACGACGAAATGAGGTAAAAAACGAATGAATATCACGAGAAAAGGATTCACTGCGCTGCTTCTGAGCTTGCTGCTGTTGCTCGTCTGTATTCCGGCAACTGTCCTGGGCGAAGGAATCAAGGAAGATACGCAGGAGATCTTTGTAACGAATACTCCCATCAAGGGAAAGATCGTTCTGGAGAAGAAAGGCATGGTGCTGACCGGCTTTGTAGAATCTCAGGATTCAACCGGCCATACTGTTTATACTCCTGACTACCATGAAGGCTACCTCGAAGGCGCTGTCTACGAGGTTCGCGCTGTAGAAGACATTGTTGGCAAGGAAGGAACCCAGTGGTTCAAAGCTGATGAAGTTGCTGCAACTATCACCACGACTTCCAATGGAAAGGATGAGAGTCCGCTGCTGCCGCTGGGACATTATTACATCACTGAAAAAAGCGCTCCTGCTGGATATAAGGTGGATGAAAACCGCTATGATGTACTCCTGCAGGCTGCGGATCAGAAAACCCCAGTGGTCATCGAAACTGTATGTGTGACTGATGAATTCCTTCCTGCGAAAGTCAATTTCACCAAGGCGAAGGAGATTATCGTAACCAAGGAGCATGACAAAGGACTGGTTACCAGCGAGATCGAGACTGTACCGGGTGAAGGCTTTGTCTTCGGTCTTTTCAATCATGAAGAGATCAAGTATGCCGGCGGTTCTCTCCCCAAGGGCAGCCTGGTAGCTGTCGCTGTGACTGATCAGGATGGTAAAGGCTCCTTTGCTGGCAACTTCCCGCATGGTCACTATACTTTGAAAGAGCTGTCCGCTCCTGAAGGCTGGAAAGTCAATACCGCTGCTTTCCATATTGACATTGATCGCAAATACCTGAATGACGACGGAATTTGTGAATTCACCTTCGAAGGCACGATAACCAACGAGATCGTGCATGGAACTCCGAAGATTTCCAAAGTAGATATTGCCGGATCAGAGTATCTGCCGAATACCCTGATTGAAATCAGGAACGAAGAAGGCGAAATCGTCTGTAAAGCGTATACCGGTGAAGACGGTTATGTTCCCGCCTTTCCCGTACTTCCCGGGAAATACACTTACAAGGAAATCCTGGCTCCGGAATGCTACGAACTGTGCGTGACGGAGTTCTCCTTCACAGTTGATTCTGAGGGAAAGGTCGAAGGCCGCACTGATGTAGCGGACGACTACACCCGCTTTTATATCATGAAGGTCGATGAGAGCAATAAGCCGCTGGCCGGTGTTCGTTTCGGCCTCTATGCGACAGAGACCAACTATTTGGTCAAGACAGCTGTCACGGATGAAAAGGGCTTGGCGACCTTTGAAAAGGTGCCCTACGGCGAATACTACATCCAGGAGAAAGATCCGCTGCCGGGATATGTTCGTGATTATACCCGGGTGCCCGTGACTGTGGATGGAACCTTCATTAATCCCAAGGAACCGCTGGCAATCATCAACAACTGTCCCACGGAAATCCTGATGCTGAAGCTTACCCAGGACGAAAAAGTACTGCCTGGCGCGGAGTTTGGCCTGTTCAATGAGGATGGCGAACAGATCATGACCACAGTTTCTGACGAAAATGGTCTGATTCGTTTCACGCATGTAGAACAAGGTCGCTACTCTGTTCGTGAAACCAAGGCCCCTGATGGATATCTGCTTTCCGACAAAGAAAACATCGTTACTGTAAATGAAAAATATGTCAATCCTGAAAAGCCGACAAAAGCCTTTGTGAACGTTCCACAGGAACTGCCCCTGCAGAAGACTGATACCTCCGGAAAGCCCATGGAAGGCATTGAGTTTGTGCTCATGAATGCCGGCACTGCCGAAATCGTTGAAACCCTGAAAACGGATAAGGATGGCCGGCTGACGTTCACGAAGTTCGGATATGGCGATTGGATCATCCGGGAATCCAAGGTGCCCGAAGGTTATTGCAAGAATGTACTGGACATCACAATTCATGTGGATGAGACGTGGATTGCGCCTGAACTGATCAAGTGCGTGAATATCCCGGATCACTATGAATTCCTGAAAACCGATTCCAGCGGCAATCCTCTTGAAGGCGTCAAGTTCCGTCTGGAAGACGAGCATGGAACGAACCTGGGTGAATATGTATCCGACAAAGACGGCATAGTCAGCATTACCGGTCTGGACAGCGGTGTGTACTACATCAGGGAAACCGAGACGCTGGAAGGCTTCAGTGTTTCCGGCGAAGTCATCAAGTTTGTTCTGGATGAGAACTATGTGATTCCGGAAACCATGCCGAAGATGATCAACTACACAATCATTCAGACCGGCGTTCGTATCGCTGTTACGGGCGTAATGATCCTGGGAGCGGTCTTTGTTGTGGTCAGCGGCATCCTGTTCATTATCCGAAAGAAAAAGAACGCAAAAGCGCAGGAGGATTGATCCTATGAAAAAGATCATCGCCATGCTTCTTGCTTCAATTCTGCTGTGCGCCATCCCGCTTTCCGGGATGGCTGCCGGCAGTGCTCATGTGATCAGCTCTGACTGGTATAACGATACCCGAACCAAGAGCGTTGATATCAAGTTTACGACACCAAGCAAGAATGCTAAAGACTTCAAGGTTTACGTTTCCATCTGGTGTAAGGTCGGTCCTGGCGGGAAAGCCAGAGAAGTTGTAACCGATAAACGCATCTGGCTGAGAGAAGGCAACGGAATTGATAAGGGATTGTGGTGCGGTACCCGGACTTTCCGGATCGAATACGGCGAGATGTATAACCTTCGTGTAGCAAAAGGCTATTGCTACTACAAGTATAAGGTGATTTATGAGTACAAGGGCAAGAAATACACTGCCCAGCGTACAGACTGGATCCAGTGTAAATGAGCTGTATTTTCTTCATCGTCTGGAGGTGCCTCCCTGGCCAGGGGGCATCTCCTTTTTCGCAGAAAGGAGGGATGAAGCATGCAGGAAGATCTTGAAAACCGCACCGTAACGCTGATGGTATCAAGCAGCAAATTTACCGGACGGACTATGAAATCAGCTATCCTGCATTTCCTGAGTTATTCGAAGCACAAGGTACAGGAGCATAAGAACGTAGTACCGCATGGAAAACAAAGTGTGAAGCAGCTGACTGGCCAGCATGAAGGCGTCATGAATCTTCCTGTTGGCGATGATGTCGATATGCGAGCTTTTGACCGGGTTGCGCGGAAGTACAGCATTGATTATGCCGTGCGTAAACTTCCTGAAAAGGAAGGCGAAAGCAAGTATCTGATCTTCTTTAAAGCCCGCGACAAGGATACGCTGATGGCTGCTTTCAGCGAATGCGCCGGGAACTGGAAACGGAACGGCAAGGAAGAAAAGCAGTCGGTTCTCGGATTGCTGAACATGTTCAAGCATAAGGCTGAACTGGACAAGGATCGTGCCGTGCATAAGGAGATCAGCCGATGACTACGAGAGTGAAAAAGCTGATTATCCTGAACATTCCATATGCTCTCTTCGGTTTACTTGCTACAAAGGTCGGTGAAGCATGGCGGCTTTCGGAAGGAGTGAACGCATCCGAAAAGTTATTGCATGTAGTAGAGGGATTTACTGCTGCCTTCCAGTCGCCGCTTCCGAGCTTTGTTCCGTTCGATCTTTTGATCGGCTTTCTCTTTGGTGCCCTGCTGAAGCTGATGGTCACCGTGAAGGGCAAGAACGCCAAAAAGTTCAGAAAGAATCACGAGTATGGCTCAGCCCGCTGGGGCACCAGAGAGGACATTGCCCCTTTTATGGACTCAAACCCAAGAGAGAACATTATCCTGACACAAACCGAAGGCCTGACAATGAAAAGCCGGGTTCCAAATCCCAAGTATGCCAGGAACAAGAATGTCCTGATCATCGGCGGATCCGGTTCAGGTAAAACCCGCTTCTGGTTGAAGCCCAATCTCATGCAGCTGCATTCTTCCTATGTGGTAACCGACCCGAAAGGAAGCATCCTTATTGAGTGCGGAAAACTGCTGCAGAAGGCTCACTACAGAATCAAAGTGTTCAACACAATCAATTTCAAGAAAAGCATGCATTATAACCCTTTCGCCTATGTCCGGAC
>Ga0265298_10007766_pt1 | contig 12976 bp, 8 predicted proteins | sample AusTroGonzalo_MG_3_FD_193486 | JGI IMG/M metagenome (GOLD analysis project Ga0265298, IMG submission 193486) | Bovine rumen microbial communities from tropical cattle in Woodstock, Queensland, Australia - Gonzalo_01 | ecosystem: Host-associated > Mammals > Digestive system > Stomach > Rumen ... | reverse complement strand
CGCTCATCAGCTTGGCTAAAATCTCGTTCTCGATGGTCTGCAAAGTGCCCGTCTTGGCTAAGGATTTCGAATCAAGGGTGACACCGAAACGCTTGTTGATTTGAATGGCTAACTTGATGGCCATGATGGAGGTCAGGCCGACATAGCCCAACACCGTGGTCACACCGAAGTCTTCGGTGTTGATGATCTTGGCGATGATGCCATGGATTTCTTGCTCCAACAGGTTCATCGGGACGTTGCTCTCCATCACTGCCTCGGCTGCTTTCTTTTCAGGCTTTGGCAGGGCTTTCTTGTTCACCTTCTGGTTCTGGTTGAGCGGGATGCGGTCGATTTGCATCGTCACAGCAGGCACCATGTAAGGCGGCTTTTGGTCAAGGATGAAGTCGTTCAATGCCTTGATGTCGACGGTTTCATCCGAAACGATGTAGGCAGCGATGAACTTGCCGCCACCTTCTTCGTCGAAGGCCTGTACGGTGGCATCTTTGATGCCTGGGAACTGAAGAATGACACCTTCTACTTCTTTCAATTCGATGCGGAAGCCACGAATCTTGACCTGTCCGTCCTTACGCCCCACAAACTGGATATTGCCATCGGGGAGATAGCGGACGATGTCGCCGGTACGATAGATATGGGCATATTTCTCGTTGGTTTCGAAGGGGTTTGAAATATAGACCTCGGCGGTCTTTTCGGGACGATTAAGGTAGCCACGGCTCACTTGCGGTCCGGCAACCCAGAGTTCGCCCGCCGCGCCCACAGGCAGACGGTGTCCAGCCTTGTCGACAATATAAAGTTTGGTGTTGTCCAACGCCGCGCCAATCGGGATGTCCTTCATGGGCTTCGTCACATCGAAGGTGGTGATGCAGACGGTGCTTTCTGTTGGGCCGTAACAGTTCACCAAAATGTAGTTCGTGGGCGGAGTCAGCGGTGCCAACTTCTCGCCTCCTGTCAATAGGTAGCGCAGACAGTGGTTCTCAATGGAAGTGGCAAACTGATAGGCCACCTGCGTGGTCATGAATCCGTGGGTGATTTATTCTTGTTCAAAGTATTCGTTCAATGCCAGCAAATCCAGACGCAGTTCTTCAGGGATAATGTAGAGTGTGGCGCCACTGGTGAGACATGGATAGGTTTCCATCATATTGGCATCGAAACCAAAACTGGCGTAGGCCGTAACTTTGCAGCCGGGAGCGAGGCTAAATCTGCGGTGATACCACTTACAGAATGCGACGAGGTTGCGATGCACCAACTGACAGCCCTTGGGCGTGCCTGTAGTACCGGAAGTGTAAAGCATGATAAATAAATCCTCAGGTTTTACAGTTGGCAGCTGGCAGTTGACAGTTGGCAGTTGGTTGATGTCTTTCGTCAACAGAACGTCGCCTTGGTATTCGTTCACAATATCGCGCAACGATTCATCGGCGATAAGCAACTTGACGGAAGCATCTTGCATCATGAAGTTAAGGCGCTCCGAGGGATAAGTCGGGTCGAGGGGTTGATAGCCGCAGCCGGCCTTCAATACGCCCATGGAGACGATAGGCATCCACTCGCAACGGGGAATCAACACGGAGACGACATCCTCTTCATGTAAGCCTTTGCCATGGATATAGGCAGCGATGCGGTCGGAAATCTCATCCAACTCGCGGTAGGTGAAACGCTTGTCCTTATAGACCACGGCGATGTTGTCGGGTGTGGCCTTGGCCTGCTGGCGGAACAGCGAGACGATGGTCTGCGTTTCGTCGTAGGGGACGTCGGTCTGGTTGAAACTGTCAAGCAATACGCATTGGCTCTTTGTGGTAATGTCGATGTCGCGAAGATAGGTTTGGCTCAGGAAACCTTCCAAGGTAGCCTCGTAACTCTCCATGAACTGGGCAATCAGCGTCTCGGAGTATTGGTTGGCATTGTATTCCGCCCTGATATGATATTGTTTGCCGACATAGAAGGCCATCAGATAAAACGACACTTCCTCGTTGTGCTTGCGGAGTTGTATGGCCTGCATGGGTTTGCCCATCAGTTCAGTGTAGTCAAGCAAGAGCCCGTGCCACACAAAGATGGAGTTGCTTTGCAGGTTGAGGTCGGCCATCAGGTCGGTATAGGAATAGAGGTCGTGCTTGCGGCAGCCGTCCATCTGTTCTTGATTGGCTTTCATGAAGTCAAGCACGGTGGTCTCGTCAGTGAACTTGGAATAAACGGGGAGCGTCTTCACCGTCATGCCAACGGAATGTTGGAACTTCGGTTCGGTACGGCCGTTGTAAACCGTATTGAACAGCGATTCCTGCTCGTTGTTGTATTTGGCCAACAGGTAGGCATACGCCGCTGTGAAAAGGGTGCTCTTTTTGATGTCGTTGTCCTTGCAGAAGGCATTCACCCGATCCATGTCGATATTGAGGATGCGGACAAGATGGGCGTCCGATTGTCCAGGAATTTCGCGGTCGGGGAGGAGTTGGGTGAACGTGTCGCCGCAGTCGAAGTTTTGGGCATACCATTGTTTGCCTTCCTCGAATGCGGGCGTTTTGCGCATCTCGGCTTCGGCAAGAGCCAGTTCCCGCATCGACATTTCCTCGGGAGCAAGCGTGCCGCCGTTATAGGCCGTCTCCACATCGCGAATGATAACATTGTACGAAGTGCCGTCGCTGATGATATGGTGCATGTCGAAAAGCCAATAGATATGTTCCGCGTCGCGCATCACTTTGGTGTGAAACAGCCTGCCGCCATAGAGCTTGAACGGCTCGATGAATTTCTGTTTCTCGGCTTCAAGGTCTAAAACCTGTTCGACGGTAAGGCTGAAATTCTCCTTTTCCATATCGACGGACTGGTAGGGTTCGCCTTCGTCGGTCACCCCAATCCGCGTGAAGAAAGTGGGGTGCGCTTTTATCGTCGTCTCGATGGCGCGGCACAAACGGTCGGCATCGAGGCTGCCGTCAAAGACAAAGAGAAACGGCAGGTTATAAAAAACCTCATTTTCATGGCTTACGCATTCCGCATAGATACCATACTGAGATCTTGTTAAGGGAGCAATTGAATCATTCGTTGCTTTCATATTGAGCATTTTTATTATGATAAACTCGTTGAAAAATAAAGGTACAAATTTAGGAAAACTTCGGGAAAGCAAGGATGAAGTGGAAGAAATTTCAGTTTTTTCAATGCCTCGTTATTCGGATTTGCCCGCTCGTTCGGATATGCCATCCGAATGCATTGAATATCAGCATTTGAAATGAGGAGCGAACATTTAGGCGGCTATAGTTATAACACCACTTTTAATTCTATATAAGCCTCCTATTCCTTCTCACTCAACCGTTCTTTCAGCCATTCACCAAAATCTTTCTCCATGTTGGCTTCTTTATAGCAAATGGCAAGATTCATGAAACATGATGTTGTATTTGGATGGTTTTTGTTTTTAATTAGCAATATTCTTAATGCTTTCAAAAAATACTCAGAAGCCTTGTCATAGTCGCCCTTGGCATAATACGCCCCAGCAATGTTGTTGTAGGTCGTGGCCGTTGAGGGATGATCCTTGCCCAACTTGGACCTTACTATTTCCAATGCCTTCTCATGAAACTCCAAAGCCTTAACATAGTCGCCCTTGGCTCTATACAACTCCCCAATGTTGATGTAGGTCGTGGCCGTGTTGGGATGGTCCTTGCCCAACTTGGTCTCTCTTATTTCCAAGGCCTTCCTAGAATACTCCAAAGCCTTGTCGTAGTCGCCCTTGGCATAATACACCCTCGCGATGGTGTTGTAGGTCGTGGCCGTATCGGGATGATCCTTGCCCAACTTGGTCTCTCTTATTTCCAAGGCCTTCTCATAAAACTTCAAAGCCTTGTCATAGTCGCCCTTGGCATCATACACCAAAGCAATATTGTTGTAAGTATTGGCCGTGTTGGGATGATCCTTGCCCAACTTGGACTCACTTATTTCCAAGTCCTTCTCATAATACTCCAAAGCCTTGTCATAGTCGCCCTTGGCATCATACACCAAAGCAATATTGTTGTAAGTATTGGCCGTGTTGGGATGATCCTTGCCCAACTTGGACTCAAATACATCCTTGGCCTTCTCATAATACTCCAAAGCCTTGTCATAGTCGCCCTTGGCTTCATATACCAGCGCAATGTTGTTGTAGGTCGTGGCCGTGTCAGGATGATCCTTGCCCAACTTGGACTCACTTATTTCCATAGCCTTCTCATGATACTCCAAAGCCTTGTCATAGTCGCCCATGTTTTTATACACCAACGCAATGTTGTTGTAGGTCGTGGCCGTTTCGGGATGATCCTTGCCCAACTTGGACTCTTTTATTCCCTTGGCTTTTTCGAGATACTCCAAAGCCTTGCCGTAATCGCCCATATAATAATAGCCATTCCCAATTTTAAGAAAAACACTCGCCACAAGTTTCGTTTCGTTTTGCGCAACCGCAGTTATTACAGACTCGGCAATATCTATCCTTCGTTGCAAAGATTTATAACCATCACCAATATCAAAAGAAGCCTCTGAAAAATACTCCAAAATCTTATCGGTAGTTCCTTCAGGCGCAATGGTTTTCCTGCCTTGCCCATCCTCCAAAAAATCGAAACGGATAATTGTCCTTATCAATGGATGCATGGAATAGGTTTGCTTGTTCCCATCAAACGACAGCCAACCATCTTGTATCACTTCATCCAAATCTTCATTCTTAAAACCAAACCATTGCTCAATTTCCTTAAGGGAACACTCGCTGTTAACAGGCAATACGGCAAAACTGTTCAGCACTTTCTTGTCCGTATCGGAACGGGGCTGCAAATCAAATAGCATCTTCAAATGTTCTTCAATGGTCGCATTTTCATTTTCATCATTATAATCTGTGTGTATCTTTCGCGAAATGGTTTCAAATCCGCTTTTAATCTTTTCATAATAAGATTCAAGGTCTTCCCGTCTCGCACCTTTTGCCAATAATTCGATAGTTAAAGTATGATAGTTGGCCAATTCCACAATTTTACCTACCAATTCAGAGTCGGAATCGTATCCATAATAATGGTTGAACACCACTTTACAATCATCCTTACCCAATTCTTTTAGTTCATGTAGAATATAGGGGCTTAGTCCATCCAATCTGGAAGTCAACAGTATGGTCGTGTTATCCCATCCTGTCAAGGCTCGCAATTCCTTGTCGTTTTCAGGGCGTTGGTCGGTGTCATCATCCACATTGTCAATGATAAACAGTTTCTTTTTCCCATCGTTAAGCAAACTGCTCTTCATGGTTTCCCACCGTTCGTTTTCATTTTGAGGACCTTTATTGAATCCCACCGCATTCACACAAGCCAAAAAACTGTGTTTCAAATCCTCCTTATAGTCAATCCAAGCCACTTCTTCAAATCGGTCCCTATAATTATGAAACAGCATTTGGGCCAACTTGGTCTTGCCAATGCCTCCCAAACCCGTAAGCAAAACACGTTTCCTTTCAGAAAGTTCCTTCCAAAGTTTTTCCAAGTCATCTTCTCGGCCAATGACATTGTCCACGTCGGCCCATGCGGGAACGGAAGTCAAGAAACGTATATTCGCATTTATGTTTTGCAACAATTCGTTAATCTTGTCATCTAATCTTCGTATTTCTTTCTCATTCTTCTCATTTGATTTCTTGAGTCTATGATTCAACAACAAGATTTGCAAATACGCCCATGTGTTGGCATCCTCCTCCAATTCTGTTTTGAACTGGATTAAGAGTTTTTTGTCAAACAGGTTTGTCGGAATTGGAGCATCAGGAGAATCTATCATCCATATCAAAGCATCAATAACAGCGCTTTCTTGTATTTTTACATCTTTTTTCCAAAGCTCATTGCCACGTGCTACTTTATCCAACGCATTACCCAAAGCCTGTACTACTTTTTCTTCAAGAGACTTGTAGGGCAGGAGGTTCTGTAAAGCAATTGACGCTGCTTCTCCCGCAAAAAACTTCACAATTTTGATTCCTAATGTAATCCCATCCATTTCAATAAGTTTTTATTTTCAACTTGCAAAAATACAAGAATTACCATAGAAGTACAAAAAACTTCCACAATTTGCAGGCGTTCCGTCAAATTGCGCCAAGATGGGCAAAAGAGAAACCCTAACCGTCATCCAGTTAGGGTTTCCTTTTCCATAATATCCCGAACAAAAGCCGAACCTGCACACTTCTCGATATACGCATCTGAAACGTACACGTTATAATGCGTGGCGTGGTTTGTTCTAATTACTGGTTGATTTGTTTTTGTCTTGCCAAAGCGTTCTAAACAACGTAGGCTTCACCGAAAGCATCAGCCAGCCCCAATGCAACTTGCGCTGCTCGGTCACTTCTTGGATTTCTTGAAGTACGGTCATTGTCTCCGTGCCATGCATATAAGTGTATCCCGCCGACACCGAAACCGCCTTATTGAAAGCGTATGATGCTGAAAAATTAATTTCATGGCCTAAAGTCTTACTGTCCAAATAATCGAGGTCGGTGGCGATGGCATAGTAATGGTATGCTGCATCGAGATTCAGACCATCGACAGGACTTACCTTGCCACCCACATAGAGGTTTTGGAGGCCAGGGGAGAAACCTCTGTAAAAGTTGTCCATATAAAAGAAGTCCATCGCGCCGTAAAACTGGTGGTGCGAACCGAAAATGGCATTGAAAGCTCTGATTTTGTCGTGGTGCACCATGCCCAAGTGTCCATCAGCTGGCACGGAAAAAAACTTGTCGCCGCTCAAATAGTCGTATCCGGCAAAGAACCCGTATTTCTCGCTTGGTGTCACGGTGGCTTTCACGCTACCCATGAAAGCATCGATAGGCAAGCCGTGTTCCTGTCTACCCATCTGGTAGTAGAACTCGCCTTCCAACGACCAATATTTAGGCCGAAGGGCCATATAGGTGCCCACCAACTGCTGGTAGTAGGTGACATTAGGTTCATTCTCCTTAGCGCTTTGCATACCAATGTTCATGCCCAACAACGAAACGCCAAACATTTTCTTTGGCGTATCATAGTGATACCAAAGCGTTTGCATCGTTTTGTAGGGTTGCAGGCCACCTGAATAGTAGAGGGTTCCGTTATCCATGTTGTCAGCGTCCTGGTTGTAGGCTGCCATTAGATGAACCTTGTGGCTTTCACCATCATAACCCAATTTCAGCACATCATGGGTAGGCGCGGTCATTGTCCAGTCGTCGTTGCCGATGATACGACCGTTGTCATAGTCCAGTTCCTGACGGCCAATCTGGGTGAAGAGGCCCTGTTTGGTCTGCAACTTGGCCCAACCTTCATAAAGGTTCAAGCCAGCGGTACCTTGACCCCAAACGCCGGAAAACTTCGGCGACAATTTCACTTCCAACCACGAACGTTTATAGTCCGCTGTAATGATGTATTTGCCCAAAACAAAATGTGCTTTGCGACCCGCGTCAAGGCTATCGCCCTTGAAACCGCCTGCACGTATCTCGCCACGGGTCACCACTTGGGCATTCAAACTGAACTCGTTGTCGGCTTCCTGAGCTTTCAATCCAACGGAAAACAACAATATTACTAACACGCAAATCCACTTTGCATGTTGATGGAAACAGTAACCCATAAAAATTTGATTTTATTTATTTTATTTCGAAAAGGTCGATAAATCCCGTCATTTTGAAGACATCCTTGATTTCGTCGTTCAGGTTGCTCAAAACGACCTTGTTGCCATTGGCTTTGGCACTTTTCAGCAAGGCCAAAAGGATGCGCAAGCCGCTGGAGGCGATGTATTCCAATTGGGTGCAGTCGATAGTGATGTCTTTCCCGCTCAAATCATGGAGGGGCTGCATGGCTTGTTCGACTTCAAGGGCATGGGCGGTATCAAGTTCGCCTTCGAGAGATACGGTGTATTTGCCGTCTTTTTCTGTGATGGTAGTATTCATGGTATGATCATTAATGTGCTGCAAATTTATACATTTTCTCCAAACGAAGGATATTTTTACCTTCGGTACGCTCATAGTTGATGCTGTCCATCAGGTTGCGGACAAGGAAAACACCTAACCCGCCAATAGGACGCTCGTCTATCGAAAGGGTAGTGTCGGCTTTGCTCACGCCGGTTGGGTCAAACTCGGCACCCGAATCGCTGAGAATGAATCGTATACGGCTCTCATCAGCCTCAATGGTGATGTCTATATAGCCCTCAGTACCATTCGGATAGGCATAATCAATCACATTGGTCACGGCCTCCTCAACGGCCAACTTGAGTTGGTTGGCAAGCCCATTTTCCATGTTCAGGGCAGCCGTGGCCGACTGCACAAAAGCGTTGAGTTTCGATATTTCGCTCACCTTGTTATTCAGGGTCAAATTCTCGTAAAGAATGAGGGGTTTTTCCTGTGGCGTGTATTGGATGGCCAGCAGGGTCAGGTCGTCGCTCTGCTCGGCACCGTCGACAAAACCATTCACCCGATGGGTCATGGCTTGAATGAGTTTTTCCGGTGTAATGGACTCGTTTTTGATGCAATCCTGCAAACCCTTTTCAATTCGTTTCAACCCGAAAAGTTCGTGGCTTTCGTTCTTGGCTTCAGTCAGGCCGTCAGTGTAAAGAAACAGGCTCTCACCCGGCTGCAACATCGTTTCCTGTGCGGTATAAATCAAGTCGTCCATCACGCCCAAGGGCAAATGCGGCTTGGCAGGCAATAGCTTGATTTCCTTGCCGATAGCGAAAGGTTTTTCGTGGCCGGCGTTGCAGTAGCGCAACTTGCCCGTGGGCAAGTCAAGCACACCGATGAAGAAGGTGGCGAACATATTCTGCTCGTTGCGTTGGCAACCAATCTCGTTCAAGGCATGCATGATACGTGCCGGATTGGCTTCGTGTGCTGATACAGAACGGAATAGGGCGTTTGCCACAGCCATCACCAAAGCAGCAGGGACACCTTTGCCGCTCACGTCGCCGATGCAGAAAAACAGTTTCTCATCGCGTATGAAATAGGAGTAGAGGTCGCCGCCAACCATCTTGGCAGGTTCAAGCAAACCTACGATGTTGCAGTCTTCGCGCAGGGCCGTCGCGTCACTTTTGGGCACCATGGACATTTGTATGTTTCGCGCGATATTCAACTCACTGTCAATGTGTTCCCGCTCCAAATTGGCCTGTTGCAGCTCGGAGAGGTTCTTGGCGGAATGTTGGATGATAAAGGCGAGAATCAGCAGACCGGCCAAGGTCAGCAGCAGGTTGATCCAACCCATCTTTATCAATGGCCCAAACACTTCATCGTTGTAGTTGATGACGGCGATACGCCAGGGGCTGAGGGACTTGGGGGTATAATAAAACACCGAACCTTTGGTATGGTCTTCCCAGTCGACGAATGAAAATATGGTGACAAGCCCTGAAGCACTTACTGTGTGTTTGGCGGTGCTGTCATTAACCAAGCCCATGATTTGATCTACATCCTTGTGCTTTATCTCGCCATCAGGTCTATAAATCAACCTGCCCTCACCTGACAACAAGAGGTTGTAAGAGGAAGGAAACATGTGTCTCGAATTCAGCAATTTGCCAATCCATTCCGTGCTTAAGTCAATACCGACAATGGCAGCCATGTCCCCGTATGCATCGTATATGGGGAAAGTATAAGTGATGAGCGTTACCTTGGGGTCATCTTCGTCATGATAGGGTTCACTCCAAAAAGAACTATCGTTTTCAGCCGCCAAAATGAAATTCTTGTTGATGCTATAGTCATGCTCCTCAGAGGCAAGTTGAACGGTTTCAATCACCTCGCCGCGACGCAGGGTGTAAGGCTCGAAAATACGGCCTTTTTCGGGGTAGTAGTTGGGAACCATGGCGATGCAGCACCCGGCAAAATTGGGGTTCTCTTCCACGATACGGCGCGTGACGGCAAACAGGGAATCAGGATAGGGGAGGTACTGCTCGAATTCCCAACTGCGGTTTCGGAGCGCCAGACTCACATCCTCAAGCGAATGTCTGACATCTATAGCCTTGATAATCAATTCCATTTCAGCATTGCGCTCCAAGTTGTTACGGATTTGCTTGCGTGCATAGTTCTGCTGGATGCCTGAAATCAGGAGCATAAGCACCGCCGCCGTGATGAGGATGGCAATGCTGGACTTGTTGCGGACGCTATTGGGTTTGTTATTCAGCTTGCTCATAACGAATTATTTACCGATGCAGAAACGACTGAAAATGGTTCCTAAGACCTCGTCTGTCGTAATCTCACCCGTAATAGTGCCAAGATAATGTATCGCTTCGCGTAAGTCTTGTGAAACCAAATCAGTAGGTATGTTGATTTGAAGTCCTTCTTTAACATGAAGCAGGGCTTCGCTGGCGTGGGCCAAGGCCTCGTAATGCCTCACATTGGTGACCAAAGTAGCGTCGGGATAGGAGAGGGGCTGGCTGTGTTTCAGGGCGTTGTACAAATCATTCAATCCGAAACCATGCTTGGCCGATAGGCAAATGACCATGATTTTGTCGTTGTCCAAATCCTGACGCAGTTGACCTAACAGCGCCTCGCCTTGGTCGGCCAAAGTGTCTACCTTATTAATACATAGGATGAGTTGCTGGTGTTCCAAATCGACCTTGGAAACGACTTCATTGGCTGAAGAAAACATGGATTCATAGTCGTTTGTGGCATCCAACATCCCGATAACGATGTTTGCTTCACCCATTTTGCGATAGGAACGCTCGATGCCGATTTTCTCAATGGTTTCCTCGGTGTTGCGAATGCCTGCCGTGTCAATGAAGCGGAACAGTATTCCGTTGATATTCAACGTTTCCTCAATCGTGTCGCGAGTAGTACCCGCAATATCGCTCACGATGGCGCGGTCTTCACCCAAAAGGGCGTTCAATAGGGTGCTTTTTCCTGTATTCGTCTGACCCACAATGGCCACAGGTACACCATTTTTGATGGCGTTGCCCAAGCGGAACGAGTCTTTCAGCCGATTGACATGCGTCAAAGTTTCATCCAACAAAGCCATCAGTTTGCTGCGGTCGACAAACTCGACATCTTCCTCGCTGAAGTCTAACTCCAATTCCATTAATGCAGTCATTTCCAGTAGTTTGGAACGCATTACTTGAAGTTCTTTGGAAAAACCGCCTTTCAGTTGGTTGATGGCCACACGGTGGGCGGCTTCGCTTTCCGAACTGATGAGGTCGGCGATGGCTTCGGCCTGGGCGAGGTCGAATTTCCCGTTGACGAAGGCGCGGCGGGTAAATTCACCGGCCTCGGCCATACGGCAACCATGCTCAATCAGCACCTGAAGTAGTTTCTGCTGGATATAGACAGAGCCATGCACACTGATTTCAGCCGAATCTTCGCCGGTGAAAGAGTGAGGAGCTTTGAAAAAGGTTACTACAACCTCGTCCAACAGCTCACCTTTATTAATAAGGTGTCCGTGGTAGGCTTTGTGAGAGACGATTTTGCTTATTTCCAGCGACTTACCATTTTTTTGGAACAAAGCGGCGACGATGGAGATGGCTTGTGGTCCGCTGACGCGCACCAATGCAATTGCGCCCATGCCATGCGGGGTGGCAAGGGCGCAAATAGTATCGCTTCCGAAACCGTGATTTAACATAATGTCAGAAAGGCAAATCGTCCACGCTGTCTTCCGCAGGCGGATAATACTCTGTTGTAGGCTGTGCCACCGGTGGGGTTTGGTGCATGGCGGGTTGCTGGTAGGGCTGTTGTACAGGCTGTACAGGAGCGGCGGGAGCAGCCGTAGCGCCAACTGGGTCGAAACGCCACACACGAACATCGGTGTACCACTTGCCGTTAAACTCGCGCGACGAAATGTCGATTTGCGCCTTGATGGTCTGGCCAGGTGCAAACTGCTGGATTTCGTCAATCTGGTTTGTCCAGCAAATCAAGCAGACTGTGCGTGGATATTGTTCTTCAGTTTCGATGATGAGTTCTTGTTTGCGCCAAGGTCCACGGGCGCTTTGTCCTTCGGTCAGCGTTCCTAATCTGACCACTTTTCCTGTAATTTCCATTGTATGAATGTTTTATGATTATTTCTAACTATGATTTTTTCGATTTGCAAATTTAGTCATCATTTCGTTTCCGCCAAAGAAAAAGTTGAAATTTTGTCTGGATTGGCTTCTTTTTCAAAAATTTCCTTTTGCAATATAATCTATATTATGTTAAATAGAGTATTTTGGCATCTACTCCATTTAGAAAATATTCATAGCAATCACGGCGCAGGCCTCCGCATCGGCCAAAGCGTTGTGATGGTTCTTTTTGATGTCGTAGCCGAAATGCAATGCGACGGTCTGCAATTTGTGATTCTCCAAATCTGGCACTAATGCTTGAGACCCGAGATGTGTGCAGTAAAACTTGTATTTCGGATATTGGATATGGTAATACTTGTGCAAAGCTTTCAGGACCCGTTCTTCGAACGACATACCATGGGCCACCAACGGCAAACCTTTCAACTTGTGCGCCACCTTGTACCACACCTGCGGAAATGTATCGGCATCCTTCGTGTCCTTGAACTTGATGCCATGCACCTTGGTTGTGTAATAGTCGTATCGGTTTGGAACTGGTTTAATAAGACTATAAAACGAATCGACGATTTCATCATTGCGAACAATGACAACACCCACGCTGCAAGCACTGGTCACCTCGCCATTGGCGGCCTCGAAGTCGATGGCGGCAAAGTCGTGCAGATGGTACTTGGGAATGTACGACGGCCATTCCGCGTCAGGCCAGTTGCCACCAATAATCCGTTCATTGTAGGGTTCCGAAAACATGGGCGCAAAATTACGGATTTTACATTGCACTTCAGAAAAATAATGCTATCTTTGCCCCAAATTGGGTGTTTATCCCCTACTCTATTGAAATTGACAATATTTTGTAACTAACTTAAAATCTGACAATTATGGAATTAAAAGGCTCAAAAACCGAAGCCAATCTGATGGCTGCTTTTGCTGGAGAATCGCAAGCCCGCAACAAGTACACCTATTATGCCTCCAAAGCCCGCAAGGAAGGCTACAACCAAATCGCCGACCTCTTTGAGGAAACGGCCAACAACGAGAAGGAACACGCTAAAATCTG
>Ga0265298_10007765_pt1 | contig 12976 bp, 10 predicted proteins | sample AusTroGonzalo_MG_3_FD_193486 | JGI IMG/M metagenome (GOLD analysis project Ga0265298, IMG submission 193486) | Bovine rumen microbial communities from tropical cattle in Woodstock, Queensland, Australia - Gonzalo_01 | ecosystem: Host-associated > Mammals > Digestive system > Stomach > Rumen ... | reverse complement strand
TGGAGACGAACCTCGGTCTTACCGTTAGTGGTGGCACGCGTGCTCCGCAGTTGCCTGGTAATGCAGTAGTGGCTGATAAAAAAGACTACGACGGAAACACCATCGTAGTCTATCATAGGAGTAAGTAGTTTTCCTTTATTTCCTTCCGAAGTCGGCAGGCACCTCGCCCCACTTTCCCGTCTCCCATTTCACGATGGGGTTGCGGTAGTCGTGTGTCTGCAGCCAGCGTTCAGCACGCTCAATAATCTGGTAGAGTTGTTCTGTCTGTGGCGTGCGCTCCAGTTTGGTCTTGCACTTCCGTTTCTGCACCCACAGAATGGCGTTGTATGAGTCCGAGTATATGGTCTTTTGGTGCAGACCCTGCTGCCAGCAAAGTGCCAGTGCATGGACGATGGCCAGGAACTCACCGATGTTGTTAGTCCCTTTCATCGGACCGAAGTGGAACACGCGATAGCCCGTCTGCAGGTCAATGGCCTGATACTCCATCGGTCCAGGATTGCCGCTACAAGCAGCATCTACAGCCCACGCGTCGGCCGTCACTTCTATCGGAAGCGGTAGCACAGTGTCGTTGCGATAGTCGGGAGGGTTCTGCATCTTTATCTTTGTTAATCGCGACGAAATCGCGATACACTACATGCGCTCAGGTACCTCAATGCCCAGCAGGCTCATGGCGCTCTTGATGATCTTGGCCACGTTCTTGGCCAGCATCAGGCGGACGGCCTTCTTCTGCTCATCAGGCTCGTTGAGGATGCTGTAGTCGTGGTAGAACTGGTTGAACACCTTCGTCAGCTCGTAGCAGTAGTTGGCAATGCCGCTGGGTGAATAGTCCTTGCCGGCCTGCTCGACGGCAGCGCCGAACTCATTCATCTTCTGAACCAGTTCTACTTCTTTCTCTGCCAGCGATACCTGAGCAACGGCGGGCTTCAGGCCTTCGGCCTCAGCTTTGCGCAGGATACTGCGGATACGGGCGTAGGTGTACTGGATGAAGGGGCCGGTGTTGCCGTTGAAGTCGATGGACTCCTCAGGATTGAACAGCATGTTCTTGCGAGCGTCCACCTTCAGGATGAAGTACTTCAGGGCACCCATGCCCACGATGCGGGCAATCTCACGGCGTTCCTCCTCGGTCATATCGTCAAATTTGCCCAATTCCATCGAGGTTTTATAGGCATCTTCAACCATCAGCTCCATCAGGTCGTCGGCGTCGACAACTGTTCCCTCGCGCGACTTCATCTTACCATTAGGCAGTTCTACCATACCGTATGAGAAGTGCACCAGTTCCTTGCCCCACTTGAAGCCGAGGCGGTCGAGTAGGATAGAGAGCACCTGGAAGTGGTAGTTCTGCTCGTTACCAACGACGTAGATCATCTTGTCGATAGGGAAGTCCTGGAAACGCATCTCGGCAGTGCCGATGTCCTGTGTCATATAGACAGAGGTGCCGTCGCTGCGCAGCAACAGTTTCTGGTCGAGACCCTCGTTGGTCAGGTCGGCCCATACGGAGTTGTCCTCGTGGCGCTCGAAGAGGCCCTTGGCAAGTCCTTCTTCCACCTTGGCCTTACCCTTGAGGTAGGTCTGCGATTCGTAGTATATCTTATCGAAGCCGACGCCCATCTTCTTGTAGGTCTCGTCGAAACCGGCATATACCCAGTTGTTCATCTTTTCCCACAGTGCACGTACCTCGGGATCGTTCTGCTCCCACTTGACGAGCATCTCGTGAGCCTCCTTGATGAGCGGAGCTTCCTGCTTGGCCTTCTCCTCGTCCATGCCCTGAGCCACAAGTTCCTTAATCTCCTCGCGGTAGTGCTTGTCGAATGCCACGTAGTAGTCGCCAATCAGGTGGTCGCCCTTCTTGCCGGAGCTTTCGGGCGTCTCGCCGTTGCCGTACTTCAGCCATGCGAGCATTGACTTACAGATGTGGATGCCGCGGTCGTTCACGATGTTGGTCTTCACCACCTTGTTGCCGTTGGCCTCCATGATCTGGGCCAGCGACCAACCCAGCAGGTTGTTGCGGACATGGCCGAGGTGCAGGGGCTTGTTGGTGTTGGGCGATGAGTATTCAATCATGACGAGGGGTGACTCCTCGTTGGCGAGTTTCGTGCCGAAGTGGTCGTCGGTATCGATGGCATTCAGCAGTTCCAGCCAGGCACCGTCGCCGATGCTGAGGTTGAGGAAGCCCTTTACCACATTGAACTTTTCTACTGCCGTGCAGTGTTCCGTCATGTACTCACCAATCTCCTGCGCTGTCTGCTCAGGTGATTTGCGTGCGGCTTTGACAAACGGGAACACCACCAGCGTCAGGTTACCCTCAAACTCACTCCTTGTCTTCTGCAACTGCAACATCTTTTCCGTTGCATCCATGCCGTAGAGAGCCTTCACGGCCTCGCCGGCAGCCTTGCTAATCAATGCTTCAATATTCATTGGTATACCTTAATATATTTCGAAATCGGATGCAAAGGTACAAATAAACGAGAACAAAACAAAACATCAAAGGAAAAAAGTGAGTCCCCGGTTACATGGTTACGGCTGTAACCGTAACCGTTTAGGGAAAAAGTGGGTGGATTTGAATCTTTTTTCGTACCTTTGCAGACGATATGAACATTCGCGACCGCCAGATATTGCAGATAGCTGTTCCCTCGATAGTGTCGAACATTACTGTTCCGCTGTTGGGGCTCATTGATGTAGCCATCGTGGGACACATGGGGAGTGCGGCCTATATAGGAGCGGTGGCTGTGGGCTCAATGATTTTCAACCTCATCTACTGGCTCTTCGGGTTCCTCAGGATGTCGACCAGTGGCATGACGGCGCAGGCCTATGGACGGCGTGCACTTGACGAGGTCGTCAGGATTCTGGTGCGCTCGGCGAAGGTGGCACTGGTGACGGCAGTACTGTTGATAGTGCTGCAGATTCCTCTGAAATGGCTGATGTTCTGGCTGATGGGGCCGACTCCCGACGTGCAGCCCTTGGCCGAGACTTATTTCCGGATTGTCGTATGGGGCGCTCCTGCCATGCTGGGGCTTTATAGTCTGATGGGCTGGTTCATTGGCATGCAGAATACGAGGATTCCGATGTTCATCAGCATCATGCAGAACGTCGTGAACATTCTGGCTTCGCTGACGTTGGTCTATGGCTGCGGCATGAAGATTGAGGGTGTCGCGCTGGGAACGGTCATTGCCCAGTATGCAGGACTGTTGGTGGCGCTGGCTCTGCTGTTGAGGTACTACGGACGGCTGTTCAAGAAAGGGGGCATCCACCGAGACTCCCAGGTATCTCAGGGCAATGGCAGTTTCTTCCGTACGAATCGCGACCTCTTCCTGCGTACCGTCTGCCTCGTAGGCGTAAACTTGTTCTTTACGTCGGCGAGTGCCCGTCAGGGAGCTGTTATCCTGTCGGTAAATACGGTGATGCTGCAGCTTTTCTTGTTCTTCAGCTACTTCATGGATGGCTTTGCATACGCTGGCGAGGCCTTGGGAGGCCGTTACTTCGGTGCCCGAAATGTTGCAGCCTTCCACGAGACGCTGCACAGGCTCTTTGGATGGGCGCTGCTGGTGACGGTGGCCTTCACCTTATTATATATAGTGGGCAGCATGGAGATTGTACGACTGCTGACCGATGAACCTCCGGTACGCGATGTCGCCCGAGAGTACATCTGGTGGGTATGGATTGTTCCTGTAGCCGGGGCTGCTGCGTTTATTTGGGATGGTGTCTTCGTGGGAATCACTGCCAGCCGCGGTATGCTGGTGGCAACGTTCTGGGCCACGCTGTCGTTTGCTGTGGTCTATTTGCTGGCCAAGGACGCTATAGGCAATGATGGTTTGTGGCTGGCGCAGATTGTCTATCTTGCCCTGCGTGGCGTGATACAGACCATTTGGTACAGATTAAGGTTAATTAACGCACTGGAATGCAAGGATGCTGCCCGTTTTGCGTTATAGTAAGAAAAAATCAACATAAACAAGTATGATAATAAGATTCCACCGCTGGTATAATGCCATGTTGGCGAGCCTGCTCTCGCTGTTGGGCTATGGTTGCTCTGTTGAGGATGGTCCGCTAGCGTATGGTGCCCCTCACGCTGATTACACCATTAAGGGTCTCGTAACCAATGAGACAGGCACACCTGTTGAGGGTGTCAAGACGTCGCTGAAACGGGTTTATAGGGCTCCGGACGCCGTCTATGTTGATGGCGTTGACTCAGTCCAGACTGATGCAGAAGGGCGTTATAAGATACAATTTCAGGGATGGGATGATTCTACCATGAAACTGATTGTTGAAGACATTGACGGCGAAGCCAATGGCGGTGACTTCCAGAACGATACGCTGGATGTGGACTTCAACAAGGCTGTTCAGACAAAGAAAGGTGGTGGCTGGTACAATGGCACCTTTGAAATCACCCAAAATATTAAACTGAAGAAGAAGTAGGATGAAGCCGACGCCCCTGACACTCAGGAAAAAGCTCGCCCTCGAAATCTGGCGCCAACAGGAACTGATGGTGCGTAGGGAGCATCCGCTGAAACAACTGTTCTGGGAGTGTACGCTGCGCTGCGACCTGAAGTGTCGCCATTGTGGTAGCGACTGTAAGATGCAATCCGAGCAGCACGACATGCCGCTGGAGGTGTTTTTGCGTGTACTCGATAGTGTGGCTGCTAAGTATGACCCTCACAAGGTCTTTGTTATCATCAGCGGTGGCGAGCCTCTGATGCGTCGTGACCTTGAGGATTGCGGACGGGCCATCTATGACAAGGGATTTCCTTGGGGGATGGTGACCAACGCCCTGCATCTGACTCCTGAACGCTATCGCGGTCTGTTGAAAGCCGGTATGCATTCGATGACCATCAGTCTTGATGGTTTGGAAGAGGACCATAACTGGATGCGTGGCAATGACAGTAGTTTTCAGATGGTGAGTCAGGCCCTCGACATGTTGGTAGCGACCAAGGATTTTACGTTCGATGTCGTTACCTGCGTTACTCGCCGCAACTACGAAAAACTCGATGAAATCAAGGATTTTCTCATTTCGAAGGGTGTGAGGCGTTGGCGTATATTCACTGTATTTCCTGTTGGCCGTGCAGCCAGCGACCCCATGATGCGACTGTCCAACGAGGAGTTTCGTGGTGTGTTCGATTTCATCAAGCGTGTTCGCAAGGAAGGAAAGATTCGGGCTGATTATGGTTGCGAGGGATTCCTCGGCAATTATGAGGGTGATGTGCGCAACCGCTTGTTCTCCTGTCAGGCTGGTGTGACAGTCGGTTCGGTGCTCTGCGACGGTTCCATCAGTGCTTGTACCAGTCTGCGTGCCGACTTTCATCAGGGCAATGTCTATAAGGATGACTTCATGGAGGTGTGGGAACAGCGTTACCAGCCCTATCGCCAACGCGAGTGGATGAAGAAGGATGAGTGTGCCGACTGCCCCTACTGGCGCTATTGTCAGGGCAATGGCATGCACCTGCGCGATGGCGACGGACGGCTGTTGTTGTGTCACCTGAAAAGACTGTTGGCTGACAAATAGTGTTAGTTTTACATTTAAAAAGTGTCAATTTGCTGAAAGTTTTTTGCGGGTTCGGTTTTTATGCTTATCTTTGCAGCCTAAAAACCAAACTAAATGACCGAACTCCTGAAACAATTCCCGGCCATCACCCTTGAAGAGATGAGTGCTGTGAAACTGATGAACCGTATCGATACGAAGTTCGTCACTACACTGCCGCAGCTGGAACGCTTGCTCCAGATGGCGCAGGGGGATTACTATGCGCAGGAGATTGACGGTGAGCGCAACATGCTCTACGATACCACCTACTTCGATACCCGCGATTTCGGTATGTATAATGAGCATCAGCATAAGCACACAAACCGTCAGAAAATTCGTTTCCGCACCTATGTCAGCAGTCATCTGCAGTTCATGGAGGTGAAGACGAAGAACAATCATGGACGTACGAAGAAGAAGCGCATTGAGGTGACCGACATGGACCTCAGCGACCCCACGAAGCGTGAGTTCCTGGCGAAGCATCTGCACTATGGTGTCGACACGCTGATTCCCCACATGCACAACCACTTCCATCGTATCACGCTGGTGAACAAGGCCAAGACCGAACGGCTGACCATCGACACCGGCCTTCACTTCCATAACGTCGTCACCGACTGCGACCGCGATATGGGGCCGCTGGTCATTGTCGAACTGAAGCGCGACGGACTGTGCTACTCGCCGGTATTGGAGATGCTGCGCCAACTGCACATCCATCCGCATGGCTTCAGCAAATACTGCATGGGAGCTGCTATGACTAATGAGGGGCTGCTTGTCAACAACTTCAAACCGAAGCTGGGCGACGTGGCCCGCATCCTGAGAGACAAAAAATAAAAACTGATAAATAGCTATGGACGTAACAATCATTTCCGCAGAGTTCCTGCACACGCTCATCCGCTTTGTCGTATGCTTCGTGTTCAACGGAATCATCATCAACCAGCTCTACTACAAGAAGAGCCATCGTCGTGACTTCTATTTCACCTTCATGGTGATGTCGGTAGCCATCTTCTTCCTTGTCTATTTCATGATGGGCATGGAGCGTGCCAAGGCGACGATGGGCGTCGGACTGGGACTGTTTGGTATCTTCTCAATCATGCGTTACCGCACTGATGCGATGCCAGTTCGTGAGATGACCTATCTGTTTGTCATCATCTGCCTGTCCGTCGTTCACGCTATGGCCGATAACTATGTGGAGCTGGCCATTGTCGATGTCCTTACCTTTGGGACTATCCTGCTCTGCGAGATTAACCTGAAGGTGAAGCAGACGAAACTCATCCAGTATGACCGCATTGAGCTCATCAAGCCCGAGAAGCGTGCCGAGCTGAAGGCCGACCTCGAGGCTCGTACAGGCCTGAAGATCATCAAGGTCGATGTTGGCGGTGTGGACTTCCTGAAGGACTCGGCTGTACTGCGAGTCACCTATGAGGGTGATAAGGCCAGTGACGTCAATGCACAATATGAAGTAAGGAAATCGCAATGGAGAGAAATGTAGTTGTCGGCAGTTGGCTGTTGGCTGCCTGCTTCTGGCTGTGCGGACAGTCCGTGATGGCACAGTCGGAGGGTGGCCTCCTGTTGGGTGCTGAGGTGGAGAAACCGTTGAGTCAGAACCTGAGCCTGAACGTAGAGGCCGCTTTCCGCTCGCGTAACGACTTCAAGACCGCTGATCGCTGGAGTGGTTCGCTCGGCGTAGAGTATAAGTTGACGAAAGGCCTGAAAGCTAATGTCGGCTACACCTTATTATATGATAACTACCGGGAGAAACTGACCGACAGCTACTGGCGTCCCAGTTATTGGGGAACGCGCCATCGTTTCAGTGCCTCGCTGACTGGTAGCCGAAAAATAGGTAAGGTGTTGCGCCTGTCGCTGCGTGAACGCTGGCAGTACACGTATCGTCCTGAGACAACTACTGATCGCTATGAGTTCGTGGACTATCCGTCAGCACAATGGACGGGTAGCATGGATGGCTGGACGGCAACCGAGAAGGTGCGCGACGGCAAGGGTAAGAACCAGTTGCGCTCACGTCTGCAGGTGGAGTACGACAAGAAGAAGGCAAACATCAAACCCCATGCCAGTGTAGAGCTGTACAACAGCCTGGCAATCGAGAAGGTACGCTACACCGTAGGTGCTGACATCAAACTGAGCAAGCAGCACAGTCTCGACCTGTATTACCGTTTTCAGGATCAGCGACATGTGGATGCCAATGATTACGAACCCGATATGCACTACATCGGTGCAAGCTACAAATACAAATTCTAAACGACAGATACAATGAAGAAATACAGCCTCTTTGCAAGCCTGTTGGCCGCACTGCTCATGCTGGGAGTGACGGCCTGCGAGAAAGACGATACTACGGACTTCACGGGTTACATTAACAATCCGGAAACACCGGAGAATCCGGATACGCTGGATACGCCGGGAACATCGGTTGTTAGCGATGTGGCAGGCAGCGATACGCTTTATATCGTCTATGACGGTGCAACGGCAACGGTGACTGGCGACAAGCATAACTATGTCAGTGTCTGCGGTGCCGATGTGACGGTCAATGCTTTGGAGGCTGATACGACGATGCTCATCGTGCTGAGCGGCAGCACTGATAACGGTTCGCTTCTGGTCTATCGGCAGAAGGCGTTTACGTTGCGCCTCAATGGTGTTAGCATTACCAATCCCGACGGTCCTGCCATCAATAATCAGTGTGGTAAGGCGCTGTATGTGGAGAGCGTTGAGGGAACGGAGAATCTATTGGCCGATGGTACTGCCTATACCGATGCTCCTGTGAACACAGCAGGTGTGGCCATCGACCAGAAAGGTGCGCTGTTCAGCGAGGGACAGATCTTCTTCTGCGGCTCGGGTACACTGACCGTCAACGGCAATGCCAAGAACGGCATCGCCTCTGATGATTATATCGTCTTCGAGAGCGGAACGGTCAAGGTGAGTGTCGATGATACGGGATCCAATGGTATCAAGGTGAACGATGGATTGATCATCAATGACGGTACGCTGACTATCAGTGTCAAGGCCGATGGCGCCCGTGGTATTAAAAGTGACGCATATACAACGATTGCTGGCGGAAATACCACCATTACGACATCGGGCGATTGTAAGATAGAAACGACTGACGGTGTTCGTGATACCGCTTCGGCTGCCGGCATCAAGTGCGATAGTCTGTTTACGATGACAGCTGGTACGCTGACCATCAAGAGTACTGGCGATGGTGGCAAGGGTATCAACTGTTCGCAGGATGTGCTGTTCAGTGGTGGTACGCTCAACGTGACGACGACCGGCAAGAATGAAGTCGGCAAGCCCAAGGGTATCAAGAGCGATACGGGCATCATTGTCAGCGGTGGCTCGTTTACGGTAAAAGTGGATAAGAGCTGGGCTTGCGATAATGGTTACGAGGATTCTTCGCTTAATGATAAACAGTTGGCGCAGAAGCGCATCACCGTGCAAGGCTCGCCGGCAACGAAATCAATCGACAAGAAGACGGTGATGATCAAGTACTAATAGAATGACAATGAAAAAACTCTACTTACTACTATTCTTATTACTAACAATTCATACAACGGGTGCTGCTGATGTTGGATGGTTGGACGTCACCACGCGGTTTGTGCAGAATGCAGACTTCAACAGTGGAAACAGTAATGGCTGGACAATCAATAGCAGCGCTGGTCAAAAAGCCGTTTCTGCCAATGTCATGCGTTTCTGGAATGGTACGTTCGACTTCAGCCAGCGGCTGGCGAATCTGCCTATGGGACGTTATCGTCTATCGGTACAGGGATTCTTTCGGTATGAAGGAGATTCCTTTCAGGCATACAAGAACGGGACTGAACGGCAGACGGCCTTCCTGTATGCAGGAGAGACAACGACGCCATTGGTGAGCGTCTATTCAGAATCGATGACCAGTACTGTGGGCAATCGTCAGGAACATGACGGACATTTCTATCCAGATAATAGCACCAGCGCTGCTGCCGCTTTCGCAGAAGGGCTCTACCGAAATAACAGTATTGAGTTTGATGCCCAGGGTGGTATTACCATCGGTGTCAGGTGTCAGGAGGCCGGAACAAATAACTATTGCGCTTTCGACAACTTCAAGCTGGAATACCTGACCGATGTTGTGAAGATTACCAGTATTGCTGTCAGTCTTCCAACGACGGAATTGGTGATAGGCGAAACGATAACGGCTCAGGTCAATATACAGCCGGAAACGGCAACGTTGCCGTTTGTTGACTGGACGACCAGCAATCCGCAGGTGGCAGTAGTGGATCAGAACGGAACTATCACTGCTGTCGGCATGGGAACGGCCACCGTCACGGCTGCGGCCAACGATGGTTCTGATGTTAAAGGCAGCGTTACTATATCTGTTGGTAATAATCCAGCGACAGTCGGCTCGCTCATCATTAACGAAATCATGGTGTCGAATGTTGACGAATATATTAGTCCTGCCTTTAACTTCGATGGATGGGTGGAACTTTATAATCCTACCGGTCGTGCTGTTCAACTGGCTGGCGTGAAGGTCAGCGATGGCACCGACACGTGGACGATGCCTTCATCGGCAGGTGTCATCCCTGCCAGGGGTTATCATGTGGTGTGGTTTGACTCCAATGATGGCAATCCCCAGAATGTTCCTTTCAAGCTTGATACAGATGGCGGTACGGTTGTATTCAGCAATATCGATGGTCAGGAACTGGACAGACTGGACTATCCTGCATCGTTAGAGCGCATCAGCTATGCACGCTCGACTGATGGTGCGGGCGACTGGGGAATGACAGGAACGCCAACGCTTGGGACATCAAATAATGGTATCTCATTTGCAAACGAGCAGATAGAGGATCCTATAGTGAATCAGCCGTCACAGCTGTTTACTGGCAGTTTGGATGTCGAGGTCGCTATTCCGTCGGGTTGTACCCTGCGCTATACCACAGACGGAAAACTGCCTACGCTTCAGTATGGCGAGACCAGTATGATAGGGCGTTTCACCGTGAGCAATACGCAGTGCTTCCGTTTCCGTCTCTTTGCTGAAGGGAAGCTACCTTCGCGCGTCACTACGCGTACCTATATATATAAAGACAAGAACTACTATCTGCCAGTGGTCTCTGTTGTCAGCGACCGCGACTTTCTTTATAGCTCAGAGATTGGCGTGATGGCTAAAGGCCCTAATGGACGACCGGGACGCGGACAGGACGATAACTGTAACTGGAACATGAACTGGGAACGCCCCGTTAACTTCTCCTATCTGACGGCTGACGGTACGATGGCGCTCAATCAGGATGTGAATCTGGAGATGTGTGGCGGTTGGAGCCGTGCCTGGGAACCGCATTCTTTTAAATTGAAGGGTAGCAAAGAGATGGGGGGCGAGAAAGACCTGCTGTATCCTTTCTTTGAGCAGAAACCCTATATCCGTAACCGCACGTTGCAGATACGTAATGGCGGTAATGATAATAACGGACGTTTCACAGATCCTTCGCTACAGGTTATACTCGGCAGTTCGGGCATTGATGTCGACTATCAGAGCTATCAGCCCGTTCATGAGTTTATTAATGGTAAGTATATCGGTTTGCTTAATGTACGTGAACCTAATAACAAGCATTATGTCTATGCCAACTATGGGTGGGACGATGACGAGATAGACCAGTTTGAGATGTCGGCAGACTCAGGCTATGTGCAGATGTGTGGAACTCCCGATGCCTTTAATGAGCTCGTTGACGTGCTATCGCCCGATGCTGCAAATCCTCAGACCTACGAGGAAATCTGTCGCGTTCTTGATATTGATGAGTATATCAATTATATGGCTGCACAGATGTACCTGGGCGGTACGGACTTCCCCCAGAATAATGTCAAGGGCTTCCGTCATCGTGATAACGGCCGTTTCCGCTTTGTCTTCTTCGATTTGGACTTTGCTTTCTATACTTCAAGTCCATTTACGACTTTCTTCGGAAAGGAGGATTACACGTTTGATCCTTTGAAACCAGCCTCACTGGGACGGATACATGACCGTATCCGCTTTGTGACACTCTTCAAGAACATGCTCCAAAATGCTGATTTCCGTCGTCGTTTTATTGATGCCTACTGCATCATGGGCGGTAGCGTTTTCGAGAAGGATCGTTCGGCTGCCATTATCAGTGAATTGCTTGAAAGGGTTGAACCTGCCAATAGTGCAGCGCGGAGCTCTGCCAATAACGTCAGGGACAATTTGAATGGACGCCTGAGTATGTCCATCAGTGCATTAAAGAATTATAGTACCTTCAAACTTTCGTCTACTTCAGCTCAGCAGGTGACGCTTAGCAGCAGCACCGAGGGAGCCCGTCTGTTTATTAACGACGAGGTTATACCTACGGGCAGCTTCAAGGGACAGCTCTTCCGTCCTGTCACACTGCGTGCCGAGGCACCTGCCGGCTATGTCTTTGATGAGTGGACCGATGGCTCGGGAAAAACGTACGATGCCCGTCGCGAGATCTCGTTGCCGAGTGGAACGGTCAATCTGAAAGCAACCTTCCGCAAACTAAGTGCTGCCGAGAGTAAGAAGCAAGGCATTACGCCAGTACGCATCAATGAGATAAGTGGTGCTAACGATAGTTATATTGATGAGTATGGTAAGAAGGGTGATTGGGTGGAACTTTACAACACGACTTCCGAAGCAATCGATGTTGAAGGAATGTATCTGACCGATAATATTAACAAGCCCACGAAATACCAGATTACCAAAGGTGACACGAAGGCTAATACCATCATTCCTGCTCATGGCTATCTGGTTGTCTGGTGTGACAATAAACGTGCAACTACCGACAACGGACTGCATGCATCGTTCAAGATTGCCGATGATGGTGGTCTGCTGATGCTGTCTGCTGCCGATCAGAGTTGGACGGATGTCATGTCCTACGATGCACACGATGCCCGCACTACCGTAGGCCGTTATCCTGATGGAACCGCCAATGTCTATGCTATGAATGTAGCGACCATTGGTAAGAGCAATATCTATAGCAGTTATGCAACAGCCGTTGCCCAGTCTGACATTCCTTCCGGACTTGAGACGATTACTGCATCTGGCGACCTGCGTGTTGTCTATGCTTCAGGTCTGCTTCTCGTTAAAAATTGCGGTGGTGGTACTGCCAACGTAGAGGTGTTCCGTGCTGACGGAGTCTCAGTCCGTAAGACCATTTTTGATATGCAAAACGGAACGGCACGCATCAGCGTTGCCGACCTCCCGACAGGCTTCTATGTGGCTCGCGTCAGTGATGGAAATGGGGGCAAGTCAAGTTGTCGATTCGTTAAATAAATATAAAACTTGCATTTCTGGGGGCCTTTGCGCCCCCTTTTTTCATAAAAAGATGTACCTTTGCAGTCCGATTATTGGGGGAGAGGCTTAGAATCCCCCGGAAATGTTGTGTGAATAGCAGCGTCTTTGGCCGGGCGCAGTGGTTCGTGAATCAATGTTTCAGGCGACGTTAGACTGCTTCAGAGAGTTAGACCTCTGTGGGC
>Ga0265298_10007764_pt1 | contig 12978 bp, 8 predicted proteins | sample AusTroGonzalo_MG_3_FD_193486 | JGI IMG/M metagenome (GOLD analysis project Ga0265298, IMG submission 193486) | Bovine rumen microbial communities from tropical cattle in Woodstock, Queensland, Australia - Gonzalo_01 | ecosystem: Host-associated > Mammals > Digestive system > Stomach > Rumen ... | reverse complement strand
CGAGGGCGACGGCATCGAGATGGGTATTGCAGCCGGTGCCGGCCTCATGAAGGTAGGCAAGGCGGCTTCCCGCCTGATCATGCCCGCTCCGGTGCGTCACAACGGCATGCGCCTTGGCATGATCACCCCGGCAGTCGGCTCCGGTCACGCGATCGTGGTGAACAAGTATGGCCAGCGCTTTGCAGCCGAACACAAGATCACCAAGGATCCGAGCCGCTACTTCTTCTACAAGGAAGCCGTGAAGTTCGACATCGACACGCTCGATTATCCGAACTCTCCGTCCTGGTTCATCTTTGACGAGACGCTGCGCAAGCAAAAGCCGCTCGTCGGTCTGGGCATCTCCACTCCGGGCTTCGGGTTCGTTGACTATGGCGCCGCCGACAACAGCGACGCCGTGAGGAAGGGCTGGATCCTGAAGGCGGACACGATTGAAGAGCTCGCCAAGAAGATCCAGGGCCGCAAGGAGGGCGCTGTGCTCAAGGAGGAAAACCTCGTTGCCGCCGTCAAGGACTACAACGAGGGCTGCGCCAAGAAGCAGGACGCCTTCGGCCGTCTGAAGAGCACTCTGCAGCCGGTTTCCGACGGTCCGTTCTACGCCGCGATGCTCGTGGCCGGCGGCCCGAACACCAAGGGCGGCCTGGCAGCCAACGCCAAGCGCGAGGTGCTCGACTGGAACCTCAAGCCGATTCCCGGCCTGTATGCCGTCGGTGAAATCGCTTCTGCCCTGAAGTTCGTCTACCAGGGCGGCGGCAACCTCACTGAGTGCCTGGTCTTCGGCCGCCACTGCGGCAAGATCGTCGCCAAGCTGCCGAACCGCGCATAAGCGTCAGGCTTGAAGGAGGGGAGCGCACCGCGCAGTTCCCGGTGCGCCCCCGGATCAACACCATGGGCAGGACTGGACCGCCTTCCGGTTCTGCCTTCCCCCGAGGAGAGAGGGCGATGCAATTTTCCCGTTTGTTCGCAGCCGCACTGATCGGAAGCGCCTTTCTGATGAGTACCGCGTGCGCAGCTGATGCCCCCGCGGTGTCCGGCAAGCCTCTTGCCGAACGTCACATGGCCAAGGGAATGAAGTGTGAAACCTGCCACTCCGACGTGGCCAAGGGCACGCTGATCCTTGATCAGAAGCGCCACGAGGTCTGCGTCTCCTGCCACGGCTGGTACGACAAGCTGGTCAAGCTGACGCCTCCCAAGACCGAGGAGGATCAGAATCCGCACGGACAGCACGACGGCAACCTGCCTTGCACCGAGTGCCACAAGGGACACAAGAAGGGCGTGAACTACTGCGGCAAGTGCCACATGTGGACTTTCGAAATTCCCTGATCGCAGTAGACGACAGAACAAAGAACCGAACCCGGAGGCGCTTGTCTTCGGGTTTGTGCTTGTTAGGCCCGCAGAGACATGCGCACTCAGCCCAGTCTTTCGATGCGGACTTTCACGCGCGCTCCCAGTTCGGAACAAAGTTTCGGCAGGAGGTTCGCGGCTTGCTCGGCCTGCCCGATGATGTCGCGCGCGGAGGCTTCCGGGATCTGGAACTTCCCCGCAAGATGCATCAGATCCGAACGCGAGATGTTTCGGCCTTTTCCAAGAACCGATGTCATGTGTTCTGGAGAAGAACCGGTTTCCGGAACGAGGTCGTATGCGGGCGACACTGACCAGCGGCCGGGCTCAGCCATGACAAAGGAGAAGTTCTTTGCGTGGTCGTCGCGGTTCCCGATGAGGATGTTGAAAACGCACCTGCGGAATTGCTGGACGACGGCTTTTCGGCCGGCAAGGCGATGGGTAAGCGCAAGCACCGTTTCGTAGTCCAGGCAGGGCAGGCGGAAATCGCAGTGCAGCAGTCCCGCGGCAGTGGCCATGTGCAGCTTGGCATCGCCCTTCCTGTCAAAGCGCTCGATCCCGAACCATCCGGCGCAGGTCTCTGACGGGAAAAGGTGCGTGGCGGGCATTGTGATTCCGGCTTCCCGGGCAGCCAGCGAGGCTGCGTATTCGATCACGCCCTGGTCGGAATTGTCGCTGCTGCTTCGGAATTTGATGATCCACGGGGCAAAGCCCCCGCGGCACTCGCCCATCCTTTGGATTCTGGAGCGGTCTTCCGAGACAAGGCACAGAATCTTCGGGCGCGCGCCGCCAGAAGAGCCGGCAAGAAGCTTGAGCCTGTCGAGCTGTGCGGCAGAGGCGGCATCCTCAAGAACCGCATCGATGTCCCAGCCCAGTGCATCGAGCTGAATGGCTTCCGGCTCGAACGCCTCCACTGGCTGTTCGGGCTCAAACTCAAGTGCACCCATCCCGTGGGAGCCGACCCAGCAAAGGCGCTCAAGGGGCGAGACGTCTGACAGATGACGGCCGAGAGCCCTGAGCCTTCTGTCGAGAAGGAGGTTTCCCCAGCCGTCAGGCAGGCTGTCGGCGACGAATCCAGGCAGGCCGCCGAAGAGGTCATGACGGCCGCGCCAGAGGCCTGCTGTTCGCGGAACCGCGAGCGGAGAGAGCTCGATTCGGGATTTCAGAAACTCGGGCGCATACTGGAAGGCGATGCCGTCATCGTCGCTGAGGGCTCCTACAAGGCGTCTTTCTCCAAACGCATTCAGAAAGACAAGCACTCTCATGGCCGATGCCCTCCGGTTGCGCGCTGCCGCTTTTTGGGAGCCTTGGCAAAAAGATCCACGTGCTTTTCCAAAACAAAAAGATTCTCAAGATCCTGGGCCCGCCCGAGCGCTATCGAGAGCATGACAAGGTTCGCAAGGGAGACTTCGCCCGAGGACTCAAAGCGCCTCAGGCTTCCCAGAGAGACTCCGGAAAACTCGGCAAGCTCCTGCTGCGTGCGGTTTTGTTCCAGGCGGACGCGGCGGAGCCGATGAGCGACATCAAGCATGATGTCCGCCGGAGATTTTAAGTTCGCAATCACGCTCATTTTAGCGATTAACAAAGAAAAATAGAATTTAACGCTCGTATTTTAGCACTTAACTAAAAAACCGGAACGATTTGGAGGCCTCCGGAGAGAAAAAAGAGGGGAGCCGTTCCGCTTGACGCTGTTTCTTGCGAAAGAATGCGATTTCCTCGCCTGGCTGCATGCAGGCTGGTGCGCGCATTCTGCTAAATTTCGCCCTTGTGTTTTCATCCGCGCCGGTTTGCTTGAGCCGGGGCGGTCTTTCTGTTGCGTGTGAAGAATGTCCAAGATGTCGAATGATCCCTCCGGAACCCTGGATTTGTTTTCCTCATTTGGCGAGGACTCCGCCCGGAGCGAAGAGGCTGAGGTGCGGAAGGCGCCTGAGGCCGAGCCTGTAGTCACTATTGAACCCGAGATGCCTGAGCAGCCCGGTCCCGAAGAAAGTGAGGATGGCGCCGATGAGCGCGAAGCCGGGCAGGAGAGCCGCGAGCTCACGGTGGAGGAGACGCTTCCAGCAGTGCTTTCGGATGGACTCCCCCCTGAAAGCAATGGCGAGCTCACGCTTGCCCGCTACGCCGCCCAGGCGTATCTTGAATACGCGCTTTCCGTGGTGAAGAGCCGCGCTCTGCCCGATGTGTTCGACGGCATGAAGCCCGTGCAGCGGAGGATTCTGTTTGCCATGGACCGCATGCGGCTGCTGCCGACGGCCAAGGCGGTCAAGTGCGCCCGCGTGGTGGGCGACGTGCTCGGCAAGTACCATCCGCACGGCGACCAGGCGGCCTATGACGCCATGGTGCGCATGGCGCAGAGCTTCTCGCTGCGCTATCCGCTCGTGGACGGGCAGGGCAACTTCGGCTCCCGCGACGGGGACGGGCCGGCCGCCATGCGCTATACCGAGGCGCGTCTTACGGCTGTCTCACAGCTTCTTCTCGAAGAGCTCGACAGCGAGGACGTGGACTTCATCCCCAATTACGACGGCGCCTTCAAGGAGCCCGTGCAGCTGCCGGCGAGAATGCCCTTTGTGCTGCTCAATGGCGCAAGCGGCATCGCCGTGGGCATGGCAACCGAGATTCCCCCGCACAACATGAATGAGGTGGGCGAGGCGATCCTCAAGATGCTCGACAACCCGGCCTGCTCGCTCGACGAAATCATGCAGGTGATGCCGGCTCCCGATTTCCCGGGCGGCTCGCAGATCATCTCCTCGCCCTCGGACATCCGCGCCATTTACGAAAGCGGCCGCGGAAGCCTGCGGATGCGCGCCCGGTACCATTTCGAGGATCTGCAGCGCGGCCAGTGGCAGCTCGTCGTTGATGAACTGCCCCCGGCGGCCAACACCGAAATGGTGCTGGCGCAGATCGAGGATCTCACCAATCCCAAGCCCAAGACGGGCAAGAAGGCCCTATCGGCCGAGCAGCAGAACACCAAGGCGCAGGTGCTCGCGCTCCTGGACGGCGTGCGCAACGAGTGCGACAAGGACACGCCCGTGCGCATCGTCTTCGAGCCGAAGACCTCCCGCATCGACCGCAATCTCTTTGTGAACACGCTGCTCTCGCTCACTTCCCTGGAGTGCAACGCGCCCGTGAACCTCGTGATGCTCGGCATTGACGGGCGCCCGCGCCAGAAGGGGCTTCTCGAGATCCTGAGCGAGTGGGTGAGCGCCCGCACGAGCACCGTGCGCCGCAGGAGCCAGGCGCGCCTCAACAAGGTCAACGCCCGGCTGCACATCCTCGACGGCCGGCTCATCGCCATCGACAACATCGACCGCGTGATCGAGATCGTGCGCTTTGACCCCGATCCGAAGGGGCAGCTGATGCGCGAGTTCAGCCTCTCTGAGGCGCAGGCCGAGGACATTCTGGAGTTAAGGCTCCGCCAGCTTGCCAATCTCGAGATCGAGAAGCTGCGCCAGGAGATGGCAAAGCTCAACGCAGAGAAGCACCAGCTCGAGCGCATCCTCGCGAACGACCGGGTGCTCGCCGGCGTCATCGCCAAGGAGACGCGCGAGGCGATGCGCGACTTCGGCGACGCCCGCCGCACGCTCGTGCGCGAGGAGGAAAAGGCAAGCGTCGAGCCCGTGGTCGCGAGCGAGCCCGTGACGATCGTGATCTCCGAAAAGGGCTACGTGCGCTGCCGCACCGGCCACGGCCACGACGTCTCGCTCATGAACTTCAAGATGGGCGACGCGCTGCTTTATTCCGCAGAGTGCATGTCCGAGGATACGCTGATCTGCGTGGGCAGCGACGGCCGCACGTATTCAATCGCAGTCTCCGCCCTGCCTTCGGCGCGCGGCGACGGCCTGCCGGTCAGGAGCCTCATTGACCTTGAGCACGGCACGGAGATCATCGGCTATCTCGCCGGTCCGGCCAAGACCCGCGTGATGCTCGCCACCGACGAGGGCTTCGGCCTTGCGTGCGAGATCGGCAACATGGTGGCCCGCGTGCGCTCCGGCAAGGCGTTCCTCACGCTCACGCCGGGCGCCTCGATTCTGCCGCCGCAGATCATCCGGCAGAGCGCGAGGCGCATCGCGTGCCTGTCGGCCGAGGGGCGGCTCCTTGCCTTCGAGATTGACCAGCTGCGGAGACTTGCAAGCGGCGGAAAGGGCGTGACGCTCATGGACCTCAATCCGGGCGAGAAGCTGCTTGCGGCAATGCCCGTCGGCGACGAGGGCATCGTGGTCGAGGGACGCGGACGCACCGTGGACCGCCAGAAGACCCTGGTGCGCGGCGAGTGGGAGTACCACTTCGGCCAAAGGGCGAGAAAGGGCAAGGCGCTTCCCATCCGATTCCGCGCAACGGGCCTGCATGCGATCGAGTCGCAGGCGCCGAAGGCAAGAGAAGAGGAGCCCGAGCCGACCGTCATCTAACGGGGATTTCCGATGAGCGATCAAAACGAAGGATCCGGTGGAGAGCATTACGGCTTTCTCCCGTCGCTCTCCTCCAAGCTGCTGTTGCTGACGTTCCTCTGGGTGAGCTTCATCATCGCGATGCTCGCGTACACGATGATGCTCACCTGGGAGTTCGAGCGCGCCACTGAGCTCGGAACGACCGTGACGGAACTGCGCGCCCAGACCTATCGCTCGGATCTGATGAGCAATCCGTCGATCAGCCAGGACGACTACCGCGAGAGCGTCAGCCGCTATGAGCGCAATCTTGAACGGCTGCGCGAGGACAATGGCTGGATGAGCATGGTGTTCCCCAGGGTTGGCGACAGCGCGGAGCGGATCCAGGCCGGGATTTCCGAAGTGAACCGGCAGTGGCTGTACGTGCTGAGTCCCATGCTTGAATCGGCCCGCATCTCGCGCACGGCATTCAACCCGGAAACGGTGCGCATGGTCACGGACGAATACACGGCGCTTGAGCAAGAGATCACCGACTTGCGGCAGACCGTGCTCTGGCGCGCGCGAATGGTTCAGATCACGCTGATCGGCCTTGCCGTGGTGAGCCTTTTCGTCATCATGTATCTGCTGCTCACATGGGTGATCAGGCCGACCGACCGGATCAAGGAGGCGATCGAGTCGATCACCGCGGGCGTCTTTTCGATGCGCCTGAAGCCCGAAACCTCGAGTCTGGAATTCGGCCGCATTGCGCAGGGCCTCAATCGCATGACCGCAAGCCTTGAGGGGCTGATGAACAACCTGGCCGAAAAGGTCAACGAAAAGACGGCGGCCTACGAGGCGCAGAACAGGCGCCTCTCCCAGCTCTACGAAATCACCTCGTTCTTTGGCGAGACGCACAGCGTCGAGGAGCTGTGCGACGACTTCGCCGAGAGGCTGCCGCGCCTGACGCTCGCGGAGGCGAGCAGCATCTGGCTGCTTGATGAGGGCGGGCAGAAGCTTTCCTTTGCCGCCGGCTCCGGGCTTCACCGGGATACGTTCGCCGCGATGATCGACGAGCCGGTTCCCTATGACGCCGTGCGGCCGTTGCTCGGCGCAACCTGCTCGGCCGACATGTTCTCCGGCGCGGCGAAAAATCTGGTTCCCCGGGTGAAGGACACGAACAGAACGCTCTACACCTACATCTATCCGTTTGCCGTGCGCTCGGGCGCAAAGGACCTGGGCGTGTTCGTGCTGTACTCGAACGGCATTCCGAGGATCGATCCGGACAGCCGCCGTCAGTACGAGAGCTTCGGGTCGCACTTCGGACTGGCGATCGACAACCAGAGGCTCATCGAGCGCGACCGCCAGTATGCGGTCGTGCATGAACGCAACCTGATGGCCCAGGGCCTGCACGACTCCATCGCGCAGACGCTCTCGTTCCTCAACCTGCAGATCCAGTTCCTCGAGGATGGCCTCAAGAAGAACGACAGGGCCTTTGTCGACGATTCGCTCAAGCTGATCAAGGAGGGCCTGCAGCAGAGCTACGACGACGTGCGCGAGCTCCTTCTCAACTTCCGCGAGCGGCTGCACTCGGAGAGCTTCAGGGAGGCCGTGCGCATCGTGGTGCAGCGCTTTGAGGCGCAGACCGGATGCCGCGTCGAGGTTCCGCACTACGGACGGGACGGCGACTTGAGCCCGCGCCAGATGCTGCAGGTGATCTTCATCATCCAGGAGGCGCTCTCCAACGTGAGAAAGCATGCGAGGGCGAGCAGCGTGAGGATCGAGATCGACAATTCCTCGGACTACACGGTGAGCGTGATCGACAACGGCCAGGGCATCGACCTGGGGATCCTTGCCGAGCGCCAGAAGACCCACGTGGGCCTGAACATCATGCGGGAGCGTGCATCGCGCATCGGGGCCAGGGTTGAAATCATGCCCGCCAGTCCGTCCGGGACGTGCGTGCGCCTTACAATTCCGGCCCGCGAGCGCGTGGCTCACTAGTTTGAGGTGCTGACTGTCCGATGCGTTTTACCGTCATTTTTCCGCTGATCATCCTGTTCCTGTACCTGAGGGGCGTCTATCCGCTCTTTCGCGGCCGGCTGCGCTGGGTGCTCTGTCCCGTGTTTCTTCTGATCGCGATGACGCCCACTGTGCTGCGCTTGCTGCACGGCCCGATGGTGGCGCCGGTGATGCCTGCAGGCTGGATCTTCTGGGGCGACATGGTGCAGATGCTCGTGCTCGGCATGGCGGTGATCACGGGGGCGCGGGACGCGATTGCCCTCGCGCTGCATCTGCTTGGCCGTCACACCGGCGCCTGGGCCAGGAGCCGCAAGGCAGCCGCGGCGAGCCTGGCGGTCGTCGCGGCCCTGACGGCCTACGGCGCCTGGAACGGCATGAAGCTGCCCGTCGTTGACGAGCGCGAGATCGCCATTGAGAACCTGCCCGCGGACCTCGAGGGGCTCAGAATCGCCCAGATTTCCGACATTCACGCTTCGTCTCTCTTTGGCGCCGACCGAACCGCCGAGATCGTCAGGCGCACGATGGCCGCCAGGCCGGACATGATTCTCATCACGGGAGACTTCGTCGACGGCGAGGTCGCCGACCGGGCCGTGGATCTTGCCCCCTTGAAGAATCTCTCGGCGCCGCTCGGTGTCTGGGGGTGCGAGGGCAATCACGAGCATTACGTTGACTACGAGGGCTGGCGGGCGTTCCTGCCGACCCTGCATGTCGGCATGCTCTACAACATGCACGCCGTCGTCATGAAGGGAGAAACCCCGATCGTCATCGCAGGGACGACGGACTTCAATGCCAAAAAGTTTGAGGGGCGGGAGCTGCCTGACGTGAACAAGGCGCTCGAGGGCGCCCCGAGGGGCTTCACGATCCTCATGATCCACCAGCCGATCAAGGCGCGCTCGATCGCCGCAAAGCCGATCGACCTCATGCTCTCGGGCCACACGCACGGCGGACAGACGCCGCTCGTGATGATCGTGGCGAAGATCCTGAACCGCGGCCTGCTCGAGGGCCTGTACCGGATCGAGCCCGAACGGGACGCGCAGGTGGCGCCGTCCTTCACGGGCCGCAAGGCGATGCCGGCATTCGTGCAGACCGGCACGCAGTTCTGGAACGGATATCCGCTGCGGATCGGCACGCGAAACGAAATCACCATCCTGCGCCTGACGAAGATGCGCAGGTAAGGAAGAAGACCATGCAGAACATTGCCATTCTGGGAGCCACCGGCTCCATCGGCCGCAGCGCCCTTTGCGTCATCGCCAACCACCCTGACAGATACCGGGTGGGGGCGCTTGCCGCGGGCAGCGACGCCCGTGCGCTTGCCGCAGCCGCGATTGCCGCCGGGCCTGAAGCCGTGGCGATCGCCGATGCATCGCGCGAGGGCGAGCTGAGGGATCTGCTCGCCGCGGGCGGCTGGCGCGGAGAGATCCTGAGCGGCCCGCAAGCCGCAGGGCGCCTTGCCGCCGACTCCCGGTTTGACACCGTGATTCACGCCATCGTCGGCGCGGCGGGCGTAGGTCCTGCGTTTGCCGCCGCGGCTGCCGGCAAGCGGCTGCTCCTGGCCAACAAGGAGAGCGTCGTGTGCGGCGGTTCGCTTCTCATGAACACCGTCGCACGGTGCGGCGCGGCGCTTCTGCCCGTGGACAGCGAGCACAACGCGATCTTCCAGTGCCTGCACGCGAGCGGCGAGGGCGGCAGACAGGCAGCCCGGATCTGGCTCACATGCTCAGGAGGCCCGTTTCATGCCCGCCCTGAAGTCGATCTCGCGAAGGTCGGTCCCGAGCAGGCGCTCGCGCACCCCACCTGGAAGATGGGCCGCAAGATCTCGATTGACTCGGCCACTCTCATGAACAAGGGGCTGGAAGTCATCGAGGCGCATCATCTCTTTGATTTTCCGGCCGACCGGATCAGCGTCGTCATCCATCCCCAGTCCGTGGTGCATTCCATGGTGGAGTTCGCCGACGGGGCGGTCGTCGCCGAGCTCGGCACGGCCGACATGAAGCTGCCGATCGCGTACTGCCTAGCATATCCCGAGCGGATCGCGGGCGACGTCAAGCGCCTGGATATCACCCGCATGGGGCCGCTCACGTTCTCGGCTCCCGACACGGAGCGCTTCCCGCAGCTTGCCATGGCCTTTGAGGCGATCCGCGCGGGGGCGGCCGCTCCCATCATCCTGAACGGCGCCAATGAAATCGCCGTGCAGGAGTTCCTTGACGGGCGGATCGGCTTTACGGCAATCGCCGAGCTCTGCCGCAGGACGCTCGAGCGGCTTCATCCCGCCGAGCCCGGGAGCCTGGAGGACATCCTTGCCATCGACGCCGAGGCGAGACGCACCGCGCTCGCCCTTGCCGCCGGACTCTGAAACCACATAGACGAAAGCGTAGGAGTTTCATGCTCACAATTGTCGGACTGATCCTTTCCATCTCCATTCTCGTGGTTGTTCACGAATGGGGGCACTACCAGGTTGCCAGATGGTGCGGCGTGCCCGTGCTTGCCTTTTCAGTGGGCTTTGGCAAGGTGCTCTACCGCTACAGGGACAAGCGCGGCTGCGAGTGGCGCATTTCAGCGGTGCCGCTCGGCGGGTACGTGAAGATGCTTGCGCTCTCCGAGCGCGAGATGAATGAACAGGACGGCCTCGGGATTCCCGATGAGGCCTACCGCAACGCCTTTGAGACGAAGAGCGTCTACAAGCGGCTTGCCGTGGTTGCCGCCGGCCCCCTCATGAACATCATCCTCGCAGTCCTGATCTATGCCGCCCTTGCCATGCTCGGGACCTGGGAGCCGGTGCCGGCCGTGGGCGAGCCGCCCGCCCAGAGCCAGGCCGCGCGCCTTGGCGTGCATGCCGGCTGGCGGATGGAAACGGTCGCGGGCGGCGCCGTGAAGACGTTCAACGAGGCGCACTGGCGCTTCATCGAGCACATGGGCGAGAACCCCGTTTCCGTGCGCTTTGCCACGGGGGACGGTTCGGCCAGATGGATTGACTTTGACCTCTCGGAATTCCGCGGCGAGACGCAGGATGATCCGATGGAGGGGGTTGGCCTGCGGATGCACCTGAAGCATCTCACGGTGGGATCGGTCTTTGCCGACTCTCCGGCCACCGAGGCCGGGCTTGCCGCCGGGGACAAGATCCTGAAGGTCGACGGCCGGACCGTGACGGCGGCAAGCGACCTCGTGGACACTGTGACAGGCTCGCGCGGCGCGCCGATCGAGCTCTTCGTCGAGTCCGCTTCGGGCGGCACGCGCACCGTGACGCTCAGGCCGAGGCTGATGAAGACCGAGCAGGGCGAGCGCTGGATGATCGGCGTGCGTCTGGGACTCGTGCCCGAGCTCGTGCGCGTGCAGCAGGGCCCCATCGGGGCGATCGGCGCCGGCGTCGGAAAGGTCTGGGATCTGATCGCGCTCACGGCCAGGAACATCGGCAAGATGGTGACCGGCCAGATGAGCGCCAAGGGGATCGCCGGACCCGTGTCGATCGGCGACATGGCCGGGCAGAGCCTCTCCTACGGGCTGCTGCCGTTCCTGTCGTTCCTGGCGATGATCTCCGTGAGCCTGGGGTTCCTCAATCTGCTTCCGGTGCCGGTTCTGGACGGCGGCTACATCGCCGCGTTCCTCTGGGAGATCGCAACCGGCAGGCCGGTCGGGGAGAGAACCGTTGCGGTCGCGCAGAAAATCGGCATGGGACTCTTGGGAATTTTGATGGTTTTCGCCCTGACCAATGATTTTTCACGCCTGTTCGGGCTAAACTAGCGGATAATTTTTGCCTGCGTGCCTTTCGGCCGCTTTTCAGGGTTCTCCCTAAAGGCTGCCGGCACGCGCTTTTATTGCTGATTCATCGATGAAACGACATTTCTATCTGAAAAGCGTTGCCGCCGCCGTGATGGCGGCCTTTGCCGTGAGCGCGGCCGCTCAGGTGTTTACGATCCGCGACATTCGCGTTGAAGGCATCCAGAGAACGGAGCCGGGCACGGTGTTTTCGCATCTGCCGTTCCGCGTGGGCGACGAGTACACGGCCGAGAGCGGCAGCGAGGCGATTCACGCGCTCTATGGCTCGGGCCTGTTCAAGGACGTCAGCATTTCGGCCGACAATGACGTGCTCGTCATCAATGTCGTCGAGCGTCCCGCCGTGGCCGCCATTGAAACCTCGGGCATCAAGGCCTTTGACAAGGATGCCGTGGTGAAGAGCCTGAGATCCGTGGGTCTGTCCGAGGGCCGCATCTTCGATCAGGCGACGCTCGACCGGGCCAAGCAGGAGCTTGAGCGCCAGTACCTGTCCAAGGGCTTTTACGCCATCGACGTGCGCACCAATACGACCCCGCTTGAGCGCAACCGCGTGCGCGTGACCATCAATGTGGACGAGGGCGGCGCGAGCCGCATCGAGTCGATCCGCTTTGTCGGCAACCGCATCTTCGATTCCGACGAGCTCGCCGACCAGATGCAGCTGGCGATCCACAAGTGGTCGAGCTGGTACACCAAGCGCGACCTGTATTCCCGCGAGAAGCTTGCCGCCGACCTCGAGTCGATCCGCAGCTTCTACCTCAACCAGGGCTATCTCGACTTCAAGGTCGACTCCGTGCAGGTGTCCGTGGCTCCGAACAAGTCCGACGTCTACATCACGATCAACGTGACCGAGGGCCGCCGCTACAAGATCTCCGGCGTGAAGCTGCAGGGCGACATGCTCGGCCTTGACGCCGAGGTGCAGAAGCTTGTCAAGATCAAGGAGGGGGACATCTACAACGCCGAGGAGGCCTCGAACCTGTCCAAGGCGATCCAGGAGAAGTTCTCCACCCTTGGATACGCCTTCTGCAAGGCTCAGCCCGATCCCGTGGCCGACGCCTCCACCGACACGGTCCAGCTCGTCTACACGGTCGACCCGGGCCGCCGCTCCTACGTGCGGCACGTGAAGATCTCCGGCAACACCCGCACCGCGGACGAAGTGATCCGCCGCGAGGTGCGCCAGTACGAATCGGCCTGGTTCGACAGCGACAAGGTCAAGCTCTCGCGCGACCGAATCGACCGCCTCGGCTACTTTGAGACCGTGACCGCCGAGCCCAAGGAGGTTGAAGGCACGCGCGACGAGGTGGATCTTGAGATCAGCGTCAAGGAGCGTCCGACCGGCTCGATCTCGCTGGGCGCCGGCTATTCGACCTCCGACGGCATCATCCTGTCGGCGGGCTTTTCCCAGGACAACGTGTTCGGTTCGGGCAAGTCCTTCAGCGCCGAAGTGAACACATCCAAGAGCCAGAGAACGTTCGCGATCTCGGTCGGCGAGCCG
>Ga0265298_10007760_pt1 | contig 12982 bp, 10 predicted proteins | sample AusTroGonzalo_MG_3_FD_193486 | JGI IMG/M metagenome (GOLD analysis project Ga0265298, IMG submission 193486) | Bovine rumen microbial communities from tropical cattle in Woodstock, Queensland, Australia - Gonzalo_01 | ecosystem: Host-associated > Mammals > Digestive system > Stomach > Rumen ... | reverse complement strand
GTCGCATTGCGAAAGTCAAGAATTTCAAAATGCCACTTGCCCTTGTCCGTCTTGAGGCGAGTTCCTCGGCCGACAATCTGCTTGAACTCCGTCATCGAACCGATTTCCTTATCAATGACGATAAGTCCGCAAGTCTTGCAGTCAACGCCCGTACTCAACATTTCAGACGTGGTCACAACAACCGGGTACGCCTCATCGGGTTCAATAAAGTTTCCAAGTTGTTTTTTGCCGACGGCATCGTCGCCTGTAATACGCATGACATAGCGAGGATCTTCCTTCATCATGTCGGCATTCAATGTTGCCAATAGTTGACGCATCGCCTCTGCTTCTTCCACATCCGGGCAGAACACAATGGTCTTGGTCATACGACCAATCTTGTAAAGCATTTGAGTGATTCGTCTAGCAACGACCTCACGGCGAGTCTTGATAACAAGTTCGCGGCCAAAGTCCGGACGCTGATAAAGCTGTTCCGGAATAACATTGCCAAAAAGGTCTATTTCTTGCGGGCCATCAGGAGTCCAGCCGTTCAAATCCACGTTCAAGAAGCTATTGGTCACGCGGTACGGAGCCAAGAATCCATCTTCAATCCCCTGCTTCAGGGAATACGTGAAAACCGGCTCGCCAAAATATTCCAAATTATTTGCGCCGAACTTCACCTTGGGAGTAGCGGTCATTCCTATTTGAGTTGCACCACTGAAATATTCCAGAATTTTTCGCCATTCGGAATCTTCTTTAGCGCTACCGCGGTGGCATTCGTCCACCAGAATCAAGTCGAAGAATTCGGGCTGGAATGTCGTAAACGGATCAGGCACGCCTTCATCATACGAAACCAGCTGCTGGTACAAAGCCATGTAGATTTCGTAACTGGAATCCAGTTCCTTGCCCTTTATCTTCGTCATTATCTTGGTGAAGGGCTTGAAATCCTGGACCATGGTCTGGTCGATAAGAATGTTGCGGTCCGCAAGATAAAGGATCTTCTTTTTGCAACCGGACTTGTGCAGACGTTCCATAATCTGGAACGCCGTAAAGGTTTTGCCCGTTCCCGTTGCCATCACGAGCAATATTCTCTGTTGGCCTTTCGCTACAGCCTCGACCGTACGGTTGATTGCTATACGTTGGTAATAGCGTGGAGAATGCGTATCCACATCCCAATAGTAGGGCTCGTTGATGACCTTTTCTTGTTCAGGCGTGAACTGTTTGGCAGCTTTCAAGCGTGCATGAAGTTGTTCTTTCGTCGGGAACTGTTCTAATGTGAGTTCTGTTTCAACTCCAGTCAAAAAGTCGTGCTCGACAAATCCATCGCCATTGCTACTATAGGCAAACGGCACATCAAGGATTTGGGCGTATTCCATAGCTTGTTGCAGGCCACCACCCATCGGATGGTTGTTGTCTTTCGCTTCAACAATGGCAATTGGGTAATTCGGGGCAGAATAAAGCAGGTAGTCTGCCTTTTTGCCCTGTTTGCGGGCATGCTTGCCGCCCTGAAAAATCACGCGCCCGTCGGTAAAGTACTTTTCCATGTACATATCTTCGGCCGCCCAGCCAACAGCGTTTAACGCCGGCGTTATGTAGCGGTTCTTGATATCTTCTTCGGAAAGTTCTTTCTTGTTTTCGGGCATATGAAACCTTAATACAAATATATATCAAAATAAAGGGAGTGATTTGTACACTCCCTGCATTTTCAGTTGTTTCCAAAATGGAAACAACTGCCCCACGAATCCACACCCCACCCCCATTGCTTCATCTCGCAAATAAGACTATATTTAGTATCAAATTCAGTCCTTCAGCAAAGAAAGGGGAAACATGTCTACAATCAAAAACATCAAGCCTATTTCGTACATCAAGGCTAATGCAGCAAAGGTTTTAGACCACGTATGCGAATCACATGCCCCTTACATTGTAACGCAGAACGGAGAGGCTCGCGGAGTAATTCTCGACGTTGACACCTACCAAAAAATGCAGGACGGGCTAAAGCTTTTCAAGCTGTTTGCACAGAGCGAAGGCGAGGTTGCCCGCGGTCGAGTCATCCACCAGAAAGACCTATTCGATTCTCTGGAGAGCGAACTGAATGCCAAGTAAGAAGTATCTAGTTGTATGGTCTGAATCGGCAGCATTCGATCTCAAGTCTATCGTCTCGTTCATTGCAGTGGACAACATGCAAAATGCACGCGAAACTTTCGCAAAAATCAAGAAGGAATGTCAACATCTTGAGCGGTTCCCTGATTTGGGCAAAATTCCTGTTGAGCTAGAGGCGTTACAGATTGGTGGCTACCGCGAATTATCTATCAACCCCTGGAGAATCTTTTACCGCAAGCAAGCGGATCAAATTGTGATTCTTGCGGTTGTCGATTCGAGGCGTGACCTCGAAGATGCCCTTTGGAATCGCCTGATGCGATAAAAAAAAACGACCCCGGAACAAGTCCGGGGTGACATCACAAAAGTTACGCTTAAGATCCTTCGACTTCGGCGCATGCGCCTCCGCTCAGGATGACACAGCCAAACGTCGCGCAGTTTACTTAGTGCCGCGCGGTTCCGCTCGCATTGAGCATTCCCCGCGCATTCTCGGCATGCTTTTTGCGCACGCCTACATGCCTTGCGGCATTCTCGTTTACTTCTGCAAATTCAGACTTGCATTAGCAGCACCGTACAAACTAATGCTGTAATCCTTGATGAGGTAAACCGGGATTTTGTTCAAAAGCGGGCGGATGTTCGGGTTGTAGTTCTTTTCGAACCAGGTCATGAACAAGTTATCGCGTTCGAGCCAGCGGAGGTCCTTTTGGACCGTTCCTCCGGCGAGGTAGAAACCGCCGAGCGGGAGGAACAGCGTGCAAGCGTCGCTGGCGAAGCGGGCAAGCATCTTCACGAACATGCGCATCATTTCGGCAGCAACCGGATCGGTGTCGCTTGCGCGGCTGATGTACTTCGGGCGATCATGCCAATCGGTTTCTTCAATCTTCTTGAAGGCGTCATTATCAGGTACGCCCTTCGTGTCGCGCCACCATTCGTAGAGGTGAGCAAGGCCCATACCGGAGACGAGCGGTTCAACGCCCGGCACTGTGCCGATGCGCTTTTCCATGTAGTCGCGGAAGTCCTGGGATTCCTTGTCGAACGGGGCAAACGTGGAGTGGCCACCTTCGGAGCATGCCGGAATGTACTTTTCGCCGTCAAATGCGAGGAAGCCAACGCCCATACCGGTACCCGGGCCAATCACGGCCTTCGTTGTTGCCTGCGGCTTCGGTTCGCTACCATCGGTGTGCTTGAACTTGAGAATTTGTTTCGGGTCATCGACATCGAGTGTCGGGATGCCATAGCTAATGGCCATAAAGTCGTTAATCACGAGCGTCGGGATGCCGGTTGCATTCGTGATGGCGTCGCCGTCAACGCACCACGGGAGGTTCGTCATGACGCACTTGTTGTTGGCAACGGGGCCTGCAGCGCTGATGCAAATGTGGGACGGTTTCAAATCGGCGCGGTTTTCGACAGCAGCCTTAAGCGTTTCGCGGATTGGAGCGTCGAGTCCTTCAATGCACTGGCTCGGGCAAACAGTTTCGAGAATGAGCGTAAATTTGCCATCCTTGTAGCCCACAAGACCAAGATTCGTATTCGTACCACCGATATCACCGGCCAAGACAAGACGGTCAAACTTTGCATCGGGATTAAGCCATTTAATTTCCATAATTAAAACTCCGTGTTTTACGTTGAGGAATATAGTTTTTTCTCAAGGAAATAGGAGATTCCCGATTAAATCGGTAATGACAAGTGCATATTTATGCGCATGTAATAAAAACAACCGATTTACTCCGCTCAAAAAATATACATTAAGCCCATAGGGACCTATTTATATTGGATAGGTCAAAAATTCACATCAAACAGAAAGAGACCATGCGCGCTATTCTAGCTTTTCTTTACTATGTCGTTGTCTTTGGCATTATGCTCATCGCGGGTATCCCGTACACCCTTTACTGTGGTCTGCGCGGCCATTGGGAGGATTGCACCAAAGTTTGCACATTTGCGTTCAGGAATATTATTTTCAAGCTGTTCGGAATCAAGGTGTCCGTAGAAGGGGCCGAAAATATTCCGGCCGAAAAGGGTTATGTCATCGTCGCGAACCACCAGAGTTTTTTGGATATCAACGTCATTTGGCATTCCATTACGCCGGCGGCTTTCATGGCAAAGGCGAGTCTCTGGAAGGCTCCCGTGTTCGGCTGGGTTTTGAACCGCACTGGCAGTATCCCAATCCACAAGAATCCTCGCATGAACGCAGGCCTTGGCAAGCGTCTCCAGGAACGTTTTGATCAGAACTACAACATCGCCGTGTTCCCCGAAGGCCACCGCAGCGAAGACGGTCACATGTTCAAGTTCCAAAATGGAATTTTCCGCCTCGCCAAAGAACAGCATTTTTCGATTTTACCTGTTACATTTATTAATACCGGAAAGATTCTCCCGAAGGTCAAGTGGGCGGTCTATTCTGGCGAAGTGAAGATGATTATTCATCCGCTTATCCGTTACGAAGATTACGCCGAAAAACCGATGGCTGATCTCCGCGACGAAACACACGATTTGATTGAATCCGTCATGCCGTACAAGCAGGCGGAACTTGCCGCCGCCAAGGCTGCAGAAAATGCAACAGAAAGCGCGGCAACCGAAAACAAGGAGGCTTGATTATGGCTAAAGAATTACCGAGCGAAGAACAAATTATTGCAATCCTTCGTGACGAACCCATGGTAGGGAGCCAGCTCCGTAGCGCTCTCGGCCTCCCGAAAAAACAGAAGATGGCTTTTAAGCAACTCCTCGCCGACATGATCGAGCGTGGCGTTCTCAAGCGTTCCGCACACAAGGAATATCAACTGGGCGATGGTGAACCGCTCGAAGACAAGCGCGAAAAGCGCCGCAAGAAACTTGCAGAGCAGGGTGTCGAAGACAATCGCCGCTTGGGCGCACGCAGCCGCCGTCAGACCGAAAAGGATTCTGGCACTCGCGTGAAGCGCGGTATTTTGCACCAGACCGGTGAAGAAGACTGGGAAGTGACCGAACTCGATACGGGCAAGGTTTACGAGATGTGCCACCGCAGGCAGGCTCCGGGCAAGGAAGGCGAAACCATCAGCTTTACGCTTTATCCGCATCCGAAGCTCAAGCATAGCTATTTGGCCAAGGTGGACCGTTCCGCTGAATTGAATAACGTCAGTTGGGACGAAGTTAAAAAACAGTTCATGGAAGAGAGCAATCTTCCGAAGGGATTTAGCCCGGCCATCGAAAAGTACGTGGCATCCATCTCGGATCCGACGGAAAAGGATTTCAAGGGCCGCGTCGACTACCGCAATCTCGACATTCTTTGCATTGACCCCGAAGGGGCCATGGACCATGACGATGCCATTAGCGTGGAACGTACAGCCAATGGCGGCTACAAGCTCGGTGTGCATATTGCCGACGTGAGCTACTACGTGCCTGAAGGTTCCGACCTCGACGAAGAAGCTCTCGAAAGAAGTTATACGCAATACTTGCCGTGGACCGCTGTGCCGATGCTCCCGGAAAAGCTTTCGAGCGGCGTTTGCAGTTTGCACGAAGGCGTGGACCGTTGCGCATTCACTTGCATGATGGAACTCGACAGGCACGCAAATGTGCTTTCTTGGGATTTCCACCGCAGTGTCGTGAAGATTACGAAGGGCATCACGTACCAGCAGGCCGTGCAGATGATGGAAGCCGGTGACGATTCTATCAAGGCTCTTGCCGAAGTGACAGCACTCCTCAAGCAGAACCGCACCAAGGAAGGTTTGCTCGAATTCCAGACAACCGAATACGGCTGCAAGTTCGACGAGAATGGTGAACCGATTAAGATTGTTCCGCGCGAACATGACGAATCGAACTCTTGGGTCGAAGAGTGCATGCTTATTGCAAACAACTGCTGCGCTAAGGAACTCAAGCAGCGCAAACTGCAAGGCATTTACCGTATCCATGAAGCTCCGGATACGAAGGACATCATGGAACTGTACTATATGTACCCGGATCTGTTCAAGGACGCTCCGGTGATGTTACGTGATTTGGGCAAGCCACGCAGTGGCGACACGAACTTGAATCCGACAGCATTCAAGCTTTACGAACATTTGGTGAAGCGCGCCCAGGGCGACGAAACGCTCACGAACCGCATTTTGCGCAGTATGCAGAAGGCCCATTACGATTCGAACAGCTTTGGGCACTTCGCTTTGAACTGGCAAGATTACAGCCACTTCACTTCGCCGATCCGCCGTTACGCTGACCTTTGGTGCCATCGTGAACTTGCACGTAAAGGCAAGGAGATTACTGCCGACCGCGTGAACAGCGTGATTGAAGTTTGCGACTTGATTTCGGCAAATGAAATCAAGAACATGAAGGTGGAACGCATCGCCATCAAGGTGTGCAGTTGCTGGATTTTGAAGAGCCGCATTGGCGACAGCTTCGAAGCAAATGTTACGGGTATCGAAGAATGGGGCATCTACGTTTCCATCGACGATCCGATTGCAGAGGGTCTTGTGCGTTACCGCGATATCACGGGCGACGACTTCTACGTATTCAATCCGGACCAGGGTCTTGCTTACGGAAAGCGTAGCGGCCGCACCTTCCGCCGTGGCGACAAGGTGATGGTTCAACTCCTCAGAGTGGATCCGTTGCGCGGTCAGGCAGACTTCAGCATTACCGAAAAGCTGAGCGCCGAACCGAAGAAACGCCGTACCCGCGAAGATACCGAACGCGATGCCCGCAATTACAAGGAACGTGCAGACCGCGCCGCGGCCGCCGAAGCGCTTGGACTTGTGAGCCAGCCGGACGAAGACGATTTCGACGAACCGGAATACATTTCTGGCGGTCGTCGTGGACGCCAAGACTTTGACGGTCCAATTTTCGAACGCACCGGTCGCGATGCCCGCGGGCACAAGGGACTCCGCAAGAACCGCGATGATTTCCGCGATTCTCGCGACAGCCGTGAAAGTCGCCGTGGTCGTGATGACAGGCGCGGAGGTCGTAATTCTCGCAATGACGAAGGATTCTTTGTCGCAAGCGAACCGCGTGAAGCAAGACGCGGCCGCAAGTCCAGCGAAAAAGGTCGCGGACGCAGCGGACGCGGAGGCCGTCGCGGGAGATAAAGAGAGGTAGCTAGTGGGAAATTGCAGTAAAGTCGCCCTCTATGCCAGTTACCAGACCGGGGAAGACCTTCCCGGCTATGTCCGCTTTGCGCTCAAGCATCTCGCGGAGACCGATTTCAAGGTCGTTCTCCTCACGAATCGCCGAGCGCTTTCGAACGACACCTACGATTTCTTGAAGGAAAATCACATCGAGCTTTTCCTCACCGAAAATCGCGGGTTTGATTTTGGCATGTGGCGGCGTTATTTGCAACTGCAAGCAAACCGCACAGACGCTGCCGGCAACTACGTTCCCGGCATCATCACGCGTGACGTAGAACGTTTGCTGCTCATCAACGATTCCATTGTTTACTACCAGAATAAATTCAAGGAATTCTTCGAACGCGCCGAAAACAGCCCTGCCGATGTCGTATCGCTCACGAGCAACGACGAATTCGCACCGCATTTGCAGTCGTTCTTCTTGTACATGAAACCCGCCGCACTCGGCGTATTCTTCTTGCACATTTTCGAAACGCCGGAGCAAACGGAATTCTACGATGTCACGCGAAAACTCGAAGTGGGCTTAAGCGAAAAATTCACCGAAGCCGAAGTCATCATGGAATCGCTCTACCACACAGAGCGCCCTGTATTCTTCGCTTACGATGAACTCATTGCACAAGGCGCCGGATTTGTGAAGCGCAAACTTTTGGAACGCCGTTTCGATTATGAAGAAAAGAAGCACTTTGTACGTCACCACGCTTATGATGCGCTCAACAAGGACTACGCCGCACTCGTATTAAAAGCGGGCCTTGATGCAGACTTTGACGCCAGTTGGCTCCCCAAATGCAACGAAACACGCACCGAGCGCATAAAAGACTTTATATGGGAAAAGGGATTCCAACTTGTGGGATTCCCTGCGAAAAGGTTGATCGATAAGATTAAGAAATAACGCAACAGGTATATGGAATGAGATTTTTTGGTTTAACAGCGATTGGTTTTGCTGCAACTTTGTTAGCTGTTGGCTGCGGTTCCGACGGGAATCCATCTAACGGAAGCAACAATAACTCCGGCGGGCAGGACACACCCATTTCTCTTCTCGATACCTTGAGTGTTTTAAGTGCGGCCAACTTGCCTGCATGTGACGCGAACCGTGAAGGCCGCGCCTTCTTTGTACAGAACGAAAACATGCCGCGCCTTTGCGTCAAAGGCACATGGCGTAGTGCTGCAGATTCCACCGATTTCAGCATTAGCTGTAGCGAGGGATTTTTATACGCCGTCGATAAAGTCACACATCAGCCCAGTTTCGATGTAGACACAGTTCGATTTAGCGGATTGCAGCGAGATTCTATTCTGGGAATCGTGCAGAACGGGCCTTTCATTTTCGGGACTTCTGTTGTTCTAAATGAAGCTAGCGAATTAAACTTCTACAGAGCCGACGGAAACGGCCATTCTGCAAACACCTGCGTTCAAACCAACGACGGTCGCTACGCGCTAGAAAGCGTCAGCACCAATTCGAATTACGTAAAAATTTCTGCTACGGGATTTCACAGAAACTTGGTGACCGGCGGCACGTCCGCAAGTCCCGTGACGCTTTCGGCATTGACCAAAGTCGCAAACACCTCCGAAGACGCCGGCGCAACAGCACCAATTCGCGTTCGCAATTCCGTCAACGTGAACATACTCACGCAATTGGAAATTCCACGCATTGAGCAACTCGCGATGAATCATGTTGATTTTGCAGAAGCGAAAGCCCAAGCGGAACACGAGATTTTCGCCGCATTCGGCATTGATACCGTTCAGCTTTATGCTCAGCCTTACTTCACCGACGGTCGCACGGATAAGCCCGTTGCCGAAGATTTGGACATGTTCGGCAATAGCGAATACAGCGCCGCGCTATTTGCAATTTCGGCAATGGTTCAAGGGGACCGCAGTGAAGCAGAAATGATGAGTCTCGTGAACAACCTCGCCGAAGACATCAAAGGCGATGGACAATGGAACGATCAAAATTGGAAAATCAAAATTGCAGACTGGGTCGTTGGCCTTGATTCTGCATGGAAATACAACGACATCCGCAACAACGTATCTTCTTGGGGTGTTGCAGCCATCCCCAATTTCGAAAAATACATGCGCGGCATTATTCCACTCGCCTACGGCTTTGAACCTTGCACCAACACAAACGCAGGGCAAGTCACGTACGTCAATCAAGGGCAAAGTGCGTACTTCGCAAACAATTACGAGCACGCCGACCATTCTACCGTCCGATTCATTTGCGATGCAAATTCATTCCAATGGCGCACAGCACAGCCCATGGAAAAAGACACTGCCGGTTTTGGCCCCGGCACATACGATAAAGAAATTCGCGAAGGACGCGTCAGCCACGACTCCTATTACATTTTCGACAGCGGCGCATGGCGCATTGCCACCCCGCAAGAAGCCGACGGTTTCACAGACATCGCCGAAGTCTACGCAAGCTTAAAGCCTAACGAAAAAGCAGTATTCATCATCCGCCACAGCGAACGCACCGACGACACGGGCCCCAAAGGTCCATTGACTCAAAACGGAAAACTTTACGCACGCAATCTCGGAACACGGCTCGCCGCTATAGCTAATGAAGACTTCTATTACGGTTATTCCGGCTATGTGCGCACCGAAGAAACATGCCGAGAAATCGCGGTTGGCAAAGGGCAACAGCAATACTCGCTCGAAGTTCTCCCCTACATGGATGGCGCTTGGTACGTCAAGGATGAAGCTAAAGCAAACGACTACGTCAATTCCGATGGCGGCGGCTGGGTTGTTTATTCCAAATATGGCTTTACCGGCGCCTACAAAGACGCTTTCTACGATTTAAAAACGCGCAGCGAAGAGCTCATCAAGGACAATATTCTTGCCAACATTTCCACAATGAAACGCGTCAATTTCATGTGTACGCACGATTACTTGGTGGTCCCGCTTCTCGCCTACACCACCAACGGGCACGCCAATGTTCGCTACTATGAAAAGTGGAAATGGGTCAATTACCTCTCGGGCGTCGCGATGATTATTTCGCCGGACGGCTCTATCCGCTACGTTCCTGTGAAGGGACTTGAATCCGGAACGATGTAATTTATTACGCTTATCGACCCCGGCACACTTCAACAGGCTCAGTGACCTTTGGCCGGGGTGAAAATATGAGAGTATGTCATTCTGAATGGAGCAAAGCGTAATGAAAAATCCAGTTAAGTCTCGTTACATGCAGTAGCATTGTTACTGGATCCTATCGCCAGAGTTTAATCCCGCACTAGTTGCGGGGGACTCCAGGATGACAGATGCAATAAAAAAGCCCCGCGATGTGCGGGGCGTTTTGCAGATTACTTTGCGAATTACTTCACGATTTCGGCGTCCTTGACGTTCTTGCCCTTGAGCTTGGAAGAAGTCTTCGGAGTAGAGCCGTTAATCGGCGGGAACTTGCTATAGATGTACTTGTACTGAGCAATGCTCCAGATGTTACCGATAATCCAGTAGAGCACGAGACCAGACGGCATCACGGCACTGAACAAGAGCATCATGGCAGGCATCATCCACACCATCATCTTTTGCTGTGCAGGGTCCATACCAGCGTTAGAGCTCATCGTCACCTTAGTCTGGAAGTAAGTCGTTGCCACCATGAGCCACGGGAGGATTGCAAGACCGGACGGCATGATGATAGGAATGCTAATGCCACTCCAAACAACGTCACTGCGGCTAAGGTCAGAGATCCAGAGGAATGCCGAAGCGCCACGAAGTTCAATTGCACGGCCAAGCACAAAGAAGAGGCCCATGAAAATCGGCATCTGGATGAGCATCGGGAGGCAGCCACCCGTGCAGCTAGCGAGCGGGTTGATGTTGTTCTTGCTGTAAAGTTCCATCATAGCGGCCTGCTTCTTTTGCGGGTCGGTACGGTACTTCACGTTGATTTCATCGAGCTGCGGCTTGAGAGCGGCCATGCCACGAGTAGACTTAATCTGCTTCACGGTGAACGGAGTTGTAACACCGCGGACAATGAGCGTCACGAGGATGATTGCCACGCCATAGTTCGGAATAATGCTGTAGAAGAGGTTCAAGAGCTTGAGCAACATCTTGCAAATCCAGACGAACCAAACGTCTGCACCGCACCAGCTCCAGCCACTCACGATAATCTTTTCGTAGTCCTTGTTGAGCGAAGCAAGATCATCCCACTTGAGCGGGAGAACCATCAAGTCGTAACTGAGAGACTGAGCACCGCGGAAATCATCGGCAATCGTAAGCTTGTACGTACCCGGATCGACTTCGCTATTTTCAACCTTCATCGGCTTTGTCTTCAGAACTGCCGGAACAGCTTCATCGAACTGAACTGTCATGGCCACGTACTTGCGGCGGAGACCAGCCCAAATCACCTTGCCTTCGGTAGCATTGTAAGAAGTCTGTTCGCGCGGCATTTCGCGTTCGACAGAATAGCGGTCATTAAAAACAACTTCGCTAAAGTAGTAGGTACCACCACCGCCGATGCCCATAAAGCCCTTGGACTTCGGAATATCTTCAGTTTCCTTGAGACCGCCGTTCCAAGCGAGCTCATAAGCAGTCGGCTGGAATCCGATAAACTTGTTTTCTTGACGGACACCCTGACCATCCTTGGTAAAGCCGTAAGAACGAATCACTTGATTGCCGTTAGCATCCTGGAATGCGAACTGAACATTTGCGCTATCGTTCACGACAATCTTTTCAGGAACATCACCGACCGCAAACATCGCCTCGCTGAGGTCTGCGTTGTCAAGCTTCAAGTCGAATGCACCAAGTGTCGTATCCTGGATAAGTTCCGGGAACTTGCCTGCGGAATCCGGAAGTGCCTTCACGATAACGCTCTTCACCTTACCGCCCTTGTTCGTGAGCGTCATGATGAACTTGTCGGTTTCGACCGTCACGGAGCGTTCCTTGATTTCGGCAGGAGCCTTCACTTCGGCAGCTGCGGGAGCTGCGCTATCGGCAGCGACTTCGGCCACAGCACCACCAAGCACCGGAGCAGCCTTGATTTCAGGAGTCTTCTTCGGCACGACGAGCGAACCCGCAGCGCTAGAGTCTTTGGAAACCTGCGCAGCAGCAGCCTTAGCCTTAGCGGCACGAGCGGCAGCCTGCGCCTCGGCGTTTGCATTATTGACAGCCATCCACCAAATCACGATGACCGCGATAAGAATGGAACCAATGATTGTATTCTTGTTCATTTTTTATCCTTAGGGGGCGGAACCGGATCATAGCCGCCCTTGCAGAAGGGGTTGCATCTTAAGACTCTAAAAACCGCAAGATAGAAACCTTTGAACGGTCCGTGTAGACGTAAAGCTTCAATTGCGTAGTTTGAACACGTAGGCTGGAATCGACAGACCCCATGGAAAAAATAGGGGTGCACCAATTGATAAAGACGGATTGGGGCGATAAGCACCGCCACCAAGGCTTGTTTAACCTTCTGCCACATCCGGCTGCTTGTCCCATTCCATCTTGTGGAATATTTTCTGGGCCGATTCACGGAAACGCTCGGAAGACATTTCCTTGGAATTGTCGCTTACGATAATCATCGCCCACACGGGCTTTTGGATATTCGGGACAATACCATAAAACAGTGGTCGCAGGAGCCTACGACACTTATTGCGATACACGGCATTTCCGTTTTTCTTCTTGGCTAAGAAGCAAAAACGACAAAAACCGTCCGGACTTTCAATCCAACGCATACTAAAAGAAGGTGCGCGGACGAACTTTCCTTGGACGGCTACTTGCCGGTAAGCAGGCTGATTGGGCAGCCGATAAGAACGCAGAGTGGCTATAAGCCAGCCCCGACTTACTTCTTATAGATTTCGTCGCTAACGGTGAGGACCTTACGGCCCTTAGCACGGCGACGGCTCAAGACA
>Ga0265298_10007759_pt1 | contig 12983 bp, 13 predicted proteins | sample AusTroGonzalo_MG_3_FD_193486 | JGI IMG/M metagenome (GOLD analysis project Ga0265298, IMG submission 193486) | Bovine rumen microbial communities from tropical cattle in Woodstock, Queensland, Australia - Gonzalo_01 | ecosystem: Host-associated > Mammals > Digestive system > Stomach > Rumen ... | reverse complement strand
CCTGCTCGCGACCAATCCGGGCGCGGCGTGCTTCTACGACCTCCGCTCGTCGAAGGTCTGCGAGGAGACGATCGCGGCGGCGGGCGGCAAGCCGATGATGTCGCGCGTCGGGCACTCGTTCATCAAGGAGCAGATGCGCCAGAACGACGCGATCTTCGCGGGCGAGCTCTCCGGCCACTACTACTTCAAGGCGAACTCCACGGCGGAGTCGAGCTCGATGGCGACCTTCGCTCTTGCGAACATCGTCTCGGCGAGCGACAAGCCGCTCTCCGAGCTCGTCGCTCCGCTCAGGAAGTACTTCCAGTCCGGCGAGATCAACACCAAGACGGCGACGCCTCCGGCGGAGATCCTCGCGAAGATCAAGTCGCTCTACGCGTCGAAGGCGCGCGTCTTCGAGCTCGACGGCGTTTCCGTGGACGCGTGGGACGCCGAGGGCTACTGGGCGAACGTTCGCATGTCCAACACCGAGCCGCTCGTCCGGCTCAACCTCGAGGGCAAGACAAGGGAAATCATGGAGGCCAAGCGTGACGAATTCCTCGCCATCATCCGCGGATAGGGGCGCGTTCGCCCCGTCCATCGCGGCACTGCCGCTCGTCATAGCCCTCGCGATCGCCGGGTGCGGTCCGAAGGACGGAGTCAAGGAGTACGACGCCGGCCAGGCGGCGTACCAGTCCCGCAGCCTCGAGAAGGCCGAGAAGCTGTTCGAGAAGAGCCTGCGCTACGCCCCCGAGAACCTCGACGCGCTCGTCATGCTCGCGCGCGTGCAGTGCGATCTCGGCAAGATGCAGGAGGCCGGCGAGACGATCGCCAAGGCGTCCGGGATGCAGCCCGCCGCGCCCGACGTCGCGCTGCTCGACGCCGAGATCGCCTTCCACCTGCACGACGACGCGAGGGCCGTCAAGCGCTTCTCCGACGTCGCAGGCGACGCCTCGGCGGGCGCCGAGGCGCAGTCCCTCGGATGGACCGGCGTCGGCATCGTCGAGATGTCCTGCAACAGGCGCGACTACGCGCGCATAGCGTTCCTCCGCGCCATCCGCCTCGACCGCCGCAACGCGTCCGCGAGGTACCACCTCGGGCTCCTCTACCGCGGCGACTCGTTCGGATACCTCGACGCGGCACTCGAGCAGTTCGAGATATTCGTGCGCCTCGGCGAGAAGGCCGACCCGCGCGCCTTGCACGCGCAGCGCGTAATAATCCCCGGCATCAAGGAGGACATCGCGCGCCGCGCGATGGAGCGCTGCTCCGGGCACCGCAACGCGGACGCCTCGGCGAAGCGCCTCGCGAACGCCGAGGCCGCGTGGAAGAAGGGCAACTACAAGACTGCGCGCGACGAATACGCCGCGGCGGCGAAGGAGGACGTGCTCAGCTTCCCCGCGATGATCGGACTCGCCAAGGCGTGGGAGAAGACCGACTCGACCCCGGCGGGACGCCAGCGCACGCTCGACAGCTACAAGGCGGCCTGCGCGCTCAAGCCGAGCTCGGTGTCGACGCTCCTCAAGACCGGCGACCTCGCCGTCCGCATGGGCCAGCACGCGACGGCCGTCGAGGTCTACTCGCGCGCCGTAGCCGCGAACCCGGCCGACATCTCGGCGATTGACGGACTCATCCGCGCGCTCCGCAAGACCGGCAAGGGCAAGATCGCGGACGCCTACCAGGCCTACCGCGCCACCATTCCCGTCCGCAAGGCAAAATGACCCTCGCCCCGCCCGACTACCTGATCCTCGCCCTCGCGGCCGGCGGAGCCGTGACGGGGCTGTTCATCGGGTTTTCGGGCGCGCTCGCCTTCCTCGCGGGCTCTGTGGCGTCGGCGCTCGTCGCCCGCATCGGCTGGCCCGTCTCCGCGTCGTTCGTCGAGTCCACGCTCGGACGCGGCTTCGCCGTCTCGCTCGCGGTCCTCGTCGCGTTCTGGGTCGCCCGCGCGCTCGTCAGGCGCACCGTGAAGCTCGCTCTCGCACAGCCGGCGGACTCCATATTCGGCGTGCTAGCTGCGGCGGCCTCGGGGTTGGCAGTCGGACTCGGCGTCGTATGGCTCGCCCAGTTCCTCGGCATCCCGGGCGCCGAGGGGTCCGTGCTCCTCGCGAAGGTCGTCGCCTATGTCGGATGAAGAGCTCATCCTCGAGGCACGGAAGTTCGAGAAGAATCTTCTGAACTTTTTCTGGCGCCAGGGCGTTAAAGAGAGTGAAGGCGAGGATCTCGTCCAGGAGACGTACCTGCGGCTGTGGAAGTACCGCGGCGAGTACGAACCAACGGCGAAGCTCTCGACCTTCCTCTTCCTGATGGCCCGCCAGGTCCGCATCGACGCGCTGCGCCGGCAGACGAGGCGCGAGGCACGGGAGGAGTCCTGGGGCATGGAATCGTCCTCCAGCGCCGCGCCGGACGTCGGCAGGGTCGACGCGCGCGAGGACGTGAGGTGGGCTCTCGCAAAGCTCTCCGAACCGCTCCGGGAGGTGGTGGAGCTCGGGGTCTTCCAGGACCTTCCGTACGCGGAGGTCGGGGCAGTCCTCGGGATCCCGGTCGGTACGGTGAAGTCGCGCATGTCGAATGCGCTGAAGAAGCTGAAGGAGGTGCTGGATGAACGCAGACCTTGAAAATACGCTGGACGAGCTCGGGCCCGCCTATCGCGACGTCGTCGCGCGGCTTAAGGTTGCGCGCGATGTGGAACCGCGCACCAAGCACCAGGGGCACGGCCTCGAAAGCACCAGCCCGGCCTTGCCTGGCGCAGGCACCCTCTTGTGGCGAGTCGGCTACCTTGCCGCGGCGTCGGTCGTTGTCGCGCTTGGTCTTTCGGTCTTCATGCGCGGCGCGGCGAATGCGCCGCAGGCGCAGTTCCCCTCGCCGAACGCATACACCGCGGCCTACGTGTCGACGGACGAGGCCCTCGAGGCGATTGTCACCACCCAGCGCGCCGACGGCAGCTGGAAGAACGACTTCCTGACGCAGCAGAACGCCGCCGCCTTGCGCGCGTCCGAAGACGAGCGCATGCGCGTCGCATACCGTCGCGCCGTCCGCTACCTGCGCACGAAGGGACTGCTTCCGCTCACCGACGCGGAGCTCAAGGCGCGCGGCGCATTTGCCGCGCGCACCCTCGCCAACGGCTGATAAGGTCTGCTTCTGGTCGCTTGCGCTTGGAAGTCTACGGCAGTCAACTTTCCAGCCCAACAAATTACCACTAAACCATTGCGCGGAGCGGCGAGAGGTGGTATAATTGTCTCCAACAATAGAGGAAGGTATATTCCGACATGGCGACATTTCAGTACATAGCTAAGGATTCCGCGGGCAACGAGACGCGCGGACAGGTAGAGGCAGGCGACCGCAACTCCGCAATCGCCGCCGTAAGGGCGCAGGGGCTTTTCCCGACTGCGCTTGGCGAGGTGAGGGGGTCTTCTTCCTCCGCGCCTGCCGCGGCGTCCAAGAAGAAGTCTTCCAAGGCAGCGCCCGCCAAGGGCGCCGCGCCGAAGAAGAGCGGAGGCTTGCACAAGGAGATCAACATCAAGCTTCCGAGCTGGATGCGAGGCAAGGTGAAGACGAAGGTCCTCACCCAGTTCACCCGCCAGCTGGCGACGCTCGTCAACGCAGGCCTTCCGCTCATGCGCGGCATCGAGGTCCTCAAGCGCCAGATGAAGGACCCGCAGATGCGCGAGGCGCTTGACGGAATCTCCGAGAACATCCAGTCGGGCGGCACGTTCTCCGAGGCGCTGACGGCGTATCCGAAGATCTTCGACAACCTCTACATCAACATGGTGAAGGCCGGCGAGGCGGGCGGCGTGTTGGAAGTCGTGCTCGGCCGACTCGCGGAGTTCGCCGAGAAGAGCGAGAAGATCAAGAACAAGGTGAAGGGCGCCATGATCTACCCGATCGTCGTCCTCGTCGCGGCAATCGGCATCACCGTGTTCCTCCTCGTCGCGGTCATCCCGAAGTTCAAGCAGGTCTTCAACGACATGCTCGGCGGCGCGGCGCTCCCGGCGATCACCCAGTTCGTCATCGACGCGTCCGAGTGGGTGCAGCACAACTACATTACGATCGTCATCGGCATCGTCGTGCTCATCGTGCTGAAGAAGGTGTTCGGAAAGACGGACAAGGGCGCGACCTTCTACGACTGGCTGTCGCTCAGGATGCCCGTCACGGGCACGCTCGTGCAGCGCACTGCCGTCTCGCGCGTCACGCGTACGCTCGGCACGCTCCTTTCCTCGGGCGTACCGATCCTGCAGTCGCTCGTGATTGTCCGCGACACTACGGGCAACCGCATCGTCTCGAACGCGCTCCAGGACGTCCACGACGCCGTGAAGGAGGGCGAGGGCATGACCATCCCGCTCAGCCAGTGCTGGGTGTTCCCGCCGATGGTGGTGTCGATGGTGGAGGTCGGCGAGGAGACGGGTGCGCTCGCGGAGATGCTTACCCGCATCGCGAACACCTACGACGACGAGGTCGACAACGCGGTCGCGGGCATGACGGCGGCAATCGAGCCGGCGCTCATCATCGTGCTCGCCGTGGTGGTCGGCACCATCGTCATCGCGATGTTCCTGCCGATGATCAAGATCATATCGTCCGTTTCGGGCGCGGGGGCGTAAGGAGGCCGCGATGAAGAGGGGCTTCACGCTGATAGAGATGATGATCGTCGTCGCCGTCCTTGTGACGCTGATGGCGATAACGTTCCGCATCGGCAGGGTTGCGTCGGAGACGGAGGCGCGCACTATCACAATCTCCAGGATGCAGCGTCTCGAAAACGCGCTTTCCGGCTTCCATGCCGCGTTCGGCTGCTATCCGCCGGTGAAGGTCCATGGCGACAGGAGGCTTCTCGAGGCCGATGGCGAGGAAATACAATGGGGCGAGGAGAGCAAGGCGTGGGCTGCGGTGGAGAGAGTGTGCCGTTCCCAGCCAATCGGCTGCAGGTTTCCCTTCCCGCCCAAGGTGCGGGTTGGGAAAAGGACGGTCGACACTACTCAGGAAATCAACGAGCTGAACGACGAAATAACGCAGATCCTGAATTCGAGCGAATCGACAGACGAGTACAAGAGCCTGTTCAAGGACAATGAGCCCGCCCAGGAGTGGGCGCGCAACGGGTTCAGGTCTTCGTACGTGATGTCCGGTACGCTCGACGGCAAGAAGGACAAGTCCCTGTGGAGCGAGGTGAAGCTGTTCCAGTACGGCGTCATGAGCTTTCTCCTGCCTCGGTATTTCGTCATGATGAGAAGCGAAAAGAAGTACTACGCCAGCAGTGGGCAGGACGAGGACGGAATAGAGACTGGCGGCTATGCGCAGTGGACCAAGAACAACATGAACCCGAGCGACCCGTCCGACGGATACCGCGTGACGTGGAGCGAAATATATGAGCTGGTGAACAGGTACTACAACAACGACAGGACCATGGACGACGAGGTCGTCAAGCTCAGGATGATGCCGTCGCAGGCGGTGTGCGCGAGGTGGATGCCGAACCTCGACGGGATATGCAAGTGCAACTACGACATAGACCTGTTCGGAGTGAACATCAAGTCGGATTACTGGAACGACAAGGGCATTTTCGACGGCGGCCAAAGCGTAGTGTTCCTTGTGAGGGGCCTGCGCGCGTCGTGCTTTGTCCCCGATGACAGCAACCCGTACCAGAACCAGTACATCCTCGACGAAGTGACCGTGCGCGACGGCTGGGGCAACGAGCTCTACTACTACTCCCGCTCGCCGTACCAGAGCTACACGCTGTGGAGCGCGGGGCCGGACGGCAAGACCTTCCCGCCGTGGATATCTCGCAAGAATCTGACGTCGAGCAATTCCGCCGGGACCAGCGAGGCAGACCGCGCTGCCAAGTGGACCATGGACGACATAGTGCAACTAAGCAACTGACATGCCATGAAAAGAAACGGATTCACGCTGATAGAAATGCTCGTCGTGATTGGAATAATCGCGACGCTGATGGGCGTAACGATCGCGTCCGCCTCGAAGTTCCTGAAGTCCGCCGAGAGGGCGCGCTGCCAGGAGCTCGTCTCCAACACGGCGACCGCCCTCACGGCCCTGTACCAGAATGGGGGCTCGTGGCCGAAGGCGCTTGTCACCGGGAGCAATTCCCAAAACGGTCTCGACAAGAAGGCCGCCCTGCCGCTTGCCAAGGGCGGCTACATGACGCTGACGACAAACAACGAAAGCGACAGGTCCATGGCTACGGAGCTCGTCGGCTACGACCGCTTTGGAGTTGTCTCGCCGTGGGCGCTCGCAGTCGTGAAGAGCAAAGGCGAGTCCGCGAACGAGAGCACCCCGGTGCCCGGAGGAGGGAAAATCAAGGACCACGTGCTCATGTACGCTATTGACGTTGACGGCGATGGCGTCATCGAGGCGGAAGTCGGAGGCGAGCCGGTGAAGATTCGCGCGACGGCGGCCGTTTGGTGCTGCGGCAAGGACGGTAAGCTCGAGACATACAAGAACGGTCTTAAGAAGGACGACGTATACAGCTGGACCAAGGGACAGACGAGGGGGGTGCGGTAGTGAGGCGGGGTTTCACCATAATAGAGCTCGTCATGGTCGTGGCGATTCTCGGCGTCTTGCTCGGGATCGTGACAACGGCCGCCTCGAGTTCCATAAAGCAGGCCCGCAAGCGCAAGGCCGATGCGTGCTGCAAGGTAGTCCAGGCGGGGTTGGATACGTTCTACACGCAGAAGGGATACTGGCCGGGCGGCGTGGACGACAAGATCACGGAGGACAAGAAGAACAATCTGGGCCCGAACAACAAGCATGACCCAGACCTCTACGAGCTCGACCCCGGCGATATCGACGATATGATGCGCGACATCCTCAAGGAGTACCTGAACGGCAACCCCTGCCTTGACATTTCCGGACTTTTCGTTTCGCGGAAACAGGGGCTTAAGGGCTCGAAGGACCTCGGGCTGGACTTCATGACGGCGATCAGGGGCACGAAGAAGGATGCGAACGGGCAGCGCATGACGACAGGCGAGATGCATTTTGGCTATCCCGAGGAGCGGAACGGCTACTTCCGCCACTTCGAAGTCATATACTCGAAGCCGTCTGACCAGATGAAGGTTTCCAAGCAACGCGAGGAATGGTGATGTCAAGGAAGGCTTTTACATTGATAGAGCTGCTCATGGTCGTCATGATCATGGGCATCCTCGGCTCCGTCACTGTCGGCGGATACCGCGCCATGCAGCGAGGCATGGAGGAGCGGGGCGTCATGGAGAACGTCAACCACTTCATCCGTGCCGCATATCGGCGTGCGCAAGTGGACAGGCAGCCGGTCGCAGTGTTCTACTGGAACGAACTTCTCAGGGCCGAGACGGATACCGAGACGAAGATCGTCGTCGGCAAGGCCGTTGCCGTGCGTCGCGCAGGGCGATTCTCGCGCGTAGACGGGAGATTTCTCTGCGACGAGTTCGCCGACCTCGACAGGGAAAGGCTCGTCGTGGACTCCAATGACGAAAATGGAACCAGCAGCAGCGACGATGACGAACCGGGCGACGACAACGTCGTCGCGCTGTACAAAATGACCTCGAAGGACCAGGCCTCGGGCGAGCCTTGCTATGTCAGGCAGACGACCGAGGACGCGACTTCCAGGAACGGAGACAAACTATCTTCGGGCTTTACGGCGGAAATACCTTGCTATGCCTACTATGCTTCGACGGATGGCTCTATCTGGCATAGGGGCGACGCATACGGCATCGAGTTTGCCGAGATACAGTTGCCGCACGGCTACATTTTCGACAAGAACTGGCAGATGAACCAAGTCGGCGAGAAGTCGAGCGTCAAGTGCATCTGGTTCGATGTCGCCCGCAACACTGGAAGCGGGGCAGCGCAGGGCGCCTCGGGCAGGGTGAAGGTGTATAGCTTGCGTCAGACCGACAAGGGCGACTTCTCGCCAGTTGACGTTGCGGAATCTGAAGATCCGTGGGAGGGCATCCATTGATGAAAAGGGCTTTTACTCTCATCGAGGTTAACCTTGCCATAATGGTCATGGCGGTGGGTATACTCGGCATAATCTCGCTTTACGCGCTCGCCTACCGCGAGGAGCGGCAGAGCCGCGAGGATGTCGCATCCGCGGCCTATGCCGACGCGGTCATGGGGCCGCTTGTCACGGCTCTTACGGCGACAAACGTCACATGGTCAAACTTTAAGAAGATCCAGAAGTATCCCAGCGACGGCTGGTTGTCGTATATCGCGGACAAGGAAATTGGCAGGGTCGAGAAAGATCCAGACACCCGCGCAAGGGCAGTGTATTCGTCGGCCATAGGCAGCCTTTCTGCGGGGTTCAACGCGTCGTGGCCGGTTACGTCCAAGGAGCAAGTAGGCAACCTCAAGGCGGCGCTAGTCATCATACGCGACGGGGCGATCGTCAGGATTTCCTTCAGGGCGGTTGACAAGGAGAACTTCCTGTTCGCCGCTCCGCTATACTACACCGAGGCGAGATTCCAGGGGGTGATGGAATGATGAAACGCGGCTTTACCATTCTTGAGCTCCTCGTCGCGTCGCTTCTCCTCGGGATGCTTGTGACCGTGCTCACGATGATATTCAACCAGTCCTCGGTTGCTTGGCGGACGGGCTTGGCTGGGCTCATGGACATGGACCTTGCCCGCGACAACATAGCCGTGATTCGCGACGAGGCCGACGGACTCTACGTCTGGCAGAACAAGTTGCACAGGACAGTCTCCGTATGGGACGAGAAAAACGCGACAGGGGATCGCCCGAAGCTCAAGGAGAGGGCTTTGGCGTTCTACGATGGAGGGCAGAATTACGTCGCCGAGTATGAACGTGCGCAGTTCCTCGGACTATATGGCCAAGCATCGCAGGTCCGCAGCATACTGACGGCTGACAAGCCGGAGGTCAGCAGGCTCGAGCCTTTCAATGTCGGCATGAGCCAGGCAGAGGGGAAAGACAACTGGATCGTGAACGTAAAGAGCGCCGGCCCCAACGGAAAACTAGACGACTACGACGACATTTGGAGCAACCCCGATGAGTTTAAATGACAAAGGATTCACGCTGATAGAGCTGTTGGTCGTGATCGCGATGATCGCGGTTTTCATGACAGCCGTCGGTACGTCAGTCGGTCAGACGCGCGAGCGCGCCCGCATCGAGAAGGCGCGCAGTGAGGTCAAGGTTATCTCGCAGGCGATACTCGCCTGGGAGAACTACACGCGCAGCGGCAAGAATGACCTTAAGGAACTGAATGACGTCGAGGCAGACGCCTCTTCGCTCGATTTCCTGCTTGGGCAGGGCGAGCGGGCGACGTCGGGCGATATCCCCACTCTGCTCATGGCCCAGCTTGCGGCCGGCGACAAGATGCGCGACCCTTGGGGGCGTCCATATCGCATACGTATAAAGAAAGGTTCGATACCTAAGCCGGGCAACATGGATCTTAAGACTGGAATATACGTGCCAAACCTCTACAGACTGTCCGCGGAGGAACGTCAATGAAGCGAAACGGCTCTGCACTGCTAATAGTCCTCGGCGTACTCTCGTTCCTGGTGGTTTCGGCTGTCACGTTCTCGGCGTTCATGCGCCGTGCGCGCCAGCCCTCGAGCTATCTTCGCCGCACTGTCGCCTCTCGCCAGCTCGCCAAGGCCGCGCTCTCGCATGCGATCGACGAAATCGACCATGCCATCGCCTACGATGCCCATCCCAACGTCGGCGACCGCAGCGTGAGAACGTGGAACGACGGTTTGACGGAGCGACGCGCAAAGAACACATGGTCCAACCGCGTCTTCTTTCGAGAGGACACAATGGCCAATGTCTTGGAGACGACCCCAACGCTAACCCTTGAAGGACTCGCCTACATTCCGCCGTCGCTTGTCAACGATGTCCGTTTCGTGGCTCGAAGGACGCCGACTGCAAAATGGCAGCCGATTCCATACGACATAGGCCGCTATGCGTACTTGGCCATCGACGTCTCCGACTATTTTGACGTGAACAGGCTCGTGGCCGGATATCCAAGGTCGTCGTGCTCGAACGGGCGCATCACGATGGCCCATCTTTTTGAGAAAGGCAAAAACGGAAAAGGCGGGTGGGATCATCCAAATCCACCGAGCGACGCAGACGCATGGGATGACTTCATGGACGAATACCGGGAGTTCACCGACAATCCTTTTTCGATAAAGTTCGAGTCTCACATCCCGCTGACTTCCCTTGCGGACTTCAATCTCGCGCTGTATAAGAACGACGGACTCGGCGACTTTATAAGTCCGTTCGGCAAGTTCCTCGAAAGCGACACGAGGGGCTTCTACGACGACGGCGACACCGAGACGTTCAGGCAGATGACGTTTGTCACGGACGGATGGTTTCCGAGTTCGGCGACAAACACCGTGCTCGACCTTGAGAACCCCGCCAATCAGCCTTTCAGAATGCAGGACCTGAAAAGCGCCAACAAGTCACTGGAAGGCGTGCTTACCGGAGAAGGGGTTAACTCGTTTGACTTCTGGGCCGGGCGGCTGAGTGCGGTTGGGCTGGCGGCGCTTTGGGATTATCTTGACGAGGACAGCGAGCCAATCTCCCTCGCTGCCCCTACCACTGAGAGAGTCCCGATGGTGTGCGGCATGTCCCCCAGCTTGCCGAACATGAACATGAACTTCAAGATAGTCAAGGACGATGGCGAGCTCAAAGAGGTCGGAACTGCCGGCGACACGACGCGCACTGTCAGGCAGACGGTGAAGTGGATGATCGACGGAGGCGCTTTTGCCGATGCCCTTGACTTGGGGCACGTACAGGCGCTGGTGGCCTATCCGTTTCTGCACAAGAACTCCGACGAGAAGTCCCCGACGTTCACTGTCGACGGCAGGATTACGTTTTTCTTCGCCCCGTCGGACATTACGCTTCGTCCCGGGGGCGGCAGCGTGCTTAAAGTCGACGACGTCGACGGCAAGGGAGAATTCAAGTCCGAGATTGTCGCAGACAAGGGGCTCTTTCACGTGAAACTCGGGACGGCGTCTCCAAAACCGACCACGATGACGCCTAACAGCAAGCCAACCAAAATCGAGGACGCCATCTACGACTGCGCCAACGCAATGAACATGCAAAACGGTTCGGGAGTCGCAAAGCAGTTTAGCAGCGACGAGACAAAGTCGTTTCTCGAAGTGACGTATTCCTGGCAGCAGAAACGTACCGATGCGGAGTCGGACGACTGGAAGCCGTTATTGAAAGACGTCATGTCCAAGCCCATCGGGGAGACGCCTGGGGCGAAAATCGAGAAAGCCGAATGCCACTTCCCCGCACTTAACAAAAGCGGACAAGTCGACAATGACTTCACGGCTGGTCTCATAGACAAGGTCAAACAAGGGCCTGGATGGAAGAAGACGATATACCTTTATGCCGCCGTCTGGCTTCGCATCAAGAATGGCAACAAGGTGGTCGACATGGTCCCCGCCTGTCTTGCCGACGATGCTAAGCAACTTGACAGGGCTGCCGGTGACGTCCAGGAGTTTGGCGGTCCTTTTGCCGGCATTCCGTATCCTATCATGAAGTTCGGCACTGGTGTCGAAGTAAACTTCGGAGTGTCGATGGAATGCGCGCAGGTTGCGGTTACGCCGAAGGCGGCGATGATAGCCGATCCGCGCTTTAACTACGCTCCCGAGCATTGGTTTGCGTTTAATGACGAAATGACGGAAACAAAGTGGAAAGACGAATGGAAAAAGAGCAGTGACGAAGACGACATCTTCCTTTCCACAAGCGATGCCGGATATCTCCAGTCAGTTTACGAACTCGCGTTCCTGCCTGCCCTGACGGATCTCCAGAGCAATGGTGCGACTGTCGAGGCCGGCAACATGAAGATGCCTGGCGGTCTTACCACATACAATGCACGTGGCTCGGAACAGAATTGCGATTACATGTGCAGAAACTACGATCCGTTCAACGAGAATGCGGCGGCGTTTGAAGCGCTCCACGGCATGTATCAGAGCGGAGTGAGTGGAATGAAGGTGAATCCATATTCGGACTCCACGAATGTCCTTATGGCCGCGTTTGCCAACACGCCGATCGACTGGCGTTGTGCATCTACTAACACGACGTTTGATTTTTGCAGGAAGATTCGTCCTGCCAACGTTGATGTCTCTACGTTCAACAAGAAATACGCCTGGAATTCCTATAACGAGTCGGCGCAGCTGTTCTGGTACGACTTGGAGGAGGCTGCCGGCAACTTCATATACCAGACGCATCTGCAGGGGAATCATGATTCGTGGCTGACTACCTGGCGGAAGCTTGACTGGTATGCCGACGACAGCAACCCCTACCGATTCCTCGGCGTGGATATGGACCCGAGCGGAACGCGCCTCTGGGGCGCCGACCGCAAGTTCCTGTACGGGTTCTGGCGCGACTGCTTCGAGGCGAAGCAGCAGCTCTTCCTCATATTCGTCCGCGCGGAGCCTCTGCTCCTTGGAGGCGGCTCGGCCGATCAGCTTCCTCCGCAGCTTGGCGCGAGGGCCGTGGCGCTCGTTTGGCGCGATCCGAATACTGTTCAGGGCCAGGCCGTTAACGGCTATCCGCACCGTACTCGCCTGCTTTTCTACAAACCATTGGACTAAGACATGAAAAAGGCATTCTCGCTTGTTGAACTTCTCGTCGTAATTGGCATTCTCGCCATCCTCATGGGCGTCTTGGTCGTCACGACCTCTGGTGGCACCGAGTCCGCCCGCGCCGCTCGCTGCCTGACGAACATGCGCAACCTCGCGACGGCATGCAACACGGCTGCGCTTTCGAGGGAGACGTATCCTCTTGCCGGTTCCGCCGAGGTAAAGGACATGTCCGGCGGCGTCAGGGAGTCGAGGGGCTGGGTCAGCTGGGATTCGCGTGATGCATACACGGAAAACGGTGGGACGGCTACAGAACATAAGGCCCGCATCGGCTGGTTTACGTCCGCCTACTGCGACAACGACGAAGTGCGCATCTATGCGCTGACCAACGGCGCGATATGGAAGTCGGTTTCCGGCAACGCGGATGTCTTCGTGTGCCCGGCCCATCGCAGGACCATGAAGAGCTTGAATCCGATCTGGTCGTATGTCATGAAC
>Ga0265298_10007758_pt1 | contig 12984 bp, 8 predicted proteins | sample AusTroGonzalo_MG_3_FD_193486 | JGI IMG/M metagenome (GOLD analysis project Ga0265298, IMG submission 193486) | Bovine rumen microbial communities from tropical cattle in Woodstock, Queensland, Australia - Gonzalo_01 | ecosystem: Host-associated > Mammals > Digestive system > Stomach > Rumen ... | reverse complement strand
CAGGAGACTGAATTGGTAAAGTGGGCTGAAGGACGTCCCATCTGGATCTCCTGGAAACTGGACGGACTGACACTTATCGTTACTTATGATCAGGGCAAGCTGACAAAAGTCGTTACTCGTGGGAATGGGCATATCGGCACAAATATCACACACTTATCCACAGCCATTCAAGGCATTCCGCAGACTATTTCAGCCCAAGGACACACCGTCATCCGAGGCGAGGCTGTCATCTCCTACGAAGATTTTGACCGCTTCCTCATCGAAAGCGGTGAAGACTATGCCAATCCCCGCAACTTAGCCAGCGGCACACTGACGCTAAAGGATGTCAACGAGGTCAGGCAGCGTCATATCCAGTGGATTCCCTTCACCTTGGTTTATACTGAAACCGACATCCCCTCATGGGGAGAGCGCATGGCATGGCTCGACGCAATGGGCTTCACCACCGTGGAACGCATCTTCATTAATGACCCTTCCCTGAGTTCCATAGAAACATGTATCACACGCTTCACCGAACAGGTCACCTCGAAACAGAATCCCTACCCTGTCGACGGCCTGGTTGTTTGCTATGACGATACGGTTTATGCCCAGACGGGAAGTATTACAGGTCATCATGCCACTCGTGCCGGATTAGCCTTCAAATGGCAGGACGAGGCGGCGCAGTCTGTTTTGAAGGAAATAGAGTGGTCGTGTGCTGCCAGCACCATTTCACCCGTTGCCGTCTTCCAACCCGTAGAACTGGAAGGAACAACGGTGAAGCGTGCCTCGCTATGTAACATCAGCGAGTGCGAACGCCTGGGCATCGGCGGTCCCGGCACCAAACTTAGCGTCATCAAGGCCAACAAGATTATCCCAAAGGTCATTCAGGTCATACAAAGTGTCGGGACATTCACCGTCCCTTCCGAATGTCCTGTCTGTCATGCACTTGCTGAAGTCAGCATCAGCGAGGCCAGCGGCACGAAGACCCTCCATTGTACCAATGCCGACTGTCCTGCCAAACAGCTAAAGAAGTTTGCCCGCTTTGTCTCGAAAGAGGGCATGAACATCGACGGCATCTCCGAACAAACACTCTCCAAGTTTATCAATATGGGATGGATATCAGAGTATGCAGACATCTACATGTTGCGCCAACACATTCGCGAGCTGGCACTCATGGAGGGTTTCGGCGAGAAGTCGGCTTCCAACATCATGCGTTCCGTTGACCACAGTCGAGACGTACAAGCTCACCGTCTGCTCTATGCACTCAATATCCCGCTCTGCGGACTCGATGTCTGCAAACGCCTGTTGTCAGCCTATACTCTTGAGGGGTTGGTCAGCGAAGCCCGAAAACAGTCTAATGACCTCTTTGCCCTGCAAGCAGAACCTCAGGAGGTCTTCGCCCACGTCAACGGCATCGGTCCTGAAAAGTCGGCTCAGTTTGTCCGTTGGTTCCGAGACGAGCACAACTATGGCCGCTATCAGCGCCTGTTGCCCCACCTTCATATCATTGTCCCCGACATCGCTCCGTCAGGTACGAACTGCGAGGGTCTGACCTTCGTCATTACGGGTGATGTTCACCACTACCGCAACCGCAACGAGCTGAAAGCCTACATCGAGTCACAGGGCGGTAAAGTGGCATCGGCTGTCAGCGGCTCTACCTCGTTTCTCATCAATAACGACGTCACATCAACCTCCGGAAAGAACAAGAAGGCGCAGCAACTCGGTATCCCCATTATCTCGGAAGACCAGTTCATTAGCCAATACGGACTAAAGAGTGAAGAGTGAAGTTTTTACTACTGCAGCAGAAACCACGAACTATCAATGAACCTCCTCAGTATTCTCTTCCGTTCCTCCCGCCCCAGCCACACCTTTGATATGCCGGCTGTGAGCAGCCCCCTCTTCATCAAGAAGGGCTATGACGCTCTGACCTTCTTCGGACACATCATCACCCATAGCCAGGAGGATGCCGAGGCCTTCTCACGACCCAATGCCTTGAAGAACCACGAGATGATACACCTCTACCAGGCCCGCAGCACCCACGACTCGTGGATCTGTTTCTACTGGAAATATATGGTTTTCTGGCTACGTGCAAACCGTTACCGCAAACACCTTCGCAACGCCGGATACTTGCTCAACCCCTTCGAGATGGAAGCCTACGCACACATGTACGACCCCTACTACCTGAAACCCGGTGGGCAAGCTACGGGCTGGAAGCACTATGCCGCCCTGTCCCTGCAGCAACGGTTAGAACTATACCTTAAACAGCGGAAATACTGATGTCTTTTCCACATAACTATTTGGCTTTTTACTCACTATATTCGTGTCTTGCAAACGAACGAAAAATAATAACAGTTTAAACGGATTATGATATGATGAAGGATTTTAATTTCTATGCTCCAACACGGGTAGTGTTTGGAAAGAATGCAGAAGCACAAATCGGACAATTAGTGAAGGACTATGGTGGCCGTAAGGTGTTGGTTCACTATGGGGGTGGCTCTGCAGAACGGTCAGGACTGCTGAATGTAATAAGAAAACAGTTGCGGGAGGCTGACATTCAGTTTGTGGAATTGGGTGGCGTGATACCCAACCCCCTGTTGTCAAAGGTTCAGGAAGGCATTGAGCTTTGCCGTCAGGAACAGGTGGACTTCATTCTGGCTGTGGGCGGTGGCTCTGTGATTGACTCGTCGAAAGCCATTGGCTATGGTGTGCCATACGAGGGGGACGTTTGGGATTTCTGGGATGGCAAAGACAGCCCAACACGGTGTTTACCTGTGGGTGTGGTGCTGACCATTCCTGCTGCGGGCAGTGAGATGTCGTCGAGTTGTGTGATTACAAAGGACGAAGGACTCATCAAGCGCGGCATCAACAGTGACCTGTGCCGTTGTAAGTTTGCCGTGATGAATCCTGAACGTACCTATACGCTTCCTCCTTACCAGACTGCTGCAGGAGCAACGGATATCATGATGCACACCATGGAACGCTACTTTTCAAAGTATGAAGACATGACATTAACTGATTCCATATCAGAAGCATTACTGAGGACAGTTAAAGATTCAGTTATGGTAGTGATGGAGCACCCTGAGGACTATCGCAACCGTGCCCAGATTATGTGGGCAGGCTCGTTGGCTCATAACGACCTGACGGAATGTGGTACGGAGAAGGACTTTGCCACGCACCGTCTGGAACATGAGCTGAGCGCCTTGTTCGGCGTTACTCATGGTGCCGGACTGGCTGCCTTGTGGCCTTCATGGGCACGCTATGTAAAAGACAAGCACCTGAACCGTTTCGTACGGTTTGCCGTGAACGTGATGGGTGTTGAAAACGACTTCTCACACCCCGATGAAACCGCAGAAAAAGGCATTTGCGCCCTTGAGGACTTCTACCGTAGGATAGGCATGCCTACCAACATCCATGAACTGTTGGGACGGGAGATTACTTCCGAGGAAATCGATGAAATGGTGAATAAATGCTCACGCGGAGGTACCATCACCTTAGGGGCGATGGAGGTGCTGAAACCTGAGGACATGCGTAAGATCTATGAAATGGCGAAGTAGGGGTCTCCCCCCCCCTACTCGTCTTTGAGCGTCGGTAGTGCCAGATGGTAGCGGACTGCCAGGAAGCGCATGAGGCAGATAAGGAGGAACGAAAGTATGACCGTAACTTCAATTGGAAGTCCTAAATAGCTCAAAAACCAATAGGTTATGCCACCGAGCACAGAGGCCATCGCGTAGATTTCCCTTTGGAAGATGACCGGCTCGTTGTTGAGCAGGACATCACGGATGACTCCTCCAGCAGACCCTGTGATGCAACCCATAATAATAGCCACCCAATAAGGCTGTCCGAAGGCCAGCGACTTTTGTATGCCGGCAATAGTAAACAGGGCGAGTCCCAAGGTATCGAACACAAACCACGTATTCCTCAGCCCCTCCATGTGCTTGGCAAAGATGATTACGAACACCAGGGCCAGCGCGGTACATATCATGTAGAACGGATTGGTCATCCAGAAAGGTGTTGCCCCTAACATGACATCACGGATGGTTCCTCCCCCTATGGCTACGGCAATGCCACAAACATAACCGCCAAACCAGTCGAAATGCTTAGCAGCAGCATGCCGGATGCCTGAGATTGCAAAGGCAAAGGTACCTAAAAACTCGATGATTTGGGTGATTATTGCGTTATATTCCATGCTTCACTCATCACTTTTCATATCTTTCTCCCCAATAGCTGACCATCCGTTCGTAGAGTTTCTGTTCGGCCGGTGAATGCTGACCATGCCAGATGCGTTCCTGCAGAAGGGCATCGGGCATGTATTGTTGGGGAGTGAAGTGGCCAGGGAAGTCGTGCGGATATTTGTAGCCGTCATGATAGCCCAGATCTTTCATCAGCTTGGTAGGAGCATTGCGCAAAGGCAGTGGCACGGGCTGATTTCCTGTCTGACGAACCAGAGCCAGCGCCCTGTCAATACCTAAATAAGCAGAGTTACTTTTGGGCGAAGTAGCCAGATAGACGGCACATTCCGCCAAGGGTATGCGCCCCTCAGGCCAGCCAATTTTCATGACGGCATCGAAGGCAGCATTAGCCAGCAACAGGGCATTAGGATTGGCCAGCCCGATGTCCTCGGCAGCAGAGATAACCAGTCTGCGGGCAATGAACTCCGGGTCCTCCCCACCCTCTATCATGCGAGCCATCCACTAGAGGGCAGCATCAGGGTCTGAGCCTCGAATGGACTTGATGAAAGCCGAGATAATATCGTAGTGCATCTCGCCGTCCTTGTCGTATGCCAAAGGATTCTGCTGGAGCAGATTCTCCACCAGATCGTCTGTCACAACTATCTCAGTAGTAGTTGATGACTCAACGACTAACTCCAAAATGTTCAACAACTTACGGGCATCACCTCCACTATATCGCATCATAGCAGCAGTCTCTTTCAACTCTATCTTACGTTCCTTCAAAAAAACGTCCTGCGTCACAGCCCTGTGCAGAAGTTCCAGCAGGTCTTCTTTCTCTAAGGACTTGAGCACATAAAGCTGACAACGGGAGAGCAAGGGACGGATGACCTCGAAAGACGGGTTCTCGGTAGTGGCACCAATCAACGTGACAATACCTTTTTCGACGGCTCCCAACAGCGAATCCTGCTGTGACTTGGAGAAACGGTGAATCTCGTCGATGAACAGAATGGGTGATGCCTCGTTGAAGAAACGCCCTTTTTGAGCCTTTTCTATCACGTCGCGCACATCCTTCACACCGCTGGTCACTGCCGACAGCGTATAAAAAGGGGTTTCCAACCGCTTGGCAATAATCTGAGCCAGGGTGGTCTTCCCCACCCCCGGTGGTCCCCAAAGTATAAAGGAAGAAATACGGCCTGCGTCAATCATTTTTCGCAGCACCGCCCCCTCACCCACCAGATGTTTCTGTCCGATATAGTCGTCAAGTGAGCGTGGACGAAGTCTCTCAGCCAACGGTTCAGCCATAATTTGAGCGCAAAGTTAGTGCATTTTGCGAAAAATACAAAAAATATCCTTGAAAAAACTTGTATAAAGGAAATAAAGTGTGTATTTTTGCAACCAAATAGGAACTAATTATCAGAAAACATGAAAAAAGAAACGACAACGAACAAGCCGGCAAAGCTCAGCAACCTTACTAAATCGACTATCTGGGATGTCCAGGAAAACGATGTTTTCAGGATGCTCACAGCCATAGAGAAGGATGCTGAAGCAAAGGACAATCTTCGCCATTACACAGACATCATCCGCAGTGCTTTCATGATAGAAGAGTTAAAGGGTGACGAGAAGATTCTGAAGCAGAAGTACACCAAGATGGGCTATAAGGTGGGGAGCATCAAAGTAAGCGAAGATGCCAAGATACTGATAGCCATCAAGAAGCGCCCCATTGCACGTGTCACTGACCTGACGTACGAAAATATCCGCCACATCTCTGCCGCCAAGCTGATTGAGGTGCTTGACCGTAACTTTGGCGGTGGCTGGGAATCGCTCTCCCAGTCCATCCAGGACATCATTGAGAGCGGCTTCGATATTTCCACCACCACCCTTCCCAAAGACCGTCTGCACAAGAAGGGAGGCATGTACGAGAAGAAGATTGCCGACGGCTACGAAGTATTAGAGGTTGAGAAAGGCACGTGGGTGGAAGCCATTTTTGCCAAGATGAAACCAGAGACCTTCAAGCCCCGCATGAAGTTCGACACCCATAATGAGGACGATGAGGAATTTGAGGACGATGACTACAATGCTCCCGATGAGGACGACATGGATTTCGACGAGCCCAATGACGATGAGATCAACGAAGACAACTACCGTACCACATTCGACATTGAGACCGACCCCGACGAAGATGCCGAAAGTCTGTCGGAATATATGGAAGACGAATAGAAAGACTTACTCATTTGGATAACAACAAAAATCAATCCTATAACCCATTTTTAATTAAAAACCTATTCAACAATGAACATTCCAAGTGTATTCTGGCTTGTACCCATTTCCTCTATTGTGGCATTGGGTATGGCCTGGTTTTTCTTCACCCAGATGATGAAGGAAGACGAGGGGACACCCCGTATGAAGGAGATTGCCCTCTATGTGAGAAAAGGTGCTATGGCCTATCTGAAACAGCAGTACAAGGTCGTTGGTATCGTGTTTGCAGTGCTCTGCGCCCTGTTTGCTTTCATGGCCTACGGCCTAAACGTGCAGAACCCATGGGTACCGTTTGCCTTCCTAACGGGTGGTCTCTTCTCGGGACTGGCAGGTTTCTTCGGCATGAAGACTGCTACCTACGCCTCTGCTCGTACTGCTAATGCTGCCCGTAACAGTTTGAATGCCGGTTTGAAGGTTGCTTTCCGCTCAGGTGCTGTCATGGGTCTGACCGTCGTAGGTCTGGGACTGCTCGACATTGCCATCTGGTTTGTTGTGCTAAACGGATTGACAGACGACTCACTTATCACCATTACTACTACCATGTTAACCTTCGGCATGGGTGCTTCGACACAGGCACTATTTGCTCGTGTCGGCGGTGGTATCTATACCAAGGCTGCCGACGTAGGTGCCGATATCGTGGGTAAGGTGGAGGCAGACATTCCTGAGGATGACCCGCGCAATCCTGCCACCATTGCCGACAACGTGGGTGACAATGTGGGTGACGTGGCCGGTATGGGTGCCGACCTCTATGAGAGTTACTGTGGATCAGTGCTCAGTACTGCTGCCCTCGGAGCAGCTGCATTCAGTGTTGCAGGTCTTGATGTTCAGCTACGTGCAGTCATTGCCCCGATGTTGATTGCGGCTGTGGGTGTGTTCCTGTCACTATTCGGTATTTTCTTGGTACGTACCAAGGAAGGCGCAACGATGAAGGACCTGCTGCGCTCACTATCATTAGGAACAAATGTCAGCGCCGTACTCATCGCCATTGCCACCTTCGCCATCCTCTACTTAATGGGTATTGAAAACTGGCTGGGCTTGTCGTTCTCTGTTATCAGTGGTCTTGCTGCTGGTGTCATCATAGGACAAGCCACAGAATATTACACCTCTCACTCATACAAGCCCACCCAGCGTATTTCTGAGGCAGGTCTGACTGGTGCTGCTACCGTTATTATTAAAGGTATCGGAACAGGCATGATTTCCACCTGCATTCCTGTCATCACCATTGGTGTGGCTATTGTTCTGAGCTTTGGATTTGCCAACGGCTTCGACCTCAGCATGTCGTCAGAAAGTCTGTCGCACGGCCTCTATGGTATCGGTATTGCTGCCGTAGGTATGTTGTCAACTTTAGGCATCACTCTGGCAACCGATGCTTACGGACCTATTGCCGACAATGCCGGTGGTAATGCCGAGATGAGCGAGTTAGGTGAAGAGGTTCGTCATCGTACTGATGCCCTCGATGCTCTTGGCAACACTACGGCTGCTACAGGCAAGGGCTTCGCCATTGGCTCTGCTGCCCTCACTGCCCTCGCCCTGTTAGCCTCGTATATCGAGGAGATTAAGATTGCCATGGAACGTGCAGGTGTCATGATGGAGAACGTAAAAGGTCAGGCCATTTCTGCCTCACAGGCTACTATCCCCGACTTCATGAACTACTTCCAGGTGAACCTGATGAACCCGAAGGTGCTTGTAGGTGCCTTCATCGGTGCCATGGCAGCCTTCCTGTTCTGTGGCCTGACAATGGAGGCTGTAGGACGTGCTGCCCAGAAGATGGTGGAAGAGGTTCGTCGTCAGTTCCGTGAGATTCCAGGCATCCTGGAAGGCAAGGGAACACCCGACTATGGTTCCTGTGTGGAAATCTCCACCCGTGCTGCTCAACATGAGATGATATTCCCGTCACTACTGGCCATTGCAATCCCCATCATTGTAGGTTGTGTACTTGGTGTAGCAGGTGTTCTTGGCCTGTTGGTAGGCGGATTGGCTGGAGGCTTCACGCTGGCAGTATTTATGGCTAATGCCGGTGGTGCCTGGGACAATGCCAAGAAGATGGTCGAGGAAGGCAACTTCGGCGGCAAGGGCTCGTTTGCCCACAAGGCAACCATTGTTGGCGACACTGTCGGCGACCCGTTCAAGGACACCTCTGGTCCTTCGCTGAACATCCTCATCAAACTCATGTCGATGGTGAGTATCGTGATGGCCGGTTTGACTGTCTTATTCATCTAACAAGAATCATTAAAAGCATTAGAAAAGGCTCGAAACACAAGTTTTTGAGCCTTTTTTCTCCTTTTTTTGAAAAAAAGTCACGAAAATGTTTGGCAGGTTCACAGAAAGTTTGTACCTTTGCACCCGCAAAAACAAAATGATGCACCCGTAGCTCAGTTGGTAGAGCACCTGACTCTTAATCAGGGTGTCCAGGGTTCGAGCCCCTGCGGGTGTACAAAAAGAGGTAAACTGAAAAGTTTATCTCTTTTTTCTTTGTACTTTCATTTTTTTTCCGTAACTTTGCAAAAATATCTATTCATTCAATAATCAAAAACCAAAAACATTATGTCATTTGTAATGATTCTTCAACTTCTGATAGTGCTCGGAGCATTATGGGTGGGTTCCCGTTATGGTAGTTTGGCCTTGGGAGCCATCTCTGGTATTGGTCTTGCACTGCTTGTGTTCGGATTCGGCTTAAAGCCTGGTACACCACCCACTGATGTGATTTACATCATCATTGCTGCCGTCACCTGCGCAGGTATCATGCAGGCTTCAGGCGGTATGGACTGGCTCATCCAGATTGCTGAGCGACTGTTGCGTAAGAATCCTGACCGCATCACCTTCCTGGCTCCGCTCTGTACCTTCTTTCTGACAGTGCTTGTGGGTACCGGTCATGTAGTCTACACGCTTATGCCTATTATCTGTGACATTGCCCTAAAGAAAGGCATCCGTCCTGAACGTCCCTGTGGCGTGGCTTCCATCGCCTCACAGGTTGGTATAACCTGTTCACCCATTGCCGCTGCCGTGGTGGCCTTCGTGAGCATCTCTAATGCCAATGGTTTTGACGTGTCCATCCCTGGTGTACTCATGGTTTCGATTCCTGCCTGCATCTGCGGACTGATGGCCGCTGCTGCTGCCAGTTTCCACCGTGGTCTTGACCTCGACAAAGATCCGCAATTCCAAGCAAAGTTGAAGGATCCTGCACAGTATGAGTACATTTATGGCGGTTCAGCAACCACCCTTGACAAGGAGATTCCTGCTTCAGCCAAGCGTGCTGTTTTCATTTTCCTCGCTGCCCTTGTGGTCATCGTGTTCTTTGCCATCTTCCAAAATGCCCTGCCATCTTACGACACCATGCGTGCTGTTAAGGGTACTGACCCGCTGGTCATAAACGACCAGGTGTCATTGACAGCCGACCAGCTTGTCAAGGCTAAGATTCACATTGATGGTATGACAGAAACATTCTCTAAACCACTCGCCATGAATCTTGTCATCCAGATAGTCATGATCAGTGCCGCAGCCCTGATGATTATCTTCTGCAAAGCATCGCCCAAGAAAGCCGTAGCAGGTCCTGTGTGGCAATCTGGTATGGTCGCTGTCGTTGCCATCTATGGTATCGCTTGGCTGGCAGACACTTATTTCTCTAATTACATGGATGCCATGCAGGTTATGTTGGCAGACATCGTCAAGGAATATCCTTGGTCTATTGCCCTCGTCTTTTTCCTGGTTTCCGTGCTCATCAACTCACAGGGAGCTGTTGTGGTGGCAATGTTGCCACTTGCCTATTCCCTTGGCATTGCCGGACCGGTACTGTTAGGAGTGCTGCCTTCTGTCTATGGCTACTTCTTCATTCCTAACTATCCCTCTGATATTGCCACAGTGAACTTCGACCGGTCAGGAACAACAATCATCGGTAAATACCTGCTCAACCACTCCTTCATGATGCCAGGTCTTATCTGCGTCATCACTTCTACTATTGTAGCTTACATTCTGTCCTCTCTTATCTATTAATACGTTATTTGAATGAAGTTGAGTATATTTATTCAACTTTGTAGTTAAAATAGTAAGAAAATGCTAAAAAACGAAAAGTCAGCTTGGTTAATTGGCTGGCTTTTCGTACCTTTGCACAATAGTTTGAATCTATTGATTAAATAATATGGTTAAAAAACAACTAAAGAAGGTGCTCGTACTCGGTTCGGGTGCCCTTAAAATTGGACAGGCTGGCGAGTTTGACTATTCTGGCTCGCAGGCTTTGAAGGCATTACGTGAGGAGGGTATCTCCTCGGTGTTAGTAAATCCCAATATCGCTACGATTCAGACCTCGGAGGGTATTGCCGACAAAGTGTACTTCCAGCCTGTTACCACACACTTTGTAACGGAAATCATCAAGAAAGAACGTCCTGACGGTATCTTGCTTGCCTTTGGCGGCCAGACAGCCCTGAACTGCGGTACAGAACTGTATCAGACAGGCGTTCTGAAGGAATATGGTGTCGAAGTGTTAGGAACCAGCGTTGAGGCTATCATGAACACAGAGGACCGTGACCTCTTTGTCAAGAAACTGGGTGAGATTGAACTGAAGGTGCCCGTCAGTCACGCTGTTGAAAACATGGATGACGCCCTAAAAGCAGCTCATGAAATTGGTTTCCCCATCATGATTCGTTCTGCATACGCGTTAGGCGGCCTTGGCAGCGGTATCTGTCCTGATGAAAAGGCTTTTGTGGAACTTGCTGAGTCAGCCTTCACCTTTGCCCCGCAGATCCTTGTCGAGGAGTCGCTAAAGGGTTGGAAGGAGATTGAGTTTGAGTGCATCCGCGATGCTAACGACCATTGTTTCACAGTAGCTTCCATGGAGAATTTCGACCCGCTGGGTATCCATACCGGTGAATCGATTGTGGTAGCACCGACATGCTCGCTGACCGAAGAACAGGTGAAGATGCTACAGGAGATTACCATCCGTTGTGTGCGCCACCTGAATATCGTGGGTGAGTGTAACATCCAGTTTGCATTCAATGCCAACACCAACGACTATCGTATCATTGAAATTAATGCCCGACTCTCACGAAGCAGCGCATTAGCCTCAAAAGCGACAGGTTATCCTCTTGCTTTCGTTGCCGCTAAGATAGCCTTAGGCTACACACTTGACCAAATTGGTGAAATGGGGACAACCTCGTCTGCTTACGTTGCTCCGAACCTGGACTACATGATCTGTAAGATTCCACGCTGGGACCTGACAAAGTTTGCCGGTGTCTCTCGTCAAATTGGCAGCTCCATGAAGTCTGTGGGTGAGATTATGTCCATTGGCCGTTCTTTTGAAGAGATGATACAGAAAGGCTTGCGTATGATAGGACAAGGAATGCATGGATTCGTGGGCAACGACCATACGAAGTTCGATAATCTGGAAGATGCTTTGGCAAACCCCACCGACCTGCGTATCTTCGCTATTGCCGAGGCACTGGAAGAAGGTTATAGCATTGACCATATCGAACAGCTGACGAAAATCGACAAATGGTTTCTGGAACGACTGAAACATATCGTAGACCTGAAACATCAGCTGCAGACATACAACAAGCTGGAAGAATTGCCATCCTCACTGTTGCTGGAGGTAAAGCAATGTGGTTTCAGCGACTTCCAGATTGCCCGCTTCGTGTTAAAGCCCAAACAGGGCAATATGGAGAAGGAAAACCTACAAGTACGCCAATACCGTAAACAAAAAGGCATAATGCCGTCAGTAAAACGTATACCCACCGTAGCAAGCGAGCATCCTGAACTGACAAACTACCTTTATTTCACATATACCCACACACCGGCATTTGCCAAACCTGACGGAAACCCTTACACACCTGCTCACGATATCTCTTATTATAAGAATGAGAAGTCTGTCATTGTGTTAGGTTCCGGTGCCTACCGTATCGGCAGTTCGGTGGAGTTCGACTGGTGTTCAGTAAATGCCATCAATACGGCACGTAAACTTGGCTACAAGAGCATCATGATTAACTACAATCCCGAAACTGTGTCTACAGACTACGATATGTGTGACCGGCTCTACTTTGACGAGTTGAGCATGGAGCGCGTGCTTGATGTCATCGAATTGGAGGAGCCACGTGGTGTCATTGTCAGTGTGGGCGGACAGATTCCCAACAACCTGGCTATGAAACTCTATCGTCAAGGTGTGCCAGTCCTTGGAACTTCGCCTGTAGACATCGACCGTGCAGAGAACCGTGACAAGTTCTCCGCCATGCTTGACAAACTGGATATCGACCAACCTGCCTGGAGAGCGTTAACGTCATTCAATGACGTTAAAGAATTTGTTGACGAGGTAGGCTATCCTGTATTGGTACGTCCCAGCTACGTGCTGTCGGGTGCTGCGATGAATGTGTGCTACGATGACGAAGAGCTACACCGTTTCCTCAATATGGCTACTGAAGTGTCGAAGGAGTTTCCTGTCGTTGTGTCCAAGTTCATGACTGAGACGAAGGAGATTGAATTTGATGCTGTAGCTGATAAGGGAGAGGTCATTGAGTATGCTATAAGTGAACATGTGGAATATGCCGGTGTTCATTCTGGTGATGCCACAATGGTGTTCCCTGCTCAGCATATCTATTTC
>Ga0265298_10007757_pt1 | contig 12984 bp, 6 predicted proteins | sample AusTroGonzalo_MG_3_FD_193486 | JGI IMG/M metagenome (GOLD analysis project Ga0265298, IMG submission 193486) | Bovine rumen microbial communities from tropical cattle in Woodstock, Queensland, Australia - Gonzalo_01 | ecosystem: Host-associated > Mammals > Digestive system > Stomach > Rumen ... | reverse complement strand
CGGAAATATTGTACAGACCCCCGAAAGGAAAACGCCGGCCTGCGTTTATGATCCGCAGCGCTTCCGCCGTTTCCATGTGCATGCGCTTCACGGTCTCAAAATCCGCGGAGATGGGCAGCGACAGCAGCCGTTCCTTTCCCAGCTCCGTGGCCGCCTTCTCCGCCGCCCGTAGCTTTACTTTCTCGAATTCCAGCGTTTTGATGGCAAAACGCCCTGATACACGATTGTTCATAAGATTCCTCTGATACTCTCCAATTAGTTATGATTTGTTCCAACATTAATATTGATTATATCATATTTGTTACGCAAACAGGAAATCACAGCCTTCCCCCAAAGTGAATGTAAAAGAAGAACAAGGGAAATACTACCAGGACAAAGACGATGGTTGTCAGCAAAAAGGACGCAATGGTCAGGTCCACATTCAGTTTGTAAAGCTGCGCTGTGAGGACCGAATTGATGGCGGCCGGCGTGGCAGACATGATCAGCAGCGAACCCAAAAGTACCTGGTCTGTGAAAAGAAGTTTGAAGCCAGCATAAAAAATCACCGGAACAATGACGAACCGCAGCCACAGCATGCTTGTTACCTTGCGGTAATACCGCCCGGCCCTGGAGAAATCAATGAGATAGCCTACCGGCAGCAGCGAAACCCAGGCAAGGATGTGGACCAGGTTATGGAACAGCACTCCCAATACAGGAGGACGTTCGATACCAAATACCTGCATCAAAATGCCTGCCACCATGCCTAATATCCCAATCTGGTTCCAGGTGATGAACATCTCCCGGAAGCTGAGCTGCAGTTTGGCCTGTTTTTCAGCCGCTTTATGTTTTTCATAATAGTACTTGGCAATCGGAAAAGCCGCCGCCACCATCAGAATGTTCTGGGGAGCCGCCACCAGCTGCACATAGGCGAAGCCTGTCTCACCGTACATGATAAAGGCGCACAGGCCGCCGATGGTGCCGATATTGGAGAGCATGGCGGAGATCACATAGGCGCCCTTGTCCAGATAGTTGGTAAAGCTGCCGGCAAACAGTTTTGCCCCGATGATGCCGGGGATAGCCGTGATCAGCACACCGATGAGAGGCAGCCACAAAAGCTGTGCTGACAGTGGCAATACCCAGAAACTCATCAGCGTCAGAACCGTCACCATGACAATCACATTGAAGCGGATCAGCCAGTCGCAGAACTTCTGGGGCATCAGCGTATGAACTTTTAGAAAATATCCCGCCGCCAAAGGCAGCAGAATATCGGTAAATACTAAAGCAATCCGTTCCCAGTCCATAGTGTGTTATATTCCTTTTCGCAGAAGCCCTTATAATATCAACATAAAAATATATGCTTAACAGATAGTATATCATCAGCAGAGAAAATACACAAATGAGACGAACCAGCTTTCCCGTGTTTTTGCCTGCTCTGTGTGATTCTATAAACTTCTTAGTTTGTTCGCTTTTCTTTTGGCGTCACATGTGTTATAATAACTACGAACATTTGTTTTGAAAATGATAAGTGCTGGAATGCTACGTACTGTTGCTGATTTTCCAAACACCGGAGGTTACTTTCATGACGGCAGCCGAACAATACACCGAACTGATGCAGAAACTGAATACGGCGCAGCGGGACGCAGTCTGTGCCACGGAAGGATTTGTGCGTGTCATCGCCGGGGCCGGTTCAGGCAAGACCCGGGCTCTGTCCCACCGTTTCGCCTTTCTGGTGAACGAGTTGGGTATTTTGCCGGGGAATATCCTGTGCGTCACCTTCACCAACAAATCCGCCAACGAGATGCGCCAGCGCATCCACAACCTCACCGGGGACAACGACACGGGCTACATCAATACCTTCCACGGTTTCTGCGTGTCCGTGCTGCAGGAAGACAGCTATGCCGTGGGCTATCCCAAAAGCTTTCTGGTGCTGGACAACTCCGATATCGACGCGATGCTGCAGATCATTTACGAAGAGCGGGGACTGACTTTGCGCGACATGACGTTTGCCATGGCCCGGGACATGATCGAAATCCAGAAACTGTTCAAGAGGCCGGAGTACTACATAGACATGATCGCCCTGCCCCTGGAAGCCCTGAAAGAAAAGTACGACCAGGCAACCCGCAGGGATGACATCATCTTTTACGGCTACTTGTACCAGGAAAAGAAATGCTTCGGCCTGGACTACAACGACCTGATCAAGTTCACCCTGTTCATTTTCAAAGAGCGGGAAGAAATCAGAAAGAAATGGCAGCAGCGGCTGGAATACATCATGATCGACGAGTTCCAGGATATTGATGCCCTGCAGTACGAACTGATGGAAGCACTGTGTGCCTGGCATAAGAACCTGTTTGTGGTGGGTGATCCAGACCAGACCATTTACACCTGGCGGGGGGCGGACGGGCGTTTCCTGACGGATTTTGACGCAAAATTTCCGGGAACCCGCACAGTCATGATGATGGAAAACTACCGTTCCACACTGGAGATACTGGCAGCAGCCAACTCCCTTATTGAGAAAAACAAGTTCCGCATAAAGAAGGAACTGCTGCCCTGCCGTTCCGGCGGCGCGCCGGTAGTCTGTCACTTCGCGGACACTCAGGAAACAGAGGCCAGGTGGATCTGCGAGGAAATCCGCCGCCTGCAGGCAGAAGGTACGGACTATGGCGACATCACCCTGCTGTACCGGGCCCACTACGTGACACGGGCCATCGAGCAGGTGTTCTTACAGGAGAAAATTCCCTACACCATTTACAGCGGCGTGCAGTTCTTCGACCGTATGGAGATTAAAGACGCCCTCAGCTACCTGCGGATGATCGCCTACAAGGATGACCTGTCCTTCCGCCGCATCGTCAATGCGCCAAAACGCAACATGGGGAAACGGCGGATCGCGTTTCTGGAAGAATACGCTGCGCAGCACGGCAGCACCTTGTACCAGGCCCTGACGGAAACGCTAGACGATCCCATCTTTAAGGGAACCAAAGCCCGGCAGTTCGTAACGTTGGTGGAACGTTATGCCGCCGGGTATGAAGGCCATCCTGTTTCGGAGATTCTTGCCTTCCTTCTCAACGAAAGCGGCTACGAGAAGATGCTGCGGACGGAAGGCAGCCAGGAACGGCTGGACAATGTGGCGGAACTGAAGCAATCCGTCTACGAATATGAAACCACCTGCGGGGAGGAAGTATCTCTTCCCCACTATCTGGCCCATGTTGCTTTATTCACCAATGTGGACAGCGCGGAATCCAAAGGCAAGGTAAAGCTGATGACCGTCCATGCGGCCAAGGGGCTGGAGTTTCCCACCGTATTCCTGTGTGGAATGAACGAAGGAATCTTTCCCTCCCGGAAAGTGCGGACGCTGGAGGCTATGGAAGAAGAACGGCGACTGGCCTTTGTGGCCATGACCCGGGCCAAAGACAGGCTGTACCTTTCCCGGGGAGCAGGCCGGAACTTTGACGGCTCGCCCCAGTATCCTTCCCGCTTCATTTTAGACATTGATCAGAACCTGCTCCACTACACCGCAGAACCCCGGGAAGAGTTGATCAAAGAAGCACGGGATTATTTCGGGTTAAGTAAAAAGTACCTGCCGGAAAAGGAAAGCGATATCTCCTTCCCCGTCGGGCAGCGGATACGACACGCCGTCTTCGGCATCGGGACCGTCATTGACGTGGACCGGGACAAGGGCGCCCATGTGGTGCAGTTTGATAATATGGAAACGCCCCGGACCATTTCTTTCCGGGCCAGGCTGGAGAAAATTTAAAAAGACAATCTTTTTAACTTAAAATGCCCTGCTTCTGACGGGTTAACGTTCAGAGCAGAGCATTTTTGTTTTTAATGAAACAGCGATTAAATCATACTTTCTTTAATTAAATCAGGCTTTCTTTTTCAATATATCCGTCAGTGTCTTCATAATCTGGGGAATTTCATAGGGTTTCGCCAGATGACCGTTCATTCCGGCTGCGAGCGCCGCCTTCTTATCTTCCTCAAACACGTTCGCCGTCACAGCAACGACCGGAATCTTTGCTTTTTCCGGATCCTCCAGCGCGCGAATCTGTTTCGTCGCTTCATACCCATCCATATGCGGCATCTGGATATCCATCAGGATAACATCATAATAACCGGAAGGCGCGTTTTTCATTTTCTCCACCGCTTCGATGCCATCGCCTGCGATATCCACAATAAAACCGGCTTCCTGCAGGATGACTTCCGCAATCTGCTGATTCAGGCTGTTGTCTTCCGCCAGCAGGATCCGTTTCCCTTTAAAATCCGGGACATCTTTCTGGGGATGCTGGTCCTCTGCAAACCGGAACGGGCGCACAAGCTCCTTGCGCAGCTCCGAGATAAAGACGGGCTTGGAACAGAACGCGGTGACACCCGCCTCCCTGGCTTCATCAGCAATATCAGACCAGTCATAGGCAGTCAGGATAATAATGTACGAGTCGTCGCCGATAACCTTGCGGATACGGCGCACGGTTTCAATGCCGTTCATGTCCGGCATCATCCAGTCAATGATATAGACACTGAACGCGTCCGCGCTTTCATACGCTTCCCGGGCACGGATCACCGCTTCCTTGCCGTAGTTCGTCCAGTCAGGCCGCATGCCGATATCCCGAAGCATAGAGCTGACGGAAAGACAGGTGTTTGTATCATCGTCCGCCACCAGGACACGCAGCCCCTGCAATTCCGGCAGAGGTTCATATTTTACCGGACTCTTATTGCACTTAAACCGGAGGCTGACGATAAATTCCGTTCCCTTTCCCTCTTCACTGTCCAACGCAATAGTGCCGCCCATCATATCTACAATATTCTTGGTGATGGCCATACCCAGACCGGTGCCCTGAATACCGCTTACCGTACTGGATCGCTCACGGGTAAAGGCATCGAAAATATGCTCCTGGAACTCTTTACTGATACCGATCCCGTTATCCTTGATGCGGAATTCAAAGTCCGCCATTCCTTTGGAAGCGCAAGGTTTCTCTATAACATGGAAGTTTATGGCCCCGCCCGGCGGTGTAAACTTAATTGCGTTGGAAAGAATGTTTAAGAGTATCTGGTTCAGGCGCAGCCTGTCTGTCACAATATCTTCGCTGACTACGTCCTGGGTATCAATAAACAGGCTCTGCTGTTTTGCCGCCATCGAGGTCTGGATAATCGTCCTGATATCATGGATCAGTTCCGGAAGATTGACTTCACTTTCTTCAATTTTCACCTTGCCGCTTTCAATCCGGCTCATATCCAGCACGTCATTGATGAGGGAAAGCAGATGCTGGCTGGAAACAGCAATCTTGCTGAGATAATCCTGCACCTGTTCCTTATGGTCGATGTGGGACGCAGCCAGCGCCGTGAACCCGACAATGGCATTCATGGGCGTACGGATATCATGAGACATATTGTTGAGAAATGTGGTTTTGGCATTATTGGCGTGTTCCGCTTCCTGCAGCGCTTCCGTAAGAGCTTCTTTATGCTTCTTCGTACGTCTCAGGTCACGCAGCACCAGTGCAATGAAAGCCAAAACCAACACGCCGCAAATTGCTAAATGGTCTTCCAGAAAATCGGAAAGCGTGTATGTATAAAGCCCGGCCGTATACCGGTAAGCCACATTTTGGGCGTAGCCTTTCCCAATCACATTGATGCCCCTGTTCAGCAGCTTAAGCAGGCCCTTATTGCCAATCTTCACGCCGAAACAGCGGTCATCCCCAAGGTTCAACAGACGAAATGAGAGCTTTTCGTACATGCTGTTTTTCAAAATATCATTGACACGCAGGCCGTTAAGGACCGCGCTGCCGGCTTTGCCTTCCATAACTGCTGCCAGACATTCTTCCACAGATGGAAAGAAAGTGATTTTCGCATCAGGGTAATTTGATTTAATATAATAATACTGCATGCGGTTCTTCTCATTCAGCGCAAAATGAGAAAGCTTCTTGTCATCGTAATCGCCCGCATACACCAACGCCATAGAAACGGAAACAACAGGATTCGACAGATAAATGCCCTTTTCTTCCGAGTAGTACGGCCCGCCGCCGGACGGGAACGCCGCATCGATTTTCTCCGCGTCCACGTCCGCGATCATGTCATCGTATTTCTCATACCCTTTATATGTAATTTTGATGTTGTTCAGACCAAGGCTGCCGGTAATCTTCGGCATCATTTCCTGTACAAGGCCGACAACCTTTCCTGCCTTATCCGTATCACTGTAAGGCAAATAATGATTTAAATAACCGACCCGCAGTTCTGTATGCGTCTGTATCCATTCTCTTTCGTCAATGGAAAAGGATTTGCCGGAAACACTGACAGGATAGTATTTTACCCGAAGGGAATTGATAAAGTTCGGCTCATCAGTCAGCAGCTGGGACTGCGCCGCGTTCAGTTCCGCCAGAAGATCCGGCCGCTTGACATTAACACAAAGGAAATAATCGGAAAAGCCGAAAGTAGAAATGACCTCCGCATGGTTTCTTCCGTAGGCTCCATCCCCCTCCGCCGCCAGGACATCCACCTCACGGTTATCAAAAGCCGTAAAAAGCGCTTTGTAATCCTGGAACGTTATAACATCGGCACTGACTTTGTTTTTTTCCAGATAACGGTTCAACACCCCAACCATGGCGCTGTTCAGCACACCGATCTTCTTTCCGGCCAGTGTGACAGGTTCTGTCGTAATCGTTGTATCCGAATCATGCTTCACCAGATTATAGGATTCACTTCCCATGGGTGTTTCCGGATATCCAATCAGTCCGACCCTGTCCTGTTTCCAGGCCAGTCCTGCCAGAAAATCGATTTTGCCGTCCAGCAGCATCTGATATAAATCACCGTAGCTTCCATACACATACTCGTAGTTCCATCCTGTATATTCGGAAAGCTTGCGGTAGTATTCATAGGAATATCCGGTTTTTACAGCGCCCTGCTTTGCGCCTTCCTGGAATACTTCGTTTTCATAATACCCGACCCGAACGGTCTTGGCGTTGCTCTCAGCAAAGACAGCAACGGGAAATGCCACCGCAACCAGCATAAAAAGAAAAACCAACAAAGAATGTATGCTCAGAACTATCCCTGATGTTTCTTTATGGCTTTTACAGATAATGTTGTTCATGTCTTTCCCTCCGGAGCTGCATCAAGAGACAACGACGCAGTCATTCACAAAAAGCGATGGCAGGCGTACAGATAAAATAATCAGCTGTTCCATATATTATTATATCACAATACACCGCGGTAGTAATGCCCTCTGGTAGTTCCCGGCAAGTTTTCCACCGTTTCGCCCGAAAAATCCAGCGTTTCCCTGTATTTTTTCACCAGGCCTCTGACCTGTTCCGGGCTATAAGTCCTTCCGTCGATACGCAGCCGGGCAATGCCCATAGCCCGCAGTTCCTGCAGCCCCCCCAATACAGACAGATCCTGGGAGTTCAGCACGTGCATGCGGCAGAACTGGTCCCCTGCCAGACGGAAGTTTGCGTCTTTCCTGTCGCGGAGGAAGATTTCTTCTTTGCATTGGAACGTGCAGGCACCTTTATCCAGATGGCCCAGGAAGCTTCCGCCCGCGCAGTATTCAGAAACCATCATCTCTATGGGGCCCTGTACCAGGCATTCCAGCGGCAGCGGGCTGATTTTGGCCAGATGGGCCAACTGTCCCATGTTCAGTTCCACGGACAGTGTCGCCCCTGCGGCTCCCGCTTCTTTCCAGAACTGCAGACTCTGGGTGTTGTAGGTGTTCAGGCTCATGTCCGCCCAAAGGGGTGTTTTCAGTTTCAGTTGTGTTGCCAGCTGCCAGATACCGGAATTATGCACGTACAGCAGGTCGATACCACAAGCTTCCGCCTGCTGTAAAAATTTGCTGAAAAACGCAAGCTGCCCTTCCTTCACGATGCGGGGCGTGGCAAAAGCGATATGCCGTCCCGCCTCTTTCGTCAGCTTAGCAACCGTTTCGTAATCGGTAAAGGTCACGTCCCTGCTGCTGTATCGGTCGCCACCGAAGAGAATCCAGTCCGCGCCTCCCTCCAGAGCCGCCTTCACCTTGTCAACGGTATCCACCCAGACTGTAATTGCAGGTGTTTCTACCTGCTCATGGTCCTGCATCCGTTCCAGTTCCGCCAGCCAGCGGCGCATGGTGTTCTGATTCTTCACTGTCGGCCGTGCCGGGGCAAAAGCTTCCAGCCTCGCGGCATCCAGAGCTTCGCAGGCTTTGCGGCGGGCTTCGTTGATCTCGCTCATGGGAACCATGGCGCCTTCGTCAATTTCTGTCTCCAAGGATGCCAGCATGTATTCTGTCGTGCCCATGCGGTCAATCTGTTTGCATACCGCTGCTTCATCCAGGGCATGCTTCCGGGCCGGTTCCGTAATAAAGTCCGTAACGCCGCAGCCGGTATTACCATCAGGATCCGTCAGGACAACCTGCAACGGGCTTCCCATATGTGCGGTAACCACAGCAGTAACGGGAATCCGTTTCTTATTCTTTTCGCCGTAAAACTGTCCGGCATAGGTCATCAGCCCGCTGTCCAAAGTACGGAATACCCTGTCGTTAAGCCGTACGCCTTTTGGCACATCAATCTCCACCAGCGTACCCGCTTCCGCAGTTTCAACAGTCCTGCCATTGACACGCAGCACGGTGACTACAGTGCCCACGCGCCCTCCTACTTTGACCCAGAACTCCAGGCCGTCCCCGGTGTGGATATCCTTTTCCAGTTTCACGACAGCTTTGCTATGGTCATTGTTCAGCTTTTGCACCCTGCCGATGAGTACGCCCCGGTTGTTGGGACGACGGTCGCTCATCATCAGGCGCCCCTGGTGTTTTTCCAGATAGGCCGTGGTAAAGTCCCGGTTGAAAATCTGTTCAATGTTGTCCAGATCCTTTTGAGGAACTTCGTAATGGCCGGCCTTGTAGCTGTCCATGGCACGACGGTAAGCGTCCACCACCACCGCCACATATTCCGGCCGCTTCATGCGGCCTTCAATTTTATATGACACAACACCCGCTTCAATCATCCGGGGCAGAACCTGTAATGTGTTCAGGTCCTTCGGGCTTAACAGATATTGTCCCGCGTCCTTCCCTGCCAGCAGGTCTTTCCCGTTTTTATTTACCAGAGTATAAGGCAGACGGCAGGGCTGGGCACAACGGCCCCGGTTCCCGCTGCGTCCGCCGATGAGGCTGCTCATCAGGCACTGGCCGGAATAGCACACACACAACGCTCCGTGAATAAAGGCTTCAATTTCAAGGCCGGTGGCACAGGCTTTGTCCAGATCGGACAAGGACAGTTCCCGGGCCGGAACTACCCGCACGATACCGTGCTCCCCGGCAAACTTCACACCGGCTGAGTTGGTCACCGTCATCTGAGTGGAAGCGTGCAGCGGCAGACCGGGTACGATCTGCTGCGCCGCCCGGATGATGCCCATGTCCTGGACAATGATGCCGTCTACCCCTGCATTATGCAGAAAGACAAGATAGTCTTCCAGTTCCGGCAGTTCTTTATCGTCCACCAAGGTATTTACCGTCACATACAGACGGACATGATGCATGTGACAGAAGTACACGGCTTTTTCCATTTCATCCCGGTCAAAGTTGCTGGCATAGGCCCGGGCTCCAAAGGCTTTCCCGCCTAAATAAACAGCATTTGCCCCGGCATTCACTGCCGCTTCCAGCGCTTCCCATGTCCCCGCGGGGGCAAGCAGTTCTATTTCGTTTGGCATGTCTGGCTCCCCTATATTTAACGAAAGCAGCACCGCACATAGACGATGCTGCTTTTAATTATGCAAATTTACTTCACTACGATGGTCACACTGCATTCCTTAATAGCGCCTGCTTTTTCCCATGGCCGCTGGTAACCCAGCTTAAACTGATACGTACCCGGTTCCCTCGCTGCAAAAAACTGGAACTCCGTACCGGGCATACCTACCTGTTCCTTTTGGGAATTAGGAATCACAAAGGAACTGCCGATCTTGTTCAGACCGTTCGCCGGTCCGCCGGATACTGTATTCATCCACTGGTAACCTGTACTGGGATTGGCATTCAGCTTAAAGGCAAATAAATCACCTTTCTTTACCGTCAGAATTTTGCCGTGGCTGATTTCCGTCAGTTTCCACACTGTCAACAGGCGGCCGATATCACCGATACGCGCCAGCGGTATCAGTTCCTCATAGGAAAACTTCCGGGTATAGGCAGCACCTTTTTTCTCGCTAAAGGCAATACCTTCTTCCGTAAAGATTAAGTTTTCCGTAGATTTACCCAGCAACTTTTCCCGTTCCTCACCGCTGAAGAAGAAATCGTCAAGCGTAAAATCACGGCCCGTAGTCAGGTCAATGTTGACCGCACGGAAATAACTGCGACCGCCGTTATTTCCCTTCAGCAGTATACTGACAAGACTGGGACGGTTCAGGGTCACTTCATACGTCACCATACCCCGTTTTCCAATTTTATCCGCCACATCCTCTGCTGCATTACGCAACGAATGATTGGCAGTCCGCTGGAATACTTCGTCGTTGGCGCCGTCAATGACAGGGATTTCAATAGCAACCTGTTTCCCGCTTTTTAATTCGGTAAGGACAGTGGTCGGCTGATCCGCGAAAGCCACCTGGCAGAACAGCAGCGACGCTGCCAGAAATAATCCTAATAACTTCTTCATGAGCCCTCCTGGTCAAACACTGTAAGGTCTCTTACATTTTTTCCGCAAAGGCGATGGCCTGGTCCATACGTTCCAGTGTCTTTGCTTTGCCTAACAGTATCATCACATCAAACATGCCCGGCGTCACAGTACGTCCGGACAGAGCCAGACGGCTGGGCTGGATGACTTTACCCAATGCCACGCCTTCTTCTTCCGCAATGGTATTGTACAGTTTTTCCAGATCCGCTTCGTTAAACTCCACGTCATTTACCGAAGCCACGCGTTCCCGGCATTTTTTCAATAGGCCAACGCCTTCTGCATTGAAGAACTTCTTTGCGCCTTTTTCATCAAAGGTATCGAAATCCTTGAAGAAGTAAGTAGAAGCATCAGCAATCTCCTGCAAGGTTTTCACGCGGACACGCACTATTTCCACCAGATGGGTCAGGTACTTCTGGTTCGCTTCATCCTGCAGCCACTCTTCGGTAACCAGGCCGTCCTTCACCATGAAAGGCTTCACGTCTTCCACGATGCGTTCCAGCGGCAGGCTCTGCAAGTACTGGCCGTTGATCCAGTACAGCTTTTTGATATCATACACCGCCCCTTTGTGGGACATCTTGTTCATATCAAACTGTTTGACCGTTTCTTCTTTGGTAATGATCTCCTGATTGCCTTCCGGGGACCAGCCTAACAGCGTCAGATAGTTCAGCAGGGCTTCCGGAAGGTAGCCCATAGCCTGGAATTCTTCCACAGACTGGGCGCCGTGCCGTTTGGACAGCTTGCTGCGGTCCGGGGCCAGGATCATGGACATGTGCCCGAATTCCGGCACCGGGAAACCCAGCGCTTCGTAGAGCAGGATCTGCTTCGGGGTGTTGGGGATATGCTCCTCCGCCCGAAGCACGTGAGTCATGCCCATCAGATGATCGTCGATGACAACGGCAAAGTTGTAGGTCGGCGTGCCGTTGGTCTTGGCGATGACAAAATCATCAAACTGGGTCAGGTCAAAATCCATGCGTCCATGGATCATATCCTTTACCCGCATGTTCCCTTTCATGGGAATCTTGAAGCGGATGGAATGAGGTTCGCCTGCCGCGATCCTGCGCTCCACTTCTTCTTTGGAAAGGTTGCGGCAGGTGCGGGGATAACGGAACGGCTGCTTCCGCTGCCGCTGGATTTCCCGCTGGGCTTCCAGCTCTTCCGGCGTGCAGAAACAAAAGTAGGCCTTGCCTTCATCCAGCAGCTGCTGAATATATTTCTGGTAAATCTCCGTACGCTGCGACTGGAAGTACGGCTCGCTGGGTCCGCCCACTTCCGGGCCTTCATCCCAGTCCAGGCCCAGCCATTTCATGCTGCGGATGATCTGGCCCACGGAACCTGCCTGAAAACGGCTCGGATCCGTATCTTCAATACGTAAAATCAGCTTGCCGCCCTGACTTCTGGCAAACAGCCAGTTGAACAGGCAGGTGCGGGCACCGCCCACATGTAAATTGCCCGTAGGACTGGGGGCAAAACGTACGCGAACTTCACTCATGATTCTCAATCTCCTCTGTCTTCTGATTGCAGGCGGTTAACAAATGGTTTTGCTGCAATCATATTCTGAAATTAAATCTGACTTTAATTTATTTAATCTGACCTTCGATGACGCCCCAGGCAGCCTGCAGCGCCTCATCCACTTTTTCTGCGTCCTTGCCGCCGGCCTGGGCCATGTCCGGGCGTCCGCCGCCGCCGCCGCCGCAGAGGGCCGCCACTTCCTTCACGATCTTGCCACAGTGGATGCCTTTGGCCACCGCATCCTTATGAGCCATGGCCAGTATACCGATCTTGCCGTTTTCAAATACAGAAGCCAGTACTACTACGCCGCCGGTCTTGTCCCGGAGCTGGTCGCCCATGGTCCGCAGGGCATTAACGTCGGATACGCTCACCTTCTGCACCAGCGCATTGACGCCTTTCACTTCTTTGATCTGGTCCGCCGCGCTGGAGGCTTCCGCCGCCGCCATCTTGCTTTCCAGGGCTTTCACCTTCTGGCAGGCATCTTTAGTTTCGGACAGCAGCACATCCAACCGTTCTTCCACATCCGTGTTGCGGCAGTGAAGTTTGGCCGCCACGTTGCCGATGGTCTTTTCCAAGCCTTCCACGTAAGCCAGCGCACCAAAACCGGTTACCGCTTCGATGCGGCGCACCCCGGCGCCGGTAGAAGACTCGCTGACGATCTTGAACAGGCCAATCTGGGCCGTGTTGCACACATGCACGCCGCCGCACAGTTCCATGGAAAACTCCGGCACTGTAACGACCCGTACCACGGCGCCGTATTTTTCACCGAACAGGGCCATGGCGCCCCGTTTCTTTGCTTCTTCAATGGGCACTTCCTCAAAGGTAACCGTCTTGGCTGCCAGAATCTGCTCATTCACCATCTTTTCCACTTTCGCCAGCTCTT
>Ga0265298_10007756_pt1 | contig 12984 bp, 12 predicted proteins | sample AusTroGonzalo_MG_3_FD_193486 | JGI IMG/M metagenome (GOLD analysis project Ga0265298, IMG submission 193486) | Bovine rumen microbial communities from tropical cattle in Woodstock, Queensland, Australia - Gonzalo_01 | ecosystem: Host-associated > Mammals > Digestive system > Stomach > Rumen ... | reverse complement strand
CGCGAACCACCCGGACTGCACCGTGCAGGACATCAAGGAACCCGACATGGCGGAACTGATCCCGACGATTGAAAGACTGGTCGGCGATTATGATGTGTTTGTCTGCCCGGGCTTCAACTTCGGGGCAATCGGTGATATTGTGCTGGCGAATCCCGACAAGTATTTCCTGGTGGTGGATTCCACGATCCAGGACAGCGAAGGAAACCCGGTGACGGCGAACAATGTTTTCACCATGACCTATAAAGAACAGGAAGGCGGCTTCATGGCCGGCATCGCGGCGGCCCTGACCTCCAAGTCGGGAAAAGTGGCCGAGATCAACGGTATGCCTTTCCCCTCCAACACCAACTACCAGTTCGGCTTTATGGGCGGCGTCAAGTATGCCAACGAGCATTACGGCACCTCCGTCCAGTGTGTTGAGCTTCCTTCCTTCTCCGGCGGTGACGGCGTGGGCGGTAACTATGTCGGCGCTTTCACGGATCCGGCGACGGGCAAAGTGGTTGCCGAAACGCTGATCGGCGAAGGCTGTGACGTGATCTTTGCTGCAGCCGGTGAATCCGGGAACGGCGCGCTGACCGCAGTGAAAGAAGCGAACGGCGTTTGGTTCATCGGCTGCGACGCGGACCAGTTTGACGACGGCGTAAAGGGAGACGGAAACGTGATCCTGACTTCTGCGCTGAAGGTTATGCACCTGGATGTGGAACGGCAGCTGAACGCCATTTACGATGGCACCTTCGTCGGACAGGACGCGCTGCTGGGCGCCGACACCGATTCCACGGGCTATGTTTCCGCGGAAGGCAGGCAGCAGCTGAGCGATGACGCGCTGAGCAAAATGGCGGAATGCTATGAGCTGATGAAGAAGGGCGAGATCGTGCCTCCCACCAGTCTGGCGGAACTTCAGTAATTTCAGTCTTTCCAACGCTCCCTCTTGCAAAGGGGGAGCGTTTTTCCCTTTTATTCATTCCGATCGGACGGTGAATGCCATGGGCGACTATATTGTGGAAATGCGTCATATCACCAAAAGGTTTCCGGGAATCATTGCCAACGACGATGTTTCCATCGGGATCCGAAAGGGGGAAGTTTATGCACTCCTGGGTGAGAACGGCGCGGGAAAATCAACGCTGATGAGCATCCTTTTCGGTACCTATGAACCGGACGCCGGCGAAATCCTGGTGCGCGGTCAGGAAGTTCATTTCCATTCCTCCACGGACGCGGCCGCCTGCGGTATCGGAATGGTGCACCAGCACTTTAAGCTGGTTGAGCCCTTTACGATCGCGGAAAACATTGTGCTGGGTGTTGAACCGGAAGAGAAAAGGCTGGGCGTGCTGCCGTGGGTGAATATGAAAAAGGCCAACCGGCAGATCAGCGAACTATCCAAAGAATACGGGCTGGAGGTCAATCCGACGGACCGGATCGGAGATGTGCCGGTATCCGTGCGGCAGCGGGTGGAGATCCTGAAAATGCTCTACCGTGGTGCGGAAATTATGATCTTTGACGAGCCGACCGCAGTACTGACGCCGCAGGAGATCGATTTTCTTCTGCAGATTATCGACAATCTCCGCAGGAACGGGAAGACGATTCTTCTGATTACCCACAAGATCGCGGAGATCAAACGGATTGCCGATCGCTGCGCCATCCTGCGCCAGGGAAAGCTGATCGATATCCGGGACGTCGCGGACGCCTCGACCCAGGAACTGGCGGACCTGATGGTGGGAAGGCAGGTGCGGTTCACCCAGGAGAAGACAGCGCCGAATTTCGGGGAACCTGTTCTGGAAGTCCAGCACCTGACGGTGAAAAACGAGCATAAGTTCGACGTGGTGAAGGACGTTTCCTTTACCATCCGAAGCGGTGAAATCTTCGCGATCGCCGGTGTCTCCGGAAACGGTCAGGGAGAGATCGCGGACGCCATCGCCGGACTTGCGAAAATCGCGGACGGCAAAGTGATCCTGAACGGAAAGGAAATAAATGATCTCAACGTTCGGGAACGCTGCCTGAGCGGAATTTCCTATATTCCGGAAGACCGACAGGAGACCGGAACCATTCCGGATATGACGCTGCAGGAGAACCTTTCCCTGCGGGAATACTTCCGGGAGCCTTTCTCGAGGAAGGGTATCCTGAAACAGGACCCTTTCAGGGATTATGCGGAGAAACTGATCGGAAAATACGATATCCGCTGCGCCCAGGGGCCGGATACGATTCTCCGGTCCATGTCCGGCGGAAACCAGCAGAAGGCGATTGTCGGCCGGGAAATCGAAGAGGGAAGCAGGCTGATCATCTTTGTGCAGCCGACACGGGGGCTGGATATCGGGGCGATTGAAAATGTGCATCGGCAGATCCTGGAAGAACGGGAACGGGGCGCCGCGATTCTGCTGATCTCACTGGAACTGGACGAGATCATGAACCTTGCGGATACAATCGGCGTGCTGTACAGGGGAGAAATCCTGAAGATTGATTCAGCGGACCGGATGACGACACAGGAAGTCGGCCGCTATATGATGGGGGTGAAGGAAGCGTGAGAAGAATGTTCCTTTCCCGGCGGCTGACCGGGAAGTACGCTTCCCTTTGGGTTTCGCTGCTGGCGATCCTGATGACGCTGGCGGCGGCCAGCATCCTGCTGCTTGCAATGGGGAAAAACCCGCTGATTGCTTTCCGCAGTTTCCTTCAGGGCTGCGGTATGATTCCGAAGGAAAACTACGGCGGCGGAAGCGGCATGCTGACGGATTTGCTGGACTTCCTGAACTATCTTGCACCGCTGATTCTGGCTTCGCTGGCATTTATCGCCGCCTTTAAGGCGGGACTGTTCAATATCGGTATCGCTGGGCAGATGCTGCTGTCCGGATTTACGGCCACAGTGCTGGTCGGATACAACAAAGGCCTTTCCGCGGTTGTTGCAAAACCCCTGGTGCTGTTGATCGGCCTGCTCGTCGGCGGAATGACCGGCGCACTGATCGGGTGGCTGAAATACCGGTTTAATATCCATGAAGTGGTTTCCACGATCATGCTGAACTATATCATCAGCTATCTGACAGGTTTTTTCATTAACAATAACTATGTGGATATGATGACCCGGAACAGCAAGGTCTGCAGTCCGGATTCCCGGCTGACGCTGACGAACATTATGATCGGCGATCTGAAATGCAAAATACCGCTGGGACTGATTATCGCCATCCTGATTGCCTTGTTGGTTTCTTTTCTTTTCCGAAAGACTGTTCTCGGATTTGAGATCAAGGCGGTGGGGCAGAACCGGAGATGTTCTGAATATACAGGCATCCGCGTCAACCGGACCATCCTTCTTTCCATGGGCTTGTCCGGCGCTATCGCCGGACTGGCGGGGGTGGCCTATTATCTGGGCTATACCAATACGATTATTCCGAAGACGCTGCCCGGCATGGGATATGATTCCATCTCGGTGGCGCTGCTCGGCAGCGGCGCACCGATCGGCTCCATTTTTGCCGCCATCGTTGTATCTGTTTTCCAGCAGGGCGCAAACTATATGAGTTCCACTGTCGGCGTGGCCAAAGAGATCGCGTCCCTCATTACCGGGATCCTGCTGCTGTTTGCTTCCTGCGGCAACTACATGAAATACAAGGCCGCAAGGAAAATGCAGCTTGCCGCGGATCTTCGGAGAACGGGAGGGAAGGAGGCGAAAGCGTTATGAATAAAGTCTTTACAGATGGCCTTTCCTTTGCGCTTCCGCTGCTGATTATCGCGGTCGGAGCGCTGTATTCCGAAAAGAGCGGCGTGACCAACCTCGCAGCCGAAGGTTTTCAGGGCGTCGGCGCGTTCTTCGGCGCACTGGCGGCCACGCTGCTCGGACCGGTGATGGGCAACGGAAACCAGGCGATCATCTATATTGCAATCCTTTGCGCAGCCATCGGCGGGGCGCTATTTTCCCTGATTCACGGACTGCTTTGCATCCGGTTCCGGGCCAACCAGGTGATCAGCGGCGTGGTCATCAACATACTCGCGGTGGCGCTGACAGCCTTCTTTACCAGCGCCGCAAACAGCGCCATCAGCGGCAACGCTTCCAATAAATTCGTGCTGGATGTTTCGACCCGGTTTACCATTCCGCTGCTGAGCAGCATCCCGTGGATCGGCGGCATTTTTACGGATATGTACCCCTTTGAGATCATGATTGCCGTGCTGGTGGTGTTCCTGTGGTATCTGCTGAACCGGACACGGTTCGGCATGCGGCTGCGGGCCTGCGGCGAAAACCCTCAGGCAGTGGACGCCGCCGGGGCCAACGTGAACCGAATCCGTTGGGTTGCCGTGATGATTTCCGGCGCGCTTTGCGGCATTGGCGGTATCTGCTTTGCCTATTCCATGATCGGAAATTTCTCGCCGAGTATCTATCAGGGATTCGGTTATCTCGCTATCGCGGCCATGATCTTCGGAAACTGGAAAATCGGGCCGACAACGCTGGCCTGCCTGATCTTCGGCCTGGCCAAGTCCGGCGGGCTGCAGCTCTGTATCGCCGCGAAACTGCCCAGCAATTACATGGATCTTTTCCTCATGTTGCCTTATATCCTGACGCTACTACTGCTTGTATTCTTCTCGAAAAAGAACCATCCGCCGAAGGCAGCCGGCGAACCGTTCGACAAGAGCAAACGATAATTACGATATGAACGCGGTCTGCAGGCTGCAGGATTATGAACAGAACAAAAAACGGAGGATGATGACGATGAAAAAAATCTTATCTCTGCTGATGGCTTTCCTGATGCTCTTCGGAACGATATCGTTTGCGGAGAACACGGAGACGGATCCTTTGGCGACAATCCTTTCCGGTATGACCCTGCGGGACAAAGTCGCACAAATGATGATCGCTTCCTTCCGGGTGTGGAAGGAAGTACCGCCGGAAGGTGCGGAACAGCCCGCGGAGGAACCGCCCAAGGTGAACATTACCGAACTGAACGAAGAGATCCGGGAGATGGTTTCCCGGAATCATTTCGGCGGAATACTGCTTTTCGGCGAAAACATTTCGGACGCGGAACAGACGCTCCGACTGATCTCGGATTTTCAGACGACTAATCAGGCGGGCGGAGGACTGCCCCAAATCTTTTTTGCGGACCAGGAAGGCGGCAGCATCAGCCGGATTTCCTACGGGACCCAGGGAATCGGCAACATGGCGCTTGGCGCGACCGGGGATCCGGAAAACGCCAGGACCACGGCTGCAGCCTTCGGTGAGGAACTCAGCCTGCTGGGGATTCGGGCGGATTTTGCGCCGGTGGTGGATGTGAATAATAACCCGATGAATCCTGTCATCGGCATCCGTTCCTTCTCGGACAACCCGCAGGTCGCCGCGGAGTTTGGTAAGGCTTATATTCAGGGCCTTCATGATGCGGGTGTTATTTCGACCGCAAAGCATTTTCCCGGCCACGGCAACACGGATACGGACAGCCATACAGGTGCTCCCGTGATCAACAAAACGTATGAAGAACTGCAGGCCTGCGAGCTGATTCCGTTCCGGGCCGCGATTGACGCGGGAGTCGATATCGTCATGACCGCGCATATTCAGTATCCGCAAGTTGAGCCGGAAACGTATTCTTCGATCTCTACCGGGAAGTCTGTTTACCTCCCGGCGACCATGAGCAAAACGATTCTTCAGGGTATTCTGCGGGAAGACATGGGGTTTGACGGGGTCATCGTGACCGACGCCCTGGACATGTCGGCCATTACGGATCATTTTGCGCTGGAGGACACGATCAAACTGACTATCAACGCGGGCGCGGATCTGCTGATCCTGCCCACCGTGAAAGACACCAACCTTTTCCGCCTGACGGAAACCTATGTGGATACTGCGGTCGCACTGGCGGAAAGCGGAGAGATTGATGAAAAGCGAATTGAAGAATCCGTTCTCCGGATCCTGAAACTGAAACAGAAATACGGAATTCTGGATCAGACAGACTTTGCCGTGACGGAAGAAAAGATCGCTGCCGCCAGGGAAGGTGTCGGTTCTGCCGCACACAGGGAGACAGAATGGCAGATCGTGGGGAAGGCTTTGACGGTTTATAAAAATGAAAACAATGCTTTCCCGCTGAACGTAAAAAGCGGAGAGAAGACGCTGATCCTGTTCGCAGATTCCTGCGCCAGCCGGGCGGGTGCGGGTGATCTGGCCCGGCAGATGCTGGAGGAAAAACAGGCACTGCCGGAGGGTGCGGAGATCGTTGTCATGAAGAATACAAGGGACAACGAAGCAGAATGTATTCAGGCAGCAAAGGAAGCGGATCATGTGATTCTCGTTCATCGGGTGTACAGCCTGGCCTGTCTGAATCCGGAGAAGGATGACGGCTTCTCCTCCGGAACCTTTGACAAGATCATACCCGCTGTACACGAAGCAGGAAAGACAGTGATCGTCGTCAGTTGCCAGCTGCCGTATGACGCGACCCGCTTTCCGGATGCGGACGCAGTGCTGCTGACCTGGTGGGGCAGCGCGATGCGGGAAATGCCGGCGGAAGGATCCACCTGGTCCGTTAATCTGCCGGCGGGGCTTCTGGCCTGTTTTGGCGCGTGCCCTGCGGAAGGTGCTTCCCCGGTCGAACTTCCCGCGCTGGACGATCAGTATCGGCCGGCAGCAAAGCATTCGGAAGGGGATGATGAGGTGATCCGGTCCCAGATTGAGCGGGCAGTTGTTTCCTATGCAGCAAACGGAACCAGGGATGAGGAGGCACTGTCAGCGCTTGCGTCTCTCAATCCGTCTCTCGGCGAAAAGTGGATGCGTATTATGGATCTGTGGGAAACACCCGTTACGGTCAACGAGGCGCTTCCGGACGGCATGCCTGACGACGATTCCCTGTGTCTGGTCGGGCTTGGTTTTCAGCTGAATCCGGATGGCACGATGAGAGAAGAACTGGTTGAACGGCTGAAAGTGATGCTGGCGGCCTCGGAAAAATACCCGAATGCCGTTATCGTATGCACAGGCGGCGGGACTGCCGCTGACGACCAGACAGCAACGGAGGCGGGCCGGATGGCGGAGTGGCTGGAAGCCCACGGCGTTAACCCGTCCCGGCTGATTGTCGAGGACCATTCCCTGACGACAGCACAGAACGCCATCTACACTTTCAACATCCTTTCGGAGCGGTATCCGCAGGTTAAACAGATCGCTTTGATCTCCAGCGATTACCATATTGCCACGGGAACTCTTCTTTTCGGGGCGGAAGCAATCCTGCGGGGCAGTGCAATTGAAGTGGTCAGCAACGCTTCCTGGCATGCACCCGGCGGTACGCTATCCGTCCTGTTCCAGGCCGGTGCGCTGATTGAACTGTCCGGAGATGTGGAAACGGCTTTTGAGATTTACTATGAGACCTATGATATCCACGAACTGCCGCCGCTGCATCAGGAGATTGCGGCAGAGTCCTGATTTTCAGAAGATGTGGGAGGCTTTATGACCACAAATGTGATGATCTGCCGCGGAAACATCGTTTATTCAAAAGACTGGAATGAACTGGCCGCTCATTCCGACAGCTATATCGCCGTGGAAGACGGCCGGGTGGAAGGAATCTACGAAAGACTGCCGGAGAAATTCGAAGGAACTCCGGTGAAAGACTTCGGAGATAACGTGATCATACCTGCTTTTTCCGATCTTCATGTTCATGCGCCCCAGTTTCCGCAGCGGGGGCTGGGCATGGATCTGCTGCTGGCGGACTGGCTGAACACCTATACCTTCCCGCAGGAAGCGCGCTACGCGGATTTGGATTATGCAAAGGAAGTATACAGCGCCTTCCTGAAAACCCTGACGGAAAACGGAACGTTCCATGCCTGCGTATACGGAACGATTCATCGGGAAGCGACCTCCTGGCTGATCGGACAAATGGAAGAGAAGAAGATTCGGGCTTTCGCGGGCAAAGTCAACATGGATATCCAGTCTCCGGAAAATCTTTGCGAAACAACGGAAAACTCGCTGCGGGAAACGGAAATCTTTCTTGAATCATTCGCCGGGAACCGGTATGCAAAACCGATCCTCACCCCGCGCTTTGCGCCGACCTGCAGCTTTGAGCTGCTGAAAGGGCTGGGCCGGCTCGGACAAAAATACGGCGTCGGAATGCAAACCCATCTGGTCGAATCCAGATGGGAGGCGCTTGAATCCATCCGGCTGAATCCGGACTGCAGCTGCGACACGGAAATCTATGAGAAAGCCGGGCTTCTTGAAAACGGTCCGGTGGTGGCGGCGCATTTTATCTTTCCGGGAGAGAATGATCTCCGCATCCTGAAGAAATACGGCGGTTATGCGGTACAATGCCCGGATGCCACGGTGAATATTATCGCCGGTATCATGCGAACCGCGTATCTCGCAGATGAAGGCATACGCCTGGGAATCGGCAGCGACATCGCCGGCGGACACCTGCCGGGCATCTATACACAGGTCGGCCGTTCCGTACAGCTTTCCAAACTGAAAGCCTTCTATGAACCAGAAGGGAACCGGGCCATTCCGTTCGCCAACGCGTTTTACATGGCGACGAAGGAAGGCGGCGCACTGTTCGGAAAGGTCGGAAGCCTTGAACCGGGATACGAATTTGACGCCCTTGTAATCCGCGATTTTTCAGATTCGTTCCGGAAAATCACGCCGGAGGAAACCGTGGAACGATTCTGTTATACCGGAAATCCGGGAGATATTCTTGCCGGATTTATTCAGGGAGAACAGGTGACCGGCAAGCCGACCGAAAACAGCCGCAGCAAGGGATAAGAATGGACAGCGAAATCACCGTTCGGCATCTGCTGGATTTATGCCGAAAAAACGACAGAACAGGCCTGTGGCAGTATTCCGGTTTTCTGACACCGGCAGAACAGGACGACTTTCTGCGCTGCCCGGAGGCGACGCACTATTGCTTCCGAATGACCGGGGGATACGAAGCGGCGGAAAGAAAAATCCTGGCGGCAGGGGACGAAGAAGTATCCGGAGCACCTGATGTGCCGGTTCGTGTCGTTGAAATCCGGCCGAAGTCCGAGAAATACGCGGAAGAGCTGACGCACCGGGATTATCTCGGGGCGATTCTGGGACTTGGAATTGAGCGCAGCCTGATTGGCGACATTCTGACGCGGGATCATCGGGCCTGGGTTTTCTGCCTGACTTCCGCCGCGGAACTGCTGGCTTCTTCGCTGATGCAGGTGCGCCGTACAACGGTGGTGGCGGAAATGACCTCGCCTGACATTCCGGAACTGGCGCCGCGATTCGCATCGCTGCGGCTGAACATTGCCTCGGAGCGGCTGGACGCCGTATGCGCGGCTTTTACCGGGCTTTCCAGGGGACAGGCGGAGAAACTGTTCAGCGCGGAAAAAGTATTTGTCAACGGTAGGACCATCACTGACAAAAGTGCACGGCTGAAAACAGGAGATATCCTGTCCGTTCGCGGATTCGGCAAGGCGGTATACGACGGGATTGAGCATGAAACCCGGAAAAGCAGGCTCTGGGTCATCCTGCGAAAGTATACGTGAGACAGAGAATCATCAAGGGATAAAACGGAGTTGAGGACATGATTTACGAACTGGAAGATACAACACCTGCTGCAAAACTGTTTGACGGATGGCAGGGAACGCCATGATTTTCAGAAAAGCAGACGCGAGTGATGCAAAGACTGTATTAGCCCTTTACAGGGCGGTGATCGGAACGCCGTTTTGCGTGTGGGACGAATCGTATCCGGGCGAGACGGAGATTCAGGGAGACCTTGCGGCCGGAACGCTTTATGTGCTGGCAAGAGACGGCGAGGTGATCGGCGCGATTTCCATTGTTCCGGAAAACGAGACGGATAATCTCGATTGCTGGAAGGTGAGAGAAAACGCCCGCGAGTTTGCAAGGGTTGCGGTCAGACCGGATTGTCAGCAGCAGGGACTCTCTTTTTATCTGGTCGATGGGGTCATCCGGGAACTGAAGGAGCAACATACCGCAGCGATTCATATTGCCGTAGCAAAAAGCAATATCCCGGCGCAGAAGCTTTACAGAAAGATGGGATTTGACTTTTGCGGAGAGGCTGATCTTTTCGGAAATCATTATTTTCTGTGCGAAATGATTCTGTGAATGTGTGCAGGCTGGAGGAACGCAGATCACGGTTGCGGAGGGAAAGAAAATGATCATCAGAAGACTGGAAGAGAAGGATGCCCGGGCGGTTTCGGAACTGATTATTACAACGATCCGGATTTCCAACGTCGGGGATTACCCTGCGGATCTTATGGAGGAGCTTGTGAAAACACAGACGGCGGAACATGTGCTTGAGAGGGCTTCCTGGACACACTTCTACGTTGCGGAAGAAGACGGCATGATTATCGGCTGCGGAGCGATCGGCCCTTACTGGGGTAAAGAAGACGAAAGCAGCCTGTTCAGCATTTTTGTCCATCCGGATTCTCAGGGAAAAGGCGTCGGACGGGCCATTGTTGAAACACTGGAAAAGGATGCGTTCGCCCTGCGCGCCAGACGGATTGAAATTCCGGCATCCATTACCGGACTTCCGTTTTATCAGAAGATGGGTTATTCGTTCAAAAACGGAAACGATCAGATCGACGAAGAACAGCTGTACCGGCTGGAGAAGATCAGATTCTGAGCGGGAACGGAGGAGACAGAGATGACCGGAGAAGATGCGAAAATGAACTGCAGAATCATTGAAGGGGCGGATCAGATCAATACTGATGAAGTTGTGAAGCTCCTGCGAACAACCTATTGGGCGAACAAACGCTCAAAGGAACAGATCCGGAAATCCATGGACAACTCCGTCTGCTACGGTGTTTACCTTGACGATGAACAAAAACTGATCGGCTTTGCCCGGGTGATCAGCGATTTCGCGACCACTTATTATCTGGCGGATGTGATCATTGATCCGGATTATCAGCACCGGGGACTGGGCAAAATGCTGGTATCCTATATCGTCACCCTGCCGCAGTATGCCGGACTTCGCGGCATTCTGCTGACAAGGGACGCGCACGGGCTGTATGAAAAATACGGATTTGAAACAGTTGAAGGCAGGGCCATGGTTAAAGCGCCGGGCAGAACATGACGGGATTGGTGAGTGACCGGAAACCTGTGTTTCAAAAACAGATTTGGAAGAGACGAACTTGTCGGAGCAAGCCGCATCAAGATGACTGCGGAGGGGATGAACATGGTTTACTACAAAAGCGATGAGCTGATGATCCGTAACATGGAAGAAGCGGACGGTCCGGTTTTTGTCGAGGAATTTACAGCCCAGGGATGGCATCCGGATCCCGCCGTATATCAGAGACGACTTGAAGATCAGGCAGAGGGGAAATGTATTGCCCTGACGGCTGTCTGTCAGGGACATCCGGCAGGATCAGTCTATGTATATCTGACAGCGAAGGAAGGACCGTTCAAAGGAAAAGGCTGGCCGATCATCGTCGATTTCAACGTGCTGAAGAAGTTTCAGCGAAAAGGGATCGGAAACAAGCTTATGGACATCGCCGAACAAATCGCAGGACAGTACGCGGATACCGTCTGTCTGGGCGTCGGACTGTGCAGGGAATACGGCAGCGCACAGCGAATGTATGTCAAACGCGGATATATTCCGGACGGAACGGGCGTCTGGTATCAGGACAAGCAATGCGTTCAGTATGTGACAACCTGCACCGTGGATGACGATCTGGTTCTCTATCTTTCAAAGAAACTGCCCGGAAAGGATGATGAAAAATGAGAGAAGCGCTGTTGATTATCGACGTGCAGAACGATTACTTTCCCGGCGGAGCCAATGAACTGGTTCATCCATACGAAGCCGAAAAGAAGATACAGGAACTGATTGCAGACAGCCGGGCGAATGGAAGACCGATCATTTACATACAGCATTTCAATCCGCCGGACGATACCTTCTTTCTGGAAGGAACAAAAGGGGCGGAGATTTCAGAACGGATCAGGCCGGAAAAGGGAGACAAAATCATCATTAAACGCTATCCGAACAGCTTTCTGGAAACGGAACTGGATGCGTATCTGAAAAGCCTGCAAATCGATACGCTGATCGTATGCGGTATGATGACGCATATGTGTGTGGATACAACGGTCCGGGCAGCGATGGATTACGGCTACCGGGTGAAGCTGGTTGCCGACGCATGCGCCACCATGGATCTGGAGCTGAACGGAGAAATCATTCCGGCAGACACCGTACACAAGGCTTTTATCGCCGCACTGGACGGCGTGTTTGCAACGATTGCCTGAAAAGGAGGCAAACCAACCATGCTTGAAACGGAACGCCTTATTCTTCGGCGCTGGGAAGACACCGATGCAGAAAACCTGTATGAATATGCAAAGGATCCGGATGTCGGGCCTATTGCCGGCTGGCCGCCGCATCGGGATCTTAACGAGAGCCGGGACGTGATCAGAAACGTGTTGTCCGGCAAGGAAGCCTATGCCATCTGCCTGAAAAGCGATTGTAAGGCCATCGGAACCGTTGAGCTGAAACTGAACGGTCATACGGATCTGACCGAACGCGACGACGAATGTGAACTGGGATACTGGCTGGGGAAACCGTTCTGGGGGCAGGGCATCATGCCCGAAGCCGTCAGAGAGATACTCCGTCATGCTTTTGAGGATCTCGGTATGACCAGAGTCTGGGTCGGATACTATGAAGGCAACGCCAAATCAAAGCGCGTGCAGGAGAAATGCGGATTTCGATTTCAATGGAGATCGGAAGATGTTGATGTGCCGCTTATGAACGAGAAACGAACAGGTTATGTAAGCAGCATCACTAAAGAACAGTGGCAGCAGGATCGGAGGAGACAGACATGAAAACCATTTATCTTGCCGGCGGATGCTTCTGGGGAGTGCAGAAATTCTTTGATCAGTTTGACGGCGTTGTTTCGACAGAGGTCGGTTATGCCAACGGCCCGGACAGTGCACCCAGCTATCAGGACGTATGCAACAACAGCGGGCACGCCGAAACCATCCGAATTGACTATGACGAGGACAAAATCTCACTGAAAGAGCTTCTGAACTATTACTTTATGGTGATAGATCCCCTGTCCGTGAACAAACAGGGGAATGACCGGGGCATACAGTACAGA
>Ga0265298_10007755_pt1 | contig 12988 bp, 9 predicted proteins | sample AusTroGonzalo_MG_3_FD_193486 | JGI IMG/M metagenome (GOLD analysis project Ga0265298, IMG submission 193486) | Bovine rumen microbial communities from tropical cattle in Woodstock, Queensland, Australia - Gonzalo_01 | ecosystem: Host-associated > Mammals > Digestive system > Stomach > Rumen ... | reverse complement strand
GCCGGGCATACTTCTATTCCCATTGCACCTATGAGGTGACAGGGGAAATCCGGGACCTGCCGCTGCTGGTCACCCTTACGGACCCGACGGAAAAAAACTATTGCTGGGAAAGCGGATGGGTTTACGCGCCGGAATATATGAATGGAGATATCTGGTATGTACCGCTGATTGATACCGGCCTGGTCGCTGGTCTGGACCCGGACAACTATGCCCGTGGAGTCTACCGGATGGCTTTCTATGTAGACGGAGATCTGGCCGACAGATTTGAATTTGAACTGAAATAAGGGAGGGACCCCTCTATGCCGAATTTTTCACTGAACGATGATGTTTTTATTCGCGCGGCGGAACAGTTTTCCACCCCTTTCCATCTTTATGACGAGCAGGGAATCCGGGAACGGGCGCGCCGGCTGAAGGCGGCCTTTTCCTGGTGCGCGGACTTCCGGGAATACTTTGCTGTCAAGGCCCTGCCGAATCCGGCGATCCTCCGGATCATGAAGGAGGAAGGCTGCGGGCTGGACTGCTCTTCCGCTACGGAACTGACGCTGGCAGAAGCCTGCGGTTTCCGCAGGGAGGAGATCATCCTGTCCGCCAACGCCATGCCGCCTGAGGAGTTTGCCCAGGCGCGGGAGCTCGGCGCGTTTATCAACCTGGACGATATTTCGGACATCGGCCTGCTGCGGACCCACGGCGGCATTCCGTCCACGGTGTGCCTGCGCTACAATCCCGGCGGAACCTTCTCCATCGGCAACACAATCATGGGCAATCCGGGGGAGGCAAAGTACGGCTTTACCCTGCCGCAGCTGAAGGAAGGCCTTTCCATCCTGAAGGCGGAAGGCGTCACGGGGTTCGGCCTGCACGCGTTCCTGGCCTCCAATACCATCGATCCGGATTATTATCCCGGCCTGGCGGAGGTGCTCATGAGTCTGGGCAAAGAGCTGGCGGCGGAGTTTGGCCTCCGGTTCGCTTTCGCGGACCTGTCCGGCGGTATCAGCATTCCGTACCGCCCGGAAGAGCGGGAACCGGATATCGGACAGATCGGCGAGGGTGTCCGCAGGGTCTATGAAAAACTGTTCCCGGAAGGCGGCGTAGCCATCAAAACGGAGCTGGGCCGGTGGATGACCGGCCCCTGCGGATGGCTGGTGACTCATGCGGTGCATGAAAAAAAGATCTACCGGGATTATATCGGCGTGGACGCCTCAGCGGTCAACCTGATGCGCCCGGCTATGTACGGGGCGTATCACCATGTGACTGTCTGCGGCAAGCGGGACCGGCCCGCGGACCACGTGTACGATATTACCGGCAGCCTTTGTGAAAACAATGATAAATTTGCCTGGGAGCGGGAGCTTCCGGAGATCCGGCTTGGGGATCTCCTGCTGATCCACGATACGGGAGCCCACGGCTCTGCCATGGGATACAACTATAACGGCCGCCTGCGCGGGGCTGAGGTGCTGTATACCGCAGAAGGCGGATACCGGCTGATCCGCAGGGCGGAGACCGCCGCGGATTATTTTGCCACGCTGGATATTGACCCGGCTTACAGCACGATCTCGCCCGGGCGGTAACCCGGGGGCAGCTCCTCCTCTTCCACGAAGGGGAGGAATGCGTCTTCCAGCGTCGGCAGGAATGCCGCGTAAGGAATATTTTCCACTTCCCGGCCGTAATCGCTCCGGCCGAACCAGCCGCCTTCCCGGGCGGCAAGGTTCAGGTCGCGGGCGATTTTTGTTTTGTTGCTGCAGTCGTGCACCACGATGGGCCAGTCCTCTTCCGCCGCGGTTTTCATGACCTGCAGGGTCAGGTCCCGGCTGACGATGGGGCTCAGATAGCCCATCCGGCAGAAATACAGGGGCTCGCCGGCATAGTTGATAAGGTTATTGTCGTTCAGGTGGAGCTCGGCGCAGTTCATGAAGTCGATGCCGGTGGCGAGAATCCGGTCCTTTTTCCGGTTCAGCGCCGCGAAGAACTCCCGGGTCATGGGCGTTTCGATGCCGACGCGGGGAATGTATTTTTTTGCGGCAGCCATGGAAGCAATCACTTTGTCCGCCGTACCGCTCGCGCCGAGATTGAAGCGCAGCTCGTCCAGTCCCGCCTCACCCAGGGCGCGCAGGTTCTCCTCGTTCGCGTTCACACCGTTGGTATACATATGCTGGTGCACCCCCGCCTGATGAAAGCGCCGGATGATACCGTAATACTTTTCGATCTCCATGAACGGTTCCAGGTAGACATATGCAATTCCCGTGGGCTTCTGCTGCAGGGTGAACAGGAGCGGCAGGTCTTCCTCCCGGTACCGGCCGCCGCCGATTTCCCAGAGGTCTTCGCCTATGGGCTCAATACAGTCCAGCTGGCCGTAATCGTAACAGAAAGGACAGGCAAGATTGCAGCGGTTGGTTTTGCGTACGGCGGACAGCCCCGTCCCCAGCAGGCAGCTGCGGCAGCCGCCGGGGAAACGCACCTCCGGGCCGGTGAAAAGCGTGCAGGCCGGGGTGTCCGGGGACCAGGGGAAGGCGTATTCCGTACCGGGTACGACAGCCTTGAGCCCGGGAATGGAGAGCAGCATCTCCAGGCGCCTTGCTTCCACGGCGGTCTCGATCTGGCTGAACACGGCCAGGGCAATTTCCTGCTGCCGGCAGCCGAGCGGCTCATCCGCGGGCAGTTCGGCAAAAAAACGGAACCAGGTCAGGGCGTCTTTCCTGGAAATCTTCATAGGGCACCGTCCTTTCAAATGTTGCAGTTTTGTTGCAAAAATATTGACGATTTAGGCGGCTTCTGGTACTATATATGGTGTTTCATTCGTCATCCGGATGAAAACCAGACGAAGGAGGTATGAAGGATGGAGAACAGGAAAACGCTGGCCGCGGCGCTGCTTTGCCTTTGCCTGTGTCTCTTCCTGCTTGCCTGCGCGCAGGCCTCCGGTATCGAAACGGATGAGGACGGCGGCGTGTGGGACTACGGACGCGGTATCTATACGGACGCCTCAGGCAATTCCTACCAGATCGACAATTCGGACAACGGCGGCGGCAGCAGCGCAAGCGAGTCCGTTAATGTTAAGAACGACGACGGCAGCATGACCGTGGTCACCAATGAAAAGGATTCCGTGAAGCAGAACGCTGACGGCAGCATTGAGGTGGAATCCGGACAGATCCAGGGTCCCCAGGAGCCGGAAACAACCCGCGCGCCCCTTGAGGGGGACGAGTGGCAGGCGGCGCTGGCCGGGGTGGCTGCCCGGAACGGTTCGGAAACGCCCACCGTATGGACGAACCCTGCGACCGGGGAGGTTTGCGCGGCTGAGGTGGTCTACATGGGCATCGGCCGGTCCATGGTGAAGGTGAACGGGGAGAAAAAGATGGTCAACACGGTGGACCTGAAATGGGAAACCGAAGCCCCGGAGGACAAGGTGCTGGCAACGGTGCGGACCAAGTATGTCTGGATGCGCAAGAAACCGAGCAATGACAAGACCAACCTGAAATTCAAACAGATCTACCGGGACTCCGTGATGCGTGTGATCGGCACGGGAAAGAACTGGACCTTTGTGGATTACGACGGGTACCGCGGCTATGTGTCAACCGGCGCGCTGGAATTCTATTACAATGACCATACGGAGTTTGACGCGGGTTATGTTTCCGTGAAAGGACGGCTGAAGGGAAGGGAATCCATTCAGCTCCGGGCCCGGGAAGGCAAAGGAATTCTGGAAATACAGACATGTCCGGGCGCGGACATTACGGTATTCGATATCATGGATGATTTCGCGGAAGTCGACGTTAACGGCAAGCACTGCCTGATCAATTCAAAATACCTGACGCTCGCGAAGGATATTGCTTCCAGGGACTGATCAGTTCAGGTTTTCAAAGAAATCGTTCTTTTCCGCATCCGGCCCGACCAGGGACCGGTACAGGCCGAAGAGGCTGTTGTCCCACGGCCCCCAGTCTTCCACATGATAATCGGTATTCTGCTGGGAAATATGGCAGCGGAATCCGTCCTCGGCCACCTCGAAGGAGGTTTTGCCTCCGAAAGCGTCCAGCGGCAGGCGCCAGTCCATATCGACCACGTTTTCCTTCCAAAGGTGAAGATAGCATTTCGGCACATTCCAGACCCCGTATTCCTGAACGGATCTGGGGTATTTTTTTTCGCTTGCCGCGGCTTCCAGGCAGTGCATGACCGCGTCCGCGCAGACCCTGTGGGCGCCATGGCCGTATTCTCCGTACAGATCATGGGTCAGCAGCACATCCGGCCGGAAACGCCGGATCCAGCCGGTCACGGTTTCGTATACACGGCTTTTGCTCCAGTGCTGGTACTGTTTGCTGAGGGAATAGGAGAAGGAATCCCGGAAACTGCCCCACACGGGATAATTCCTGACGCCGCATGTCCACAGGCAGTCCAGCAGTTCCAGGCGGCGGTAGGGCATGGAGGGAACCATCATGCAGACCTGGCAGGTTTTTCCTTCCTGCCCGGCATAGGTGGGCAGCGCGCCGCCGAACCACAGCACCTCGTCGTCGGAATGGGCCACCAGCAGCATCAGGTCCGCCTTATCGGCAGGAGCCTGCCACTGCTGTACGTCCGGGGGCAGGCTGCCTGCCCCGTAAATCCGGAGCTCCGCCATGTTGAAATGGGTTTTCACGCCCGGGGCGTTGGCAATCCGGAATTCGGTTGTTCCTTCCGGCAGGGGAAGGTATTCCGTGAGATACAGGCCTTCCGTATGGCCGGCGTCCGTCCAGTTTCCTTCCGCGTCCTGAAGCTGTACGCCCCAGGCGTGGGGATGCTCATACCACTGTACCGTCACGCCGGAAGCGCTCTGTCCGGCAGGCACGGTCACCTGGACATAGCAGCGGCTGCCGTTGTCAGTTTTCCAGTAGGTTTTATAGTTCCGGTCCCTGCACTTCGTGAAGGTACTGCGCCCGGAACCGGCATTAAAGTGACAGGAGGATGTGATGTCGGCCGCTGTTTCCGCGCAGGCAGCCGCAAAGCAAAACAGAACCGCGATCAGAATCATCGCGGTTATCCATCCCCTGGGGAGTTTGCTGCTTTTCATGCTCAGTTCTCCAAAACCGATTCCGGCCGGTCACTTTCGGACCAGAGTCCGGAATACTTTCTTCACCCTGCCGGGCAGTTTCCGCTCTTTTTGCAGCGCCACTGCGGCTGCCAGCGCGCCGGCGCGGTATACGTTGTTTTCGGGATCCAGCCTTACGGCCTCCCGGAAGGACTGGTGCGCGCTTTCGTATTCCTCCAGGGCCATCAGGACCTTTCCCTGCATATAATACCAGTCGCCGTCCCGGTGCTCGCAGCGGATCAGGCTCCGCAGGGCTCCCTGGGGGTTGTTCCGTGCCATGGCCCGCTGCGCCATCAGCACGGATTCCGCGCTCGACAATTCCGGCGTCACAGGGGCTCCCGCGCGCGGGGAAGCAAGCCGCAGGGCCTCCTCATAGGCCAGGTTCAGGGCTACCATCCGGGTCTGGGCGGCTTCCTTTTCGGCCGGGTCCTGGATCATGTCCGGATGGCACTGCCTTGCTAGCGCGCGGTAGGCAGTCCGGATCTCCTCCGGAGTGGCCCAGCCCTTCAGACCCAGGACCTCAAAAGGATTGTTCATCGATAACTACCTCTCAGGTCATTCAGCAGGCTCGCGCCGGATCTCTGCCCCCAGGGAGCGGAGCTTGTCTTCAATATGCTCGTAGCCCCGGTCGATATATCCGGGCTCATAGATTTCGGATGTACCCCGCGCCATCAGCGCGGCGACGATCAGCGCGGCGCCGGCCCGCAGGTCGGAAGCGGTCATCGGCGCGCCGTACAGTTCCTGCACCCCTTCGATGATGGCTGTCCGGTCCATTACGCGCACATGCGCGCCCATGCGTCGGATCTCATCCAGATGGCGGAAACGCTGTTCAAAGATGGTTTCAGTAACCAGGCTGGTCCCTTTGGCCGTGGTGAGCAGCGCGCTCATGGGCTGCTGCAGGTCCGTGGGGAAACCGGGATAAACCTGGGTTTTCACGTTGATGGCCCGCCGCGGGCCGACCACATGCACACGGATCGCGTCGTCCCCGTCCGTCACCTTGACGCCCATTTCCAGGAGTTTCGCGCTCAGGGCATCCATATGTGTGGGAATGCACCCGTCGATGATCACGTCCCCGCCTGTGGCGGCAGCGCAGATCATCAGCGTGCCGGTCTCAATCTGGTCGGGAATCACGGCATAGGTGCTTCCATGCAGGTGCTGGACCCCGCGGATCCGGATGGTATCCGTGCCGGCGCCTTTGATCTTGGCGCCCATACTGTTCAGGAAGTTGGCCAGGTCAACGATGTGCGGCTCTTTGGCCGCGTTGTAGATATAGGTCTGGCCCTTTGCTTTAACGGCGGCGAGCATGACGTTTACCGTGGCGCCGACGGTGACCATGTCAAAGAAGACGTCTCCGCCGGTCAGCGTTCCCTCGGCAGTCAGGATGCCGGCGATCTCGCCCGCGTCCGCGCCGATGGAGCGGAAGCCTTTCAGATGCTGGTCCACCGGACGGGACCCGATTTCACAGCCGCCGGGAGTCGGTACCTTGGCCCTGCCGCAGCGGCCCAGCAGCGCGCCGAGCAGGTAATAGCTTGCCCGCAGGCGCTGCGCGTTGCGGTAGGAGATCTCTGTGCCTTCCGCGGGCCGGGGATCCACATGCATGCATTTGCCGGGTTCATAATCCACTTTGGCCCCGAGCTCAGTAAGAATATCCGCCAGCGCGTGTACGTCTTCTATATCGGGAAGGTTCTCGATCGTACAGGGCTCGTCACTCAGCAGGGTGGCCGGAATGACAGCGACAGCGGTGTTCTTTCCGCCGCTGACTTTGACCTGTCCTTCCAGAGCGTGTCCGCCGGTAATCAGCATCCGCTCTTTGCCCATCCGGTCTCACCTCCCGCATCATTACAAGTGATATATTATTATACACTTTTCACGGGATCATGACAAGATGACCGCTACGTTGCCGAACCCTTCCCGATGTGTTATAATCATTCAGTTAGGATTATTTGAATATAAATCATGAATTCCGGATTTGTCAGGAGGCCGCCGACATGAAAAGATTAGCCGCTTTGCTGATAGTGATGTGCCTGGTTCTGGGCGCGGGAAGCGGCGCGCTGGCCGTCAACGAGTCTGTGCGCGGAGAACTGGTGATTTACTCCTCCATGTACCAGTTTGTGCTGGACATGCTGGATGATGCCCTGGCGAAGGAGTTTCCCAACCTGAAGCCCGGCAGTGACGGCAGTTTCTTTGTTTACGGCGGAACCTCCCGGCTGATCAACCGGATCTACGGCGAGATGGAGGACGGGGTCCTGGACTGCGATATGCTGCTGGTGGCGGAGCCGGCCCTGAGCCTGGAACTGAAGGAGGCGGGATATCTGGAGCCGGTCACGGTGGAAGGCGCGGCGGAGAACCTTCGCTTCCCCTATGACGAGGAAGGATACTGGTATCCTGTCCGCGTGTGCAATATGGTTCTGGCTTACAATCCGGAAAAGGAGGCGGAGTGGGCCGCCCGGGGAGTGAATATCCCGAAAACCTTTGAGGCCTTTGCCGCGGACCGCAGCCTGAAAGGATTTACAGCCATGGGAGATCCCATGAGCAGCGGCACCACTTTCGCGGCCGTTGCCTCTCTGACCCAGACGAACCATTACGGCCGGCAGTATCTGCGCGGCCTGGCCGCCAACGATATCCAGATTATTTCCGGATCCCAGTCCATCAAAATGATCCGGAGCGGGGAGATCGCCTGCGCCATGATCCTGGAGGAATCCGTACTGAAAGCCCGGCATGACGCGGGGGAGGCTGGGGAACCGATTACGGATCTTGCCTGCATCTATCCGGAGGACGGGGTCATCCTGATTCCTTCCACCGTGATGACGGTAACGGATGAGCACAGTCGGAACGGTAACGCCGATGCCTGCAGGGCGGTGGAACAATGGTTTCTCAGCGAGGACGCCCAGAAGATCATCCTGAACGGATTCATGCATTCCGTGTTCAGAACCATGGAAGAGATTCCGGAAGGTTCCGTTGACACGAACGAGCTGATTGAAAAAGACCTCGGGGTCAACTGGGAGAACGTTTACCACAGCCGCGAGGAAATTAACCTGGCCTGGACAGAAATCGTCGCCAACAGATAAAAAACAATTTTCCGCCCTTCTGTGTGAAGGGCGGAAGCTTTATTTTCCAAGCACAGTTACATAAAAAAGACCGGCAAAGTGCAGCCGGGGTACTTGTCTTTTTTCACAAGATGGAGTAGACTTTCTGCCAGATGTGCGCCATATGTGGTGAGAATACTGCCCGAAAGAAGGCTGTTATGATGCGCGAGGAAGAGACCCCGAAAACTGCACCTGCCGCGGAAGAAACCCGGGAATCCGCTCATCCATGGGTCGATTTTGCGACAGAGGACGATTCCATCGGCGAGGCGGTTCGCTGCAGCCTGGACGAGATCCGTTACGCCTGACCTTCAGGCGTCTGTGTCCTCGTCGTTGGTATGCTTGATTCCGCTGACGGTGCTGACCGCGGAGAAAATGCAGATGAGCACCGCGAGCACCGCCACCACGAGTACGACACTGATTGCTACGATCGTTCCGGTTTCCATAAACGATATCTCCTCTTCAAAAGCCTGACAGGATTATAGCACGAACGTATCCGCGCCGCAACGGTGCGGTTTTTTCAAACAGGTCTGATACAGGCCTTTTTCTTTGTGCCAATTTATGGTATGATTGAAAAAACTGATTTAAAGGAATTCATAGCAACAAACTGATATACAGGCAAAGATTCTTTTTTGATCAATGCAAGGAGGACAAATAAACATGATGAAAAGACTGCTCTCGCTGATCCTGGTCCTGCTGCTGGCGGTAATGCCTTCGCTTTCGCTGGCTGACAACGATGTCACCCGGGCTTATGACGAAGCGCTGAACGCTATGAAGCAGGGCCGTTATAATGAAGCGGTTGAAAAACTGGCCGGGATCTCGTTTTATCTGGACAGTGTGCAGCTGTCGCTTTACTGCCGGGCCCACGCTAAGGCGGCGGAAGGCGATTATGATTATGCGGTGGAGGAACTGCAGAAGCTGGGCTCCTACAGGGACGCGGAAAAGAGCGCGGCCTATTTTGCCGCGCGTCGGGCGGAAGAGACAGCGAAAACGCCCGCAGAGCGCGCCGCGGCGGCGGACCTGTACGACCGGGTGCAGATCAACGGATTCAGGGATTCCACGGCCCGGGCAGCCGCGATCAGGCTGAAACTGTACCGGGAAGGCCGCGAGGCGCAGGACCGGCAGGAATGGGCACGGGCGGCTGAGATCTTCGGCGCGCTGGAAAGCTATGAAGACAGCGCTGTCCGCTGGCGCTATACCTCTGGCAGAATGTATGAGGCGGACGGGGAGCGGGCGGCGGTTTCCTACGCGTACGCGGTTCAGCATTACCACAGGGCCGGCGGGTTTCTGGACAGCGGGGAAAGAAAAACGCAGTGTCTTGCGGCGGCGTTTGAAAAAGCGGAGCAGATGATCGCGGCCGGGAACTTTGATCAGGCGGAGAAGGTCTATGACGTCCTGGGCGATTTCTGCGATGAAGAAAGGCGTGAAAAACTGAAGGAAGCGAGAGCGGCGGCGGCGGAAGCGGCCCGGCAGCGTCGAATCGCGGAGGCGGACGCGCTGGTGGAGGAAAACCAGTTTGACGAAGCACGGGAAATATACCTGGAGGCCGGCGAGCCGGAGATGGCCGATGAAGCCCTGTACCGGAAAGCGGCCTGGCTGGTTCAGAACGGGATGACGGAGGAGGGAGCCTCGCAGTACCTGAGTATAAGCCAGTATAAAGACAGCCGGGCAAAACACTATCTGCTGGGAAATGCCCTGAAGGCATCCGATCCGGAGACCGCGAGCAGGATCCTCCTGGCGGACCGGCGGTATCCCGGCGCGGAAGATGACCTGTATGAAATCGCGCTCGCGGCCTCCGGCAGGGAGGATTATCCGCTGTCGATCTCCGTTTACAGTGAGTTCCAGGGGAAAAGAGACTGTACCCTCCGGATGATGAATGACCTGTATCTGTACGGTCTGCAGCTGCTGAAAAAAGATAATCCGGAGATGGCGGCGCTGATCTTTGATCAGCTGGAAGGCGTGGGTTCCGCGGATCTGTATGCCAATATGGCCCGTTACGCGGCAGCGGAAGCCCTGGAAGCGGGCGGCGCGTATGAAGCGGCGGCAAACGCCTTTGACCTGATCGCGGACTATGCTGACGCTGCGGACCGCGCGGAGGACTGCCGGTATTTCCTGGCGCTGGAGAAGAAAGGAAACGGGGAGTACCTGGATGCCGCGGAGATTTTCGCGGTGCTGGGGGACAGGCGGGACAGCGCGGAACAGGAGAAGGAATGCCTGTACCTGCAGGCCGGCGTGTATCAGGAAGCGGCGCTGTGGGAAAAGGCCATTGCGCTGTATGAGAGCCTGAACGATTATGGCCAGAGCCGGACCCGTTGCCGGGAATGCTGGCGTCAGCTGGGCTGGGAACGCCTGGATGCGGGGAAAGCGGAAGACGCATACAACGCCTTTGTTTCTGCCGGGGACGAGGAAGGCAAGGCGAAGGCGGCCTTTGCGGCCGGAGAGGCCAGGACGGCCGGTATGGAGCTGGAGGACGCCCTGAAATGGTACAGGCTGGCCACGGGCCTGGCGGAAACGGAGGAGCGGACTTCCATGATTGCCCAGAGCCTCCTGAACATGGAGGAGGATGAGACGGCTGAGCAGTTCGCGTCCGTCGTGAAGGACTCCGAAAAGTCCAAGGCGGTGCTGTACGCGCTGGCGCTTCGCTCCCTTGAGCGTAAGGACGAGGAAGCAGCCATGCGGCAGATGAAGAAGGCAGGGGATAACGCGGATGCCTCCGAACGGTTCCAGGAGATGCTGAATGCCCGGGTGGAAGTGCTGGTGGCAGCGGAAAAATATGACGACGCGGTCTATCTGTGCTCTGCATACGGGGATCAGGAGCGGGCGGAGGAAATCCGGGCGCTGAAGGCGCAGAAGGAAGCGGAAGAGAGACAGCGGGCGCTGGAAGCGGAAGAGGCGGAAAGGCAGCAGGCGCTGGAAGCGGAGGCGGCGGAGCATGCGGCTAAGGCGGAAGAAGCGGGCCGGCTGCTGGCAGCGGGTAAATATGAAGAGGCTGCGGCACTGTATACAGAGATCGGCGAAGAAGCGCTGGCGGCCGGGGCGATCGCGGAGTATGAGGAAAGCCGGGAAAAGAATTACCTGTCTGGGAAAGCCCTGCTGGATACGGATCCGGAAGAGGCTTTCCGGATTCTGGCGGGAGATATCACTTATTCGGATACGCAGACCGTGCTGTATAACCTGGCGGACAGGGAGTCCGCAGCCGGGAATTATCAGCTGTCCTCAGTGATCTTTGAAACGCTGGCAGGGCAGCCCCTGGACCCGGTTCATCCGCTGCCGGACTGCGGGATGCGCTATGTGCAGGATCTGTATCAGTACGGCATCCAGCTGAAGGCCCGGGATGAATGGGAGGCTGCGGCAACGGTGTTCGACCGGCTTTCGGGTATTGGCGACGCGCAGGCGCGCGCGCTGGAGTGCCACTATGCCGTTGCGGCGCGCCTGGAGGAGAGCGGCAGGTATTCCCAGGCCGCGGCGGCCTTTGACGAACTGGGTGAATACAGCGATTCCGCTGAGCGAGTCCTGCGGAACCGCTACAACGCGGCGAAGAAACAGATGGAGGAAGGCGACCTGGACAGGGCGGAGGCAGCGTTCAGGGAGCTGGGATCCTTCAGCGACGCGGCTATGATGGTAACGGAATGCCGGTACCGGGCGGCAGAAAAGCTGCTTACAGCCGGACAGTACGAAGAGGCGAGGGAAATTTATACCGGACTGGGAGACTATTCCGGCTCAATGGAAAACCTGAAGGAATGCACGTACCGGATCGCACGGCAGTATCAGGCGAAGGAACAATACGGCGAAGCGGCCGCGGAATATGAAAAGATTACAGAATACCGGGATACCACAGACCTCCTGAACGCTTGCCGCAGCGCGATCGGCGACCGTCAGATTGAAAAGGCGGAAGCGCTCCTGCGCGGCGGGGAAACGGAAAACGCGGTTTCCTTCTTTGTGGACGCTTATGATGAGTACGCCCTGGTTGGAGACACTGAAAAGATGGAAGCGTTGGCGCTGATGACCGCGGACTGCTGTTATTCCCTGAATCGGGTGGATGAATCCCTGGTGTGGTACAGGAAGGCTGGACATGACGGAAAACACCGGATCGCGGAGGTGGCCGAATTTGCCTGCCGGACTGAGCAGTACGAAACGGCGGAAGCGCTGGCGATGGAGACCGGGACGGACGAAGGCCGGGAGATCCTTTACCGGCTGGCGGAGCAGAAACTGGCGGCCGGGGACGAGGAGGCGGCGCTCCGTCTGTTTGAGGAAGCGGGGCAGATCCGGGATGCGGAATACCGCCATGACACGATTTTGTATCAGCGCGCGCTGGGTTTGATGGAACAGCGGAACTACCTGGACGCACTGGATCTTTTCGAACTGATTCCGGATTATGAGGGTGTAGAGGAGAAGAAGAAGGAAGCCCTGTACGGCGTGGCCATAGCGACGGACCGGACTGAGGAAATGAATCCGGAAGACCTGGCCGCGGTACAGAACGCGAAACAGCTTTATGTAAATGAGCTGGTTGAGAAGCAGGCATACGAGGAAGCGGCTGCGATACTGGAAAACATGGATCAGACCGCAGAGGTGGCTGCGCAGGTCCTCGATGTGAAGTATAAACTGGCGGAAGTAAATGAAACTGCCGGAAATTATGGGGAAGCGATCAGCATCTTCAGCGGGCTCGGCGGGTATCGGGACGCGGCGGCACGGGCAGACGCGGCGCGGTATCAGCAGGCGATGGCATACAAGGCTTCAGGACAGTATACCCAAGCGATCGGTTGCTTCAGACTGATTCCTGCTTATCAGGACGCCAGGGAGCAGATCACGGATTGTACCTATCTGCTGGCAGGTGCACTGACTGCCGCGGGCGAGTACCGCCAGG
>Ga0265298_10007754_pt1 | contig 12988 bp, 15 predicted proteins | sample AusTroGonzalo_MG_3_FD_193486 | JGI IMG/M metagenome (GOLD analysis project Ga0265298, IMG submission 193486) | Bovine rumen microbial communities from tropical cattle in Woodstock, Queensland, Australia - Gonzalo_01 | ecosystem: Host-associated > Mammals > Digestive system > Stomach > Rumen ... | reverse complement strand
GTCTGATCCCATCGAACCGTCAGGGGCTGTGCAGCGTTGAACAATGCGACAAGAGATGTCCAGTCTTCGGGTTCTGCCTGATAGGAGTCGACCTGCGCAGTCCACGATGTTGTCACCACGGTGTCCTGGCTGTACAATCCCACCACGTCCTTCGTCGAGGTATCGTCAGAGTTACCTTGAAGCGTGATGGAAAGGCTGGTTTCCTCTGGAATCGGGTTGGAGCCGACGAAGAGTCGAAAGTTCTGGCCTTTAATCTTGCTCATCTTCTTGTATAGTATTTGTCACGTCGCACACATAGCGGAGAGTCTGCCAAAAGCATGGCTTGAACTGGTCGAACTGCACAGCGTCGGCTGAGAGCGAGTAGTCTTCGATTGGGAAGTCGTCGTCGGTAGCCAACTGCGTCATCATGTAGTCATAGACACATTTGCGGATGTCGCGTGTGAGGTTGGCCAGTGCATTCCTATTCTCTGCTGTCACCAGCACGCCGATGGTCACCTGGTCGTTGTCAGACTCGAATGGATCATCCTTGGTGGTCTCGTCGTTGTTGAGTCCATCGAAGGTCACGATGACATAGGGCACGGGGACGTTGTCGGCATCTTCGTCAGGAAGCGGAATGGCGGTGTCGTACACACGTCCGCCGATGCTCTCCATGATGTCTTCGTCGGCGGTGATGGCGGCGATGAATATGCTGTCGGTGCTGAGACTCATTGCTACGTGTTGCGAGTGTTAGTTGTACATGTTTAGAGAATCACTCCTTCTGGGAGGCCAGCGGCGGTCTGTCGCTATTGCTTTGGCATCGCCGCCGCCGCTGGCAGGAACTATGAATCCCAGAGAGAGTCCGTGAGGGTTTACTCGGTCGTTGTCGGTGCTGCGTCAGCAACGGTGTACAGAGCGAAGGCCTGCGTCGGGTATGTGACGGGGTCGCTGCCGGTGGGATCACCGCCGTTGATGTAGATGGACAAGTCGGTGAGCGACCAAGCGGTGTTCAGGATGACACGGGTGATGTTGCGGTCTGCGAGAGTAATAGGATCGACCACCATGCGAACCTGGCCGTGCTGCTGAAGAGCGAGCCACTCGAAGTAACCAATACCCAGACAGCGATTGTCGGCTGCAACGAGCTTGCCATCGGTGTCGAGCTTGGTGTTCAGGTAGTGGGTCACCACGTAGGGATAGCCAGCGCAAAGGCCGTTCTGTACGACGAAGCCACCAGCAGCACCAGCGATGAGCGGTGTAGCCTTCAGCTTTGCTTCGGTCACGCGGTCGAGTACGAGTGTAACGTCGCCCTCGAAGAATCCCTTGTCGCTGAAGTTAGCAACAGCCTGGAGGATGTCGCTGTACTCGGTACCACTGCCGATGGTGATGGTGCCGGTAGCAGAGAGGTTGCTGAACGGGCCCTTGTTGCCGCTGAAGTTAGCACGGCTGTACACCTTGGCTGCGAGGTATTTGCGCAGAGCAACGGTGAACTTGTACTGCACGAACGCCATCAGGTCGAAGGCGGCATTGTCGATGGCCATGTTGGACACGGGCACCTTCAAGCCGACGCGACGCTGAACGGGAGTGATGTTGTTGAAGTTAAGTTCCTGATCGGAAAGCTGTGCAACTTCACCGACCTCTTCCATCTCTACGTCGTTCACGCTGACGGGCCACACCTCGTTACCAGTGACACCAGTCACGATGCGGAGGGTGCTGGGCAGATCGAGACCTTCGTGCAGAGTCGGGATCATCTCCTTGATGCTGAGTTCGATAGCACCCGATGCGTCGATGTTGGCAGTGGTGTTGCTCGTGCCGCCGCTGTTGGTGCCAGGGGCAAGCAGGATTTCACGCTTCTTGCCATTCTCGTGACAGTCGCGCAGCATCTCACGCAGCTGCTCGCCCTTCGACTTGTGCTGCTCGAACTTGGACAGCTCGCGCTCAGTCAGCATCGAGCGAAGTTCGCCCTCGTTCAGGGTTTTCTCACGCGAGAGGGCATCCCACTCACGCTGTTCGTCTTCGGTGAACTGACGCTTCTCGTCGTACACCTTGTCATTCAAATCCGACAGGCGGCTCTGAATCTCACGGTTGCGAGCCTGAAGCTCGACTTTTGTCATTTTTTTCATCTTACTTAAAATCGGTTTTAAGGGTTAGAAAATATTGTTGTCGAAATCATAGTTCAATAGTTGACGGCGACGCTCGGCTGCTTGGCGCAGGGCTTCCTGCTTCTCCTTCTCTTCGGCTTCGCGCTGCGCCTGTTCTTCGGCGGCACGCTTGGCGGTTTCAGCCTCTTCTGCTTCACGCTTTCCAGCTTCGGTCTGTGCGTAGAGCTCGCGGGCATGGAGTGAAGTCTGCAAATATGCTGGGTCCATGCCGAGAGTGAGTGCGGTGATGGCGCGGAACTTGGTATGGCGCACCAGTGGCACCTTGCCTTCGCGCTCTTCGATGTCGTACTGATCAGGCCAGAACTCGAAGCTGCATCCATCGTACACGCCAGCCTTTGTGAGCTCACGCGCACGGATGCCGAGGTCGCAGTTGGGCACATCCACCTCAAAGTTCACTCCCTCGCGGTCGACACTCAGTCGGGCATTGCCGGACACCCCACGCTTTGCACGTCCGAAGGTGAGCTCGCGGTTGTGCAGCATGTTGATCTTGATGTCCTGCGAGTTGAGGAAGTCCATCGTGGCAGCTTCGGGAGCGATTACTTCTCTGAAGGTTTGTCCGTATTCGTCGAGAACTTGGCTTTCAGAATTGAAGCAGATGGCTCGCCCGCTGATGGTGCCAAGGATGCCCGACGCAAGTGCTTCTTCTGAAGCCTCTCGATAGGCAAGCTGGCATTCCAGATTTCTGATTTCTCGTTTCTGTGCATTCATATTCTTTGTTTTTGTTACTATATTTCGTGCATAATTGCGTCAGGGGTTTACTACTTTTTCCTGAGTGATTTTCACCGGCACCTGTTGGGCATCTGGGAACTTCCAATCAATCCAGGCAGAGATGATGCGCTCGCCGAGGTTGCCACCCATCCGCAGGGCATTTTGTACGGTGCAATAGGGCGATGCGCCGATGTTGTACTTTGCGGGATCGGAAGTGACGCGGCTCTCGACATTCTCCACGCCGACACGCTGCACCCACTCCTTCAGCAGACTGCTGACGAGTTTCATCATTTCGCGGAAGTCCTTTGACGGCATGATAAACATGGAGTAAGGGTGCAAGCTATACCGGCGCAGGGCCATGAGCCACGGATGGGCGAAGTCGGGCGCAGTCTCGTTGATGATCTGAGTGAGCAGGTCGATGTCGTCGACATTCGAGAATGACCTATACTGCTCGTGCATGCTCATCCGCATGTCCATATTCCGTGCGACGATGCACTTCACTTTAGAGAGGTCGGGCACGTCGTCCATGAAGTCGAAATATTTCCGATAGCCACAGAAGCCTACCATTGCGGGCAGTGTCTTCTTTGCGGCGATGCGCTGATAGGTCAGGATTTCGGAATAGAAGGAACCAGGCAGGCCGTCGGGGGCAACATCCTTTGCCGCCTTGCCGCTCGGCTTGCGTGCATCAGCAACCTCGAAGATGGGATTGTAGACGCGCTTCTCGAAGTCCGAGTGTGCGCAGATGTATATCTTTGCATCCTGCTTTTCCCACGGCTTCCAAAGTTTCTCGTGCTGCGACAAGAATACCAGCTGGCTGTCGAGGTCCTTGGCACGCCACGAGGCTCCCTGATAATGTACATAGTAGTTGTGGAGCTCCGGCCACACGCGGCACACGAGTTGCGGCTTCGTCTTGCGGATGTCTTCAAGGATGGGTGCGCCGGTGTCGTACCAGTTATTCCATATCACCTTGCCTCCTGGCTGCAATCCCCAGCTGCGTGTGGGGTCGTAATACTTCGCGCCGTTCTCCTTCAGCAGTGGGACGTTGAGATAACAAAGATAGGGCAGCAGGCGGTCGGGCTGACGGTAGCGGGTGCGCTTGCTCGTGTAGTCCACTTTGCCACAAGCGGCGAACTGCTCATCCCAAAGGAATTCGATGTTCTTGGTCACGAGGGCATCGCTTTCGAGAAGGATGAAGCCGTCGGGCACGAGCTCCCACAACTTCTGCACACTCATCATGTGCTTTATACTGCCCCAGTTGCTCTTCCGTGCCATGTCCCAGCACTTGTCGGGATATTTGGCAAGCTCTTCGTCGAAGTTCACGATCTGCTGCTGGGTGTTGTCGTACACCTTCAGACCGCGCATCCGACGCTTGAACGGCCGCTCGGTCGAGTTGTCGAAGACGACGATGGGCCAGTCGGTGCCTGTCTTCCGAACACTCTTGATGGTGGCCTCGGTGAACTCCGGCGTGTTATAATGCACTATGCAGATGGTCTTTTTCATGCGGCACCTCCTTCCTGATTAGCCTCTGTGCCCTCCGTCTTCTCTGTGCTCTCTGTGATTGTGGCTTCCCCGCGTAGCTTCGGACTACCCACCACGCCGATATTCATGCTCACATAGTGATCGTCGCCGTCGGGAATGTTCGGGAGGTCGTACTGCGAGCGGATTTCGTTGACCGACCAACCGCTCTCCAAGTGCATCTTGTCGATTTCTGCCTGACCTTTCGCATCGAGACGGCGCAGGGCGAGCTCGCACACATGGATGCGCCGCTTGCCGAAGTCGTCGACGGTGAGCATCTTCGAGTTCAGCTCGTCTTCGTACTCACGGATGCGGGGCTGGATCGTGCGCAGCAGGAACTCCTGCGTGGCGTGCTCCGGCATCTTGTACGAGGCACCCTGGTCTTCCATCATCATGATGCGCGGAATGCCAAGGATGCGGGCGATGTCGTTCACCTCGAAGCCGCGACTCTCAAGCAAGCGCAGCTCGCTCGCCGTCTGGCTGATTATTTGAGGATTGGCAACATTATCGAGCAGGATGAAGTCGCCATCGGTCCAGTCTTCAGCGAACTGGCGAGTCATCTTCTTCAGTTCCTGACGGTTCGCACGGCCACGTGTGCCGAGTGTGGGCGACTTTTCCTCTTGCAAGATGACCTTGTGCTTACCACCCTTTGCCATGTCCTTCAAGGTCTGCTCGTCGGCGGTGGCTGCAATGCTGAGTGTCTTCATCGCATAGACGATCGTCGGGATGCCCATGAAGAAGTCGTCACTGAGGAAGATATTTTTGTAGTGAAGAACGTCCTGCGCCTCCGCTGCGATGTTCAGAGCGGGACGGCCATCGCGGTTATAAACGAGGTGGTACGTGTTGCTGATGGGATCGTAGCCGCCGCCCGTGCAGAGCCAAAGGTTCTCCGGCCATCCGTAGGCGTTGCGCTCGATGAACACGAAAGCGTTGCCGTAGTAGATTTTGCGGAACTCGATCTGCTCTTGCATCTGCGAGGCCGTCATCAGCGGATTCGGGCGCACCTGGAGCAGATAGTTCAACCGCTTCGCGTCGCCGTAGCGGTCTTCGATGAAGTTCCCGCCTTCTCCGTTCATCTTCTGGTACTGCACACGCATCTGGCCCATGGTCTGCATGATCAGACTCACACCACGGAACCATGCGGGTACCACCAGCGACTTCCTACCCGTCGGCGTGATGACCTTTTCTTTCCAGTCGCCAGCCGCTACGACAGGCCCCGTGTCCATCGTCGACGACGGCACGCCTGGCGTTTCTTCGCGCTTCTGGAACCAATTTCTGAAAAAATTATCCATATAGTTGTCTGTTTTTAATTACCGCGTAAATGCGTCAGGGGTTTACTGATTTCATCAGCACTGAGGACGCAGAGGAGACAGAGGGCACGGAGATAATTGATAGTTGATAATTGATAATTGATAGTTACCTGCTGGTGTCTCTGAGTTCTCCGTCTTCTCCGTGTTCTCTGTGCTTAGTCATTGATGACTAATTGCATCTGGAACTGAATCGTGTTCCCCTGCGGATCAGCCGCGAACGTCTCCGGAAGTATCTGGTACACCTGCTCCTGCCACCGTATGCGGCTGCGGATCGTCACCGCGCAGCAGTAGTTCATTCGCACGAGCTTCACGGCATAGGCATCGACCGCGCCCGCGTTCAACGTCCGCATGCCCTTCGCCCAGTCGACAGCCGCCCATACGGTCGGCCCGTCTTCCCATTCTATCCCGCTGGAGTCCAGGCCGAACCTTCCGGCCTGTGCCTCCTTGCGGTTCAAAATTGTGATGAGATGTCTCCGCATCCCTGATGAATAGCCTGTCATAGGTCTTAAAATCTTATTAGTTACTTAAAGACACATTAACCCACTCCCCATCTGAATAGACCTTTTTTGCCAACAACACAGAGGGCTGTGCTTGATCGACTATTGTATATTCTGTTTTGCTCGCATTTATGGTAAAAATAAGCTCCGTTGATGAAGTGTTGATTTTAGTGTCCCCTTCGTAAACATCATAGTTGTTGTTTCCATAATTATATACATTAATTATAGACTCATCGCTTCCATTTGCAATTAAATCCTCAATAAGTTTTGACAAATTTAGCGGGGACATGTAAGTGGGAATTACAAATCTGGAAGCGTTGACCAAGATCGACAACCTATCTAAAGAAAGAGGACTATTATCGCCGTACCCTCCTTGATTGCTTTGTCCGAAACCTAACAAGTTGAGATAATTATTAATCCTAATTGTTAGCGTTGTGGGAATGCTGTCGGGAACTATGGTAACAGAAGAGTAAGCGGTTACTGCTGTATTGGCAGCAATGGTCTTGCTTGTTTCGCCATTTATCTTACCACCAGAAACGGAAATAACCAGCTCTCCTTTAGTGGTGCTGCTGCTTTTTGGGCCATAGTAAAACAACAAATTGGCATTGACATTTTTAATATCAAAAACGAATTCGTATAAAAAAGGAAGATTGTCATTGTTGACACTCCCGGCTGTTTTAAAGTGAAAGCAATTTTTCATATCTGTAATATTTTAAGTTGTTAAAAATTATTTCCAACTAACGTCCTAAACATTGAGTCTGCAATAAGATTATATCCAACAATAGAGGGATGCACGCCATTTACTCCAAACACCTCTGTGACACTTGACCTTGTGTCAACCTTTTTGTTTGTCTGCTTAAATCCATTAACAGCGTCCACCTCGTTTAGGGAGTTGACAAAATGGATGTTCTGGGTGATTTCTGCATCTTCAAATAAACCTTCGAGGTCGTTGCAAAAATCAAACACCTGATAGTCCAAATATTTTCCCAATGCCCACCCATTTGCACCGTAATTCACACCCAATCCTCCCCTTACGTCTTTAAGGTTTGGCATTTGTATATAGACATGGATGTTCGGGAACGCGTTAACAAACTCCTGCGCAAGAGACACAACGCTGGCTCTCGCGCTACTGATTGAGTTTACAAACATCTCACCGAAGATTACGATGTCAATTTGCCCGGAGCAGTAGTCGGTGGCATATTGTTGTATATCGAGTTCTCCATTGTAGGCGAAAGGATTTCCGCTTCCACTCGAAGCGTTATAGGTTATTGTTGCGTCGCCAGTTCCCGATACTTTTGTGAGAGTTCCAGCCCCCCACACCGTGCCCGTAATCACGCCAACTGCTTTGCAAGATATATTTCCGACTCCATCAGTTAAATTGATTTCCGTTATCTCGAATGTTCCTTTATCGTTGGAATAGACATCCCCGACATTAACCTGCGTAATTGGGGAATCAACAATGTCAAACCTATATAGCATTGACGTAGTAGAAAGGTAACTTGAATAGGAGTAGCCGCCAGTCGCTTCAAGGCTGACCTGCGTGCCGCCATAAGTAATAGACTTTCTACCGACAAAGTTAATATTGTCATACCCCAGACTCAGAAAGTCGGTGCCGTTTCCTGTTACTCTTCTCTTAAGCTCGGAAGCCCACTCTCCGTTTTCCTCAATAGACGCACCGAGGATGAGGATGTTCTTTGGAGAAGACGGTCGAGAGGGGCTTGTCACGACTATTTGCGTTGTCTTATTGCCAACCACAATCCCCCTATCGTCTAAAATTTCAAAGACAATATTATATGTGCCCGTAGCCGTTGGTGTAAGTTCGTAGTATCTGGGATAGGCATTTCCAACATTGCATTGTGCTTTTATTTGATAATGCTCAAAATTTACACACTTGAATATTGAATGATAGAAAAGCTGAACGGTGTCGCCTACAATAGCATCAATCCTTGAAGGGGTAACTACATCAATCTCAAGTTGATCAACATCTTTTGAGTCGACATAGTCCTTGATGTCTTTGGGAACGCCCGCAAGGTCGGCAAATGTTTTTCCGTCTTTTTTAATGCCTAAAACAACATTGTTTGCCGAGTCTGTTATTACATAGAGATAGTCAGCGTTTGCTATAAACTCTTGCTTTTCTGCAATCTCCGCATTAATAAGCGTTTTCCCGGCAACCTTGTCAACCTTACCGTTTAACAAATCATCAATGGCGGCCTTGTTATAGCCATATTCACTCACATATTCTTTCACTTGTGCGGGACATCCATTTCCAAAATAGAATGTGCCATCAGTCTTGACACCGAAAAGAATTCTTCCTTCTGAATCGGTGTGAACTTCTACAAACTTGGTATTGTTAACATACAAACCGTACACTTCTGTGATGCCTTTGCTTTGCACTGCATTTCTGCTACTGGCTGTTGGTGTCTCGTCTGCAAAATACTTTAACGGCAAGTTCTTTGCCTGCGTAACACCGTCGCCAACAACATAGCTGTCAAAAAAGCCTATACCACTTTCATTCATGGTATTGTCGCTGCTCACAAGTATAACCTCATTAGCAGCCGGGGTTGTACCTCCAAGACCGCTGTTGTTTTGAAGAGCGTTAAGATTACACCTTTTCGGTTTCGCTGCGCTACTTACTATTTGTCCCATATTTATATATTTTTATTCGTTGGCCACAAACTAATAACATTCAAATCAATAGTAAAAACCACCTTCGATCTCGTTGAGAAGAGCCTGAGCTGCATCTGCACCGCACACGTCGGTGGTACCATAAGAGGATGTCTTGTCGATGCCGTGGATGATCGCCAGGCTGGAGGCATCACCCGTGACACCCGTATCACCTTTCGGCCCTTGAACACCTTGGACGCCCTGGATTCCTTGCGGCCCTTGTGCCCCCGTAGCCCCCTTGAGGTTCTGAAAGCTGAGCGACAGCGTGCTGCCACTTACCGACGCACTGCCCGATGGTGTGCCGGTGTTGTCATCCACCGTCACGTTCACCGTGCTGATGGTGTCCTGCTTACCTTGGAGGGCTGTATAGACACCTCCGCTCTTCACTGGGTTGTTAGAATTGGCGGTCGGTGCATTGTCGAAGGTGAGCGTGGGCTGCTTGCCGTTGAGGGCAGTGGTCACGACCTTGTTCTGCACGGGGTTCTCGCTGCTGGTGCTGAGTGCATCGTCCACGGTGATGCTCACCGAATGGTTGTCGACGTAGGTCTTGATGCCGCCGCTGGTCACGGGGTTGTTGCTGTATTCCGTTGGCGTGGTGTCGAAGGTGAGGCGGTTCTGTTTGTTGGCGAGCGCGGTGTTCACCTCCTCAATCTTCGCTTTCACGAGGCCGACGGTGGGGATGTCGGTGTCTTTGCCCTGGTTCCATCCGCTATATGGATCAGTAGAGGGTACGATGGCACTGACCTCCGTGCCGACGATGTTCTTCAGCACCGGCGTAGCATTGCGGTTTACGGTCTCGATGCTGACCACGTTGCCGTTGTATAGCTTATCCTGCTTCGTTGCAAGCCCCGCTGCGAGCTCTTGGTCGGTGGCATAGTCGCTCAGATCGGGCTTGTTGCGGATGTAACTTTGTGCGCCTGGGTCGGTCTCGGTCCAGTCGGCCTGTGCGGAGAGGGTGCTGAGAGTGATTTCGGCATCGACTTCGAGGGTGTCGTCGGCATATACCACGCCGTCGCTGGGCACATGTCCCTGCGGGGTGTGCTCGACGACCTGGAAGATGTTGGTGTCGCTGAACCGCCACTCGGTGCCGTCCTGCGAGCCTTGGAAGTCGAGGCCGTAGATGCCGGTGGGGAGGTTGCCGTCGAAGGCAACGATGGCATTGTTGTCATCGCCGACGGTGTAGGTGAGCACGGTGGCCACGCCGTTGCTGGTCATCAGCAGCAGTGTGGCTGTATCGTCGAGTACAAAGTCCGAGACGGGTGTGCCGTCGGGCCTCTTCGCCTTCACCTTCACATTCAGGCTGAAGGCATTGCCACGCACGAAGCGGGGTTTCTTTTTGCAATTACAATTCATTCCGTATCTGTGTCTAAGGTTTTACATTCGCATACTTCATTCGCCGTCAGCCGCATGTAGGGCTTCACCAACATATCGAAGCCGTAAGGTACGGCATAGAGGTTCTGTGCACTCACCGCGCTGCGCTGGGTGTAGCTGGTGTCGACAAGGATGAGCGATGCCTGCACAAGCGGCTTCGGCACCGCGCCGTATTTCTCGATGAGTTCCTCATAGCACCAGCCGATGATACTGAGCACGGTGTCCTCTGCGGATTCGCCATAGAGCACCAGCAGATCATCCTCGCAGTCACAGCAGATGCGGCTGTGCGTTTTAATCCAGTCAATCGTTAACCATTTCATATATTTTTCGCATTTGTCTTTCAAATGACAAGCGTTAATGCGTCTGAGGTTTACCAAAGCACAGAGGACGCAGAGAAGACAGAGATCACAGAGCACTCCGGCATGCTAACTATCAATTATCAACTATCAATTATCAATTTTCTCCTTGTTCTCCGTCGTCTCTGTGCTCTCTGTGGTGGCTTCAGCCACGACCAACAAAAAAAGGCGGAACCTCACGGCCCCGCCTTGCAAATAATTAACAATCCTAACGTTTCGATTATGAAAAATTAAAACTGTACAAGAGAAATTTAACCTAAATACTTAATGCTTATTCACTTTTTGGTAATATGCAGCACCTCACGGCGGTTTTGTCCTTGCCTGTAGCTCACGTGCACCCAGTCGTAGTCGTATTCGTCTATGAGCTGGTCGAACGGTAGCTTCAGCTTTCTTATCAGGTCGAAGAGTTGGTGGTTCTCCCACTTGCGGTCGCTCAGTGTTCGGATGTCGGCGGCCTGGCCCTTGCAATGCTGGCTACGGGCGGCACCGCCGACGGCGCGGTTGAGTTTTGTGCAACGGTAGCCGCTGGTCACGACGATGGGTTTACCGTAGGCCTCGCGCAGTGGGTCGAGGATATTCGCCACCAGCGCAGTCAGGTTGGCGGTGGCCACGGCATCGGGTGTGTTGTCGATGCCCTTGCGCTTCGCTGTCGCGCTGGCGGTGAGTTCTTGGATTGTAAAATACTTCATTCTTCTGTCACCTCCTCTTTATGTATTTCGATACTTGTCTCGCCCTTCTGGAACTTCACCGTGAGGCCCAGTTCAATGGCACGGAATCCATAGAGAAGAGTCGGGAATAATAGCAACTCGCCGACGGCTGTCAGGCACGACCCGTCGATCACGCCCATAGGTGGGACAAAGAAGCCGCCCACAATAAGCCCCACCGACACGAAAAAGCAGATGGCGAACGTGATGCGCGACATCAAATATGTGCGCGGCTCGTCAGCTCTCTCGTAGTTCATTATTTTTCTACGCATAGTGATAAAGTTTGTTCAACCTTCGCACAATAACGTGTCAGGGGTAAACCAAAAGAGTTTAGAAGGAAAAGAAGGTAAAGAATGTAACTCTCTTTACTTTCTGTACTTTCTATACATTCTATACAGCACCAAACTGGCTGCGAGCACCACCGCTCCGATCGCGGCACCCTTCGCCTGTTCCTTTGCCTTTGTCCAGACGGAGGGCTTGATGGTGCGGGTGACGACCACGGTGTCTCTCTCGATGTAGGCATCGTGGAGGGTGTCGACCTGGATGGTCTCGTGCCAGCGGTCGCGCCACTCGGTTTTCCATCGCTCTATGTACACGGTGTCGCCTTTCTCGCGGATGATCACTGAGTCGTGCTTCAGGGTTTCAATCCATACGGAGTCGTGCGACAGCTTCACGACGTAGGTGGTGTCGTGCACGGTCTTGTGGTCGGTGGTCACGACTTCCTTTGTCTTGCAGCCGCCGAGCATCAGCAGCATGGCGACAAGCACAATGTACATGAACGCGCTGCCGCATCCGTGCATCTCGTTCAGCCGGTTGGTCTCGCGCAAGAGTTCCATCTGGTCAGGTGTAAGTTTCATGATTTATCTTTCATTGTTGCGGTGAGTTTACCAAGTTCGTTGAGGTATAGGTCGATGCTTGTGATACCGTCTTTCATTACCTGCTCGATGCAAGCGTTCAGCGCATCCTCAAAAGCCGCATAGTAGATGAGCGCAAACCTATTGTTATCGTCTTTGATGCGTTTGTCTTCCGGCAGCGAGTTATTGAACAGGCGCAAAAACTCTTTGTATCGTTTCGTGGCCGTCTTCACTACCCAGTCAAGGTTGTAGAGCGATGTGGGCCACTCGGTGAATTTTTCTTTCAGTTTTCTGTTCATAGTCCTTTATATTTATCAAGAATTAGAGAATAGGTTTACCACGCATTGTCGATGATGTTTTTTACCTTTTCAGGGTCGCCAGTAGTTCCCGCTGTGCCTCCGTATATCGGCGTGATGGTGCCAGGGAATGTCTTGGGGGTTAGGTCGATGCCCTGTGGATAGGGTACATATTCGATTTTAGCGGGTTCCATGATTGCTTCGATGATGGTCATTGCATCATCCACAACTGCCACTCGTTCAAGCACGAGCTTGATGGCTTCTTTTTGTTTTGTTGTCATACTCCCTTTCTTTTTAGTTTCCATTCTAAGTCTTCGCGCTCGATGTCGGCATCACTCACGCTGCCGTTTACCTTCGGGTAGATGCTGACCATCTTTGTGCCCGTGTGGTCGGCAAGGCTAATGCGGTTGCTCTCCAGCACCTCCTCGCTGATAATGTCGGCGATGGCTGCGATGACCGTTGTCACCTCGTAAGCCTTTACACCAGTACGAGCGGCAATCTTATCAGCCAACTCGGCGTTGGTGATCTCGTTGTTAATTACCGCTTCGGCAAAGAAGCTGTGGCTGCCCTGCTGGGCA
>Ga0265298_10007753_pt1 | contig 12988 bp, 13 predicted proteins | sample AusTroGonzalo_MG_3_FD_193486 | JGI IMG/M metagenome (GOLD analysis project Ga0265298, IMG submission 193486) | Bovine rumen microbial communities from tropical cattle in Woodstock, Queensland, Australia - Gonzalo_01 | ecosystem: Host-associated > Mammals > Digestive system > Stomach > Rumen ... | reverse complement strand
GATCCTGGCTTCCCAGTCGGTATTCTCGAGCCAGCGGAGTTTCGGGTTGTCGGTCAGGACATACGGCTTCAGGACGCCGTTCACCTGGGTGTTGTCAATGAAGATCTTGGTCGGGGTGCCGTCGGCATCCTTGCCCGAGATGATGTAGCGCGCGGAAATCGAGCCGCTCCGCTGCGTATCCACGCCGCCGGGCTGGATTTCGCCCTTGAAGAACGTGGTGTCGAGGTCGCCATGGAAAAGGATCATGTTCGCGCTGCCTTTGCCGCCCTGCACGGAGAGCGTCTGGTCGAGGATCACATGGATCTGGAACACTTTTTTGCGGCTGACCTGTCTGGATGCGGCATTCGCGCCGGCCGCGGGCTGGGCGTTCTGGGCGAGAACCGCCGAGGGAACACCGATCAGGGTGACGCATGCGGCGGTCGCCGTCGCAGCGTACAGGATGCTTTTCTTCATTGTGGAAACCTTTCTAGTGTTTTTGAAATTTTGGTGAGAAAAGATGGAAAATGCTTTCTAAATCGGAGCCGGGCGGGAACGGCCGGATCCGGGTCCGCGCCGTCCCGCAAGAAGCGAATGGGACTCAGTCTGCCCATTCGGTGATGGCCGCGACCGCGGCGCAGTCCACGATGTCATCCACGGAGCAGCCGCGGGAGACGTCGGTGAACGGACGGCGGAGGCCCTGGATCAGCGGGCCGATGGCCGTGGCGCCGGCGAGACGTTCCGTGGCCTTGTACATGGTGTTGCCGCAGTTCAGGTCGGGGAAGATGAGGACATTTGCCTGTCCGGCGACCGGGGAGCCGGGCGCTTTCTTCTTCGCGATGTCGGGGATGATCGCGGCGTCGAACTGGAGCTCGCCGTCGATGAGCAGGTCGGGGGCGAGCGCCTTGGCTTTCGCCGTGGCCTCGACGACCTTGTCGATGATCGGGTCGTGCGCGGAGCCCTTGGAGGAGCAGCTGATCATGGCGACCTTCGGCTCCTGCCCGGTGTACTGGCGGAACGTCTTCGCCGTGGTGACGGCGATTTCGGCGAGCTGGTCGGCGTCGGGATTGATGTTCAGGCCGCAGTCGGCATAGAAGAAGACGCCCTCATAGCCCCACTTCGGATCGGGGAGCTGCATGATGAAGAACGCGGATGCGATATGGTTGCCCTTGGCGGTCTTGAAGAGCTGGAGCGCGGGCTTCGTCTTCTGGGCGGTGTTGTGAGCATAGCCGTTCGGGTTGCCGCCGCCGGACACATAGCCGTGGGCGTCTCCGGCGCAGACCATCGCGGCGGAGAAAACGCAGGTGTCCTTCAGCCATTCGCGGGCCTGTTCCGGGGTAAGACCTTTGTTCTTGCGGATTTCGACGCAGACATCGATATATTTCTGAAGGTTCGGGGTCTTCAGCACGTCCACGACCTCGACGCCGTCGAGAGAAACGCCGTTTTCGGCGGCGAGCTTGCGGATGGCATCTTCATCGCCGACCAGGACAGGTTTGACATAGCCGAGCTTCGCGAGCTTTTCGGCGGCTTTGAGGTTGCGGGGGTCATCGCTTTCGGTCAGGCAGACTTTTCTGCCCAGTGACTTCGCTTTCGCGCGAATGGATTCAAGCACATTGGCCATTCTAGGGAATCTCCTTGACTGTCGTTTTGAGTTTGGATGGTTCAGCGCATGCAGACGCAGTCGACACCGGCATGCGCGTTGTTTGTTGGGATGCGGAAACACGCACGATCCGAGGCGCATTTTTCGATGCGTCCCGGTGTCCATACGCGTTATCTAACCATAATGTAACACAAAAAATGAAAACTAAAAGCGTAAAACGGTTTTTTTTCGCCTTTTTTTGCTTTTTTTTCGATTCCGGCTTGATTTTTCGCCTCATCGGGTGTAAAGTATATTCCGTAATCCAGTTACATGGAGTGCTCGGGTGGCGGAATGGCAGACGCGCTAGCTTGAGGTGCTAGTGGGGTATCCCGTGGGAGTTCAAATCTCCCCTCGAGCACCATTTTTTTGTTTTAAAGGGAAATTTCCCGGAGGACAAGTCCTCCACTGCGGCAGCGCCGGGCTACGCATCCGGCGCAAAAAATGCAGGATTCGTTTTTCTCGGTTCTTCTTACTCAACGTTCGACGCTGTCTCATATTCCGACAGATGCCTGTCGCCCTCCTTCGGGTTCAGGTACATATCGAATTGGAACTCCCAGTGGGACTTCTCGCGGAACGCTTCGGAATCCACGGGCCCGAGCTGGATGTCCGAGTACCCGTTAGCGTAATATAAATAGGCTTTCGCATAATGCCCGGCGGCCCTGATGAACACTGTTCTGTAAACCAGGAGCGAACACGCCTTGAGCCCGTTGGCGGCCCAGATGCGGATAACCTCTTCGATGGGGATGGATATCTCCCTGCGCGTGTATCCGTCCTCCGGCGCCATCGTCCGTTCCTTCAGGAACCGTGTCGGCGCATCGGTCAATCCCTTTCTGAAGAGTGTGCGTTCTTCGTCGAACTCCCTTCCGTTGCCGAACGACCGGATCGTGCCGTCGAAAGGATTCTTTTCCGGCACGGATTCCCCTTCGCCGACCAGGAGGATCCCGTCGTCCGGGTCGTTCGAATGGAGCCGGACGATGAAGACTGCGGGATACTGGATCGGATCACCCCAGTCGTCCACAACGCCGGGAAACTCCCTGAGGACGATCTCGCCCCGTTCGTCCCGCAGAAAATCAAGTTCGAAATACCTTGCCGCTTCCGGTTTCTGCCCGAAGGGAACATCGCGAGAATACACCTCAAGGCTCCCGGAAAAGGAACTCATGGAAAACTCATAGATGCGTTTTTTCCGTCTGGCCATGTCGTACCACACGTCCATGGTGGTCACATGCTTCAGAGTCCGGACTTTTTTCGGCGGCGGCGGCTTTTTCCGCATCACGACGCGCATACCGCTCCACTTCAGCACTTTTTTCCCGTCCGCCGTGACCTCGTATTTCTGATTGATGTCGTATTTCTCACTGTAATACCCCTCCTTGGCAAAGTATATGTGTTCCACTTCGCCCCTGCGGAACAATGCTTTGTCCCGAACACGGAATTCCCCGTCGACAATCATGCGCCGGTTGATACTCTTCCCTCCTGGCGTGTTCGGCCACTTGCGGTCGAGCATCCTGAAGAGCTTCGGATACGGCTCCCAATACCTGACCCCGACTGTGACGCCGTCAAGCGGCGCGCCGCTTTCGTCCACGACAGTCCCGTAAATGGTCTGCGTGGATACGGTCCTCGCGACTTCGATCAGGACTAACAGGCAGACAGCCCCCAGAAGGAGAAAAAGGAATAATCGGATGTCACGTTTTCGTTGAGCGTTCGACATGGCGAGGCTTTCTCCGCTGTTTCAAATTACAAAAGGCAACAATGCAGATACTATACCGCATGATCATAAAAAAATCAAATTGGAAGGGGATCGTCCCCCTGACTTTTTGTCGGGAACCGTTGAAGAGGCGTTTTTTTCTCTTTTCAGCCTGAAATCCTCCGTCTTTTTCGTGTTTTTCCCTTGCGGAATCCGTTTCGGGCGTGTATATTATAAGATTAAGTTTTTTCACTTGCATTTCCGAACTCAACCCGGAGTACGTTTCCATGGCTGTTTTCAGACCCTTCCACGCTCTCATGCCCCGCCCGTCCGAAGTCGCACAGGTCGCCGCCGTCCCCTATGACGTCGTCAACACCGCCGAAGCGGCCCGTCTCGCCGAAGGCAACCCCCTGACTTTCCTCCGCGTCTCCCGTCCCGAAATCGAACTCCCCGCGGGCACGGACATCCATTCCGACGCCGTGTACGACAAGGCGCTCGCGAACTTTAAGCGCCTCTGCGCGGCGGCCCCCCTCGCCCACGACCCCGAGGCAAACCTCTACGTCTACGCGCTCACCATGGACGGCCGCACGCAGATCGGCATCGCCGGCACGGCTTCCGCCGCCGAATACGATTCCGGCGTCATCAAGAAACACGAGACCACCCGCCGCGACAAGGAGGACGACCGCGCCCGCCACGTCATGACGCTCCGTTCGCAGACCGGCCCGGTCTTCCTGACCTACCGCGACGTCCCGGCGATTGACGCCCTCGTGGCGGACATCATCAAAGAGGCTCCGTTCTACTCGTTCACCGCGGCGGACGGCATCAAGCACGAACTCTGGAAAGCCGGAGCAAAAAGCGTCGCGCTGGCCCGCCTCTTCGCGGACACCGTGCCGTGCTTCTACATCGCGGACGGACACCACCGCGCCGCATCCGCCGCCCGCGCCGCCGCGACCTGCCGCGCCGCGAACCCGGCACACAACGGCAGCGAGGAATACAACTATTTCCTCGCCGTGGCATTCCCGTCCAACCAGCTCCGCATCCTCCCGTACAACCGCGCCGTGAAGGACCTGAACGGGCTTACGGAGGCGGAATTCCTCGCGAAGCTCGCCGACGCCGGTTTTGAGGTAACGGAAACCGGCTCGAAATCGCCCGACCGCTCCGGCACGTTCCGCATGCTCCTCGGCGGCAAATGGTACGCGCTCACCCCGAAATTCTCCTTCGACGGGCTTTCCGTGACCGCGTGCCTCGACGTCAGCATCCTGCAGGACCGCGTGCTCGGCCCGATCCTCGGCATCGACGACCCGCGCACGAACGCCCGCATCGACTTCATCGGCGGCATCCGCGGCACCGGCGAACTGGAACGCCTCTGCACGGAGGGACTCGCCGCCGTCTGCTTCTCCATGTACCCGACCACGCTGGACCAGCTGATGGCGATCGCCGACGCCGGATCCATCATGCCCCCGAAATCCACCTGGTTCGAGCCGAAGCTCCGCGACGGCCTCGTGTCCCACGACTTCTGATCCGGGTGAACGCGCCATGAAGACCGCAGTCATCATCCCCGCGCGCATGGGCTCCATGCGCTTCCCGGGAAAAGTCCTCGCCGACCTCGGCGGCAAACCCGTCATCCGGCACGTCTGGGAGAACGCCATGCGTTCGAAGGCCGACTCCGTCACCGTCGCCGCGGACGACCCCCGCGTGGAACAGGCCGTAAAGGCGTTCGGCGGGCACGTCGTCATGACGAAGCCGTCGCACCCGTCCGGCTCCGACCGCGTGTGGGAAGCCGCCCAGTCGATGGACGCCGAACTGATCGTGAACGTCCAGGGTGACGAGCCCTTCCTCCCGCACGAGGTCATCGACGACCTGATCGACGCCATGCACGGCCCGGACGCCCCCGCAATGGGAACCGTGGTCCTGCCGTGCGCACGCGCCGACATCGCGGCAAACCCGAACCTCCCGAAAGTCGTCCTCACTTCCGACGACTATGCGCTGTATTTCAGCCGGTCCATGATCCCCTATCTGCGGGAAGGCGGCGAGGAGACCGAGGTCTATCGCCACTGGGGCATCTACGCCTACCGCCGGGAGACGCTCGCGAAGTTCGTCTCGCTTCCGGAAGGCCGCCTCGAACGCTGCGAAAAGCTCGAGCAGCTCCGCGCGCTGGAGAACGGCATCCGCATCAAGGTCATCAAGACGTCGTTCGATTCCATCGGGATCGACACGCCGGACGATCTGGTGCGCGCGCAGGAATTTCTCGCCCGGAGACAGAAAACGATTTGATTTTTTCAATATTTGTAGTATCGTAATAAAAACCGGAACTTTTTCCCCATATAACAAGGACGCACGAAGCCATGACATTCTCGCCGGTCAGAACAGCAAACCGAACCATCGGCTGCAGCACGCTTGCCGTACTCGCCGGCCCATGCGTCGCGGAATCCCGCGACCTGTGCTTCCGGGTGGCGGAACACATGGCCGCAGTCTGCGGCAAACTCGGCGTCCAGTATATTTTCAAGGCTTCGTTCGACAAGGCCAACCGCAGTTCCGGCGACTCCTTCCGCGGCCCCGGCGTCGACGCCGGACTCGCCATGCTGGAAGCGGTCAAGGAGCAGTTCGGGCTCCCGGTCATCACCGACGTGCACGAATCCGCACAGGCCGCACAGGTGGCCTCCGTGGCGGATTTCCTTCAGATACCGGCGTTCCTCTGCCGCCAGACCGACCTGCTCGCAGCCTGCGCAGCGACCGGCCGTCCGGTCAACGTCAAGAAGGGGCAGTTCCTGGCGCCGGAAGACATGGCGGGCGTGATCGGCAAGCTCCGCGCCGCGGGCTGCCGCGACATCCTGCTGACCGAACGCGGCACGACATTCGGCTACCACAACCTCGTGGTCGACATGCGTTCGCTGGCGGCGATGCGCTCGCTCGGCGTGCCGGTCGTCTTCGACGCCACACACTCGGTTCAGCTCCCGGGCGGCCTCGGCAAAGCATCCGGCGGCCAGCGCCAGTATGTCCCGTATCTCGCCCGTGCGGCCGCGGCGGTCGGCATTGACGCGTTGTTCCTGGAGGTCCACCCCGATCCCGACCATGCGCTTTCCGACGGGCCGAACTCGCTGGATTTCGAAGCCGCAGCACAAACCATCGAACAGGTCAAGGCAATCTATGAACTTACCGGACAATATCTCTGACATCAAGGCGATCGTGCTTGACGTCGACGGCGTCCTCACGGACGGCCGGATCGGCTACGGCGCGGGCAGTCCCGACGAGATCAAGTTCTTTGACGTCCGGGACGGCCAGGGCATTCGCCTCGCCATGCGCGCCGGGCTCCGCGTCGGCATCCTCTCCGGACGCCGGAGCGAAGCCAACCGGACCCGCGCAAAGGAGCTCGGCCTCTCGTTCCTCTACGAGGGATGCCTTGACAAGCTTTCCGGCTGGGAGACGAGGCTCGCGGAACAGGGTCTGGCCCCCTCCGAATGCATGTACATCGGCGACGACGTCGTGGACATGCCGCCCATGCGGCGCGCAGGGTTCCCCGTGGCGGTCGCCGACGCCGTCCCGGAGCTTGACTCCGTGGCGGTCCTCCGCACCAAACACTTCGGCGGGCGCGGCGCGGTCCGCGAAGCCGTCGAGATTCTTCTGAAAGGACAGGGCAAATGGGATTCCGTGCTCGAAAAATACATGCTTTGAGCCTGCTGTTCCTCCTTGCGGCAGTCCTCGGTTCCGGAGTGCTCCTGACAGCGCAGGACATTTCCTCCGGCTCATACACCGTCCTCAAGCGCTACATTTATCCCCGTTACAACGGCGACAACGAGATCCAGTATCTGGTCTACGGCTCGACAGCGGTCAACAAGGGATCCCTGATCTACCTGACGACGCCCATGATCGACATCGTGGACGGGTCCTACACCTCCATCCGGCTGATCGACACCATCGACGCAAAGGACCCCTACCCGACCCCGTACAAACTCGGTTCCGATGGGGCTGTCCTCCGCCGTTTCTGGAACAGCACCCACCACAAGCATTCCCAGGCGTGGATCTTCGCCGAAAAGGCGACGTTCGACAAGTCCACCAATATTCTGACCAGCGACGAACCAGCTTATTTCCGGTCGCGCCAGCTCGACGCAGACGGCATCGGATTCGATGCTTTCAACGACCGCAAATTCATCCATATCAGATCAAACGTCCGCGTGGTGCTCCGCCTCAGAGGAAAAGCTCTGGAGCTCGAAGAGCCCGCGCCCTCCACCTCAAATAAAGGAGTCCAGCAATGACGTCCCATTTCCGTACGATTCTGGCCGCAGCCGGCGTTTGCGCCTCGCTCGCGGCGTTTCAGCCCGCCGCCCATGCCCAGGGGTTCGGCGGCATGTTCTCCGGCTTCAATATGAACGGTGTCACACAGGATGAAGAGGAAACATCCACCGTGATCACCGCCAGCGCCGCGGACATCGACCTCGAACAAAACATCATCACCCTCATCGGCGACGTCGTCGTGGACGACCAGGCGAACAAGATCACCTGCAACAAGATGACGATCTATCTGGAGGAGGATTCCGCGGACACGCTCGTCGGCACGGCGGACAAACCCGCCGAAAAGGCCGCCGAAAAGAAGCAGGAAAAGAAAGAGGAAAAACCCTCCGCGGTTAAGGCCGACGGCAAAAACGATCAGGCCGGCGCAAAGAAGGACGAAAAGAAGGACGAGAATAACGCGTCCAAGAACATCTCCAAGATCATCTGCACCGGCGACGTCGTTTACACCAAGCGGGCCGACCCGAACGACCCCAACGGACAGGACCAGATCGCCATGTCCGAACAGGCCGACTACGACGCGATCAAGGAAGTCATCGTCATGACCGGAAACCCCGTGATGATGCAGGGGGCGAACAAGATGTACGGCGACCGCATCGAAATCCTCATCAAGGAAGGCAACCGCATGCGCGTCATCAACCCGAAGGTCTACTACACGGGCGAATCCTTCCTTTCCAGCCCCGGGAGCGGCCGCTGATGATCGACACGACTGAAAATACGCCCGTCGATCCGGGGTTCGATTCTCTCGTCAATCCCGAGTCGATCCCGGCCGGACAGATCCTCCTTGAGGCAAAAGGCCTCGTCAAAGCCTACCGCGGCCGCAGGGTCGTGAACAATGTCAACCTCACTGTCAGAAGCGGCCAGATCGTCGGCCTCCTCGGGCCGAACGGGGCGGGCAAGACCACCAGCTTCTACATGGTCACCGGCCTCATCAAGCCCAACGAGGGCTCCGTCTTCTTCAAGGGCGTCGACGTCTCCCACTTCCCGATGTACGTCCGGGCACGCATGGGCATGGGGTACCTGGCGCAGGAACCCACGATCTTCCGCAAGCTCTCCGTCGAGGACAATATCCTCGCCATCCTGCAGACGCTCGACATCTCCGCGGCGGAACGCAAGGCGCGTCTGAAAGACCTCCTCGCGAAACTCGACCTCACGCACCTCGCGAAACAGAAGGCAATGACGCTTTCCGGCGGTGAACGCCGCCGCCTTGAGATCACCCGCGCGCTCGTCACGAACCCATCGTTCATCATGCTCGACGAACCGTTCAGCGGCGTCGACCCGATCGTCGTATACGAGATTCAGAAGATCATCAGGAAGCTCCGCGACATGGGACTCGGCATCCTCATCACCGACCACAACGTCCGCGAGACGCTTTCCTGCGTGGACCACGCCTACCTCATGGCCGACGGCAAAGTCTGCCTGGAAGGGTCTTCCGATTTCCTCATCAACAGCGAAGAGGCCCGCAAGATCTATCTGGGGCCGGCATTCGTGCTCTGACCCCCAGCCCCGCAGGAGATCCCGTCCATGTCCATGACACACCGCATCAGCCTCGTCCTCTCGGTCGCCGACATCGCGGCGCAGCGTGCCTTCTACCGGGACGTCGTCGGACTTGGCGAACCCGTCATGAACAGCAACGTCTGGGTCGAGTTCAAACTCAACGACGGCGCGTCCTTCTGCCTGGAGCAGGCAGCTCCAAGCAAGGCGCCTGTTCCGCCCCACAGCCGCACCGAATTCCTGTTCTTCGTCGACTCGCTGGACGAATTCGGGAAACGGTATCGCGCGCTCGGATTCCAGGGGGCTTCGGAAGAAGGCGTCCCCTGCGAACAAGTCGGGTTCCGTGCCTTGCAGTACTCGGATCCCGAAGGCAATCTTTTCCGCGTCACGGACAGGCGCCATCGCTGAAGAAAAGGGGGGAGAGCCCCATGAGAAAACCAGCCTTTTTTTCTGCCCGGATCCTCCGCCGCTGCCTCTGCGCCGTCCTGCTCGGATCCACCATCCTTCTGTCCGCGCATCCGGCGGGCGACGTCTTTCCCGACGCCGACGGTCCGGTCACGCTCCTGACGCCGGACCGGATCAGGGAAGCACAGTTCCTGCCGGACGCAAAGAGCAATCCCCTGTTTCTCGCATATGAAAACATCCTGAACAAACTCGAGGAGAAACACATCAGGCTGACGGTGCATTCCCTGGCAGTCTTCGACGAAGGATTCCTGCTGAACTCGTCCGCCACGCCCTCAACGGTACGCTATATCCTGAAGTACAAGCTTCTCGGCGACGGGATCACCTGGACCGAGGCCGGAGATACGGAAAACGCCTCGTTCAATTTGAACATCCCCGACGGCGGATCATTCCGCATCACGTTCCCCGCGAAAGACTGGCTGCTCTGCACGGCGAACAGGGCGCCCGCGCCCGCGGACGACCCGGCGGACGGGACGAAACCGGAATCAGGGGGAAAAAAATCCGCGTCAGCTGTTTCCAACGCATCCCTGCTGAAGGCCGTGCCGGGCGACGCTGTGCTGGCTTATGTCTGGCCTGAACCGGACGCCACAACGGAATATCCGCTGCTGGGCGAACTCAAAAGCCTTTCGTTCCATGTCGTCCGCGACGCGAAGGACAAGCGTCCGGTCCATGCGGAAATCGTCATGCCTGCGAAATCAACCGAAGCCGCCGTGAAGATCCGGAAAGCCTGCCGCAGCACGATCGACCAGGTCTATGCCGAGGCGGCCAAACTCGGCAAAATCCCGCCTGAACTCGTCAATGCCTTCTCGGTCACACAGGAAGATGCCGAAGTCGCGATCCGAATCGCCCTCCCCGACGACATGGCGAAATACCTGTTCACACAGTTCGCGGCCGCGCTTCAGGAAGAAATCAAGCCGTTCGCCGTCCCGGACAAGCTCAAATAACGATCCCGAAATCAGAAAGGATTCAAACATGAATGTGAATGCACCCCTGACTGAGAAAAACGATTCGCGGCAGACCGTCTCCCCGGACTCTTCCGCCGCATCGTCCGCGCCCCCGCTCTATTCCGGTTCGGAACACGAGTACGTGTACTCCATTTTCCGGCAGGACCCCGCCCCTGTCTCGAGGATGATCCTGATCGCGGTGGTGTTGCAGCTCCTCCTGATCCCCATCATCGGCATCGCGTCCTATTTCTGGAATGTGACCATAACCGAACTGATGGGGAGCGATTTCGCGAAGAGCCTCGCCGACGCCCTGGGCAAATGGAATATAATCTGTCTCGCTTCTCCGGTTTCCCTGATCGCCATCCTCGCAATCCCGTACGTTCCGGGCATCCTCGTCCGCAGGGCATTCGCCCGCGTCGTGATCCCGATGTGCAGGAATACCTGTTCCGGAAAGGAGATCGCCCGCGGAGCGATGCAAAGCCTGCGGCACATGCTGGTCTGTTATGTCCTGGCAATGATTCCCGGTGTCCTCATTTTCCTCGTGCCCGTCGTTTTTGCGCTGGGCATGATCATCAAGATAGGGTGCGAGAATCACGCCGGCGACCCTCTGATCATACATGGCAGTTTTTCCGTCATCGTATGGATGTACATTCTGTCGGTCCCGGGCTGGCTCCTGAGCGAATACGCCCTGGCGGTCTTCCCGGTCGCGCGGCTGTTCGCGCGGCTGTCCGGCGCGATCCGGCCCGGCATGTTCCTGATGCTGCCGCTCATCTATCTGGCGCGGATCGCTTTCGTCCTGAATCCCGTCTGCACGGCGGAACGAACCGCATTCCTTACCGTCGCCATCATTCTGATCTGCACCGCGCTTTCCGTCGGCGCGATCGCGTATTTCAACCATGCGGCAAAAACCGGCGCGGAAAAAGTGGGGGCGTAGGGAGCGGGAATGAAGAGCTGATCTCTTTGCCAGCTCCTGCATCAAGCCGCGCACACCACAAGTGGTGCTGCAGCAGTATTCTGCTGCGCGAGAACACGTGTGCAAACGAAGCTGGGCGCACTGCCGCAGTGGAGGGCTTGTCCTTCTTACATTAAGCCGCGCAGGAGCATTTCCGCCTGCTCGTCGCTCATGGGCTCCGGGTTGTTCTTCATGCTGTTGCTGCGGCAGTTCGTCACGATGAACGGCAGATGCTCCTCGGCAAGGCCGTAGTCGCGCAGGTGGCCGGGGACGCCGAGCCCGAGGGAAAGCTCCCGCATCGCCGCGATGAAGAGCGCGGCATCCGGACGCGGCTCCTTCGGCAGAAACTCGTGCGCGAGTTCGCCGAAAAGCCGTCCGCAGGCGTTCATGTTGAACTGGAACACGGGAAGCATCAGGATGGCGCAGGCGACTCCGTGCGGGACATGCAGAAGCGACCCGACGGGATGCGCCAGCCCGTGGACCGCACCGAGTCCGGCGTGTGCGAATGCCATTCCGGCGAGCATGGATCCCTCCGCCATTTCGACGCGGAATCCGGCATCCGGCACAGGTTCGTCGCCCGCGGGCTTCCACGGTTCGTGCGTGATGCATTTCAATGCATTGTAAAGCTTGCATGCGGCAGCCTTCGCCAGCGCCCGCGTGTAGTCCGTCCCCTTCGGGGAAACGAACGCCTCGACCGCCTGCACCAGCGCATCCAGGCCGCTTGCGACCGTCACGCCATACGGACAATTCAGGGTCAAATCGGGATCGACGACCGCCAGGTCGGCGGTCATGCCGGGATGCCGGATGGATTTCTTGACCATCGTCGCCGGGTCGGTCAGCACGGAGTTGTTCGTCATCTCCGCCCCCGTCCCGCTCGTCGTCGGCAGCGCGGCGAAGAACGGACGGTCCGCCACGGACAGTTCGCGGGTCCCGTTGAAATACTCCAGGCAGAAGCCGTCCAGACGGGACAGCGCGGCCGCGGCCTTCGCCGTGTCGATCACACTGCCCCCGCCGACCGCGACAACGGCATCGGCGTTCCATGCGCGGATGGCCGACACGGCCGTATCGACGGCGCCCGGAGAAGGTTCCGCCATGGTATCGGAGAAGATACGCGCTTCGCGGCCCGATGCGGCCAGGGAATCCGCAATCGCTTTCGATTCGGCATCCGCTGCGTGCCGCCCGGAAATCACGAGGACGCGTTTCACGGACGCAGGCAAAAAGGAAGGAAGAAGCGCGGATTTCCCGCACCCGAACACAATGTCGCGCGGAGTGTGGATGGTAAACGACGGGAAAATGCGGTCAGCGTCCATAGGTTCGGTTCACTCCTCTCCTTCCGGGTTGTTTCTTTTTTCTTCACCGGGATGCAGCAGGATATGCACGGCGGCGCGGGCGGCCTCGCGTTCGGCGAGCTTGTGGCTGCTGGCCGTGCCGCGTGCGATGACTTTGTCCTTGATCAGCACCTCGACCTCGTATTGCGGCGCATGCGCGGGGCCGGTGACCGCCACCACGCGGTATTGCGGCACGCCCTGGGACTTCTGCTGGGTGTACTCCTG
>Ga0265298_10007752_pt1 | contig 12988 bp, 8 predicted proteins | sample AusTroGonzalo_MG_3_FD_193486 | JGI IMG/M metagenome (GOLD analysis project Ga0265298, IMG submission 193486) | Bovine rumen microbial communities from tropical cattle in Woodstock, Queensland, Australia - Gonzalo_01 | ecosystem: Host-associated > Mammals > Digestive system > Stomach > Rumen ... | reverse complement strand
CATCTTGTCGGTCGGGTACTTCACGACTTTTCTGTCGTAAGTGACAAGGCCGTTGGCTTCCGTCTCGACGTCGGTCGTCTGCGTGTAGACGCTGCCGGCGAAACTCTCGTGCGAGGTGCGGGCCAGATTGTCCATGATCTCGGCGTATCTCTTGAGGGAGTCCTCAACGTTGGCGTCGGAGCGGTAGCCCCACTTCTTCTCGGGATCCCAGAGGTGGCCTTCCACGAAGAGGCCAAGTCCGCCGAATTCGCCCACGATCGTCAGCCTGTCGTCGTTTTTGGGCGTCGGCAGCGGGGAGGGATACTGGTGATGGTCTTTCATGTCGCCGCAGTTGTGGTCCGTCCAGCCGGAGGTCTCGCTGATGAGGCGGGTGGAGTCGATCTGCTTGAGCCACTTGGTCGTCTCGGTGGATTTCTCTTTGTCGGGCTGGCCCCAGCCTTCGTTGTAGGCGATCCAGACGACGATACTGGGGAAGTTCCTCAGGTCTTTGATCATCTCGACGAGCTCGGCGCGGTAGATGTGGTATTTCTCCTCGGGCTTCTGACCGCCGGAGACCATGTCCTGCCAGACCGGGAAGCCGGCCTTGTCGCAGAGGTAGTAGTAACGCCTCGGCTCGATCTTGATGTGCTTGCGCATGAAGTTGTAGCCGTGCTCCTTCAGGATGTCGATGTCATACTGCATGGCTTCGTCGGAAGGAGGAGTCAACAGACCATCGGGCCACCAACCCTGGTCGAGCGTGCCCTGCATGAAGATCTTCTTGTTGTTCAGATAAATTCTCTGAACGCCCAGTTCGTCTTTTTTGAACTCGATCTTGCGCATGCCGAAATAGCCCTGGACTTCGTCTTTGCCGAAGGCGGTTTCCAGAGTGAGTTTCAGATCATAGAGGTTGCCTTCATTGACGTCCCAAAGCTTCGGCTCGGGTATGGTCAGGGTAAGACCCTTGGACCAGTCGGCGATCTCGCCTTCCGCGACCTTTTCGCCGCCGAAAGAAACTTCCGCGGTCACCTTGGCGCCAGCCAGGTCGCCGGCGCAGTTCACGGTCACTTTCGCTTCGCCTTTGTCGATGTCAGATTCAACGTTGTAGCCCGTGATGTAACCCTTGGGCGTCGTTTCCATCCAGACGCTGCCGTAGATGCCGGAGACTCTGGTGTAGAAGCAGCCGCCGGGATTGAGGCTCTGCTTGCCGCTGGGCTGGCCGTAGGAATTGCTGGGGTCCCAGGCGGTCACGACAAGCATGTTCTCGCCTGACTTGACAAGGTCGGTCACTTCCACGGAGAAGGGCACGTTGCCGCCAATGTGCGGGGCGTCGGTGGCTTCTTTTCCGTTCACGAAGACCTGGCATCTCCAGTCCACCGCCTCAAAGTTCAGGAAATAACGGAGTCCTTCCTTCACTTCCGCGATCTCAAAAGTTCTCTTGTACCATAAGGTCTCGCCGGGATCCGTAAGACGGCCGATGCCACTCAAAGCGGATTCCGGAGCAAACGGCACCAGGATGTCCTGCTGCCAATTCTCGTCTTTCGGCATCTCCTCGTTGATCTTCGTCACGGCGAATTTCCAAAGGCCGTTCAGGTTCTGCCAGTCGGGACGCACAAGATTGGGTCTCGGGTAATTCTGCCAGGCAGTCTCCGGCGTCATGTTTTCGCCCCAGGTCGTCATGATGTGATCCTTGACGGGGGTGTAAGCGCAGGCGCTGATAGCGATCAGAGCCACTAAGAGGAACAAGCTTTTTTTCATATTTATCCTTAAGGTTTTATTGTTTACTTAAATTCAGGCCTTTCCTGCGTGAAGATCTCGCGGAGTTTTTCAACCGGCACTTTGTCGGTCCTGTCGTAATTGTAGACGCCGTTCTGCTCCTGCTCGACGTCCGTCAGCTGGGTGTAGCAGAAGCCCTGGACGTGCGGAGCGTCCACGAAGCATTTGACCGTCGCCCTGAGCCTTTCCAAAAATTCCTCCGCGGTCTGCGGCATGCCGCCATAGCCCCAGGTGTTGCTCGCGAAAGCTTTCCTGTCGGGAGGAATGAAGCCGATGCCGCCGATCTCGTCGACGACATAGGGCTGGCCGTGATGCTTGGTCTCCTGCTGTTCCGGGAAGTTCTCGAAATAACGTCCGCTTTCATCCGGGACCAAAAGCTCGGGGAGTTTGTCCGGCTTGTGGTACATGTGCACCGTCCAGATGTCGGTCGCGTAATGCACGCCGCCGGAGGCGGTGTTGACGGGGCGCGAGGGATCGAGCTGCGTGCAGAGCTTGTAAGATTCCATATGACTGTTCTCATGTTGCAGTCTGTTCTGGATGCCCCAAGTCTCGTTCCAGGGCGTCCAGGCCACGATGGAGGGATGGTTGCGGTCTCTAAGCAAAACTTCCTTCCACTCGCGCTTGTGGTTCTCGCAGGCTTCCGCCATGTTGGGGTCGCAGCCCCAGCTCGGGAATTCGCCCCAGGTCAGATAGCCGAGCTTGTCAGCCCAGTAATGGAACCTTTCCTCGAAGACTTTCTGGTGCAGCCTGGCGCCGTTGAAGCCGGCCGCCATCGACATCACGATGTCCTGCTTTAAGGCCGCGTCGCTGGGCGCCGTCCAGATACCGTCGGGATAGAAGCCCTGGTCCAGCACCATGCGCATGAAGATGGGCTCGTTGTTAAGGTAGATCTTGCCGTTGGCGCAATGATATTTTCTCAGTCCGGTGTAAGACTTGACGAAATCGACGACAGCGCCGTCCAAGACAGTCTCAAATTCCACATCGTAAAGATAAGGATCAGCCGGAGACCAGAGTCTCATCTCGTTGAAGGACACTTCGTACTGCTTGCCTTCCTTGGCTTCCCACTCCCCTTCCGTTACAACTTTGCCTTCAGAGAGAACGCGACAGCGGAATTTCAGCCCTTCCGGAACTTCGTAGAAAGAGGGCGTAAGATAAAGTTTCTTTGCGTCGATATCCGGGCGCATGAAGCAATCAGCTAATCCGGCCTTGCCTACCGCCTCGACCCAGACCGTCTGCCAGATGCCGGTAGTCCTCGTGTAAGAGCAGCCGTGGGACTGGTAGACGAAGCACTGCTTGCCGTAAGGATGCGTGCAGCCCACATTGCCGAAATCCGAGCCCTTCAAGCCAACCCGCATGACGTCTTCGACGCGCAGAACGAGATCCATTTCCTCGCCGAACTTGGCCTTCTCGGTGATATCATAAGCGAAAGAGCAGGCGCCGCCAAAATGCTTGCCCACGGATTCCCCGTTCAGGTAAGCCTCGGACTCGTAATCGACGCCGCCGAAATGCAGAATTATCCTCTTGCCTTCCCAATCGGAGGGAATAAGAAGTTTCCTGTGATACCACATCCCCTCGATAAAATCGTAGTAGCCGACGCCCGACAGCGGGCTCTCGGGGCAGAAAGGCACCGTGATCTCCTTGTCAAAACCCGTGCTCTTAAAAAGTTCCCTGCCTTTGTCGGCGCCGGAACGCCCGAAATCAAAGGTAAAAGTCCATTGCCCGTTCAGATTGATCCAACTAGTCCGCTCAAACTGCGGCCTGGGGTGCTCCGGTCTCGGTATCATAAAATTCCTTAAGCTTAAATTTAAAGAAAATAAATTACTATCACTATAAGGAATTTTACCAAAAAACAGGAAGCATTTCCACCTTTCGGGGGCTTGACTTTAACCCCCCTTTATAATAAAATCATCCTCACTAATTTTGACATCTAGGCGTGTGGTGTAATGGTAACACTTCGGATTCTGGTTCCGCCATTCTAGGTTCGAGTCCTGGCACGCCTGCCAATAATAAATAAGGACCTGCTCGTGTGAGCAGGTCCTTTCTTTTTTCCTTTTTTGTCAGCTTTTAGAACTGGCCCTGGGGGTGCGGGGTCATAGCCTGCTTGCGGTCCTCGTTCTTGTCGAACTTGCCGCCGAAGACTTCCAGCATGACGCAGTGCGTCGCGGGGACTAGGCTGAAGTCGTAGAGGCAGGCCGGGATCAAAATTGTGTCGCCGGGATGGAACTCGATGTCCTCGAAGAGGCTGTCCGGGGAAATGATGGTGCCGTGTCCTTCCACGTTGCAAAGCAGCCTGAACTGGTTGTAGGTGTAGTCGTGGATGGGCTCCCTGAAGGAATACTTGTAAAGCGAGAAGCAGTCGTTCAGGCAGATCTTCGAGCAGAGGCTGTTAAGCTTCACTTCCTTGACGAAATCGTTCTGGTCCTGGAATTTCAGAACGTCCAGAACTTTCTCGATCTGCAGGGGGCGCTTTTCGCCCTTGGCGGGAGTGCGGTTGTAGTCGTAGGCGCGGTAAGTGATGTCGGAGTTCTGCGCGACCTCGGCGACGATCAAGCCCCTGCCGATGCCGTGGATGGTGCCGGGAGGAACGATGATGGACTGGCCTTTCTCGACAGGATAAGAGTGGATGACTTCCTCGGCGCGGCCTTCCCTGATGGCTTTCTTGGCTTTCTCAGCGGTGACGCCGGGCTTGAAGCTGCGGGAGATCCTCGCGTTCGGCTTGGCGTCCACGATGTACCAGGCTTCGAACTTGCCGTTGGCGTTCTCGTACTTCATGGCGTAGCGGTCGTCGGGGTGGACCTGGATGGAGAGGGCCTCCTCGGCGTTGATGTACTTGAAGACGACCGGGAAGCCGGTGTACTGGTACTGGCTGGCCTGGCGGCCGTAAACTTCCTGAGGATAGGTCTTGCAGAGCTCGGTAAGCGTCATGCCGGCCATCGGGCCTTCCGCGACCGAACTTGTCATGCCGGGCATGTCGATTATCTCAGCGGATTCGCCGACCGGGGAAACGTCGGGCGTCGGGCGGTTGAAGAAGCGGGTGAGGCAGCGGCCGCCCCAGGTCTTGGCCCTGTAAACGGGCGCGAACTTCATAGGATAGAAAATTGGCATTTGACTTTTACTCCTCTTTGTAGTATTATTGTCGTCGTTTTCCGTGGGGAATTAGCTCAGTTGGTAGAGCGCTTGCATGGCATGCAAGAGGTCACCGGTTCGAACCCGGTATTCTCCACCAAATTCCATCCCTCGGGGATGGTTTTTTTATTTCTGAGTTTTGTTTCACCAGTGCATTATCTCCGCCACGTGCGGCAGTTTCGGTTTTATAAGCTGTTTTATGGCCCTGGCGTACTGGACCATCTCCCACTGCGCGCCGGCGTGATCCCTGATCTCCAGGAAGTGCGCCAGGTTGTGCAGGTCGACGGTCGCCCAGAAGGTAGTCATGACGTTCTGAGTCAGGACGCCCCTGGCCTGTTCGCGGCAGACGCCTTTTTTAAGCAGGGCTTCGTATTCCTTCAGGCTCTGCTCGTTGGCCTTCTTGATCATTTCCCTCGCTTCAGCCTGGGCTTCCTGTGACATCGTGTCCTCGGAGGCCTGGCGGTTGTTCTCGCTCTGCGACCTGACCATGGGCGGCACATAGAACTCGATGTCCGTCTCGGTGTAACGGCGGCTGATCTCGTTGTAGGACCAGGTGCGGTGGCGGTGCCACTGGCTCCTCACAAATAGCGGGCAGTGGACGATGAAGGAGAAGACCACGTGCTCCAGGGGGCTCGTGTGGCGATTCTCGAGAAGGTACTTCATCAGGATGATGTCGCGCTCCAAAATTTCGGAAACGAATTTCCCGAAGGAAACTCGGGCGGCGTTGACGATCGTCGTCTCGCTTCCCATCATCTCAACGAGGCCTACCCAGCCCTGACCGTCCAGGACCATAACGTGATCCTTGGGCGGCGCGTTCACATTCAATACTGTTTCTGACATATCACACACTCCAAAAATTTATAGGCAAAAACCTATCACTTCCATCTTACCATCCCTGTCAACACCTTGCGAAGAGCGAATTATGCTAAAATATAAAGTTAATTATGGATATTGAAAAAGAACTCAACGAGGAACTGGCGAAGTCCCTGCGCAAGGTGGGCGAAGTCTGGGCCCCCTGGCGGAGCGCCTATATCTCCGGGCCGAAAAAGGACGGGGAATGCGTGTTTTGCGCAAAAGTGAAGGCTCCCGCCGGTTCCGACCGCGAAAACCTCCTCCTGGAGAGGGGCAAAAGGTGCTTTGTCTGCATGAACACCTACCCCTACACCCCGGGGCACGTGCTCATACTCCCCTACTCCCACGTCGAGACGCTGGACGAACTTGACGAGGAGACTTACGCGGAATTCTTCGCGTTCCTCAAAAAGTGGCAGGCTATAGTCAAGAAGAGCGTGGGCGCGGGCGGTCTCAATATCGGCATCAACATGGGCAAGATCGCCGGGGCCGGCATAGCGGAGCATCTGCACATGCACATCGTCCCCCGCTACTTCGGCGACACGAACTTCATCACGACCTGCGCCGACACCAGAGTCGTTTCCAAATCCCTATTCGACATCTACGATCTTTATCTTTCAAACATAAACTCAAAGGAAGAAAAATGAAAAAATCAAGCATGACCTATCTGGAAAAACTCCTGAACGCTCCCAGCCCGACCGGTTACGAAGACGGCGCCAGAAATATTTGGCGCGCTGAAATGAAGTCCTTCGCCGACAAAGTCTACGGTGACACGCACGGCAACAGCTTCGCCGTCCTTAACGAGAAAGGCAAGAGGAAAGTCATGCTGGCCGGCCATATCGACGAGATCGGCTTCCAGGTGCAGTCTATCTGCGACGGCGTCATCAAGTTCCAGCCTCTGGTCGGCTTCGACACCAACATCATCCCCGGCCGCCGCGTCATCATCCACACCGCCAAGGGCGACGTCCCCGGCGTCATCGGCAAGAAGGCCATCCACCTCATGTCCGCCGACGAAAGGAAGAAAACCACCGAGTTCCGCGACATGTGGATCGACACCGGCATCTACGACGAGGAAGAACTGAAGAAGACCGTCGAGATCGGCGACCCCATAACCTACGGCTACACGCTTGAACATCTGGCCCACGACGTTTACGTCGGCCGCGGCGTGGACGACAGGATCGGCGCCTTCATCATCGGCGAAGTGCTGCGCAACCTCAAAGGCAAGAATCTCGGCGATCTGGCCGTCTACGCGGTCGCGACCGTCCAGGAAGAGATCGGCTTGCGCGGCGCCGTGACGGCCGCCGGCAGCATCAAGCCGGAATTCGGCTTCGCGGTGGACGTCTGCCACTGCCTTATGCCGGGCGTCGGCAAAGACGTGGTCGGCGACGTGACGATGGGCAAAGGCGCCGTCGTGACGAGAGGCCCGAACATCAACCCGAAGCTCTTCGACCTGGTCGTCAAGACCGCCGGCAAAAAGAAGATCGCCTTCCAGCGCGACGCGGCCTGCCGCGGCACCGGCACCGACGCCAACGCCATGCAGCTTTCATCTGGCGGCGTGGCCTGCCAGCTGATCAGTATCCCCAACCGCTATATGCACACCCCGGTCGAACTGTTCGACATGAAGGACGTGGAATCCGCCATCGCCCTCATGACCGAAACGATCCTGGCCGTCGATAAGAAAACCTCTTTTGTGATCTAAAGAAATGAGCGAAACGAAATATCACATTCCCCTCTCTTCTCCCGACATTACGGAGAGGGAGATCCAGGCTGTGACGGACGTCATGAGGACCGGAACTTTGAGCTTGGGCCCGAAGCTTCCTGAATTCGAGAAAGCCATAGCCGATTACGCCGGAATAAAGCACGCCGTGGCCGTCAACTCCGGCACCTCCGGATTGCACCTCTGCGTCAGAGCGCTGGGGTTGAAGCCCGGCGACGAAGTCATCACGACTTCCTTCTCTTTCATCGCCTCCGCCAACTGCGTGATCTTCGAAGGAGCCAAGCCCGTCTTCATCGACATCGATCCCGTCGACATGAACTTCAACATCGATCAGATCGAGGGCGCCATCACCGAGAAGACCAAAGCCATCGTGGCGGTGCACGCCTTCGGCATGCCGGTCGACATGGTGAGAGTCATGGAAGTGGCCAAAAAGCATGACCTCGCCGTCATCGAGGACGCCTGCGAAGCCATCGGCGCCATGATAAAGGACGGGAATGAATGGAAAATGGCCGGTACCTTCGGCGACTGCGCCCTCTACGCCTTCTATCCCAACAAGCAGATAACGACAGGCGAAGGCGGCATCATCATCACCGACGATGACGAGATCGCTCGTCTCTGCGTCTCCATGCGCAACCAGGGCAGAGACGCCGGCATGGGCTGGCTCGCGCACGCGAGGCTCGGCTACAACTACCGTCTGAGCGATATGAGCTGCGCCCTCGGCACCGTCCAGGTCTCCCGCCTTGGCGAGATCCTGCCGAAGAGAGCGGAAGTGGCCGCTCGCTACACGAAGCTCTTCCAGGAAGAACTTCCCGAAGTGGTCCTCCCCTGCCCCGATCCCGAAAACTTGAAGCGCAGCTGGTTCGTCTATGTCATCCAGCTTCCCAAGCAGTATACCGGCGACCAGAGGAACGCGCTCATAACGCATCTGCGTGGCCTCGGCATCGGCTGCAACCAGTACTTCTCCCCAATCCACCTGCAGCCATTCTATCAGAGGGAATACGGCTGGAAGCGCGGAGACCTCCCTGTGACCGAATACATGGGCGACCACAGTATGTCCATCCCCTTCTTCAACAAGCTCCCACTTGAGGATCAGAAGATCGTGGTCAGTGAAATTAAGAAATGGCTTAAGGAAAATCCGGCCTGATGAGCGAAAGTAAAGGCGTCAAATTCCTAAAACTCCTGGCGGAGCACGGACTCGCCGTGACCATAGGCCTGGCGGCGATCGTCAGGATCTATCTTTTGCTGATAAGAGAGTACGTCATCGTCAACGACGGACTACTCTATGTTCAGTGGATAGAGAAGATCCAGGAGCTTGGCATGAAGGGCGCCTTTACGAAAGCTTATCCTTTCAACCTCTTCCCGCTTTTCGCGGCCTGCCTGCAGAAGATCTCCTTTGGTTCGCTTTCCGCCGAAACATCAGTTCTGATCCTTAATTTCTTCTTCGGACTCCTGGCGCTCGTTCCCGTTTATCTTCTGGCTAAAAGGATCTTCGGGAAACTGCCGGCTCTGGTCACGGGCTTCTACATCGCCTGGCACCCCATATTCACCGAGGTCTCCTGCCAGGTCTTAAGGGAAGCCCCCGCCATCTGTTTCGCGCTCTGGGCCGTTTATTTCCTTTTGACCGGATTGGAAAAGGAAGAGCCCGAGAACTGGGACTACAAGAAGCTTATCTTAAGCGTCGTCTTCATTCTGCTCTCACTCCTCATCAGGCTCGAGATGCTGGCGCTCTTCGGCGTTGCTTTCGTAACGCTTCTGTTCGCCCATTACGAAAAAGGGCGCGACAACCATTTCGCAAAAAGGTTCACGATACTCTTTATCTGCGCTGCTTTCCTCCTCGTTTCCGCCGCCTGTTTGCTCTGCGCCGTCAGGGTCGCCAAGGGGCAGTGGGATTTTGCCAGGATCGACAAGATCTTCTCTACCCAGGGAATGGGCGAGGAAAAATATGACGTGGCGGATCCTCTTAAGCCTTCGGCGGAAATATACGACGCCCAGGGGCAGCCGATCCCGATGGCTAGAACCAAATACGCCTTCGCGCACCTGGCCTGGGACCATCAGCGGGCGCTCTTCGGCTACGAGATCCTCTACAAGACCTGGAAGACGCTTCACCCGGTCGGGCTGGCGCTTCTCGTGATAGCCCTATACTATCTCGTTACGAAAAAGCCGATAAAGCCGACCGCTCCCATAAACGTATTTTCGCTGGTTCTTGTGATCGTCATGGGCGTGATCTACTACCGCTACGTTTCGACGAAATTCGCCGTCTCCAACAGGCACATATTGCTTCCGGTCTTCGTGCTCTCCGTTTACATGGGGCTCTTCACCACCTACCTCAGAGTCGAGAAAGGATATCAGAAACTATTGCTGGCCTTCTGTCTCGCGGCGGCTTTCCTTATGCTGACCTACAAAGCCTTTCGCCCCCTGGAGAGCCATCGCCTTCCCATAAAACTTTACGGAAAACAGCTGGCCGCCAAGAAGCTCATTCCCGAAAAGTCCCTTTTGATCGAGCCCGACGGCCTCAAGCAGCTTGCCTACTACGCGGGCATGAGGCACAAGATGTGGGCCTCGCAGACTTCCGAAGAACTTTTAGAGCAACTGGCGAAAAAAGAGAACGCCTTTTTGCTCGTCAACTTCCGGGACGACAGCCACACAGCGGCTTTCCTCCCCATAAAAGACAAACTGGAACAGATCGGTTCCTTGGAACCAATAGATAAAAAATTTGAACTGAAACTATACCGTCTGAAAGAATAAATCTTATGAAACTGAATTTCCTGAAAGATCCGGGCCGCGGCCCGCTTGTTTGGCTGATGGTCATCAGCGACGCCCTGCTTTGCGCCGTGAGCTTTTTGATCATGACCTTCGTGCACGCCAGCGCCGCGGAGAAGCCCTTCTCGAACTACTATGGGATGCTGTGCTACTGCCTGCCGATAATAATCGTCGTAAGGCTCGTAGTCTTCGCCTGCTTTTCCCTCTACCGCAGCGGCTGGCGCTACGCCGGGCTGCACGACGCCGTCAACATCGCCAAGGCCGTCTCGGTCAGCACGCTTATCGCTTGCATCGTCACCATCATTGTCAGCAAGATCCCTGAGAAACCCTTCAACTATTCCGTCTACATTTTCTTAGGCGACATGGTCATCGCCACGGTCCTCATCACGACCATGCGTTTCTCCATGCGGCTTAAAAAGGAATTCCTCGCCTGGCGCCGCACCGGCAGGAAGAACGTTCTGATCGTCGGCGCCGGCGACGCGGGCGTCATGCTTTTAAGGGAGATCAACGCCAATCTGCCGAAATACGCGGTCGTCGGCTTCATCGACGACGATCCCAAGAAACAAGGGATGCTGATCCAGGGCGTCCCCGTCCTCGGCAACAGAGCGCAATTGGAGACCATCGTCCACACGACTTTCACAGAGGAAGTCTTCATCGCCATCCCCTCCGCTTCCGGGCATGCCATCAAGGAAGTGGCCGAGATCTGCAACACCCTTAAGATAAAATACAAGACGCTGCCTAGTGTCAACGATATCGTGGACGGCAAGGTGACGGTCTCCGACCTCAGGGAAGTCGACATCCTTGACGTTCTGCGCCGCGATCCCGTGGAACTGGATCTTCCCGCCATCAAGAACAAGATCAAAGGCAAGCGCGTCCTCGTCACGGGCGCCGGCGGTTCCATCGGCAGCGAGATGTGCCGGCAGATCGCGCTCTTTAAGCCCGAGGAGCTGATCCTTCTGGAACTCTGCGAATTCAACCTTTACCAGATAGACCGCGAACTCAAGGCCAAGTTCCCCGAACTGAAGATCTGCCCATATATCGCGGACATCAAGAACGAAGCCAGGCTCGACCATATCTTCGCCGAGCACAAGCCCCAGATCGTCTTCCACGCCGCGGCCTACAAGCACGTGCCGATCATGGAGCTCAACCCTCTGGAAGCCGTCCTTAACAACGTCAAGGGCACCTACCAGATCGCCTGCGCGGCCGACAAGCACGGCTGTGAGGAATTCATCCAGATCTCGACTGACAAGGCCGTCAAGCCGAGCTCGATCATGGGCGCCACCAAAAGGGTGGCCGAGAAATTCGTCCAGAGCCTCAACACCATTAGTTCGACGAGATTCATCTCCGTCAGGTTCGGTAACGTCTTAGGTTCTTCCGGCAGCGTCCTTCCCCTCTTCAGGGAGCAGATCATAAAAGGCGGACCCGTCACCGTCACGCACCCTGACATGACCCGCTACTTCATGCTCATTCCGGAAGCGGCCCAGCTCGTTCTGGAAGCCGCGACCATCGGCGAAGGCGGCGAGATCTTCATTCTCAACATGGGCGAACCGGTCAAGATCGTCGACCTTGCCAACCAGCTGATAAGACTGATGGGCAAGCGCCCGGGCAGCGACGTGCAGATCGTCTTCACCGGCCTCAGGCCCGGCGAAAAGATGCACGAGCAGCTCGTGTACGACGGCAGCGAACAGCCGACCAGGATGAAGAAGATCATGGTCACCAGGACCAATCCGGAAAATTACGAAGAGCTTAAAGAAAAGATCCTCGAGCTCATCGACGTGGCGGCCTTCGGAAACGAAAAGGAGACCAGGGAAGAGCTCTGCAAGATCGTTCCGGAATACACCCCCGACACCAGCTACGTAAGCGAATAAATTGTGGCTGTCAGAATTGGAGATGAAATAGTCCTGGACCTCGTCGACAACGCCTTCGGCGGCGAAGCGGTCGGCAGGCTCAACAATCTTGTCATTTTCGTGCCCTTCGCGATAAAAGGCGAAAAGGTGCGCGTCAAGATCATCAGCAAAAAGCGCCGGATGCTTTTCGCCGACCTTCTGGAAGTGATAGAGCCTTCCCCTGAGCGCCAGGAGCCTTTCTGCAAGAACTTCGGGCGCTGCGGCGGCTGCCAGTACCAGCACATCAAGTACCCTTACCAGCTGGAGATCTTCGTCAAGCAGCTGAAAGACCTGCTCATCAGGACGGGCGGCTTCCTCGAGCTCCCCGAGATCCTTCCGGCCCTCCCCTCCCCTAAGACCACCCATTACCGCAACAGAATAGACCTGCACCCTGCCGTAGACGAAGCAGGAGAGCCGTATTACGGCTTTTGCCTAAGGAACGCGCCCAAGACCATATTCCCCTTGACAGAGTGCCCTATTTTCGCCTTAGAGGACGATTTCTCGAAGATCCCCATGCGCATGGAGGACAAGCTTCTGGTCTTGAGGACGCACAGCGGGGAGCCATATTATTACTTCAAGGACAACCACAACGTCGTCTCCTCGAAACCTTACGACTACAAAACGAAGGAAAGCTTGGGCGACGAGGACGTCTTCTACGATTTCTGCGGGCTGAGGTTCTTCAATTCCTACAGCGGTTTCTTCCAGGTCAACCCCTCGCTTCTGGAAACGTTCGCCAAAGTCGTCAAGGATTTCGCGCAGCCCAAATCAGACGACCTTCTGCTGGACGTCTACTGCGGCGCGGGCTTCTTCGGACTCACCTTGGCAAAGGAAGTGAAGAAAGTTCTGGGCGTCGAGATCGACCCCTCTTCCATCGCTTATGCCAAAAAGAACGCCGAAG
>Ga0265298_10007751_pt1 | contig 12988 bp, 9 predicted proteins | sample AusTroGonzalo_MG_3_FD_193486 | JGI IMG/M metagenome (GOLD analysis project Ga0265298, IMG submission 193486) | Bovine rumen microbial communities from tropical cattle in Woodstock, Queensland, Australia - Gonzalo_01 | ecosystem: Host-associated > Mammals > Digestive system > Stomach > Rumen ... | reverse complement strand
ACCATCAGTGCCAACACCGATGCCGTGATGCCGGCCACTACCAACAACACAAACAGTATGGTGGCCTGTACTGGCGTCACACCACCCAACAACAGTCCTACCAGCAGCATGGGCAGTGCAAAGAGTCCCATCACCGCCAGGCTGCTCACCGTGGGCTCCATCATGCTACGCAGCGCCTGCCTCACATAAGGCGTCAGGGCTACCAACCGTGAAGCACCGTTGCCCAGCTGTGTGTAGTAGCTCAGCGTGTCAGTTTTCAACGCCTCAAAGTAAGCACTCACGGCACGGGTGTTGGTCGTCAGCACATGAGCCAGCAGCACACCACCGACGGGCACTATCCACCTTGTTGAAAACGGCTGCTCCAGTCGCAATACCAACAGCAGATAAGCGCCCACCACGAGGACACCAGCCAGCAGTCCGCCACAGACGGGCATGAACAGCAGTTTCTGCTGCAGTCGTGTTCGTTTGACCAGCAACCAAGCAGCTGCCACGATGGTAAGCGCAACCCATAACAGACTGACCCACAGTGTTTCAGCCTGCCACAGTGCCCACAGCAGAGCGCCCACTACGGCCATTTGTATCATCATGCGAACCGTTGCCTTCGCTGCACGAACCAGCAGCGGCATATCCAGTCGCGCCAACAGATAAGCCGGCAACGCCAGCAACAGCAGTCCCAATATAATGCTAAGAATAGATATGTTCATGGTCTCCTAAGGTAATGATTTTATCCGACATATTCATAATGGTCTCGTCACAACTGGTTACGACGACCGTCCGCTTCTCGTCAGCCAGCGAGCGCAACTGCCCCAGCAGTTCCCTCGGCGGATTGTCTGCCAGTATGATCGGTTTATCCTGAATGGACACCACGGGCAGCGCTATAGCCTTGGGCTCCCATGTGGGCAGCACTCCCCCACTCCACACCGTCTCCATATCGTCCGTCTCAGGAACGAAGTCCGACGGTCGCACCTCCTGTACCTGTGGCACATAGGCCATTTTCGTCCGGAAAGCACTGGCCGACAGCGCCGTCACCAGCTCGCCGTCAACGCTCACCAGTCCTTCGTCCAACGGCACGAATCCCAGCATCACCTTCAGCAGCAGCGTTTTACCGCAACCAGAAGGGCCAGTGATACAGGTCATCTGTCCCTCATGGGCCATCATCGATAGTCGGCTCAGTATCTGTTGTCCGTGAACGGTTAGCGAAGCGTCCTTTAATTCCAGCATAAACCTTTAATTTGGTGCAAAGATACAAAATAAATGAGAAATGAGAAATGAGAAAGAGAAATTTTTCGTAATTTTGCACCATGATTGCTAACGAAGGCTACAGAATGCCCGCAGAATGGGAACCCCAGAGCGGTGTGCAGCTAACATGGCCGCATGCCCAGACAGACTGGGCACCAATACTCGACGAGATTACGGTGACCTACGAGGAGATGGCCCGTGAAATCGCCAAGCGCGAGCCACTCATCATCGTTGCACCCTCCCACATACCAATTGTCAATTGTCAATTGTCAATTATCAATTCAAATGACACTTGGGCCCGTGACCATGGTTTCATCACGCTGGTAGCCACATCAGCCATCAGCCATCAACCATCAGCCATCAAACTACTCGACTTCTGTTTCAACGGCTGGGGCTGTAAGTTCGAGGCCGGACTCGACAATGCCATCAACCGCCGTCTCTACGACGAGGGGCGTTTACAGGGCGAATATGTTGACTGTCTGGACTTTGTGCTTGAGGGAGGCTCCATCGAGAGCGACGGCAAGGGGACTATCTTCACCACCACCGGCTGCCTGATGGCACCTCATCGCAACCAGCCGCACACGAAGGAGCAGATTGAGGAGGAGCTGCTGCGTCGCCTCTGTGCCAAGCGCATCGTTTGGATCAACCACGGACAGCTCATTGGCGACGACACCGACGGCCATATCGACACGTTGGTACGCATCTGTCCCGACGACACCTTATTATATATGGCGTGCGACGACCCTGAGGACGAGCAATACGAAGAGCTGCGACTGATGGAAGAGGAACTGAAGACACTGAGGACACTCGACGGCAAGCCTTACAGGCTGCTCCGTCTCCCCTCCCCACGCCCACTCTACGAGAGCGCAGAGGGAGTGACCTCTCACCTCTCACCTCTCACCTCTCACCTCGACAGATTGCCCGCCACCTATGCCAACTTCCTCATCATCAACGGTGCCGTGCTGGTACCCACCTATGCACAGCCCGACCTCGATGCCGAAGCCTGCCGCATCATCGCCCAGGCGTTCCCCGACCGCGAGATAGTACCCATCGACAGCCGTAGCATCATCCGACAGCACGGCTCCATTCACTGCTGCACGATGCAGTTCCCACTTGGGGTGCTCCCATAAGGCCCATGAGCCCCATGAGCCCCATAAGACCCATAAGACCCATAAGAAATAACAATGAAAGAACTCAAGATAGGATTTTTGCAGCAGCACAACACTGCTGACATCAAGAACAACATCGAGCGCCTGGCCGACGGCATCGCCGACCTCGCCCGTCGTGGAGCCCAGCTCATCGTCCTGCAGGAGCTGCACAACTCGCTGTACTTCTGTCAGACGGAGGATGTCAACAACTTCGACCTCGCAGAGCCCATCCCCGGGCCCTCCACCGAGATCTATGGCGAGCTGGCAAAGCGTTATCAGGTGGTCATCGTCACCTCGCTCTTTGAGCGTCGTGCTGCCGGACTCTACCACAACACTGCCGTCGTCATCGAGAAGGACGGCACCATTGCCGGTCGCTATCGCAAGATGCACATCCCCGACGATCCCGGCTACTACGAGAAGTTCTACTTCACGCCCGGCGACCTCGGTTTCCACCCCATCGACACGAGCGTCGGCCGTCTTGGCGTCCTCGTCTGCTGGGATCAGTGGTATCCCGAAGCAGCCCGTCTCATGGCCCTGCAGGGAGCCGAACTCCTCATCTACCCCACCGCCATCGGCTATGCCACCGAGGATACTCCCGAGGAGCAGCAGCGCCAGCGCCGTGCCTGGCAGACCGTCATGCGTGGTCATGCCGTCGCCAACGGGCTCCCCGTTGTTGCCGTCAATCGCGTAGGCGACGAAGATGGCGTTCCATTTTGGGGCACCTCATTCGTCTGTGGTCCCCAGGGCGAAATCATCTACGAGGCCTCCGAGAACGAAGAAGAGAGCATCATCGTCGAGATAGATCTCGACCACTCCGAGCAGGTGCGCCGCTGGTGGCCCTTCCTCCGCGATCGCCGCATCGACCAGTATGGCGACATTCTCAAGCGGTTCATCGACGATTCAAACATCTAACAATCAAAACCCAAAGATATGAAGAAAACATTATTGGGCCTTATGACCCTGTTGCTTCCCCTCACCATCAATGCCCAGCTCATCTCCGTACAGCCGGGCACGGGACGCACAGAAACGAAGAAAGATACGAAGAAAGAAGCGAAGAAAGAGTCCAAGAAAGTTGAAGCCTCCGTCGAGGCCGACATCGTCAGCCATTACATCTGGCGCGGTCAGGACCTTGCCGGCTTCAGCATTCAGCCCAGTGCCTCCGTCTCGTGGCGCGGACTGTCACTCACCGCTGAGGGCAGCGCCAGTCTCGACAAGGACGACTACCAGGAGATGGACCTCACCCTCGGTTACCAGCTCGGCCCCGTCAACATCGGCGTCAGCGACTACTGGTGTACCGGCATCGACTCCGAGAACCGCTACCTCTACTACGACAAGCTGAATGGTGGCCATAAGTTCGAGGGAAATCTCGGCTTCTCCTGTAAGTACTTCTCGCTGCAGGGCTACTGCATGTTCTGGGGCAACGACTGGAAGATTCAGAAGAACAGCGGAGAAGCCCTGAAGCGTGGCTACTCCACCTACATCGAACTCGGCGTTCCCTTCCGTCTTGGCAATCTCGACTGGCAGCTCACCGTTGGTGGCACTCCCATGGAGAGTGGCGGCACGTGGGAGGTCATAGAGCGCGAGCACCCCGAATACGGACTGCGCGAGACCACCACCCGCGTTTACGAGTATGCTGAAGGGCCTGCTTGCTGTCTCGCATCCCTGCGCTGTACCAAGAACCTCGACCTCGGTAAGCTCAGCATTCCTGTCTTTGCAGAGATTAACACCAATCCCTATCTGTCGAAGGGTACCTTCCTCTTCGGTCTCAGCATCAAACCGTGGTAATTTGTCAATTTCCAATTGACAAATTACAATTGACAATTCATCATAATTAAGCTATTAAGAAGCAATAAAACTAATAAGCCATACAAGCCAAAAAGATAAATGAACGACCTGCGATTTCAAGTTGTCGAGGAAGCTTTCAAGAAGAAGGCCATCGACGTGAAAGCCCCTACGGAGCGCCCCTCCGAGTATTTCGCCAAGTATGTCTTCGACCGCGAGAAGATGTACAAGTACCTGCCCAAGAACGTTTACGACACGATGATCGATGTTATGGACAATGGTGCTCGTCTCGACCGCAGCATCGCCGATGCTGTTGCCGACGGCATGAAGAAGTGGGCACAGGAGATGGGCGTCACACACTACACCCACTGGTTCCAGCCCCTCACCGAAGGCACTGCCGAGAAGCACGATGCCTTCGTTGAGCACGACGGCAAGGGCGGCATGATTGAGAAGTTCTCCGGCAAGCTGCTCGTCCAGCAGGAGCCCGACGCCTCGTCGTTCCCCAACGGCGGAATCCGCAACACCTTCGAGGCTCGCGGCTACAGCGCCTGGGACCCCACATCGCCCGTCTTCATCATCGACGACACCCTGTGTATCCCCACCATTTTCATCGCCTACACGGGCGAGGCTCTCGACTACAAGGCACCGCTCTTGCGTGCTCTCCACGCAGTTGACCGTGCTGCTACCGACGTCTGCTCTCTCTTCTACGACGATGTCACAAAGGTACAGGTCAACCTTGGCTGGGAGCAGGAGTACTTTCTCGTCGATGAAGGTCTCTACTCTGCCCGTCCCGACCTTCTGATGACTGGTCGCACGCTCATGGGCCACGAGAGCGCCAAGAACCAGCAGATGGACGACCACTACTTCGGCACTATCCCCGACCGCGTGCAGGCTTTCATGAAAGACCTCGAGATTCAGGCCCTCGAACTCGCCATTCCCTGTAAGACGCGCCACAACGAGGTGGCCCCCAACCAGTTCGAGCTCGCCCCCATCTTCGAGGAGTGCAACCTCGCCGTCGACCATAACATGCTCCTCATGTCACTCATGAAGCGCGTTGCCCGTAAGCACGGCTTCCGCGTCCTCCTCCATGAAAAACCCTTCGACGGCATCAACGGCTCCGGCAAGCACCAGAACTGGTCGCTCACCGCCAGCCGCTCGTCCTCTGGTCGCTCGCAAGGCGAGAACGGAGTACTGCTTCACGCCCCCGGCAAGACACCCGAGGAGACTCTGCGCTTCGTCACCTTTATCATCGAGACATTGATGGCCGTCTATCGTCATAACGGTCTGCTCAAGGCCAGCATCATGTCGGCCACCAATGCCCACCGTCTTGGTGGCAACGAGGCGCCTCCAGCCATCATCTCCTCGTTCCTTGGCACTCAGCTCACCGAGCTACTCAACCATATTGAGGAGTCTGAGACCAACGAGCTTTTCAACCTCAAGGGCAAGCAAGGCATGGAGATTGATATTCCCCAGATTCCCGACCTCATCGTCGATAATACCGACCGTAACCGCACGTCGCCCTTCGCCTTCACCGGCAACCGTTTTGAGTTCCGTGCCCCTGGCTCCAGCGTCAACTGCGCCAGCGCCATGATAGCCCTCAACGCTGCTATGGCCGAAGCCCTCACGTCGTTCAAGGAGCGCGTCGATGCCAAAATGGCCGAGGGTGAGGAGAAGATTCCAGCCATCCTCGAAGTACTGAAGGACGACATCAAGACCTGTCGTCCCGTCCGCTTCGACGGCAACGGCTACAGCGAGGAGTGGGTTCAGGAAGCTGCCCGTCGCGGTCTCGATGTCGAGAAGTCCTGTCCCGTCATCTTCGAACACTACCTCGACGATGCCTCCGTCCAGATGTTCGAGTCCACGAAGGTCATGAACCGCAAGGAGCTTGAGGCCCGCAACGAAGTCAAGTGGGAGATGTACGTCAAGACCGTGCAGATTGAGGCTCGCGTCCTTGGCGACCTCGCCATGAACCACATCATTCCCGTCTGCACCCACTACCAGTCCAAGCTCATCAAGAATGTTCAGGGCATGAAGGATGTCTTCCCTGCCGACAAGGCCGACCGTCTCTCTGCCCGAAATCTGAAGCTCATTGAAGAGATTGCCGAGCGCACCGAGCGCATTGAGCGCCTCGTCGATGAACTCACCGAGGCCCGTCGTGTGGCCAATCGCATTGAGAACATCCACCATCGTGCCATCCAGTATCACGACACCGTCTGTCCTCACATGGAGGCCATCCGCCACGAGATCGACAAGCTCGAGCTCATTGTCGAGGACGGCCTCTGGACCCTTCCCAAGTACCGTGAACTGCTGTTTATTAGGTAATCTAAATACACGCTATATGTAACGTTAAGAGGCTGAATCATTTTCAGCCTCTTAATGTTTACTCCTCATCGTCCCACATACCACCACGTGCGGCAGCATTACCGGCATCGCCATCCGACTTATAGCCATCAAGGTTTATCTGGTCTCCATTGCTCGATACGGCATCGCCGGTACTGCCAGCCAGGAAACCGCAACGAGAGTTGACTACGAGGGAATAAGTCTTGGGGGAGATATAATTCTTTTTCATGGCCTTCACTTCTTTACAACAACCTTCTTTCCGTCAACAACATAAATTCCACGATGCAACACAGTGGTGCGCAAGCCTTGTAGCGTGTATGCCACAGCAGACTGTGGGGTCTCCGCTTCAAGACATTCCACTGCCGTCGATGAGCCATCAACAGCCAGACTGATGCGAGCACCGTTGATACGATGGATATAGGCACGAAGACCTCCCATCGTACTGGTGCTGGCAGCGGGCTGATACAAGTAGTTATCGGTACCTACGAATAAGTCGCTGCCATCGGTATTGAGTGACGTCTGACTGAAAATGCCCTGAAACGTCACAGCGCCATGAGGGATGGCGCCAGGGGTTGCAGCTTCTATCTTTACAGCATGGAAGGTCGGATTAACACAGCCTTTGTCTATATGCAGCAGGAAGGGTTCACCAGCCGGAATCGTGTTATTGCCTACAGGAACGAATGTCATTACATTGCCATCATACGAGCTATACATCCTCATCGCAGGTGCTTGTCCCTCGCCGAAAGCTTCATTCAGAACGCCGTTCGAGACTGCAAACGGCAAACACAGCGTGTTCCAGATGCCAGCACGCAGCGTACGGCTGGTCTCCACATCAACAATCTTTCCCAGATTGTCTTCTAACGTCTGTGCATTGTTACCATTCTCGTTCAGCGTGATGACAGGCGGCTTCACCAACAACACATCGTCGAGGTTGACAGAACTACCCGAGATTCTGATGGTAATCGTCGCACCATCATGAAGCACCGGAATCGGATAAGTAGCAGTCGTCCAAACATTCTGTTCAGGATACAGAACGACATCGTCCACAATAGCTCTTGTACTTAGTCCCTGAACATTCTCCTGTTGATAATACTCCGTCACATTCAGCGTCAAAGAGCTATTATTGGCAGCCCGACCAAACATGCGGAAAGAGAGGATGGCCGAACGCCCAACAGCAAGATCCTGAACAGAGAAATCATTTGACAAATTATGATAGCCGTTTGTCTCATTGGTAAATGCATCGGCATAAATATAGTCGCCGATATAGTAGCGGGCCATTGTCATGCTGCTGGACAGATCGCCCTTAAACGCCTTCGCCTTGATGGTCACAGGCTCGCTGATGTTGAGAGGTGCCGTATAAGACGCGCTCTCCACCGTCGGCTCCGAGCCATCCGTCGTATAACGAACCGTCGTTTCCGCCGTCTCACAACTCATCGTTAGCGTCTGCGCAGTCTTGTAGTAGCCTTCGGCAAGCGAGAATACAGGGGCGGCAGGAGCAAGCACATTTCCTTCTACAACGACGTCGTCGATAGAAACTTTATAATCGCCTGTTACAGTGAATATAATTTTAGTACTTGGACTTACGCCGGTAATATTTAACAATACAGAAGAATGAGTCTGACTTGTCGCATTAAAAGTACCACTCTCTGTAACAGATCCCGCACCAGACAGGCTAACAACCAACGTGGAGTTATTCGCATTTGACTTTGCATAGGTAAAAGACAACGTTGCATTCCCCGTCACGCCTAAAGCAGGAGTTGTTGCAGAACCCGAGGGAGCAATTGTTATACACTTGGTTTCATTTGTAAGATTATTTGCACCTTTACAATTATTCATCGTCCAATTGTCAATGACGGCAGTACTGCCAACGGTAACACTGCTAAAATCTTCATTTATCACCGTCCCCCACTCTGCCCTACTCGCAAGCGAGCAGCTGAGCATACACAATATTATAATGTATCGTATCATTTTCATCGTTATTGGTAATTATTTGCTGCAAAAATAGACAATTTCTTTGTAACAACCAAATTTATTAACAAAAATGCTCAATGAGACCGGAGAAATCAATGCGCTTTCCACCAAGAATCCTTGGTGCGACACAATGCCTGAACGACACAATTCATGGTTTTACAATCGGCAACAGAGATAGAATCCCCTACCCTCCGGTAGGCGTATTGCCAAGGCGAGACAATCAAAAGCTTATTGTCCTTGCAAAGCTCCATACGGTGCTCAGAGGGATGATAGAGGGACGGAAAACCGTTGTCCTCGATAGTTACGACAGGATAACCCTGGCTAATGGCTGTGTCGATAATATCCTGTTCACCCTTGGCAATTCGCGCCGAAACCAAGACCGTTCCAGATGCAGCCGCAGCAAGGCAGAGAGCCTTGTGCGTTTCAAATAGACAGACGTCCTTCCTATGGCAAACGACAGGCAACAGTTTACCGTTTAACAGTTGCCGATTACCATAGCTGTCGCAAATGATATTATTACCATCAACAAGCAGGCGCCCGCTGACGCGTTCCCATATCTCGGCATTGAACTGATAAGGGCTACACTCACGCTGCAGATAGCCTCTAAGAGCAGAAAGCGTAAGGAGAGTTTTCACGGAAGCACGCTGTGCATGGAGAATACCGGGATTGTTTTGGCGCATCAGGCGGTAGCGGGGGTTGTTACGGATATACTCTCTTTGTCGCTCTAACTGTCCTTCCTTGAGGGGCATGACATCAACGTAGCCGTAGCTGAAGAGGGGCGGGCGCCCGGTTGTGCCGTTGGAGGGGACTTTGAATCCCTGCGGGTGAACCGCAGAGAGCGGGGAAGAAACCGCAGAGAGCGAGGAAGAAACCGCAGAGAGCGAGAAAGGCGCAGAGAGCGAGGAAGAAACCGCAGAGAGCGGGGAAGGCGCAGTAGGAAGCGAGGCGGAAGCGGATGGACTCGCTGGGGCAGGTTTACCCTGACTGTCTGCTGCAGTCATGCCCATTAACTCCCAATAACGGCGGTTGCAGCCCTTTTTGAAACCGGCAATAACCTGACCAAGGTGCGTCTCACGTCCACTACTGCTTATTATATCACGATGCACCACCACAATGAAATGCAAATGGTCGGGCATCACGACATGATCTTGAATCTCTATCATAGGATAGTGAGCAGTGATACTGTTCTGCAATTCCTGTTCTACCATACTACCAATCTTGGAGAGCATGACTTTCGGAGCCTGCGGGTCACCATCTGGCTTACTCACATCACCAACGATACTGCCTAATGGCTGTTCCTTACGGTTAGAAACGCTGATGGTTATATGATAGATTCCTGGCCAGCGATAGTTCTTCTTGCGACCACGCCACCCCATCTTTTTGTCTGCAGGCTCCATCGTTATAACTCTTTCAGGATCTCGGCCAACTGCTGTATATCGTCGTCGGTGGTAGCCCAGGAGGTGACGAAGCGGCAGATGGTGTGGTGGTGGTCAGTCTGACCGAAATGGGTAAAGAGGACGCGCTGGGAAAGGCGCTCGGCAAGGGCATTGGGAAGAATGATGAACTGCTGATTGCTGGGGGAATCGACATAGAAGGGATAGCCGTACTGACGGAACAGCGCCTTCATCTGCATGGCCATCGTAATGGCATGCTGAGAAAGTTGGAAATAGAGGGGCGTACCCTTATCATCGACAGGGGTGAAAAGGGCCTCGAACTGCAAACCGATAAGGGCACCCTTGGCAATGACAGCACCATGCTGCTTCTGAATGGAGAAGAAATGCTTATGAGCCGGGCGGTTGGTGAAGACAACGGCCTCGCCACATAGGGCACCTATCTTGGTTCCGCCGATATAGAACACATCGCAATGACGGGCCAGGAAGGGCAGCGTGACATCGTTGCCATCGGCATAGAGACCATAGCCCAGGCGGGCTCCATCGATATAAAGGGGTAGATCATAGTGCTGGCAGACATCGTAGAGGGCACTCAGCTCGGCTGCGCTGTAGAGGGTGCCGAACTCGGTGGGAAAGGTGATATAGACAAGGCCTGGATGGACGGCGTGGTCACGATTACCGTCGTGGTGGTAGTCGTCGAGGTAACGGTCGAGAACAGCGGCAGAGAGCTTGCCGTCGCCGGCATCGGGAAGGGTGATAATCTTATGCTCGGTGAACTCGACGGCACCAGCCTCATGGACATTGATATGACCGGAGCCAACACAGAGAACGCCTTCATACTGATAGAGCATAGAGTCGATGGTGGTGGCATTGGTCTGCGTGCCACCGGTGAGGAAGAATATCTGGGCATCGGGCATGCCGATGGTCTGACGGATGAGGGACTTAGCTCGCTCGGAGTACTCGTCGAAACCATAGGGGGTGGGGCGGGCCTCGTTATGACGGACAAGGTTCTGAAGCACCTGAGGATGGGCGCCGTTGTTGTAATCACATTCGAAAGAAAGCATATTTAATTCACAATTAGTCAATTCACACCTATAACCTATAACCTATAACCCTTAACCTATAACCTATAACCCTTAACCTTTCTTCGCCGACGAGTTGCGGATAATGAGCTTCTGGGGCACTATCTCGTGGCAGATGCGGGTATCGCCACCAATGGCAGACAGCAGCAGGCGGCAGGCAGTGTCGCCCATGAGGGTGGACTGGTCGGCTATCGCAGAGAGACGGGGGGTGACATACTCCGCATGAGCATCATCGGTAAAGCCGATGAGGGCGACATCATCAGGAATGCGGAGACCCATCTGCGTGATGGTGTTATAGGCCGCAAAGGTAATGGTGTCATTGAAGGCCAGAATGGCATCGGCACGGTCAGGACGCTCGAGGAGCGAACGGACTGACCGGGAGGCAACATCGAAGTCAATCTTGCCACAGGCAACTAGGGTGCGGTCGATGGGCACCTTAGCCTCGCGAAGGGCCTCAAGATAACCATGCTTACGACGAACAACCATGTCGAGGTGATTGGGACCGCCAACAAAGGCGATGCGACGGCTACCGGTCTGAAGGAGATGGCGCGTGGCCTCGTAGGCAGCTTCATCGCCGTTGGCCTTGACAGAGGAAAAAAGTTCAGGCAGACAGGTACGGGCGAAGAATACGAGGGGAATGCCCATCTCGGCTATTTCCTGGAAGTGGCTGTAGTCGGTAGTCTCCTGGGTGAGACAGGCAAGTATGCCCTCAACATGGAGATCGATGAAGTTGTCGATGGCACGAATCTCGGCCTGCACGTCCTCATGACTGTTGGCGCTGATGACGCTATAGCCCTGACTGGCCGCCTGCTGCTCGATGCCGTCGAGGACAGCACTGAAGAAGTGGCTGACAAGGTTGGGCACGACGACGCCGATGACCTTGGGCTGCTCATGGCGCAGAGAGCGGGCAAAGGGATTGGGACGGTAGTTGAGCTCCTTGGCCAACGCCTTGACACGCTCCTGCATCTCCTGCCCTATCTCGGGGGAGCTGCGCAGGGCGCGGCTGACGGTGGCAATACTGACACCGAGCTGACTGGCGAGGTCCTTGAGAGATGTGCGATGCTTCTGCATTTAAACAATTGATACTTCGTTGCAAAGGTAGGTAATTCTTCGGAATCTCGCAAACGTTTGCGTTTGTTTTTTGCGGGAAATGTATCGGGGTTGCATAAAAATGGTGTAACTTTGCACCTGCAAATGAGTAATGAATAGTTGATAATAAGTTAGTTGGAGCAAGCATGTCGCGAGGACATGCTTGCTTTTTTTACTCTGATTTCTGCTTGAGCTCGCTAAAAATCAGAACGTCATTCGTATCATGAAGCGTACGCCCCACTTATGAGCCGTAGGCAGCTCGTTGTAGTTAAGGCGACGCACATACTCGACATGGACTATCTTGAAGATGTTATGGATACCGGCAGAAACCTCCCAGTAGGGCTTATGGCTATCCATGACGTAGGAGCCTTCGGGGAAGTACATGAGCAGGGGGTCGCCCTGGTTCTCGGCCAGCAGGGGATTGTTCTTGTCGGAGAGTCCGCCCCACAGGCACTTCACGGTGAACCACTCGCGCCACTTGAGCTTGCGAATAAGGGGGATGCGGTTGAAGAGTTTACCATTCATATCCCACAGCAGCATGGCGGAGGCATATCGGTCGTTGAGGAACTCCATGTTGTTGATGGCGGTGAAGGTGTAGTCCTGCATGATGTAAGAGAGGTTGGTCTCAGGCATGATGAGCAGGGGGAAGGGCACCTTGTTCCACTGGTAACCACCCTTGACGTAGCAGTCAATTTTACCCCATGACTTCATCCAGAAGCGCTTGTAGAGAGTGGCCTCGGTGAAGTTGTAGTTGTAGTCGCCACCGAGCAGGCCCTTGACACCGGCGGTGTGACTGATGGTGAAGACGGGAGCATCGAGATTGACGGGCAGGCGGCGCTGCTTGGTGTTGATGAAGGTCTCGCCTGGGGCGAAGCGCAGCTCGGCACGCAACTCAGTGGTGCGGAACTTCTGACTGGCAACAGGTGTCCAACTGTTGTCAGGAAGG
>Ga0265298_10007750_pt1 | contig 12989 bp, 17 predicted proteins | sample AusTroGonzalo_MG_3_FD_193486 | JGI IMG/M metagenome (GOLD analysis project Ga0265298, IMG submission 193486) | Bovine rumen microbial communities from tropical cattle in Woodstock, Queensland, Australia - Gonzalo_01 | ecosystem: Host-associated > Mammals > Digestive system > Stomach > Rumen ... | reverse complement strand
CGGCGGGGCGGCCGGAAACCGGCAGGTTTTGCAAGTGTAAACGCCCGGATTTGTCAAATTAAACGCCCGGATCATGCACGCGTGCGTTTAACTGTACACGACGTGCATTTACTTTTTCAATCCTCAGGAAAAAGTAAATTGCCGATTGTCATCCGAAATGCACGTTTTCGAGAAAATCGCGTGCATTTACTTTTCCCCAGGACGGATTCATGCATTTAGTTTGTCCCCAAACTAGACATATTCTTCTTTCTACTGAAAAAGATACCTTACAGTTGACAAAAGTTTTTCAGGTACGCTCCTTTCCCCAGGAGGGTAGGTAGTGCTGGCCGTGTTCTGACAAAATGTTGCTTTTGCTGAACGGCTGCTCTTCTCGTCGCGCGTCAAGGCGTCGATTGTCGCCCGCACGTCGCATGTCGCGTGTCGCTCGTCGCACCACCAACCACCGCGTCGCGCGTCGAAGTGTCGGTTGTCGCACGTCGCCAGTTTGTCAAAACTGCTTTGCGGGTCAATTACCTACCCTCATGGGGAATACAGCGTTGCCGAATTACGGCTTCTTAACGACCTTTGAAATAGCGGGGCGAGTATGAGCACAAAGGCCTGTTCTTTAGGAGGTTGGGGGCAAAAAAGAACGAGGCTTGAAGGCAACTGCCTTCAAGCCTCGATGAAAACTGACTGGTGGAGGATTCGTTGCCAACCGCAACTCAATCTCTACCTCACGAAACCAGGCACGGCAATACAATAACTGACCTTGCCCTTTTTTACAAGTCTTCGGCCCTAAAAAAACAACGGGAAGTCCGCCGAAACGCCGTCAAGCCGTGGTCATCTTCTGCGTGAAAAACCGCATTTGGCGATATATGCAGACCATTTCAAACGACGGCGAGCCGACTGGCGCGACTACACCTGGGATTGTTTTGCCTATGATTAGTTGGGGTGGTGTCGTTGAGGCTTCGTCCCCTCTGACTTAACAATTGGTGTCAATCCCCTTTGTATTCTTCCACTGCCTGGTCGTATGAATCCAATGCCGCACCTAAGACAATCTCTTCATACTTGTCATCAGTGATTTCTGAATGATAGCGGTCGGCTTCAAGAACTATAAAAAACCTGTAATAGCATTTTCCTGTACCAGTTGCCTCACCTTTTTGATAGTCTGGATTATTCGGTTTCCGTAAACTAATGCGGAAATTCTTTTTAGCGGCCTGCATCTCAATACCATTGCCATTGCACGAATAAGGCGTCCTGAAGCAAAGTTGAGCATCAGTATGATGCATAACAGCATCTGGTCTTGCTGCCTTGATCTTTTCGCATAGCCCATGCATCACCTGTGCAACTGGCTCTGGAACCTTTTTCATCGCAATGTATTCATTGAAAACGATTGTTTCTTCAGCAGTCATTGTCATTTCTCCTTTCAGTTCTGTTTCTGCCCATAGACATCAAGAATGGCTCCGAGCATCGTGTCGAAATCCGATTCTTCCCAATAATCCAAGCGATACCAGTTGAGCGAACCATCAGAAAAGTTTTGACGCCTTCCTTTTTGGAATGCAGGGTCCTTGGGAAGTTTCATCACGTTCACTACCACTTCATTCTGTAGTGGAAGCAGTTCAACCACTTTGGTGCCACGCTTACCTGGCGGAACTGAAATCTTTGCATAGCCTGGAGTGATTCCAAACACGGCCTCTGGATGCATCTCTTTTACGGCTTCGCAAAGTTTGATGATTCTTTCAATGATTCCGTCTGGAGCATTATTCTCCAGAAGAACGTTCATTTGCTCATCGGTCGCACCAAGCATTGACTGTAGTTTTTCTCTTGCTGACATTGTTATTCTCCTAATGTTTGCATGGTCTTATTATAGAAATATGCTCCGCCCACAACTGCTCAAGCGATTCTCCCGTTTGGGATGGTTTGATTCCTATCCCTGAAACCTGCGTACTCCAACAGGTTTCGGGGAATAAGTCCTTTAACTTGGCTTGTGGCAATGCTTCCTCAATTTGAAGAATCGTATCAAACTCAACATCGATTTTGTAGCCCAACGTGCCTCTCCAGGTCATTTCGCAATATGGTTCACGCCTCACTTTTCCAGAAGCAATAATACCTCTTGTGGTATTCTGCCCAAGGACTTCCAAATAAACACGCTCATAAAGTTGCACATTTCTGTTGATGCATGTCCAATTGCGAATGACTGTCCTGCCTGCAGCCGATTCTGCCAGGCAATCAGCATAATCCACCCATTTCCATTTGTGGGGATTCCATGTTATCAACCATGCGATTCTGTCTGTCATTGTAGTTCCCATTTATTTAAAACGAAATCGTCCTATGGCGAAACTGTAAACTTGAAAAGTTCCTCTGTCAGAAACAAAATGCTCAATAAATAGACATTGATGATTTTTGGGCAACGAACTATTTGGATTGCTTTTCCATGAATTCAGCCAGACGCTGGTCCCAGCAGTCAATGCCAGCTCCAATTGCCTTGTTGAAAAATTCTTCAGATGTTTTTTCAGGATGATTCTTGCAAGGGTTGCAGACAATGAAAAACTCCCATCCAAACCTTCTTTGTTCACCGATTTGATATTCAACTTGTTGTGGAACATAATCCGTAGTAAACAAAATAGTATCCTTCGTCGGATTAAGAGAAAATGCACTTCCGTTTCTGCTTAGACTAGTACGGAACAAAATATTGGCATTCGTTGTGTAAAGGACTGCTTCTGGACGAGCCTCTTTCATAGCGGTACAATACTTCCATAGCGCATCAACGACTTCTTTTGAGAAATTCTTGCGAGCAAAATACTCGTTAAGCGTTTTGGTGTCTTCTTCGTTCAACATTTCAATTTCCTCTGTTGTCTTGTTTTTGAAGCAACGATTATCTTGTCCTCGGCAAATCCTTAACCTGAAAACTGGGATGAGCAATCCAGAAAGAAGCTCGCTCTCTTTATATAATACACCATTTTTCTGGGTTCGCTATCAAGATTTCCTACTTTTTCCCGCATCGGCGGGATTTTTATGCCGTTTTTCCGCGTTCCTTTAGGACGCCCCCCTTTATTTTTGGTTTACAGAAGCAGGCAAAGATGATTTGCCGCCCAACCGGAGCATCCCAAAAACAAGGAGCACCAATGAATACAGACAGATTCTTGAACATCTTCGCGGGGGAGTACAACGCCGCCAGCCGGAGCGGCCAGTACCTGTCGAGCCACCTGCTGGCCGACTTCCGCTCGTCCCCCGAACTCTATCGCCGCAAGATCAGCGGCGAAATCGCCGAGCAGGAAAGCCCGGCTCTGGTGCTCGGACGCGCCGCGCACTGCCTCATCCTGGAGGGGTGCGCCGCCTTCGACAGGCAGTACCTCGTCGCTGATGGTCGCGTCTGCGGCATCCACGAACTGGCGCAGGCCATCGGCCACGACCACAGCTACGTCAGCCGAATCATGCGGCTCGCGACCCTCGCTCCCGCGGTCATCGAGCGGGTCATCGCGTCGCAGGAACTGCCGCCGGGTCTCAACGCCTCGCGGGCGAGAAAGAGCGTCCCGCTCCTCTGGAAAGAACAACTTCGGGAGTTTCTTGGGGAGTAAAGACAATGTCATAGCCGTCGGGCGCAACGCCTGGCTGCCTCTTCAATTTTCATTCCGATTTTCCGCATCGCGAAATTGGAGGTCTATGTTGGAAGCAATGGGGCATACTGATGCCACCAAAGAACAGATCGATGTGTTCTGCGAGGGATTCTCCGAGCACCAGACATAAGCCTCGGGATGCTGTTTCAGGGCCAGTAAGCGCGCGTAGCCGGCACTTTGTGCCGAGACAGAGAGCACCAGAATTCCAGCGACAGTCGCAGCAGCCTCAATTTCCGCCGTCCTGCTTTCGCTAGGCTGAAATTCGGCCAGTTCGGACAACTTGCGCAACGCTTTTTTGACTTCCTCGTCAGGGTTCCTGAATCTTGTAAAAACGACTGCCTTGTACTGTTTCATTGTTTTACTCCTGTTGTTATTGGTGACCATCTGCCTGTTTATGCGTTTTCTTGATTGCTTGCGAGTTTTCTGTCTTCTGCGGTGGAATCGCCACTTTCTGCATTTTTGTTCATCGCGACGAGATTGTCTTGGTGAAAAGATTTACCTTCTATGGATAATACGCACCAGGCTTGAAAAAAACTTTCATTCTGAAGATATTTGAAACGCTCTGTGCCCCAAACGTGTCGGCAATGGAGGGTGTCAGGGTTCCAGTCGGACTTCGCCCGGCGGCGTTTTTTTGCCCAAAAAGAGACGATTCCGTGGTCGGGTGATCGCGAATTGAATGGGGAGGATGTCGAAGTCGAACCGACCACGGCGTTCTGCTCAAAACGGCGTTTTGGAGACAAAATTTGTGTTTTGAGAAGCCCGAAAACGGCAAATAGAGACTGGTTCGCTACCGTTTTAAATCCCCAGCCATATCATACCCGAAAAGCCGTGGACCTATGACCACGGCATAAGAGACAAACGATGAGAAAGCATGTTTGCCACCGCCGTTCCGGCTTCCAAACGCCGTCTCTTTCCCTCGACAGAGACTGGCGAAAGAAAAGCCGCAACCGCCCTTGTTTGAGGGGATTACGGCTGAAAACGAAGAAGCCCGCAGCAGTCGTGGACTTTGCGGGCCTCTTGAAATGGGGTGGTGGAGCAGTACGCGACGAAACCACCAACTTTCTCCGCAATCTGCTATGCAAAGGGAAACGATGCGAACTTTTCTCCAGACGGGGGCGGAGAATGGATTTCGTGCTTGAAGTAAAGGACGCGTAAAGTAGAATAAACTGCAATATGCCCCATTTTGGGGGTTCAACCCCGTCCTTTACGCATATTGTAATGCGGGAAAGCCTCCGTCGCCATTGAGATGAGGTAAATATGCGTCAATGTTTTTGAAAAGACGCTAATATATGTTATATTAAATTATATGTTTGAAGTTTGTAATCTGTTTTGGATGAATTGGAAAACTTGAGGATTGAGGAATAAAACCACTGGAGCGCACGATGTCGCTTGATGACTTAAAACGAAAGCGCCAGCATTTGCACGAAAATACAGACCGCATATTGAGCAATATGCAGGTGCTGGCTGACGAATCGACACGTGTCGCCAATGTCGCGCACAATGCGCAGCAAATCCTTGACAATCTTGAAGACGAGTTTGAACGCCAGACAGGCTTCAACAAAACCGACTGTGTCTTTTTGTTCTTTGCAACGGCCTTGCAGGTTTTGCGCTGGGTCATTATCGACATGACATCGCATTTCGGAGAATCCTCAGACCAAAGCAAGCGACTTGCCGAAAACGACAAGTCCATCAAGGACAGAATAAAGGAGAGGAATACCGATTACAGGCGGCGTCATCTGCGCGACCCCAAAGACCCCAACAGCGGATACGACATCACCCAAAGCGACAAGGGATACAAAAACTGGATGGACATTATTTCCAATGCCGTGCCTTATGATGCCATCAAGGGGTCGGCGCAGTTCGGGCTGGATTTGAACGGACGCAACCACCGCATGAAGACCTTGGGGCATGACCCAATTCTCGGATGGGTGTTCGGTCCGATGAATATCATGACCGACACCTTGACCATGAACACCCTGCGCACATTCGACATTGACAGGCATACGCACTATTTCCTTAGGGAGACCAATGTGGTGCAGGGATTCCGTGACTGCTACTACAGCATGAGAGAGGACAAACTCCGTCTTGCCGCCGCCATATTTGCCCAGGCCGTCCATCTTGAATCCGACAAGTACACGAAGATGGGGCTGCCCATACCGGGGCTGGCAGTGTTCAACGAGGATTTCGCGGGAAAACTGTATCTGGAGCAATATGACTAGAGCGAAAAGCCATTCTGCAGCGTCTAGGCAACGGTGATTGGCAGATATTTGGTGCCCATGGCATGAAAAAGGACTATAGCCTCACCGTGGAAAAATCGCACACAGCGGATTGACATTGTCATTACGTAGACTGTTTTCCTGCATGCAATTCGGACTTGTCCCACCAGCGTCCGAACAGATAATAGGTCCAACTGATGAGGAAGCCCGTACCAAAACCGAAGATGCCGTTCCACCAAATGACGCTGACTCCCAGGAAGGAACTGTAGCGGAAAAGGTAAGTGGCGAGCACGCGCATCCCCAGTGCGCCGATGGCCACCACCATCGGCACGCCGCTGTGCCCCGTCCCCTGAAAGACGCCGAACAGCGGGTAAAGCGAGAGCACGATGTTGATGAGCGCCACGGCATGAAGATGACGAAGGCAGAACGATGACGCCACCTCGCCCAAGCCGAACATCGCCACGATGTCTGGCGCGAACCCCCAGACGACCGCCGAGATGAGCAGCGTCAGGCCGAAGGAGATGCCCAGAGTCTGGTGCGCACAGGTCCTCACGCGCTCGATCTTTCCCGCGCCGTAGTTCTGACCAGTGTAGGTGGCCAGCGTGGTCTGGAAGGCGTGGCAAGGCAAATGGAGATAGAGTTCAATGCGGTGTCCGACGGTAAAGGAGGCGGTCATCGCCTGCCCGAAGCCGTTCACCGCCCGTTGGATGAAAGTCAGACCTACCGACACCACCGTCAATTGCAGCGTAATCGGAAGACCAATTCGCACCGTGTGCCTGACGCGCGCACCATCCCAACGGAAATCGCCAAGACGAAAGCGGAACACAGGATATTTGCGGTGCATGTAGAGATAGGCCACGGCCAATGAGACGCCCTGTGCGATGCCTGTCGCGACGGCCGCACCCGCAACGCCCCAGCGGAACACCGCCACAAACAGCAGGTCAAGCAAAATGTTCAGCACTGAGGAAACCATCAGAAAATATAGCGTTGAGGCACTGTCACCGACGGCGCGCAGGATGGATGACACCGCATTGTAGCCATATTGGAAGAGAAGCCCCAGGGCATAGATGCGGAAATACAGCAACGTGTCATCCAGAATGCCATCGGGCACTGCTATGAAATAAACGCAAGCCACCCTGGAAACGGCAAGGCCTAGCAACGTGGCGATTCCTCCAAGCAGCGTCATCAGCAGCAAGCCTGTGGCAGCGTCAGCGTGGACACCTTCCTCGTCACCCGCACCATAGCGTTGCGCGACGACCACGCCGTTTCCGGCGGAGATGCCCAGGGCGACGGCCAGCAGCAGAAACACAAAACTGCCGGTTGTCCCCACGGCAGAAAGCACCGCCTCGCCAGTGAAACGCCCCACAATGAGCATATCAACCGTGCTGTATAATTGCTGCAGGAGCGCTCCGGCAAACACGGGAATAGCGAAGCGTTTCCACTTTGTTAGTCTCATTTGCCAATGTCACATACAAATGCTTTTGAAGAGCCGATAGGTCAATTCTTCTTTGAGTGTCCACAGAACCTTATCTGTTTGAAAGAGATCGTGATTATTCATAATTTCCCTCACCAAGGAAATCCTCTCCTCTGCAGGCAACAGCGTTTCGATCATCGTCAGCAAAAGTTCCATCGGCAGAAGCCCCACCGAATCGAGGCATTTCTTCCGCTTCTGAACATTCTCGACGCTGTCACTTTCCAAGGCTCTCTGCAGGACAGAAGGCACACCTTGGCGGCCAGACACTTTCGCAATTCTATCGGCGATTCCCTTCCTCTGTCGTGTTGACATAAGCATACGATAGACAAACGCCTGGACCAAGGCAGAATAATCCTGGAATTGCCTGGTGAACACCAAACTGACATCTGTGATTTTCAACCCTTGAAGCCCATAGATGAACATCGCCATAAAGCCTTGTTTCATGATGTGCGCTTCCAGTTGCCCCTTCATGACGTCTGCATACTCCTGCGGGAAACGCCTATCCAGCCACGGGGTGTTGTCTTCAAGTGCCGGACGAAGTTCCGAATTATCCTTGAACACCTCCATTGGACTTTTATGATGCTCCATTATCTTGGCTTCCTTTCGCATGCCAAGCAGCAAAAGCAACTTGACCACGGGAACATTGGCGTTTTCACAAGCCGTGACAAACGGATTCGGCAACGGAGACATTGGCACCAAACCCCTTGTCTTCTTTTCATAAGAGAAAAAACGTGATGACAAGGCATTAGAATTATATCCGCATTTCAAAAACTGCTTGAGGACTTCCACGGGTTTTCCTTCACGACAAAGCGCATTCAGGATGATGTGTTCCGCAAAAGCAGGAGTATTTCTATCGATGTCCATGTTTTTCTCTCTTTGCGAGGCCTGTTGCCCCGCTTTCTTTCTGGCGAACGAAGAAGAACTTCTCGCCAAACTCCGCCGGCTTGAAACAATTGACTCATTGGGATCTCACGAAGTGATTATTATATATGAGGTTACGTCTATACTTGTGAAATTCTTTCACTTGTTTCACAGAAATTTTAATCACAACTCGCCTGTTTCCGCTAGGCAATTGAGAAGATGAGAATTCGGAAAGCATCAAGAACAAGGCGGAGAGACGCAGTTAATATAATTATATGGAAAAAAGAAAAGATTTTCAGAAAAAAACACGTTTTTTTGATTTTACTGAAAGGTTGCAAGGGGAAATGGCGTATTATCCTATGACAACCAACAAAGAAGGAGAGATTGATATGAAAAACATTGTAGAAGCAATTAAGAACGAACTAAACGATAGATTCACGCTCACAGAGAACAGGGCTCTTGCTTATGAAACGTCGGGGCACCAGTTGCTCGACATGAACTTCAAACTGACGTCTTACCGTAATCTTGACGAGAGTGAAATTGAAAACGACTTCGCCAAAGTGTACGCGGAGAATCCGCGCCTAGCAGTCAAATTCATGTTCTTCGCGGGTGATGTCCGCGGAGGAGCTGGAGAACGCCGTGTGTTCCGGACTTGCCTGCACGCGGCGTGTAGCGGTCGTAGGCGGAGTTCTCGGGGTCCTCGAACCGCTCGACCTTGCTGTGCGCGATGACGATGACAATCATCCCGCGCCTGTCGCGGAGCGTGTTCAGCAGCCCGACAATCTGACGCCAGTAGGTGAGCGCGTGGACGTAGCCCTTGCCGTAGCCTCCGTCCGCCTTCTCGATGGAGCGGACGCCGAAGTCCTGGCGGACCCTGTCCCAGATGAGCCGCTCGAGCCAGTCGGCTGAATCCAGCACAATGGTCTGGAAGTCGTGCGGCTCGTCGGCCAGCGCGGTCAGCGCGGCGATGACGTCGTCGAGCGTCTGCGCCAGGGGGAACTTGGAGGTGTCGATTTCGCCGAGGCCGTCCTCGGTCTGCACGAAGATTGGGTTGGGGGCGGCTGCGCCGATGGTGGACTTTCCCACGCCCTCCTGCCCGTAGATGAAGAGGCGGGGAGGCTTGCTCTCCCGTCCGCGCCGGATGTTCTCAAGCATTGACATGATGGTTCTCCTCAAAGGGTTGCGATGGTTCTGATTTCCTCGTAGCCTGTCGGCCACTCGCCCGTGTGCAGGCACTTGCGGTAGCGGGCAAGAGCCGCCTCGTTGACCTTCTCGGCCTGTTCCAGCGCGTCGGCGGCGAGATGCCATACGCCCGTGCTGAACGGCTCGTTCTTCTCCACGGCGACGAGGTGGACGGGGATGTTCTCGCCCGTCGCCTCGCGCAGGACGGCGCGGTAGAACGCCATCTGGTAGATGTATCCGAAGCGCTTGCAGTCGCCCTCGAACCACTTGAGGCTGTCGCAGGTCTTGAGGTCCGCGATGCCGTGTTCGGGCGAGAACCAGTCCATGCGAATTTGGCATGGAACATGGCAATACTCAGCGCGGACGGTCGCCTCGGAGACGCCCTCGTCCAGGAGGGCGGAGGCCGCGTCGTGCAGCCAGACCGACTTCTGCAATTTCATGTTGAAGCCGTAGTCCTTCGGGCTGACGATTTCGCGGGTCTGCGCGCCAGCCATTCGGCGTATGCCTTGGTCGCCTTGCCGTATGGCTCGTTGGTCTTCGGGTTCACTGGGCCGTCGGCGACGAGGAACTGTTCTTCGAAGGCGGCGTGGCCCTCCAGGATGAGGCAGTGGGCGGCTCGTCCCTGCGCCAGCGCCGGGCTTTCCGCCTCGGCGATTTCGCCATTGGTCTTGCGGCGATAGAGTTCTGGGGATTCGCGGAAGTCGGCCAAAAGATGGCTCGACATGTACTGGCCGCTTCTGCTGGCGGCGTGGTACTCGTCCGCCGGGATGTTGAGGAATTTTCCTGGATTCATTGGGGCTCCTTCTGGTTTTCGGCGTCCACCCCTTGTGGGCGTCTATCCCTTTTACTCAGGGTTTTTCTCAAAACGGCAGGGCGTTTCCGCGAAAATTCTTGAATTTTGGGCAAAAAAAAACCGCCGGGGCGGGAAAAGGCCGTCTGGCGGGATTCGTAAAACAGGAAACTGAGGTATATTAAATAAAAGTGATCCGATTTCAAGGGGGCGAAGCGTCCCGTTGAAAACGTGACTTGGGATGAGGCGAAGGAGTTCTGCGAGAAGCTCAACAAGCGAATCTGGCTGACTCGTGGAAGGAAGTTCAGTCTGCTGTCCATGGCGAGCACTCCAAGGTCTATGTGCAAGAGGGCACAGCAACCGTGATGGACAGGGACTGCCAGAAGCTCGACTGCGACGGGGCGGGGAAACTTCTTCTCCCCGACAACTCAATAGAGAAACAAGATAGGAGAAAAGAAAATGTACCTTAAAGAAATCGAAAAAGTTGACCGTTGCGAGAATGGAAATGGCGATGATGGGCTTTTGTATACCGACAACTGGATGGACTTTGATGTCAATGACCGCAGCCATTGGGCTTATGTCGGTCTGTCGGACGAGGAGTTCGAGGCGAAAAGAGGGCTTCTTGCAGAGACAAAGGAGCGTCTTTTGTCATGAGAGAGCTTTAGTGTCATGGATGTTTACCATACTTGGGAAAAAAGAGGGACAATGACTTTCTTCAAGGTCTGCGAGGACAACACGGATGAACTTATTGGATACCTTGCGATATATGATGATTCTTTTTTTGATGAGAATGATAGAACTAAAAAAAGTGGAGCGCTATAACAAGGCGATGGTGCTGGCAAAGGATGTAGAAGGATGGGAAATGGGAAAGATACAGGCTTTCTTGTCAAATAAGATACTTTCCAGGTATTACCGTGAAATGGGAACGGTACAGGCTTTCTTGTCGCATAAGATGTCTTCCGAGGATTTCGATAAGTATTTTGAACGGGCTGATGAGCATACGGTTGTTCCGTTTGACGGAGTTGTTCCCGATGCGATAATTGCCTCGGCTGAGAAGGACGAAATTGTTCTTTGCAGTGTCGAGTGGAATGCTTCGAAGCTTTCTTTGACGGAAATGAACGCCATTGGAATATATGATTGATTTTGATTTGATGATTCGATAGAAAAGCCCCTTGGAGAATGGGAAAAGTTCAATAAAACAAGTCATACTTTGGGAGCTTTAGGACCAAATGGTGGAGATCCAATCAAAGATGCCGTAAAGGGCAGGAAAATAACCATTTCATAGGAGACGGAAAAATGAATATTCAGTCCCAAAAGCAAGCAAGTGATGTTGAAAGAACATTTGTTGAAATGTTGCAGAGTGGTAAATGTACCGCCGATGACATCGACATCTATATTGATAAATGGCACGATGAGTATAATGGCACAAAGAAATTGTATGAATATTTAGGAATGACCAAACAGCAATATGAAGTGGATGGTTGATCCAAATTCATTGAGAAGTATGTTTCTCAACGACACAACAACGCAGAAAACAAATGAAATTTAAGTTGCGAAGCAATTGGTAAAAATAGAAAAACCGTTGATGGAAGAATAATTTAACAGAATATAAAGCAGGGCTGTTGAGAATCTTAAAATTCGAGGTAGTTCTCAACTGATTGCCCATGAATGGTCAAGCGCAGAAAGACAAATCACACATTTAAAGGAGAAGAGCAATGCTGAACATTTGCGACGGCTACGATTGCAATGACGAGAGCGTCGACCTTGAAGAAATCAAGAGTGAGTACGATTTGGGGTTCCGAATTCTTGACCAAGAAGGAAGGATTGTGGATGAAAGCTCCATTGTCGATTCGCAAGACTATATGGTTCAGGTCGCCACAAGATTCGTCGACAAGAACGGAAACAGGCTGTATGTCGGCGATGTCGTGATGCTGGACAATGGCTACAAGGGAGTCGTCGTAATGCGTGGCAAGAACGGGGACAAGTTCGCCATTGACGGCGAGAGGAATGAGGACTATATCTACGAGGACAAGTGCAATTGGTCAATGTATGAGCTTGTCGGTCGGCTCTATGACGGAAAGACGGTTGTCCATTGCTATGAATAGTGCAGGGTTCTGAATATTTTGGTTCTGGCAACATTTTTGACTTTAATTTGGGAATTGTATACCTTAGTTGCCGAAGCGCAGTATTTCACGTGAAGGCAGGCAACAATGAAATTCGCTGCAAAGCGGCGCAAGTTTTATAGCCGGGGCTCAAGCGCAGCCCCGGCGGGAATGCCGACATGGTCGGAGCCGCTTCGCGGCAATCAAAAAACGTCCCTCGCGGGAAAACATGGCCATTTTGCCCAAGGCTGCTCTCGGATACTAAAATATTTAATTTCCAAAAAATGCGGGGGGGAGGAGTTTGCGCGTGAAAATAACTCCCGTCCTTTGCTCATAGTGATTTTCCTACTCAAAATCAATTCGGACGGATTCTCCGCGGGGACCTCCAGAACATTGAAAACAGTTGAGGACGCGGGTTTGCTATGACAGTAGAGGTCGCATCCTCACCCCCGACGGAGAATCTTGGGACAAAAGGGGAGATTTTCGGTCGTTTTGGACGGCGGTTTTCGCCCGCTGCGGATTCTCCGTCCTCTTGTTTTGTCAAGAATTCAGACGCCTAAATGCCTTTGTTTGAGGGGGGTAGGCAGAAACGAAACAAGCCCGACGGTAATTGCCGTCAGGCTTGTGATTGAGTAAACTGGTGGAGCATATCGGATTCGAACCGATGACCTCCTGCATGCCATGCAGGCGCTCTAGCCAACTGAGCTAATGCCCCGAAAAATGACTATGTTCTTAATATAATGGCGAATTGGGAGATTTCAAGCAGGA
>Ga0265298_10007748_pt1 | contig 12990 bp, 13 predicted proteins | sample AusTroGonzalo_MG_3_FD_193486 | JGI IMG/M metagenome (GOLD analysis project Ga0265298, IMG submission 193486) | Bovine rumen microbial communities from tropical cattle in Woodstock, Queensland, Australia - Gonzalo_01 | ecosystem: Host-associated > Mammals > Digestive system > Stomach > Rumen ... | reverse complement strand
TGAGTATAACGGAGGCGCACCGGCAATGAGAGAACTGTTTCAGATGGACAGGAAAAACTACAATCCGGAAGGAAAAGTGTACGAGAGGCCGTCTGCGAGAGCGGTCATCCTGAAGGACGGAAAAGTACTCCTCAATTATGTATCAAAGTTTGACTGCTATGAGTTTCCGGGCGGTGGAATCGAGGCCGGGGAAACGCCGGAACGCGCAGTGCAGCGTGAAGTGGCGGAGGAGACCGGACGGATCGTGGTCCCGGATTCTGTCAGGGAATTCGGGATCGTGGTCAGAAGGCAGCAGGACAGCCATGATCCGGACGGCATATTCGAGCAGAAAAATTACTATTATTTCTGCGATGTTACCGATGAAATGATCCCGAGAAAGCCTGACGAACATGAGATCCTGGATGGGGCGGAACCTGTTTGGGTCGATACGCTGGCAATCCCGGTCCATCGGAACCGCAAAGCCTTTGACCGGCTTGGCGAACCGTTTATCCAGCGGGAAATGCGCGTGATGGATATAGCGGATCAAGAGCTTCGGAAGCGGAGCTGGGAAATGACCGAGGAAGCGGCCATCCGGTCCCTGGGAAGCGCGGATTACAGGGGAATGCTTTCGTTTGTGGAACATGTCCTGGAAGAAACCCGGACCGAAGGTGAAAACGGGATCGGGATGCACAAGCTGGAGTTTGGATATTCACGCTTCGAACATACAAAGCGCGTGCTCGGATGGGCGAAGCGCCTTTACGATGCCGCTCCGGATAAAACAGGGCTTCGGTATGAGGACTTGATGATCGCGGTGATATTCCATGATGTCGGAAGGGCCGTTTCTGCGCGATCGGGCGGAGATCACGCGAAAGCGGGAGTGCCGATCACAAGGGACTGGCTGCTGTCAAACGGATATGATCCTGCGCGGGCAGAATATATTGCAGGCCTTGTCGGTTCACATTCCGAAAAATGGCGCATGCGTGACCCGGCTGTGGACCGCAACCTCCTGATGCTGATGGAAGCGGATCTTCTGGATGATATGGGGCTTCTTGGCATTGTGATGGATACGATGATCGTCAGAGCCGGGAAAACGGACGCGACGTTCTATGACTGCTACAACCATTACGAACGTTATACGCATCCGATGCAGTATGACTGCCCGGTCGTTACGCCGGAAGCCAGGGCGCTCTGGGATATCAAGACAGAGAGTACGGATCGGTTTATGGAACAGTACAGGCAGGACATCCTCCTTGGCGGTGAAAACTACATAGGATACAGGTAAGAATTTCTGCGTTGCGATAAGCAGTTCACGGATACTTTCCGGGGAAGCATTGATTCAGCTTCGGGACAGGGAGAATGCACGATCATGGATAAGAAAGCGATGATGGAAAAAGCGGCCCGTGAAGCGTATGAAAAAGGCGGGTTCAACGGTACGTGGCTCTATGCTGAAAAAGGAGAGATCGTCAGTAAAGGCGCCTTTGGATTCCGTGACGCGGAAAACACACTGCCGATGACGGAGGACAGCATTTTTGAGATGGCCTCGGTTACCAAGCAATTCACGGCCGCGGCGGTTATGCTGCTTGTCCGGGACGGAAAACTGGATCTTGATACCGAATACAAAGAATACTTTCCGGAATACCCATACCCGGGTGTGACCATCCGGCATCTTCTGACCCATACGAGCGGCATGCCTGATTTCAGTGTTTCGGGATGGGTTGCCCCGATCCTGAAAAATGAAAAAAGGATCCCGTCCTGCGGCGAGGTGATCCGCTTTATCCGCGAGAGCGGCGAGGAGGCCGCCTGCGTCCCGGGCGAAAAGTTCGTGTATACCGATGTCGGATACTGCCTGCTTGCCAATGCCGTGGAGAAAGCTTCCGGCACCGGGTTCGAGGATTATCTGAAAAAGAACCTGTTTGAGCCTGCCGGCATGAAGGATACCGGCATATACCACACCCGCAGGGACGGGAGGCCTTCCGGCCGTTTTACCCGCAACATGGTCCTTGAAGACGGAAAATATGTTCCGTCGGACCTTTCAAAACTCGACGCAGGGTACGTGGTCGGCTCTGACGGCATGAACGGCTGCGACTACGCGTATACCACCATATTCGACATGCTGGCGTGGGACAGGGCGCTGCGGGAAGAAAAAGTGCTCACCCGTGAGGAACAGCAGGTCATGTACACTCCCGGACGGCTGAATAACGGTGAGAACGCGGGGGCGGACGAGGATGACGACGGCTACGGCTTCGGCTGGGGGATCAGAAACGATCCGGAATTCGGGCTCATCGTCAGCCACAGCGGCGGCATGCCCGGTCTCGAAACATGGTTCATGCGTTTTGTCGACGCGGACAGGGTCCTTGTGATTCTTTGCTGCCGCGACTATTCGGATATCAGGGCGTTTGTGCGCTTCTGGGAAGGTATGCAGGCAATTGCCGGGGACGAGGAAGCCGAACCTGTCGCGGCCATTGAGGATATCGCTGTCAAAGATCCTGACAGGTCAAAGTGGCCGGAATTCTGCGGCAAATATGAGCGTCCCGAAGATGAGGATTTTATGATCGACGAGGTGTTCATGAAGGGAGAAGAACTCTGGGCGAACGCCATCGCCATTGATGATGACTGTGATCAGCCGATCGATCTGACATTCAGGCTCTATCCCATCGGGGAAAACGAGTTCGGCCGAAAGCGCGGCATGCTGAAGCTGGCCTTCGGAGACAGCTGCCTGATGTTTGACGGTATAACCTGTAAAAAGCGGTGATCATTATCCGACCGCGCCTGTGAATGTTATTTCCATGGCGGGATGATGAAGGAAACGGCAGGAGATAATTATGACAGACTTTTCAACAATCACCGCCTGCGGTGAATGCTGCGTCGGGTGCCCGAAGAAGCTGGACGGAAGATGCCCCGGCTGTATTGAGGCGGACGGACGCGTTCCGGAGTGGGCGGATTCCGGCAGGTGCAAAGTGCATGCCTGCACAAGGAACCATCATGTTCAGTTCTGCGGACTGTGCGAGGAATTCCCCTGCGCGGGACTTCCGTCGCTGGTCTCCTGGAATCCTGATATTGTTGAGCAGATGACAATGCTGCGGAATGAATACCGGAGAATCGTGGACATTGTCGGTGACAACTATTACGGGAAGTGGGATAAAACCCGGACGGCCTGCCGGGGGATCGTCATCCGTGATCACAGGCTTTTGCTTTCCTATGAAACGGTTACGGGACAGTGGATGCTTCCGGGTGGCGGACTCGAAAATGGTGAGGATGAGCGTGAATGCTGTATCCGGGAGGTTGCGGAGGAAACGGGCTTCCTGATCCGCCCTACAGAATGCGTGCTGGAAATCGACGAGTATTACGAGGATTTCAAGTGGGTGAACCGGTATTTCTTCGGTGAAGTGACCGGCGAAACCGCTGTTCACCTGACGCGGCGGGAGAAAGAAGTGGGAATGGAACCCCGGTGGCTTCCCCTGGATGAGATCATTCATATTTTTTCAGGGCATGCCTCCTATGCGGACAGCGATGAGATGCGGCGCGGCATGTACCTGCGGGAATACACAGCATTAAGCAAACTGTGCGGCGGCGTTTCTTCCGGCAAACAGGCAATTCTGCTGAACGGGCCTTCCAGCAGCGGGAAATCCACGCTGGCAAAAGAACTGCAGGCGCTGATCAAAGAACAGGAGTCCGGGGACTACAAAATAGTTTCCATTGATGATTTCATGAAAACGGATCCGATGGAAACCATATACGAGGACGACGTTTACGCGGTTTCAGGGGATCTGTGCGAAAAGGCGCTGGAGATTCTGCGGTCAGGCTCGGGTGTGATTATCGATCATGTGATCACAAGCGAGCGGATATTCAGGCAGCTGAAAGAAATGCTGTATGCGTATCCTTTGCGTACGGTGCATATCACATGCCTGCCGGCAGTTTTGAGGGAAAGAGAAGGGGCGCGGGGCGACAGATGCCCGGGATCAGCCGAAGCTTCCGCTGAGTACCTGTATCCCAGGGACGGATATGACCTGACCGTTGACACCGGTGTGAAATCCCCGCGGGAGAACGCACTGGCAATATGGACCCTTTTCGGGGGACAGGAGGAAAAATGATGTTCAGGCCGATGAGACGGTTTAAGCAGCAGATCAGCCGGGAGGAATGCATCCGGATCCTGCAGGAAGAAAAGCGAGGCGTTCTCTCCATGATGGGGGAAAACGGATATCCATACGGTATACCGCTGAACCACTGGTACAATCCGGAGGACGGAAAACTGTACTTCCACGGCGCGAAGGAAGGCCATAAGATTGACGCTCTCCGGAAAGAAAACAGGGTCAGCTATTGCGTCTGGGACGCCGGATACCGGAAAGAAGGCGAATGGGCACTGAATGTGAACAGCGTCATCGTCTTCGGGCGGATCAGCCTGGTCACAGATGAGGAAAAGGCAAAGCAGATCGGAACAAACCTGTGCCGGAAGTTCACGGATGATGAAGCATATATTCAGCATGAACTCCAAAACGCCCTTCCCCGTGCGCAGTGCCTGGAACTGACCATTGATCACATGACCGGAAAACTGGTCAATGAATCATAAATACGGAAAAAGAGCGGCGGAGAATGACTGATGAATCCGGGGATCGAACTGGAAGCGGGAAAAAGATATGAAACTGGAACGAATGGATGATTTTTTTGCGGCACGGGTTGACGGATATGACGAGCATATGCGGACGACGATCGAAGGCGCGTCTGATTTCTATGCTTATACGGCATCCCTGCTGCCGGCAGGAAGCGGAACACGGGTCCTGGATCTTGGCTGCGGAACCGGCCTGGAACTGGAGGAATACTTCCGGCGCAACCCTGATGCGGATGTCACAGGGATCGATCTGTCGGAGGCGATGCTGAAAGCATTGAAAGAGAAATTCCCGGAACGGAAAATAAGCCTGATCCTGGGTTCGTATTTTGACGTTCCGTTCGGGGAAGAGGTATATGACGCGGCCGTTTCCGTGGAATCGCTGCACCATTTTCCGGCAGGGCAGAAGGAAACGCTTTACAGAAAACTGCATGCCGCGCTGAAAGGCGGCGGGTACTTTGTGCTGACCGATTATTTTGCCGAATCTGAAGAACTGGAAAAAGAGTATTTTCAGAACCTGAAACAGCTGAAAGAAGAGCAGGGGTTGGCCGAAGACGGTTTTTTTCATTATGATACCCCGCTGACAGCTGAACATGAAATCCGGATTCTGCGGCAGGCGGGTTTTTCAGAAGTGCGGATCATGAAAAATTGGGGAACCACCTTTACGCTGCTGGCGGTACGTTAGTATAATAAACGGAATAACGGGGGAGTCACAAAATGGTTTGCAGAGTCGTGAAAAACGAAGATATCAGTCAACTGGCACAAGCAATGTCCCTGGCTTACTCTGAGGAGCCCTGGAATGAAAACTGGAGTGAAGAAAGGGCTGTAAGAAGGGTCAATGCCATTCTGGGAAACTACCAGGCTGTCGGGCTTGCCGCTGTAGACAGGGGACAGATCATTGGCGGACTGCTGGGTTATGTGGATCCGTATGCGGATGAGGATTTCTTCTTTGTATCGGAACTCTTTGTGATTCCGGAACGGAAGCGGCAGGGAATCGGCAGGCAGCTGCTGGCAGAGCTGGACAGGGTGCTGAAAGAAAAAGGCATCAGCGTTGTTCAGCTGATATCCATTGATTACAACGAAATTTTCTATCACAAGTGCGGCCTTGAAAAGGACAGCGTCTCTGTTCAGTACAAACGGCTGCCCGGCTGATGGAAAAAATATGACAGAACATAAAACAGACATACAGAAAAAAGTACTTGAAAAGTATTTTTAATTCGATTAGTCTTCCGTTAGGGCATCTGAATTCCAACCGTGGAGGGCTTTCATGAACAGGGAAGAATTGCATGAATACATATCTTCAAGTACCGGAAATGAAAACAATATATGTCAGATTTCTGTTTTTAAGGACGGCACGGCAGTCTATGAGGATTGCTGGCACAGCTATAGAAATGAAGACGCCGTGAATGTCAATTCCGTGACAAAGGGCGTTATGGCTCTGCTGGCCGGCATTGCGCTGGACCAGGGATACATCAGGGACGCAGATCAGAAAGTAATGGATTTTTTCCCGGACTATGAGGTGAAGAAGGGAGAAAAAACCATTTATGATGTAACGGTACGCCACCTGCTCACGATGACCGCTCCATATAAGTATCGCTCAGAGCCATGGAAGAAAATTTGCACTTCACAGGACTGGACGCTCGCGGCGCTTGATTTCCTCGGCGGCCGGAAGGGAATCACCGGCGAGTTCAGATATGCCACGCTGGGAATACAGATCCTCGCGGGAATCATAGAGCATGCCACAGGCGAGAAGTGCATCGAATTCGCGAACCGGAACCTGTTTGTGCCTTTGGGCATTCCTGAGCATACAATCCATGGCGACAGCTCCAAAGAGGACCAGTTTGACTTCTTCATGAACAGGAATCCAAGAAAGAATGAGTGGTATTCTGATCCGCAGGGTATGGTAACCGCGGGATGGGGACTGTGCCTTTCAGCGCGTGATATGGCCAGGATCGGTGCACTTGTGCTCAACAGCGGCCTGTATGGCGGCAAGAGGATTGTCTCGGAGAGCTATATCCATGAGATGACGGCCCCGCGTCTTAAACTCGGTGAGAGATTCGGGTATATGAGCTATGGATACTTATGGTACAAGCCTTTTGACGACAGGGAAGTATTCGCGGCAATTGGTGATTCCGGAAACATTATTTATGTCAGCAAGGAGAAAAACGTATCTGTGGGAATAAGCGGCACATTCAAACCGAGGATATTTGATCGGGTGGATTTCATAGAGGGGAAAGTCCTGCCGGTGATAGAAGATTAATCATCACGGTCCGGATGGATTTCCGAGAGGCCTGATCAGTGACGAAAGGAGATCAGCATGGAAAAAAGAAAGAAACTGGATTTGATTGTGAAAAATGCAAAAATCTATACGATGAACAAAGATCGGGGCGTACTGAACCGCGGATCGGTAGCCGTCACGGATGACAGGATTGCGATGATCGAATCCGCAGACCTGTCAGAGACTTATGATGCCGGTCAGGTGATCGATGCTGACGGGATGATCCTGTTCCCCGGGTTTATCGACACCCATATTCATTTTTTCCAGTCGTTCCTGAAAGGCCTTGGCGCGGACCATCGGTTGATTGAATGGCTGAACCTCTCCGCCCTGCCCTATGGCATAAAGATGACTCCCCGCCAGCACGAGCTGGCGGCCCGGCTCGCAAGCATGGAGGCGCTGAAAAGCGGATGCACAACCATCTGCGAATTCTTCTACACGAACCAGGATCCCGAACTGGCGTATGCGTGCATTGAAGGCATGAGATCCACCGGAATCCGCAGCGTATTTATCCGGACCTTCCAGGATACCGGAGAAGAATACGGCATGCCTTCCGTTTTTATTGAACCCGCGTCGAAAGCCATGCGGGAAGTGGCTGCACTGAAGAAACGGTACAAGGAAGACGACATGTTTTCAATCTGGACCGGGCCCGATGTGACATGGTCGACGACAAAGGAAGGTTACCAGACGATGCTGGAGTATTGCCTGAGCGAGAATGTCCGCTATTCCATGCATCTGAAGGAAACAGAAGTGGATAATGAAATGTGCTTCCGTCAATACGGAAAGGATATTGTCGATCTGCTGGAAGAGATCGGGTTCCTGACCGATAAAATGCTCGCTGTCCATTGTGTGAACCTGACGGAGAATGACATTCGCCGTTTCGCGGAACACGGAGTGTCCGTAAGCCATAACCCGGCGCCTAATCTTTACCTGGGATCCGGTGTACCCCCGATTCCGGAATGCCTGCGTGCCGGGGTCAATGTCGCCCTGGGTACGGACGGAGCCGCAAGCAATAACAGCACGGATATGCTGGAAACGATGAAACTGGCTGCGCTGATTCAGAAAGGAATTCACAGGGACGCGTCGGTGATAACGGCTGATCAGGTCATCCGGATGGCAGCCTGCGGCGGAGCGAAGGCCATCGGGATGGAGAATCTTGTGGGAACGCTGGAAGTGGGCAAAAAAGCGGATATGGTATTGTTTGATCCGAGACACCTGAAGTCTTTCCCGGATCATGATGCTGAAGCGACTGTTGTCTATGCGTCATCAGAGGAGAATATTGATACCACCATTGTCAATGGGAAAATAGTGTATCGTAACGGTACATTTTTCGGAGGTATCAGTGAAGAAGATTTGATCCGTGAAGCGGCTGTCGAAATCGATAAAATCAAAAAGATGTGAGTGTTTACAGAAGTCGGGAGATGAATCATGACCAGGCAGGAACTGATCGACTATACTTTTGACGAGTACAGTGTGGAACCGGATTATCCCTTTCCCCGGGATGACGTGTCCTGTGTATTCCGGCATATCGACAACCGGAAATGGTTCGGGATTACCATGACTATCCCGTACAGGACGATCGGAATCAACAAGGATGGTGATGTCGATATCCTGAATGTCAAATGCGATCCGGTGATGATGGGTTCCTTTCGGCGGAAACCGGGATTTTGCCCGGCGTATCATATGAACAAGGATAAATGGATCACGATCCTGCTGGACGGATCAGCGGAGAATGAGGACATTAAGGTATTACTGGCCCTGAGCTACAGAATGACGGCCGGAAAGATCAGAAAGTGAATCATACAGTGAATTACACTATAGGGAGGCACGGAAACAAATGAAGATTGAGGAAGTCAGTAAAGACTCTTTTGTGGTCATTGGGAAAGAAGGCTCAACCCGGGATGGTGACGGTTTCATTCAGAGGCTTTGGCAGGATGCCAATACCCATTTTGATGAGATTGCCGATCTGGCCAAAAGGGACGAATCCGGCAACCTCGTCGGCATATGGGGAGCCATGACTGATTTTTCCCGCTCATTTAAGCCGTGGGATGATTTCAACAGGGGACTTTATCTGGCAGGGGCAGAATGCAGGGATGACGCGGAAGCTCCAGAGGGATGGGTCAAATGGGTGATTCCGGCTTATGACTGTTTGATGGTCGAATGCGAGGGAAACAATACTTTTTCAGACATGTGGCAATACATGAAAGAGAACAATATTCCGCTTGCAGGTGCTGTGAATGATTTTTCCTGCCCCCAAACCGGGAAGGATTATATGTTTTTCCCGATCAGGAAACGGCAGGCCTGAAAACCGGAATCAAGATCCGGGATAAAAATATGAGAAAGAAGAGAATGTACTTATGAAGATGAGATTTGCGGCTTTCTGGCTGGTTCTTTCCCTGATGCTGTTTGCGGCACATGCCGGCGCGGAAGAGCCCATCGTCGTCAATCCCGGTTCTGCTCCGAAAACAGAGGAGGAGACAGCCGCCATGGTGGATGACATCCTGAAGGAAGCCATGGAGAATGAAGAAATAAAAACAGCTTTCGCGGATGAGGTCACTGTGGTGACGGAAGTTGTTCCGAGCGAATGGTTTGCAGGTGAACCGCAGACAGTCTATACCCTGTCCTACGGAGGAAAGGAACTGCACTTCCTGAAGGAAACCGTGGGGGAAGCAGACGAATCAGGACAATATCCCCTTTATATCACCCTTCACGGTGGCGGAGGCGGTCCGGAGGAAGGAAACAACGACCAGTGGATCAATATGTTCAGTTATTACAAACGCTCCGTGGCGAACGGCATCTATATCGCTGTCCGCGGTGTCTCAGATACCTGGGACCTGCATTTCCGGGAGGAGACCTATCCGCTGCTGGATGCCCTGATTACGCATATGACGGTGACGGAGCATGCCGACCCGAACCGCGTTTACCTGCTGGGTTTTTCCGCCGGGGGAGACGGGGTATACCAGCTGGCCCCGCGGCTTGCGGACCGCTTTGCCGCGGTGAACATGTCCTCCGGGCATCCGAACGGGGTCAGCCTGCTGAATATGGCCAACTGTCCGATCTGCCTGCAGACGGGGATCCGGGATTATTACTCCGAAGACGCCAGAAGGTCCGTGCGCTGCGCGGAATTTGAGAAAACGCTGGAAGATTACCGGAAGGAATACGGTTTCGGGTATGAGCATCAGGTATGGATCCATGTGCCGGAAGGACACAATTACATCGACTATACGGATTCGCAGAGTTTCGTGCTGGCTGATCCGGAATCCTTCGCGGAACGTGAAGAAGTGGAAGATATGCTGACTGCCATGCTGCAGGTTGTGCGGGAGTATCTGGGAACCGATGATATAGTCTATCTGTCATACTGGCTTGACGGGGATAACGAAGCATTTGACAAGGCCATGACTGCCCTGGTCAGCGGCGAATTCGGCCTGGAACTGACTGAGGCGAACACGAACGCTGTCCGCTGGGTTTCACAGTATGTACGGGATCCCGCTCCGTCGGAAGTGGTCTGGGACCTGGGAACCCGTGCGGCCGGCAGGGAGATCACTTCCTGGTATTGGCTGGAAGCGGAGCCTTCGGTCAACGAGGGAATCATCCGCGCATCTTTTGACAGCGACAGCAATACTTATACCGTTACGCCGGATGAGGCGGTCAACGGCGACTTTGCTATTCTTTTCCTGGCGGGCATGGTGGATACCGGCCGGCCGGTCACTATCGTCACACCCGAAGGAGAATATACCCTGCAGGTGAATCCTTCAGAAGAACTGGCCTTCGAATCCTTCCTGGAACGGATGGACCCGGACAGGATCTGTGTGGGGAAAATTCTGTACAGCGAACTGAAGTAAAACGCGTGGAAATGGGTTTTTCACTTACATGATCGGATGCCCGGAGGATTGATGCCCGGAGAAACGGCAATCATTGCGTAGTGAACGGGCCATCACGAAATGGGAAGGACGATTTTATGGAAAAGTATATCGAAGGAAATAAGGCGGCGTGGGAGGAAGCTTTTGATCAAAGGCATGCTTCCTGGGGGAATGATATCTCAGACCGTATTCAGAAGGAAGACTATCCCTTTTTCAACAGGGAAACAGCAGATATCCTGCGGCAGATTCATACGGAGGGGACCGTGATAGGCCAGTTCTGCTGCAATAACGGAAGGGAGCTGCTTTCCCTGGTGAAAAGCGGAAAGGCGGCGAAAGGGATCGGTTTTGATATCGCTGAAAACCAGGTGGCCTTTGCCAATGATAAAGCAAAGGAACTGGGCTTGCCCTGCGTGTTTGAAGCCGTAAACGTTTATGATATCGATGACCGGTACAGGGAACAGTTTGATATTGTCATCATCACGATCGGCGCGCTTTGCTGGTTTGATGACCTGAACCGCTTTTTTGCCGTGGTCGCGAAGTGCATGAAACCCGGCGCGGTCATTGTGATCAATGAACAGCATCCATGTACGAATATGCTGGCTGCTGAAGGCGATGAAGAGTTTGATCCGGAGCACAGGACGGAGTGCCGGTTTTCATATTTCGAGCACGAGTGGACCGGTAACGGGGGCATGTATTATATGACGCAGAAGAACTATCATTCAAAGACCTTCACTGACTTTACCCATTCGATGTCTGAGATCATAACCGGAATGTGCGGCAACGGAATAGTGATTACCGGCCTTCAGGAGTTTGACAGCGATATCAGCGGCGGGTTTGCCGCGATCGACCGCAGCGGGTATCCGCTTTCCATGATCATTCAGGGGAAAAAGTTTTGATTAACGGGCAGACGGAAATTCGGGATTGATTGAGGTGATGAGATGAAGGCAGGGAAAAAATACCTGGCGCCTGTCATATTTTTTGTGATTTTTGAAACGGTTGCAGTCATACTGTGGCTCACAAAGGACAACCTGTTTTATCTTTTCAACTTTTCTTATATCGGAATCGCAATCTCCCTGGGCCTTTTTTTGTTCATCAGGAAAAATGAACACGCGAGAAGAGTCACCCAGCTGCTTGTCGGATTATATATGCTTGTATACCTCGGCCTGATATGCGGCGAAAACATGCAGATCGAAGGCTTCTGGTATTATCTGTTCACGGGCGTTTTCGAGGCGGCAACGATTCATTATGCCGTTGCAAAAATTTTAGGCCCGTTGATTTTCGGACGGGGATGGTGCGGCTATGCCTGCTGGACAGCAATGGTCCTGGACTTTCTTCCTTATAAGACACCGCAAAGGCCGAGGGAAAAGATCGGATGGATCAGGTATATCACATTTGCGGCATCGCTTGTTTTTGTAGCGGCACTCTTCCTTGCAAAAGCCGGAAATATGGAACGAATCATGTTCTGGGCATTCATTATCGGCAATGTTGTGTATTATGGGGTCGGAATCGTGCTGGCGTTCCTGTTCAAAGACAACAGGGCATTCTGTAAGTATATTTGTCCGATTACCGTATTCCTGAAACCTATGAGCTACTTTTCCCTGATGAGGGTCAAATGTGATACGGATAAATGTATCTCCTGCGGAAAATGCAGGAAGGTATGTCCCATGGACGTCGATGTGACAGACAATTCCAGAAAACGTAAAAACGGGACCGAGTGTATTTTATGTATGGAATGTGTTAAGAATTGTCCAAAGGACGCCCTTTGATATACTGTCATTGAAACCGGGAAGCCAGGACAGGCTTTATGAAAGCATCTGGATTTGAGGAGAATAAGAATATGGCAAATGGGAATCGGATTTCGCTTGTCAGGAGGATCATCGGTGATATGCTGCTCGTGTTGGTTGTTCTTCTGATTGTGGATGTCGCTTTTGTGATGCCGGCCAGGATCAATGCCGTCGTGCTGAAAGCGGATTACCAGAAAGTTTTCAGGTATGAGATCATCCTTTGCGTGATTCTCCTGCTGTTTGCGCTGGATGTCCGATTCAATATCTTCACCGGATGGAACTCCGTAATACTCAGGGGCATCGGTTGGCTCCTTCGTACCGTCATCGCCCTGGCAAGCGCGGTGATCATCTTTTTCTGCGGGAAAGTGATTGTCGGCAGTATGATCAATACCGCGGGCCGGGCGGATTATGCGATTGTTCTGGGGCTGGCGCTGGAAAACGGGAAACCCGCGCCTGACCTGCTGGCAAGACTGGACACAGCCCGGGATT
>Ga0265298_10007747_pt1 | contig 12991 bp, 6 predicted proteins | sample AusTroGonzalo_MG_3_FD_193486 | JGI IMG/M metagenome (GOLD analysis project Ga0265298, IMG submission 193486) | Bovine rumen microbial communities from tropical cattle in Woodstock, Queensland, Australia - Gonzalo_01 | ecosystem: Host-associated > Mammals > Digestive system > Stomach > Rumen ... | reverse complement strand
ATCTATATGGTAAGCTCTGCAGCCACTACAGGTGCACAGAAGGAGTTTGATGCACGCAAGCAGGAGTACTTTAACCATGTCAATGACATGGGTCTCAAGCATCCCCGCATGATTGGCTTTGGAATAAGCAACCGCCAGACCCTGGAGAGCGCACAGGCTAATGCTGCCGGATGCATTATAGGCAGTAAGTTTGTACAGCTTTTGGAGGAATTTGGCCATGGAGCAAAGGCTTATGAAGCTTTGATGGAGGCTCTTAGGAAATAAAAACGTTATTTCTTGCAAAAAATAGGCCTCAAAGCATACGAGTGTGGAAAAATAGACGTATCTTTGCAGCGCTTTAAGAGATTAGAGCACATCAAAAGGATGGTTCCGTAGCTTAACTGAATAGAGCATCTGACTACGGATCAGAAGGTTCCGAGTTTGAATCTCGGCGGAATCACCAAAAGAAAAGGCATCGTTTCCGATGCCTTTTTTCTTTTTGCGATTCCGCCGAGATTCAAACTTACTGAGCGCGCATAATCTTAGCAGCCTTAACCATGTTGACAAGTGAGGCCTCAGTCTCCTCCCAGCCACGCGTCTTAAGTCCGCAATCCGGGTTAACCCACAGCTGATCCGGGCTGATAACCTGCTCAGCCTTACGCAGAAGCTTGACAATCTCATTGATTGACGGGATGCGCGGAGAGTGAATGTCATATACGCCCGGTCCAATCTCATTGGGATACTTGAACTCGGCAAAAGCGCCCAACAGGTTCATCTGGCTACGCGCACACTCAATTGTTATGACATCGGCATCCATCAGCGCAATATGCCTGATAATGTCATTGAACTGGCTGTAACACATATGAGTGTGTATCTGAGTGCTGTCCTTTACGCCCGATGCCGATATGCGGAATGCCTCAACAGCCTTGTCCAGGTACTCATCGCGGTCAGCTTTGCGCAAGGGCAGACCCTCACGGATGGCGGGCTCATCAATCTGGATTACCTTGATGCCTGCCTTCTCCAGATCAACCACCTCATCACGTATGGCCAGGGCAATCTGCTTCATAGTGACGGCACGCGGCTTGTCATTACGTACAAAACTCCACTGCAGTATGGTTACAGGGCCTGTAAGCATACCCTTGACAGGCTTGTCGGTCAGGCTCTGGGCATACAGTATCCAGTCAACGGTCATAGCCTGGGGGCGTGACACGTCACCGTAAATAACCGGCGGCTTGACGCAACGGCTACCATAGCTCTGCACCCATCCGTTCTGGGTAAAGGCAAAGCCACTGAGCTGCTCACCAAAGTACTCAACCATGTCATTGCGCTCGGACTCTCCGTGTACCAGAACATCAAGACCAATCTCCTCCTGAATACGGATAGTACGCTTTATCTCCTCCTTGAGCAAGTCAACATACTGCTCTCTGGTAAGCTCACCCTTCTTGAACTTGCTGCGCCATGAACGTACCTCGGCGGTCTGAGGGAATGAGCCGATGGTTGTTGTGGGGAACGCAGGCAGGTTAAGAGCCTTGCGCTGCTGCTGTATGCGCTCCTGGAACGGGCTCTTGCGCTTGGCATAATCAGGAGTGACTGCTGCCATACGGTTCCTTACAGCCTCGTTATTGGTCAGAGGCGATGTACGGCGGTCCTCAATATCAGCAATATTGCTCTTAAAGGCCTGTATGGAGCTTTCCGATGCAGCACCGCCGGCCAGATCTGCCAAAGTAACAACCTCAGTCACCTTCTGACGGGCAAATGAGAGCCAGCGCTTAACCTGTGCGGGCAATGACTTCTCATTCTTCTCAGCCTCAAGGTCAAAGGGAGAGTGGAGCAGGGAGCAGCTGGTGGATACAAGGATACGATCCTGGCCCAGCTTGTCCTGAACACTCTTTATTATCTCAAGTGAACTGCTGAAATCATTCTTCCATATGTTGCGGCCGTCAACCACACCAAGGCTCAGTTTGGTATCGGCAGGAAGTACCGGGATCACATCCTCCCAGCTCTTGGGCGCACGTACCAGGTCAATATGCAGTATGCAGGCACCAAGCTCTGCAGCAAGGGCGGCGTTATCGGCCAGACCGCCAAAGTAGGTGGTGAGTATTATCTTGAGGCCGGTGCTCTTGCTCAGAGCGGCAAAAGCCTTGCGGTATGCATCCTTTACATCCTGAGTCAGATCAGCGCAGAGAACAGGCTCATCAATCTGGACATACTCGGCGCCAAGGTTCTCAAGCTCCTTAAGTATCTCCGTATATACGGGCAGCAGGCTGTCCAGCAGCTCAATACGGTTGAATCCGGCCTCCTTCTCCTTACCCAGCTGCAGATAGGTGACAGGACCTACAAGCACGGGCTTGGTCTTGATGCCAAGTTCCAGAGCCTCCTTGAATTCGGCTGCCGCCTTGTTGTAGGTAAGCTTGAACTCCTGGTTCTTTACAAACTCAGGAACAATATAATGATAGTTGGTGTCAAACCATTTGGTCATCTCCATTGCGGTAACGTCAATACCGTTCTTCTGATAACCGTGAGCCATTGCAAAGTAAAGTTCCAGCAGATCATCCTTGAGGCCGTTGTAACGCTCGGGGATTGCTCCCAGGCTCAGGCTCAGGTCAAGTGTCTGGTCATAAAATGAGAAGTCATTGCTGGGAATAAGGTCTATTCCGGCCTCTTTCTGCAGCAACCAGTTGTTGCGGCGTATAAGGGCAGCGGCAGCAAGGAGTTCATCTTTTGTAATCTTGCCGGCCCAGTAAGCCTCCTCGGCTTTCTTCAACTCGCGGTTAACACCCACGCGAGGATAACCTAATACATTTGTTTTAATTGCCATATCAAATAAAGTTTTCAATTGTTGTTTCAACGTTTTTGCGGCGCAAAGATATGGCACAGTATAATATCATAAAAATATTTTGGATAATTCAGGAAAATATGCTTAGATTTGCGGAGTTATTGCATGTGTACAATAATATTATTCTGCAAATTTAGAGTTTTAAGATATGGATAACGGTTACAAACTGGACGACACAGATATCCGCATACTGCGTGAACTGCAAAAGAACTCACAGCTGACCATCAAGGAACTGGCAGCAAAGATTCATCTGTCACCATCACCCACGTTCGAGCGCCAGAAACGCCTGGAGAGGGAAGGATACATTACACGTTATATGGCTGTAGTTGATTCTGAGAAAGCCGGCAACGGCATTATGGTGCTCTGCAACATACGTCTTAAGCAGCACTCTGAGGAGATGATACAGCAGTTTATTGACGCCGTTCAGGATATTGAGGAGATAACGGAGTGTTTCAATACCAGCGGCGACTATGATTTCCTTATAAAGGTTTACGCGCGCGATATGCAGGCATACCAACAGTTCATGCAGCACAAGCTTGGCGCAATGAGCTGCCTGGGCAGTCTCCACAGCGTTTTTGTAATGAGCGAAACCAAGAACACCCACGGTGTTCCGCTTCTGACAAGATAGCTTATTTATAGAGAAATCTGCGGATAGACATCTTGGGAGTCTTCTCAAACGGAGCTGACTGCAACTCAACCTTGGCAATCTGGCTATATACAGGAAGCTTGCGGTTTGAGGCCAGACGTATGTTCTCCGGAATAGCATCCTTGGCCTCAGGATCAAGCAGAGCCTTGGCAATAGCCTGCTCATCAAGATAAACCAAAGCAACCAGTTTGCCGCCGCGGTCAACAACGACCGATTCCACCACATAATCCTGATTGTTAACCACAGCCTCAATCTCCTCAGGATATATATTCTGGCCAGAGGGGCCCAGAATCATATTCTTGGAGCGTCCGCGGATAAAGATATTACCGTCGGCATCCATGATACCCAGGTCACCGGTCTTGAGCCAGCCATCCTCAGTAAAGGCATTGGCTGTAGCCTCAGGGTTATTGTAGTAACCAATGGTTATGTTCTCACCACGGGCCTGGATCTCGCCTACAATGTTCTGCGGATCCTCGGAGTCAATACGTACCTGCGCCACATCAACAGGCTTACCGCATGATCCGGGCACATACTTGGTCCAGTGCTCATAGGCAAGCAGCGGGCAGGCCTCGGTCATACCGTAACCTACAAGATAGGGGAACTTGATGCGTTTGAATATGCGTTCCACCTCGGGGTTGAGAGCGGCGCCACCCATGATGAACTCTTCGCAGTTACCACCGAAAGCAGTTATAAGTCCGTCTTTTATCTTCTTGTAAATAATAGAGTTAAGACCAGGAACCTTAAGCGCAAACTTGATAGCCGGCTTATCAAGCATGGGCTTGATCTTGGACTTGTATATCTTTTCCATCACCAGCGGAACGGTAATGAGCAGATAAGGCTTGACATCGGCAAAAGCTTTCATCAGGGCTGCCGGAGTGGGAGCCTTGCCCAGCCAGTAGATTGAGGTACCGTTGCAAAGCGGATAGAGGAACTCAATTACCAGACCGTACATATGGGCCATGGGCAGCATGGATACCATCTTGTCACCGGCAGGCACATGACGCTGACTGAAATCAACATTGGCCGAGAAGTTACGGTATGTAAGCATCACACCCTTGGGATCACCTGTTGAACCCGATGTATAGTTGATGGTTGAAAGCTCATCCCAGTTATCGGTGGGGAAAGACACATTATCAGGACCAAAACCGCCGGGATACTTCTTCTTGAACAGCTCATCAAGGTTCTTGAAAGCGTATTCTATCTTCTTGTCGTTGCAAAAAAGCAACTCCAGGGTATTCACATCAAATACTGCACGGACATCGGGCATCTCCTTGATATCCATCTTGGACCATTTGTCCGAGTCAGTAAACAGTGCTATGCTACCTGAATGGTTTACCAGACCCATCACGCTCTCCGGCTTGAAATCGGCCAGGATAGGCACAATTACGGTACCGAACGTGTTCACGGCCAGATATGCAAAGCCCCAACGGGCTCCGTTCTGGGCGCACAACGCTATGCGGTCACCCTTTTTGATGCCTGCATAATCAAATACTATGTGGAAGCGGGCAATTGACCTTGCCATTTCAGCATATGTAAATGACTCACCTCCTATATTGTTCAAGGCAGGTTTGTTCCAGAACTTTCGTGTTGCAGCCTGTAGCCTTTCAAGATAATGCGGGTATTTTTCCATTAGTTACCAATGTTATATTTGCAAAAATATCACATTTGGAGGACAAAACACCAAGTTTTTTGTAATTTCGTAACTGAGGACTAACTCTATTTAACATATGAGCAACATACCGGTACATCTTCTTTACACCTTGCTTGGCGTTTTCAGTTTTGTGTGCGCCCTTTCAATAGCGCTGTTCAAACAGGAAAAAAACAAATGCCACTGGTTCCTTGTGGCTATACAGATAGTCTGGAGCATACGTATGCTGGTTTATGCCCAGTTGTACAACCCTGACAACTGTCACATGATATGGATATGGCCCGTTTACATAATAATGAGCATGGCCTATGCTCCGCTGTTCTATTTCTTTACCATTGAACTGGCCAACATCAAGGGCATTACGCTCAAGGACTCCGGCATATTCATACCCATGGTGGTCATCACGGCACTGTTTCTGGTGGTTTACCTGGGAGCCAGCCAAGAGAACCTTCAGCGCATCCACAACAATGTGATACTCAATGAAGGAAGCATATCAAACAATGAGCTAAAGCTCAGCATAATGGAGTATATCTGCTACCACATGGCCCGTACCATAACATTCTGGTTTGAGGCTGGCGTACTGCTGTGGTGTTGCTGGTTCCTGCACAAGTATCAGGATACCGTCAATGAATACTTCTCATCAGGTAACGGCAGATCTGTCAGCCAGGCACGTACCATAGCAGTACTCACAGCCGTAGGCGTGCTGGTAGTGCTGTTGCGCGAGGCTTCGCCCGATTATCAGCAGAACATGAACCTGAACAAGCTCATACTGATTCTGGTAACCTTCTTCTTCCAGCTGGCGCTCACGCTGCTTGCATTCAGCATTGACTACAGCGCATCCGATATACGTCTGATGCTGGAAAAAGGTGACTCAATGCGTCAGGCCAAGGGCGCCGCACCGGCCGAGAACCGCCAGGAACTTACCATATCCAACTGCTGGAAAGACCTGCAATATCTCATGGATGAGGAAAAAATCTTTCTTGAGCCGGACCTGAACCTGATAGACCTGGCCCAGAGACTGGGCACCAACCGCACATACCTGTCATTGGCTGTACGTCAGTTCAGCGGAAAGTCATTCTCAGACTACGTAAACACGGCCCGTATAATGTATGCACAGGAACTGCTGCTTAAGGGTGAATCGCCCAAGAACGTGGAATACTCATGCGGTTACATAAGCAGCTCAACATTCTACCGTCAGTTCCAGCGCATAGCCGGTGCTTCACCCACAATATGGCTCAAGAGCCATTATGAAAAGAAAAACTGATTATTCCAGGAACCACTCATTAGGCATCAGCACGCCCAGAGTCAATCCAAACATAAACGGATTTGAGCTTGATGATGAGGCGTCAATAAAAGCGTTGAACTGAACCCTCTGGTACTGTGCCACAAAGTTGAGTTCACCCATTATCTGCATTCCGGTAAGCGGCTTGCCATATGCAGCATTGCCGTTATCGTTTACAATGGGGCGGGTAGGCTGGAACACGTAAGCCTCAGAGCGTACGTGGAAGATGTTGTTTATTACCCAGATAGGCTTGATACCGACAGCCAAATATGCGTTGGCTGTAAAATCCGGGTCAAATATGAACTTGCTGTTAGCGGTAGGACGGAACGATCCGGTCTGCATCACCGTAGCCTGATAGTTGCTTGAGAAGTTACGTGATGAGTAGAAGGCATTCATGTACGTTCCAAGCGTAAAATGCGGTGACATCCTGAAATAGTGCTCGGACATCATCTCAATCTGCAGCCATGAACGGTCAACCGAGTGATATTCAGGAGTATATTCATTCTGCGGACGAAACAGGTCATTCTCTGTTCCTATGAATGCACGGATTGACTCGGAACGTCCGTAGGTAGGATACTGGAACGTATTTAGCGTATTGCCCGTAAACTCCACCGAACCGCCAAATACATTGTGACGGCTGCAGTCATACCTGAATTCGCGCAGATTGACACTACCTGTCTGTGAATAATAATCCTTATGGTGTGATATTCCTATCGAGAACACAGCCTTGTAGTTATTAAGGAACGGGCGTGAAATCTTTGCCTTGCCAAAGAACTCAATTGACTTGTTGAGAGCCGGTGAGAACTTATCCGATGAGAACATGAACGCTCCCGTATGGAAGTAGTTCATATTGTTATAAGCAAACTGCAAGGCAAAAGACATAGGAACCGTTATAGGCAGGTCTATGCTGGTAGTAAGCTGAGCGTTGTTGTATGATCTTCCAAACTGGCCTTCAAGCAGATATGACTCAGATGCCTCACCTATATGATTGAATGATACCGATCCGTACAACTGGCTTGACACAGAAGTTGACAGACCGCCTCCAAGACAGAATGTAGGATGGTCATCCATGCTGACATTAAGCTTAAGCACGAATGATGAATCCTCACTTGAAAAATCCGTACTGGGAACAATCTCACTTATCGCATTATCAGACAGCAGTTTAAAGTAACCGGCCTTAAAATCGTCAAAATCAAAAATCCCCTCATCGGCCCGGAGTTCCTTGCGTATGTATTTTGCCTGAGCCTGGTTTACGCCCTTAACCTGGACAGAATGGAACACCAGCGGAGGAATCTGTTTCTTGAACTCTCTGCGCCGTGCATTCAGCACAGTGGTATCCATACGTGCAGTGGTTCTGGACTTGATGGAATCAATAAGCATCATGGTGTTGCGGTATCCCATCTCTGATACCTCATCAAGAAGATGAAAATCCAGCAGTCCAACGCTGCGCAGGTCAAACTCCACCTTTACGCCAAGCTTGGGATCAAGAGAGTAGTCACTCTTTTGCATTATCATGCTCTCCACCTGCCCCATAATGTCAAACTCATCAGGAATCCTTATCTCAGGCGCTCCCGGAGCCACAGCCACAACGCTGCCCACTATGAAATCAGGATGGAAATCATTCACCATCACATCCACAGGGAAATTGTCATAAATACCTCCGTCATAGGCAATTATGGAGTCCAGCCTGATAGGACGGAACACAAACGGGAATGACATTGACGCACGTACGGCATCGCCCAGATCACCCTTGGAAACTATAATGGAGTTCTTATTGAACACATCCGATGCCACCGCGCGGAACGGTACCAGCAGATTGTCAAAGTTCTTGTTACATGCAGCAGTCGCTCCGGCAAACACATCCACAAAAGCCAGGTTCATCTGCAAAGGATCAACCACGCTGTTGGACATAGGCCTTATAACCGTCATGGAATCACGGATAGCAATCTGAGCCGATACTATGCCCGGAGTGGGGGGGCGCTGCTTGAAATAGAACTGATAGGACATATCCTTGCTGCCCATATACCAGTTCTTGAAATCATCGGAACGGATAAGGTCTTCCATCTCATCCGGCGAGTAGCCCATGGCGTACAGCGATCCTATTATTGCACCCATGGAGGTACCTGCAATATAGTCAATGGGAATACCGTTTTCTTCAAGGGCACGTATCACACCGATATGGGCCATACCTTTTGCACCGCCTCCACTCAGCACCAGACCAACCTTCTGGCCGCTTGCCGGAATAGAAGCAAACATACATATGTTTATCAGTATTATAAGAGCCCTCTTAAACATAACAGGTATCGCCTTGTGTTTTCAAAAATAATAAAAAATAGGCACCGATGTATCATCAGCGCCCATTTTCATATAAAAATGTCAATTTTTCAGATAAGATCCACGCTGCGGCGTATGAATGCGGCAAGGGCTTCACCCTTAAGCATGCCGTTCTGGAGCAGGGCAAGGTCTATCAGCTCATGAACAACCTTGTTGCCGGCTGCATACTCCGAGTAGATGCTTGAGATACTCTCCTCGACCTGCTGTATCTTGCCGTTAATCTGGGTCATCTCATCCTTCTCAGCCTGAGGAACATCCTCATCCTTCTTGCCTTCACGTGCCTTGCGCAGCTCAGTCTGACGCTCCTTGAGTGAGTTAAGCTCATCATCCTGGGGCTTGACCATGCTGTCACATGCGGCGGCGGCATCATCAAGCACCTTCTTTATAAGCTTGTGGTCCTTGTTAAGGATGACGGTGTACATATCGGGCATATCGCCATAGAAGTTCATTCCGGGCTGTATGGCAGCCATATCCTTCATACGGCGCATATACTCACTGCATGTAACCATGACGGGCAGTGATGACTCGCCAAGCGACTGTGCGTCAACATGGAAATCAGCCTTGTCAATCTTGGGCATCTGGCTGCTGAACACCTTGGTAATCATACGCAGCTGGTCGGCAGGCAGGTCAACTGCCTTGACATCCTCCTTGGCTATCAGATTGTCAACAGAGTCGCTGTCAACCCTCTGGAAACGACTGTTATTACCGAACTTCTGCTCCAGCATACCTATTACAGGAACATCCAACTGGTTGTCCATAAGCAGAACGCTGTAGCCCTTGTTCTTGGCAGCCTCAATGTAACCGTACTGTTCCTCACGGTTGGTGGCATACAGATAGATAAGGTTCTTGTTCTTATCGGTCTGGTTATCCTCTATGAGTTTCTTGTACTCATCAAATGTAAAGTACTTGCCGTCAGTATCCTTAAAGAGGGCCACCTTCTCCATCTTGGAGTAGAAATCCTCCTCGGTAAGCATGCCGTAGTTGATAAAGAGCTTGACGTCATCCCACTTCTGCTCAAACTCCTTACGGTCATTCTTGAATATGGAGCTCAGGCGGTCAGCCACCTTCTTTGTGATGTAACCGGATATTTTCTTGACATTGGAATCACTCTGCAGATATGAGCGGGATACGTTAAGAGGTATATCGGGTGAATCTATCACGCCATGGAGCAGGGTGAGGAAGTCCGGAACGATGCCCTCAACCGAGTCTGTTACGAATACCTGGTTGCAATAGAGCTGAATGCGGTTCTTCTGCAGATCCAGATTGGTCTTGATTTTGGGAAAGTACAGGATACCTGTCAGATGGAAGGGGAAATCCACGTTCAGATGTATCCAGAACAGGGGTTCGTCCTGCATGGGATAGAGCTCGCGGTAGAATCCCTTATAGTCCTCATCCTTAAGTTCACTGGGGGTCTTGGTCCAAAGCGGCTCAACATTGTTTATGATGTTGTCCTGATCAGTCTCAACCTCCTTGCCGTCTTTCCACTCCTTCTTCTTGCCGCAGGCAATGGGCACGGGCAGGAAACGACAGTATTTCTTGAGCAGGCCCTGAATGGTGGTCTCCTGCAGATACTCCTTGCTGTCATCGTCCAGATAGAGAATTATATCGGTACCGCGGTCGGCCTTATCGGCATCCGCCAGCTGGAATTCGGGAGAACCGTCGCAGCTCCATTTTACAGCCTGAGCGCCCTCCTGATATGACTTGGTTATGATCTCCACCTTCTTTGACACCATAAAGGCTGAGTAGAATCCCAGTCCAAAGTGACCTATGATGGCATTGGCGTCATTCTTGTACTTCTCAAGGAAGTCATTGGCTCCAGAGAAAGCTATCTGGTTGATGTACTTGTCAATCTCGGCAGCAGTCATACCGATACCGCGGTCACTTACGGTGATGGTATCCTTGCCTACGGTAACGCGTACCGTCAGGTCGCCCATCTCACCCTTGAAATCACCCTTGGAGGCGTATGTCTTGAGTTTCTGGGTGGCATCAACAGCATTTGACACTATCTCACGCAAGAAAATCTCACGGTCGCTGTAAAGAAACTTTTTGATAACAGGGAAAATGTTTTCGGTCGTTACTCCGATTGTACCTTTCTGCATAGCTATATAGTTTATCTTGATTATTCTGACATGATACAATACAACAAAAATGCCAGCCGGTATTCCGACTGACATTTTGGCTGACGCAGGGTCTTACTGTGACTCTATGTCAAATTATTTACCCTGCAGGGTGACTGCAAGGTCAGTATTATCCTGATTGTTATCTACCGTAAGCGTTGAACCGGCAGGACAGTCTCCGTCAATCATGACCTCGGCCAGTTTATCCTCAACATAGGTCTGGATGGCACGCTTAAGCGGACGTGCGCCGTACTCGCGGCTGTAACCCTTGTCTGCCAGGAATGACTTGGCACCGTCTGTCACATTCAGAGTGTATCCCATACCCTCCAAGCGGGCGGCAAGCTGCTTAAGTTCAATCTCAACGATACGCCCCACGGCCTCACGGTCAAGCTGGTTAAAGGTTATTATCTCATCAATACGGTTAATGAACTCCGGAGCGAATGATTTGTTCAAAGCCTTGCGTATGATATCCTGACGGGCCATCTCTGTGCCGGTATCGGATGTGCCGAAACCTATTCCGCGGCCATACTCCTGTATCTGGCGTGAACCCAGATTGGAGGTCATTATAATAATGGTGTTGCGGAAATCAACCGTGCGGCTCTCACTGTCGGTCAGACGACCCTCATCCATTACCTGCAACAGGATATTGAACACATCCTGATGTGCTTTTTCAATCTCATCCAAAAGTATGATGGAGTAGGGCTTGCGGCGTACCTTCTCGGTAAGTTGACCGCCGTCCTCATAACCTACATAACCCGGAGGTGCACCCACCAGACGTGACACGGCGAATTTCTCCATGAACTCACTCATGTCAACACGTATCAGTGCATCGGTAGTTCCGAACATCTGCTCGGCCAGTTCCTTGGCAAGCAGAGTCTTACCAACACCGGTGGGACCCAGAAACAGGAACGAGCCTATAGGTTTGTTGGGATTTTTCAAACCCACGCGACTGCGGCGTATAGCTTTTGCCAACAGATCTATTGCCGAGTCCTGAGCTATCACCTTTGACTTAAGCACAGGAGCCAGTCCCTTAAGGCGTTCGCCCTCCTCACGTGCAATCTTCTGTACGGGAATGCCGCTCATCATTGATACGACAGTTGCAATGCTCTCCTCATCAACGGTCTCACGATGACTCTTGAGAGACTGTTCCCACTCCTTGCGCATCTGCTCAAGCTCACCTTCCAGCTGTTTCTCCTGATCACGGAAACGGGCAGCCAGCTCAAAGTCCTGACGGGCCACAGCATCATTCTTGCCCTCACGCGTAAAGTCTATCTGATGCTCCTTGTCCTCAATCTCCTTGGGAACGGAAAGATTGGACAGATGTGTACGTGAACCAGCCTCATCCATGACATCGATAGCCTTGTCAGGGAAGGAGCGGTCTGTAATGTAACGCTGAGCCAAAGTTACGCATGCCTTAAGGGCATCATCCGTGTATGTCACGCTGTGATGATCCTCATAACGGTCCTTTATATTCTGCAGGATCTGCAGGGTCTCATCGGCCGTGGTGGGTTCAACCAGTATCTTTTGGAAACGGCGTTCCAATGCACCGTCCTTTTCAATTGACTTGCGGTACTCATCAACAGTGGTGGCGCCTATGCACTGAACCTCGCCGCGTGAAAGGGCTGGCTTAAGCATATTTGCAGCATCCATGGAGCCGGGTGCGGAACCTGCACCTATAATAGTATGTATCTCGTCTATAAAAAGTATTATGTCAGGATTTTTCTTTAACTCCTGAATGATTGAACGGAGCCTCTCCTCAAACTGTCCACGGTACTTGGTGCCGGCCACCACAGCCGCCATGTCAAGTGACAGCAGGCGTTTGCCAAACAGCATGCGTGACACCTTACGCTGAACGATACGCTGCGAGAGACCCTCTACAATGGCCGATTTACCCACGCCGGGCTCACCAATAAGTATGGGATTGTTCTTTTTGCGGCGTGTCAGTATCTGGGCAAGGCGCTCAATCTCTTTTTCACGGCCTACCACAGGATCAAGCTTGCCCTCAAGGGCCGCCTGTGTCATATCAGTGCTGAAACTGTCAAGCACCGGAGTATTGCTGCCGGACTTGGCCACCGTGGCTGTCTGACCGGACTTGGGCTTGTTCTGATCAGGCTGGGGTGATGACGGTTCATCATCATCCTCATCATCC
>Ga0265298_10007746_pt1 | contig 12991 bp, 13 predicted proteins | sample AusTroGonzalo_MG_3_FD_193486 | JGI IMG/M metagenome (GOLD analysis project Ga0265298, IMG submission 193486) | Bovine rumen microbial communities from tropical cattle in Woodstock, Queensland, Australia - Gonzalo_01 | ecosystem: Host-associated > Mammals > Digestive system > Stomach > Rumen ... | reverse complement strand
TGCGTTGCTTCTGCCGGAATTCAGAGGCCCGAATCTGGCTTCCAACCCATTGAAGCTTAATGCTTGTGGCAGCCGTCTGGCCAGGCAGGACATCATCGATGCCATTCATTACGTCTGCCGTGAAACACAAATTGACAAACGGAATATTTTCCTGCTTGGATGTTCGGGAGGAGGGCAGGCCGCTTTGCTGACGGCGGAAGACGCACCTGAAATTTTCCGCGCCGTTGATGTATGGTGCCCTGTCATCAATCTTGCCGCATGGTATCGTCATTTAGTTGCAACGGATCAACACTACTACCATGATATGGACGCATGCCTTGGCGGTACGCCGGAAGCATGCCCGGAAGAATATGCAAGCCGTTCTCCTGCAAGTTATTTTGCCAAATTGAAGAATCTGGCGGTCTCCATCCATCATGGCCGGCATGACACGCTTGTGCCGTACAGCCATTCCGCCGATTTCGTGGCGAAACTGGAGGCGGTAGGAAACGGCCATGTATATTTCGATGTGTTCGATGGTGAACATGAGCAGTTTCCGTCTCACAGCTTTGAATGGTTCGCGCGGCTGGGCGGCTGGCTGGACGCGGCTGTCCGTATTACAGGATGAAGAAATCAATTGGTGTCTTCTATAATTTTTTAGAGGTTACTGGCATGTGAATTTTTGTGAAATCATGATTGATTTAGTTGAAATTTCATGGAACAGAAATATTTTATACCTGTCATATAGATGACTTGATTGATGGTCAATCAGGAAAATACCTCTCAAAAAATAGGAGAACATCCCATGAAAAAACTGTTTGCCGTGCTCTCTCTGGCTCTTTTGGTTGCTGGATATGTCTATGCCGAGGAAAATGTAGCAAAACCAAAATGTTGCAAACCGGAGCCCTCATGTTGTGCGCAAAAGAAAGCCTGTTGCAAGTCAGATGCGAAATGTTGTGAAAAGAAAGAGGCTTGTTGCAAGGCTGAAGCAAAGTGCTGCGAGAAGAAGGCCGTTTGTTGCAAGACCGGAGCCGAATGCTGCAAGGCTGGTGCGGCATGCTGCGAGAAGAAGGCTGACTGCTGCAAGCCCGGAGCCGAATGCTGCAAGCCCGGTGCGGCGTGCTGCGAGAAGAAGCCTGCCTGTTGCAAGGCTGAAGCCGAATGCTGCAAGCCCGGGGCGGCATGTTGTGAGAAAAAGGCCGCCTGCTGCAAGGCTGAAGCCAAGTGCTGTGAGAAGAAGACCCCCAGTTGCGAAATCAAGCCTCCCTGCTGCAAGTAATCAATTTTTGTAGATTGATAAATAGTTGTTCCCCTTGCTGTGAAGATTACTTCATGGCAAGGGGATATTTTTTGCCAATGTCAAGACTCTTTTACTTTCTCTTTTTGAAATAATGTGGTGAATCTCCGCGTTCGCCCCAAATGATTTTCTCGCCAATGGACAACATACGCCAGTTCAGGCAGTTTCTGCATTTGGCGGCATTCTCGTCCAGGCAGGGCTTGTTGGGATAAAGCTGATAACTGCGACGGTATTCCACATCCGTTACATTCGGCATGATGACATTTGCCCCTGCTTGAATGCCTTGTTCACGCCCTGTGTCGTCCAGAGCCTGAAGCGCTGTAGTCGCGGCGATATTCACATCATGGAGATATAGCCTTGTCACGGCGATCATCTTCAGACCAAGCTGCAATTGCCGATTGGTGTATTCTGGTGTCATTGCGATGTTTGCGCCAAGTGGTGTATCCGCATGCGGCAAATACGGCCCCATGCCAATCATGTCCAAATCCATCTCCCGAAAGAACTCGATGTCATATGCGAGATCATCTAACGTCTGGCCTGGAAGGCCGATCATTACGCCGCTGCCGGTCTGGTAGCCGAGACGCTTTAAGATACGCAGGCATTCAACACGTCGTGTATATAAATGGTTGGCAGGGTGGATTTTCGCATATATTGACGGGTCAGAGCTTTCAATTCGTAACAGATATCTGTGTGCTCCTGCTTCAAGCCAACGGCGAAATACCTCCTCCGTCTGTTCTCCAAGGCAGAGTGTCACGCCAAAAGTATCGCCACCGAATTCTCGAATTCCTCGCAGAATATGTTCGACATACTCCGTATTCGTCTCTGATTCGATTTCGCCTGACTGAAGTACAACTGATCCATAGTCATGCTCAAAGCACCATTTCGCCATGCGAATGACATCTTCCTCTGACAGACGATAACGTTTGACATTCGAATTGCTCTTGCGGATGCCGCAGTAAAAACAGTCCTTTGCACAGACGTTTCCCATTTCGATGAGGCCGCGAAGGGAGACCTTTTTCCCGATGTATCTGCATTTCAGCTGATAGGCGGCCTGAAAAAGCTCTTTGGTATCCTCAAGGGAAAGCAATGTGACAATCTCATCGTGCGCCAATGCTCCTGCAGCATGAAGAGCCTTTTCAATGATGTTGTTCATCCTGTGATCCTCGCCAATTTCTTGTGTGCACTCGGGTTCCATGAGCGGATTTCGCTATGTTGGAATCTTTTTCGTCAATTTTTCCAAGCCATTGCCATCCCTTTTTGCCATTATGCGCAAGGCATAATGACTATAACACGATTAATTTAATAGTGTTTAGTTGAAAATCATTCATAATATAGTATATTTTATCTGAAAAACAAATACTACTATAATAATCATGAATTGCGATGAAACTGTATATCTACACAGAAAGGGAAAGCGCAAAATGGCAGTCACCATAAATGGAGAAGAGATTGAAGCGGCTGGCAAAACGCTGGCCGATTATCTGAAAGAGGCCGGATATGATACACGCGGCATCGCCATTGAGCGCAATGGAGAAATCGTGCCCAGATCGCGTTATGCCGTGACGCGGTTGCAGGACGGTGACAAGATCGAGGTTGTCCATTGTGTGGCGGGTGGCTGAAGAGGGCTTTTTTGAAAAAAAGGTTGAAAATCACCATGATGAATATCACCTATCAAATTAAGAATGCCGTCTATGTAAATTTGACCAATCGATGCCCTTGTAATTGTGTCTTTTGCCTGCGCAAGAACGGTTCAGGCGTCTATGGTTCCGGTTCGCTCTGGCTGGAAAGGGAACCTACGGCCAAGGAGGTTGTGGACTCCTTGGCGCAGTGGGATCTTTCCAAATATCCGGAGGTCGTCTTCTGTGGCTACGGTGAACCTACGGAACGTCTCGACACACTTTTGAAAATTGCCAAATGGCTCAAAGAACACTATCCGCATTTGCGCATCCGCGTCAATACCAACGGCCTTGCCGATCAAATCATCGGCGAGCCGACGGCTCATCGCTTCAAGGGGCTTGTGGACACTATCTCCATCAGCCTGAATACGCCTGATGCGACGGAGTATCTCGCCATTTGCCGTCCGTGTTTCGGGGCGGCCGCCTATCCGGCTATGCTTCGATTCGCGGAGGAAGCCAAGAAATTTGTTTCAGAAGTCGTTATGACCATTGTCGGCGAACCGGTGACCACATTGGAAAAACAGGCCGCTTGCAAGGCCATTTGTGACCGTCTAGGCGTGCGTCTTCGCATCCGTCCATACGAGAAAATATCAAGGAGTTAGATAACATGAACAATCCATTTGCAACTTTCAAGAAAATCGACGCGCATTCCCACATCGGAATGTTTGGCTCTCCTTTCAACGTGAATTTCAACGCGGAAATGCTTTCCGCCCAAATGGCGGAGTACAACATTGAAAAGACGATTCTGTGTCCTGCCGCCGCGCATCTGAACTCGGAGCTAGTGGAAACATGGCGGCAAATGCCTGAGAAGGTGATTCCTCTCTACTGGGTCAACGCCAATCTTGGGCAACCCGCCTACGACGATTTGGAGCATTATCTGCGCGATTTCCATTTTGCAGGCGTCAAGATGCAACCGCTTTTCGATGCGTTCACGGCGGATTCGCCAATGGTCGATCCCATCATGGAGATCGCCCGCCGCTACCACAAGCCTGTTTTCATCCATTGCGGCCATCCGCCGTTCTCGCTTCCATGGCAGATCGGCCTTCTGGCGGAACGCCATCGCGATGTTCCCATCGTGATGATTCACATGGGGCATGGCCACGGCGTTTATATCGACGCCAGCATTACGATGGCGAAGAAATTCGACAATCTCTATTTGGAAGTTTCTGGAATGCCAATGGGCTGCCAGATAAAAAACGCTTATGAAAATGTTGGTTCTGAACGAATTATGTTCGGTATCGACTCGCCTTTTCATCATCCGAGCGTGGAAATCCAGCGTGTCCTTTCCTGCGGGTTGACCGATTCGCAGTTGGAGGATGTCTTCTACAACAACGCCAAACGGTTCATGGATTCATTCAACTGAAAAAGGAGGTGGACCATGGACATAGACCGAAATACAGCGGTAGCACTGTTGAAAAAATACAATCAGAATCCGTTCCATCTTCGGCATGCATGGACGGTTGAGGCGGTCATGCGCTACTTTGCCAAGGCGAACGGTTATGCCGACGAGGCGGAGTTTTGGGGTATCGCAGGACTTCTCCATGACATCGACTTTGAAAAGTTTCCAGAAGAACATTGCAAAAAAGCTCCTGAACTGCTTGCGGAAATTAATACATCTGAGCGTCTTGTCCATGCGGTTTGCTCCCATGGCTGGAATCTGACCGTTGATGTAGCACCTGAGCATTTCATGGAAAAAGTGCTCTACGCAACAGATGAATTGACCGGCCTCATCTGGGCCTGCTCCATCATGCTGCCGTCAAAAAGCGTGAAGGATTTGCAGTTGAAAACCATCCGTAAGAAATTCCGTAACGAGCAGTTTGCGGCAGGTTGCTCACGACATGTCATTGCGGTTGGGGCGGAATTGCTTGGTTGGACGCTTGATGAGCTTTTCGAGCGTACTCTTGTCGCCATGCAGGAAACGGAAGAAGCCGTGGAGGCGTTGTCAAATGGCTGAAAACGAATAGAAACAATGAGATTCTGGAATTTGAAGTCACCCCCAACCACGAGGTACGGCCATGAATACGAATGATGAATCTATTTCCATAGAACTTCAGGAGAAACTGAACAGGCTTAAGAAATATCTGCGCGAACTTGGTTCGCTGGCGGTCGGTTTTTCCGGCGGTGTGGATTCATCCTTCCTGCTGGCCGTTGCAGCGGAAACACTTGGGGACAAAGCAATGGCGGTAACTGGAGTCGATGCGTCAGTTCCGCAACGCGAGGTGGATGAGGCGATGGCGTTCTGCAAGGACAGGGGAATCAAGCACATTCTTTGCAATGTCAATCCATTGGCTGAGCACGGATACAGGTATAATGGGCCTGATCGGTGCTATTTCTGCAAACGCGGCATCTTCTCGGAAGTGATGCGCATCGCACATGAAAACGGAATTCAGTATTCAGCAGAAGGATCCAATCTCGATGATGTCGGAGATTACAGGCCTGGCCTGCGTGCTGTCGCGGAGCTTGGCGTGAAAAGCCCGCTTCGTGAAGCAGGACTGCATAAGACGGATATCCGTCTGTTGTCTAAGATAATGGGGCTTCCCACATGGAGCAAACCGGCGTATGCATGTCTTGCATCTCGCTTCGTCTATGGAGAAGAGATCACCGAAGAGAAACTGCAAATGATTGACAAGGCCGAACAGTTTTTGATTGAACATGGCTTTTTATCGGAACGTGTCAGGCTTCACGGCAAAATTGCCAGAATTGAGGTTCCGCCAGATGATATCGCAAGACTTGCCGCAGACGGTATTCGGCAGGAAGTGTGCGAGGAATTCAAGAAAATAGGTTTTCTGTTTGTCACGTTGGACATGGCTGGATACCGTATGGGAAGCATGAATACAACGCTTCCGAAATAATACGGCAGGACTGGGTTATAAAAAAGGAGACAACGAATGTTCGAAAAAGATACAATTTGCGTTCATCCGACACGATGTCAAAAGTCGGCCTATGGTGCGGTGGCGACGCCAATTTTCCAGTCGGCGACGTTTGCGCATGAGGGACTTGACAAAGATTCAGAGTTCAGTTATTCACGTCTTCAGAATCCGACCCGCGCCGCATTGGAAAATAGAGTTGCGGAATTGGAGGACGGCGTCGATGCCATTGCATTCTCAAGCGGCATGGCGGCAGAGACAACGCTGATGAATCTCTTTGAATCCCAAGGACATATCATTGCCGGTGATGATCTCTATGGCGGCACGTTGCGGCTGTTTCGGCATATTTCGACTCCTGCTGGGCTTCGGTTTGATTTCACGGATATGTCATCACAGGAAAACATCCGTCGGAAATTGCGGCCAGATACGAAAGCGGTCTATGTGGAGACACCGAGCAATCCCACCATGCAAGTTACGGATATTGCCGCCGTGGCGGATATTGTGCATTCAGTCGGAGGACTGCTGATTGTCGATAACACGTTTCTTTCGCCGTTGTTTCAACGTCCGCTTGAATTGGGCGCGGACATTGTCGTGCACAGTGGCACGAAATATCTTGGAGGGCACAACGATACGTTGGCGGGTTTCTTGGTGGTGAAGGATCCGGAGATTGCGGAAAAACTACGGTTCCATGCAAAGACGGTTGGTGCGTGTCTTGCGCCGTTTGACTGTTTTCTGCTGGAACGCGGCATCAAGACACTTGCCGTTCGTCTTGAAAAACAGGCTGCGAATGCGGAGAAAATCGCGCATTGGCTACGGCGGCGCCCTGAAGTGAGAAAGGTGTATTATATTGGTTTCCAAGACCATCCAGGCTATGAAATAACCAAGCGGCAATGTTCTGGCTTTGGCGGAATGTTGTCCATGGAAGTGGACAGCCCCGAAACCGCCAGACGGATTTTGAAAGAGGTCAAGCTCTTCCAATATGCTGAAAGTCTTGGCGGAGTAGATAGCCTCATCACTTATCCGATGTGCCAGACACATGCTGATGTTCCTGAGGATGAACGCAATAGACGCGGCATCAACGACAGATTCCTGCGAATCTCCGTGGGGATTGAAAACGCTGATGATCTCATAGATGATCTCCGCCAGGCACTCGAAAAATAAGTCATGGAGAAGCCAACATGAAATACGATTTTGACCAAATCATCCCGCGCAACCATACCAATAGCCTCAAGTACGATTTTGCAAAAGAAAGAGGCAAACCGGATGGACTATTGCCTATGTGGGTGGCGGACATGGACTTTCAGACGCCGCTCGCCGTGCGGGAAGCTCTTGCCGCGAAAGCCGCGCATGGCATCTTCGGATATTCCGAACCGGACAAAACGTATTTCGAGGCGCTTGCAAACTGGTTTGGAACACGGCACGACTGGATGGTTGATCCGTACACGGCGGTTATCACTCCGGGCGTAGTGTTCGCTATTTGCACATTGATCCGCTGCCTGACGCAGGCTGGAGATGCAGTACTGATACAAGAACCTGTGTATTACTGTTTTAGGGAAGGCATTCGTGACAATGGTCGCAAGGTCGTTGTCAATGAATTGCTCTTTGACGGGAAGCAATACCATATTGATTTTGAAGACTTCGAACGGAAAATCATCGAAAACGGCGTGAAGCTGTTTGTGTTGTGCAGTCCTCACAATCCAGTTGGACGCGTATGGACAAAGGACGAACTTGGCCAAATGGCGGAAATCTGCCTGCGCCATGGCGTGTTTGTCGTGGCGGATGAAATCCATGAAGATTTTGTCTATCATGGAAAACGACACACGGTGTTTGCATCGCTTTCAGAAGAAATTGCTAACAAATGCGCGGTCTGCACCGCACCAAGCAAGACGTTCAATCTCGCAGCCTTGCACAATGCCAATATCTTCATCGCCAATGCACAAGTGCGCAAAGCGTTCAAACGTGAACTGGACGCAGAAGGCTTCAGCCAGTCCAATGTCATGGGCTTGGTCGCCTGTCAGGCTGCTTATCAGTTCGGAGCGGAATGGCTGGAACAGCTCATTGTTTATCTGGAAGGCAACGTCACGCTTATGCGTGAAACATTCCAGACACGTATGCCGCAGATTCAGCTTGTTGAACCGGAAGGCACTTATCTTCCATGGGTGAATTTCTCGCAATTGGGGCTGACGGTTCCTGAATTGGAACGTTTCATCATCGAACGTGCGAAACTCTGGTTGGATGGTGGCACGGTTTTCGGGGCTGGCGGCGCGGGATTCCAACGATTCAATATCGCCGTCCCCCGCACCACCTTGCAACAGGCGTTGTCCCAATTGGAAAATGCCGTTCGTCAGATTTCATAATTCAGAAATTCACCATTTTGGAACTCTACGCTTTTATTGCGTTTGAACTGGAGTTCAGGCATTTTGGCGCTGACACGCGTCTGTTCGGGAACAGATTTTGTCACAAAGGCGTTGCCGCCGATCACCACGCCGCCACTGATTACCGTTTCGCCACCGAGAATGGACGCTCCTGAATAGATGGTCACATCGTCTTCAATGGTCGGATGTCGTTTCTTGCCTTTCAACTGCTGGCCACCGCGCGTTGACAAGGCGCCCAACGTGACGCCTTGGTAGATTTTGGCATGCTCTCCAATCTCCGCGGTCTCACCAATGACAATGCCCGTGCCATGGTCGATGAAGAAATACCGCCCCAATGTCGCTCCAGGATGGATGTCGATTCCTGTGACGCTGTGGGCATATTCTGTCATGACGCGCGGAATCAACGGCACACCAAGCACATGCAGTTCATGGGCAATCCTGTTTACCATGGTGGCGTATATGCCTGGATAAGAGGAAATAACTTCGTCACGACTGAATGCGGCGGGATCACCTTCGTATGCGGCTTCAATATCCGTGGCGAGATATTCGCGGATTTTGGGAATCGTCGCCAAAAAAGCATCCACGATTTCCTCGCTGCGTTTTCGTGTTATGTCGTCCGAAACATGGCTGTATTCTTCTTTGAAAAGACGGAGCGTCTTTTCGACTTGCTCAAGAAGCGTTTCACGAATCTCTTCGAGCAGTTGCTTCGTGTATGAGCGGATGTTGTCGCTCCGTAGCTCCGTCTCGTCAAAGAAGCCCGGGAAGATGACGTACTGCAACTTCTTCAGCACAGCCAGAATCAGATGGCGTTTGGGAAAATGCTTCTCTCCGATCTTGCCGATATGCGGATGCTGGACATAACTGTCCAGCACTGCGTCCAATAGATTGTTGCCTATCTCACGTCCCATTCTGTCCCTCCATGATTAGCCGACCAAACGCGACAATGCATCGGCCAGAAGGTCGATTTCCTCTGGCGTGTTGTAGAATGCGAGCACGGGACGCACCGTGCCTTCCAGGCCATAGTGCCGAAGAATCGGCTGTGCGCAGTGATGGCCTGCACGGACCGCGATACCTTGGCTGTCCAGATATTTACCGACCGATACAATGTCATGGTTGTCCAATACGAATGACAGCACGCCAGATTTATCTCGTGCCGTGCCAATCAGATGAAGGCCTTGTATGGCGGCCAAACGTTCCATGCCGTATTGTGTCAGTTCATGCTCGTATGCGGCGATATTCACCATACCAATCTGCATCATGTATTCGAGTGCCGCACCTAGGCCGACTGCGTCTGCGATGCTGCCAGTTCCGGCCTCAAATTTGTTCGGGGCAGATTGGTAGATGGTGCGTTCGAACGTGACGTCTGCAATCATGTTGCCGCCGCCTTGATATGGTTGTGCCTCTTCGAGTGCATCAGTCTTGCCATAGACGGCACCAATTCCGTTTGGACCGAAAATCTTATGGCCAGAGAAGACATAAAAGTCCGGATCCAATGCGGTTACGTTGACAGGAATGTGTGCGACGGATTGCGCACCGTCAATCAGAATGCGCACACCGTGGGCATGCGCGATGGCGACGAGTTCCGCGACTGGCGTGACTGTCCCGAGCACGTTCGAAACATGTGTGACGGATACAAACCGTGTATGCTCGTTGAATAGTTTTGTGTATTCGGCGAGGTTGAGTTGCCCATCGGCGTCAACGGGAATGACCCGCAGTTTTGCGCCAGTTTCCGCAGCGATCATCTGCCATGGCACGATGTTCGCATGGTGCTCCAACAGCGAAACGATGATTTCGTCGCCGTTGCGAAGCAAAGGACGTACGTAGCTTTGCGCGACCAGATTGATGCCTTCGGTCGTGCCGCGAACAAATACGATGTCTTTTGAATTGCCCGCTCCCAGAAACTTAGCCACCGTCGAACGTGCGTTTTCGTAAGCGTCTGTCGAACGAGCGGCCAGTTCATGAGCACCGCGATGCACGTTGGAGTTCTCATGCGTGTAGTAGTATGAGATGCGATCGATGACCTGCCTGGGGCGCTGTGTTGTGGCGCCGTTGTCAAACCAGACCAGCTGTCTTCCTGACGAAAGAGGTTCCTGCAGGATTGGAAAATCTGCGCGTAGCTTTTCCACTGGAATGGAGCCGACTGTCGTATGTGAGCGCGACAGCGGCTTGGTCTGAGCTGATGTGGCTGCGGGTATGTCAGCAGCCTTTGTGGCGGACACCAAAGTCGGCGAATAAACCGCGGAAGAGGGCGATGGCGCGTCGGATTGCTCGTGAAGCACGTCGGTTGCAATCTTCGCCCAGTCTGTTCCGGAGGCCGTGGCGGTGCTCTGCGCAGGCTCGCCGAATAGTTCCGCCGCCATGTTCAGCAGCTCGCCTTCGGTAGGCAGGCCTGCGGCGGCAGGATTCAGATTAGTCTCGTTTATAGTCATAATATTCACCAACCTCCACGTCTTCAAGCACCGCTATGGCATCGTCGGCCAAAATTGCCGCCGAGCAATACAGCGACAGCAGATAAGAAGCGACTCCCTTGTCGTCAATGCCGCGGAAACGGATGGAAAGGCCACGGGAATGCTCGCCCTGCAAGCCTGCTTGATACAAGCCGATGACACCGCGTTTCGTTTCGCCTGTGCGGATGAGAAGAATGTTCGTCTTGCCGCTCTGCGACTTCGGATTCTTCAGGCCGTCAACGAGCATCTTGTCAGACGGAATCAGCGGAATGCCACGCCAGAGGATGAATGTACCGCCGTTGATATTGGCGGTCACAGGCGGCACGCCGCGCCGTGTGCATTCACGCTCAAATGCTGCAATGGCACGTGGATGCGCAAGGAAGAAGGAAGGCTCTTTCCATACTTTGGAGATGAGTTCGTCCAAATCGTCCGGCGTGGGAGCACCGACGCTGTTGTGGGGCTGGATGCGCTGTGAATCGGCCACGTTTTTCAGCAAGCCATAGTCATCATTGTTGATGAGCTGGCTTTCCTGACGTTCACGCAGACTTTCTACAGCCAATGCGAGCTGCTCTTTTGTCTGGTCGTATGGCGAACTGAAGACATCCGTCACCTGCGTGTTCACGTTGATGATAGTAGATATTGAGTTGAGGATGTATTCGCGTGGCTTCTCTTCATAGTCGATGAAGCCCTGCGGAATGACGGTGCTCTTCGGTTTGGAACTGCAAAGCACTTCCAGTGGTGTATTGCCTTCCTTTACACGGTTGACACGGTAGATACCCGCATTCAGACCTTTGAATTCCAGAAACTTGGAGAGCCATTTCGGAGTCAGCAGCCCGAATTGCGGTTTGGTCTTTGATACATCTGCCAGCTGATAGGCCGCAGCTTTCCCTAAAGCATTGATTTTGATTTCATCGGACATGTTCTTACTTCCTTCTCTTTATCTTGTTTTTCCTTTGATTCGCCACAAAGGGCAAATCAGATTAATTTTACAGTTGGGTCAACTTCGTTTTTCCAGCCTTGTACGCCGTCCAGCAGATTCATCAGTTTGCCTTGATAGCCTGCCGCACGCAGATTGCGTATGGCAAGAATACTGCGTTGGCCGATTTTGCAGACGAATACGGTATTGATGGACGGATCCAGTTCATTCTGCCTGCGGATGATTTGCCCGAGCGGTATCGCTTTCGCGTTCGGGAACTTGAAGTAGGAACGCTCATGCGGTTCGCGCAGATCAATCACCTGCACCGGTTCGTTCGCGTCGAAGTGCCGTTTCAGTTCCGTGGCGGAAATGGATTCCACGGGAATGTCGTCCTGTGCCGTTTTCATGCCGCAGAATTGTTCATAGTCGATGAGCTTCGTGATCGTCGGATGGCTTCCACAGATCGGGCATTCAGGATCCGCCTCCAGTTTCAGTTCGCGGAATTTCATTTTCCACGCGTCGTAGAGCAAGAGGCGACCTGTCAGCGTGTCACCGCCGCCGACCAGCAGTTTGATGACTTCCGTAGCCTGAAGCATTCCGACGACGCCTGGCAGAACGCCCAGAACGCCGCCTTCCGCACAGGATGGTACCAGACCCGGCGGTGGCGGCTCGCGGTACAAGCAACGGTAGCACGGGCCGTGCTTTGCGTAGAATACGCTGACCTGTCCCTCAAACTGGAACACCGAGCCATACACGTTCGGCTTGCCGAGCAGGACGCATGCGTCATTTACGAGATAGCGTGTCGGATAGTTGTCTGTTCCATCCGCTACCACATCATACTCTCGAATGATGTCCAATGCGTTCTCGCTGTTCAGCGGTTCGTTGTAGGTGACCACGTTGACCAACGGATTCAACGCACGAATACGGTCACGCGCGGATGCGACTTTTGGACGGTCAACATCGCGTGTGCCGTGGATGATCTGGCGGTGGAGATTCGAAATATCGACATTGTCGAAATCAACGAGACCGAGAGTCCCTACGCCGGCCGCAGCCAGATAGAGCGCAAGAGGTGCGCCCAAACCACCTGTGCCGACAATCAAAACCTTCGCTCCCTTGAGTTTGCGTTGACCTTCAATTCCGACTTCGGATAGAAGAAGCTGGCGACTGTAACGCGTCAGATCGTCATGCTCTAATTCCTTCCACCGTTCTTCCGGAACTACACTTGATATACCTTCGCTCATGTTTCAGCATCCTCCTGCAATGGCTGGAACGAGCATGATAGTCGCACCTTGCGCGACTTTCGTGTCGAGCCCGTTCAGTTTCTTGATGTTCGTTCCGTCAACAAAGACATTCACGAATCCACGCAATTTCACATCGTCTTCGTAAATCTGATGTTTCAAATCAGGATACTGTGCGGCGAGATTGCCGAGAGCTTCG
>Ga0265298_10007745_pt1 | contig 12993 bp, 22 predicted proteins | sample AusTroGonzalo_MG_3_FD_193486 | JGI IMG/M metagenome (GOLD analysis project Ga0265298, IMG submission 193486) | Bovine rumen microbial communities from tropical cattle in Woodstock, Queensland, Australia - Gonzalo_01 | ecosystem: Host-associated > Mammals > Digestive system > Stomach > Rumen ... | reverse complement strand
ACGCAGAACGCAAGCTCAAGCTCCTACCTGACGATTACATCCCCGACTGGTGCCCGCTCGTGCCAGAGGAGGAGCTTGAGCTTGCGTTCTGCGTGATCGACTCGTGCGACTGCTGCGACGAGTACGGTGAGAGTTGCAACGGGGCGTTTCGGTACAAGGAGTTCATAGAGGAGGAGTCATGACTGACGCCGAGCTCACCGAGTACGCCAACCTCCTCGATGACGCAATCAAGGGCAAGTGGGTCACGCTGTGTTGCCGTGACCAGCGCGCAGTACGCAACGCATTCCACGACCTGACACGCCTTGCAGACCACATGGGTCTCGCGTACAAGGCATATCGACAAGTCGGCCACGAGCAGATAGTGATCGGCGACAGACTCAGCGACGGCGGCATCGACTTCGAGGTAAAGAGTTGCATCTCACAGTACAGGAGTGCGAGAAGGGCGGGTGACCCACGTGCAAGATAACATGCAGGCGATTCTACATGAGCTGGTCCTCATAAAGGCGACCGCATGCTTCTGCGTGGCGGCAACCTACAGCGTCGGCTTCAGGCTCACGAGGTCATGGCTTCATTTTGTGTGTGCCCTCGTATGGGCGTTGGTCGGGTTCCTCTGCCTCGCGTTCGGGTCCGTCGCATGAAAACGAAAGGAAGAACCATCATGAAAACGGTAGCGAAAAGGGCAATCGCGGCATTGGCAGTGGTCATGCTCGCGTTCGCCGCCTACGGATGCCGCGAGGCCGACCGTGTTTCTCGCAACGTCAGCGTCGAGGCGGACAACTTCAACGTCGCGCGCAGGATAACGGTATTCAACGTTCGCACGGACAAGGTGCTGTGGCAGATGACCGGCACGTTCTCGATCAAGAGAAGCGACGGCGACCTCGACGTTATCGTGGAACTGCCCGACCACACGTATGCCAAGCACTTCTTCGATCTCAACGAGTGGACCACATACATCGTCGAGGACCTGTCCGGCACGAACGTTCCGAAGTACAACTACGAACTCAACTTCCTGCCAGAGACGCTTGTACCAGTCACGATTACGAGCAACGACTAAGTCGGAACATGATTGAAAGGATAGAAACATGGCAAATGTCATACAATGGGATGGTGAGCCGTTTAGCTGGGCGACGTGTCTGCTCATAACTTCAAGTGAGCTGATTTCCGAAAGCAGGGAATTTAACAACATGATTCAACGCTTTAAGGAACAGTGCCCAGAAGAGTTGATGAAGTATCTCAATATGCACGTAGACGATCTGTTCAACTACGGGTGGCAGTTGAACCAAGTGGTGGCATACCTCGTCGAGCGTAGTTATACGCCAGATGACATCGGTGAGCTTTTCGGCTGTGAACCAATCCGCAATGACTGACGGATACGGACCTCTCACGTTCGGCATCCTCAACGAAAACGGCTTTTTTACAGGGACGAATGGGGTGGCAACGCAGATCAGCCTCACGCCCGATGACGACACCTCAGGTCGGCCCATGTGGGCGCAGGAATTCTGCGGGTCGCTTACGGTCAACATCGAGGATCACGTCACGTTCGACAGACTGTTCGGGCAGACTGCTTCGAGTCCCGGAGAAGTGGTCAGCCTTGCGTTCGAGCGCCGACATGTCAGGCGGCTGCTTCCACGCACGGTGCGCGATGCGAAGCGCCACAGGAAGGGTCAACGAGGAAAGCCAAGGCGAAGGAAGGTCAGCGAGACGACGCGCACCGTAATACACGACGCGCGTGTCGCCAGAGCCGATAATGATGTGCTCTCAGCCAATCAGAGCGACTCTGGGACCACCATTACGTTCGAGGCAACGAGCACCAATACAGAGAGCATGGGCGTCTTAGACTGCGTCTCAGTGGCTCAGAGAGCCATCAACGAATGATAGGAGTAGGCATGGCTGAGTACGACTGCAATCGGTTCAGAGACAAGGTCGAGAACGGACTTCATGCATGCGCGAAGTGGCTAGACAACCACGCCCAAGAACTGGCAGACACGTTTGCTGGCGGGTGCAAGGACTGGTCAATCAAGTTCCAAGCTGGCGAGGACGGCATTTTCCCGAACATCAGGATCTACGTGAACAAGGTGGACAATGACATCATCGATGCATTCAGTGGCTTTACGGAATAAATGGGCGAGCATCGGCGCATGATTGCACACATGCTATTGCATGCGCTAGAATATGTGAGTTGAAACGGACTGACATCCAGTTCACAGCGGAGTACAGTAACGGTCACTGGCCGGGTTCATACCCCGGTGCATGCGGGTTCGAGTCCCGCCTCCGCCACCAGAATTGAATAGGCCACCAAGGGCCACGGTGACGCACGCACCAGAAAACTGTGCCCTCTTGCGGAGCTTGGTCAACCCGCATGCTCGCACCATTAGCTCACTACGGAGGTGACTCGGTCTGTAAAACCGATGGCCTTACGGTCCCGCAAAGTTCGACTCTTTGATGGTGCACCATTAACGTACCGTGGGACGCACGGAAACTCACGCCTGTGGAGAGGACAAGGACCTGGACTTCGGACCATCCTCGATGAAGCAGGAATTCCACGGCTTCAGCCGTGGGAGCGTCAACAGAGGCGGGGGATCGATACCTCCAGGGCCTGCCATACGCGCCCCTGGCCGAGCGGTTGGGCGTCGGCATGCATGGCGCACCATCCAAATCCGTTGAAAAACATGCAACGTAGGGCGTAAATGCCCTAGAATATACGCAACGCAGGCATAGGCAAGGAGGCATGATGCAGGAAGTAGATCTCGCCTCGCCGTGGATGATCCACGCACGCAAGGTGAAGGCCATGTTCGAGATGGACGACGAGGTCCGTGTCGAGTACGACGACGAGCCGAGGGTCAGGTTGTATGTCAGCAACCCGTCCAAGGCGAACGCAATCGAGTCCATCATCAAACACGAGGTTCCGTTCGGTAACGTAATCCTGAAGGTTGACGTCATCCCTCCCAACGAGGGCATGACCACCGAGCAGAACTTCCGTGCCGCCTTCGAGAGCAACCCGGTGTTCGCTGGCACCATCACAGAGGACATCCCAGGAGGCCAGGCCGTGTTCGCAGTGTTCGAACCCGTCACCGTCCAGTACAAGAACGATGACATCTCCTCCGCGTTCGGTGTGGAGACCACCACCTACGAGCAGCTTGCCAAGGACGTGTTCGGAGAGGACGACGGCGCGTTCATCTGCTCCGACCTCCTGCCAGACGTCGTCGGGTAGTGACACAAGACATATCGGATTTGAGACGTGGTCGTCCTTCGGGGCGGCCACGTCCCTGTATATAGGGGGTCCATCAGGTGGAGCAGTACGAATTAATCAACGACGAGTGTGCCAATGCCATGTACGCGCAGCAATCGCTGTTCTAGGGATTGTCCTATTACAGGGACGGGAGGAGAGACGATGTTCGCATACGAGTATACGGAGCTCATGCGCGGCGATCGTGGCCCTATATGTCCAATGTCGTTCGCCATGGGCATAAATGAGATACGACCATGCAACTCGCACTGTGCATGGCTTGTGCAGGTTGGGGAAGAGGGCGACCTCAAGCTCGTCTGCGCGATGGCTGCCATGGCGATGAGTCGAGACGACGTCATCCCACACAACGACCTGTAAGGAGATGCCATGCCGAAGTACGTGTTCAAGACAGAGTACGAGTTGACACACTGCGGCCATTGCCCGATGTTCAACAGGGACTTTGAATTCTGTAACCTGCATAACGAGTGGTATGTCGATTACGACTTCGACAGCATGACGTTCCACATGCCGGACTGGTGCCCGCTGGTAGAGCTTGAGCAGGAGGTCAGTCACCACACGTCTAAAGACGGGGGCTTGAAAGCCATGACTGACTAGCCTAGCCAAGTGTCGAGGAAGCAGGAATCCCACGTATCAGCGCGTTGGGAATGCCAAAAAACACGAACACCAGTACGCAATCTGTGGTACACTAGATACCATGCGGAACCAAATCGTTCCGCCATCAAAAACTGAAAATTGTACGGTGTGTCACACCGGAATTCACGCCTGTGGAGACCGCATAAGACCAGCATTGCTGGCAATGGTCGTCGAAGCAGGAACCCACATGTAAAAGTGAGTGGGAATTGGCATCGTCTGACGCAAATGCGCAGGTGGGAAAGTGTGCCACCCACGCACGTGTGGGATGACCCGGCTTACAGCAATCCGTTTACCTGCGCAAACGGTGCCACCCACGCACGTGTGGGATGACCCGGCGAATAGGGCTCGCATCAGGGCGGAGTGACGTGCCACCCACGTATGGGATGACCATCCAATGTCCAAAATTCCGAGAACAAAGGAGGAAGAATGATAGACAAAGCATACAAATGCCGCCTGTATCCCAACAAGGAACAGACAGAACTGATAGAGAAGACCTTCGGCGCGTGCCGATGGGTCTGGAACCTGTCGCTCGAGACCAAGAAGGCCGCATACGAGGTGAACCAGAAGAACCTCACAGGCTATGACTTGGACAAGATGCTGCCAAGGTGGAAGGCCGTCTGTCCTTGGCTCAAGGACGTTGACTCCCAAGCACTCAAGCAATCCATACGTGACCTCGATGCCGCATACAAGAACTTCTTCCGTCGTGTGAAGAAGGGCGAGATGCCAGGTTTCCCCAAGTTCAAGTCGAAGAAGGCCAGCACCCAGAGCTATAGGACACCTGCTGCCGGAGGCAAGGTGAAGGTCATCGACGACCGCCACGTCAAGATCCCGAAGCTGGGTGTCGTCAAATGCCGCATAACCCAGCCGATAGAGGGACGTATCCTGAGTGCGACTGTGAAGCGCGTCCCAAGCGGCAAGTACTACGTCGTGCTGTGTTGCACTGACGTGCCGGAACCAGACATGCCCATCGAGGACGACCAGATTCTCGGCATAGACGCAGGCGTCAAGGATCTCATGACCCGTTCCGACGGCGTGAAGGTTCCCAACCACAGGTACGCATACAAGGCCGAGCGCAAGCTGAGGCGCGAGCAGCGCAAACTGTCCCGTCGAAAGAAGGGTTCTGCCAATTGGCATAAGCAGAAGCGCAAGGTCGCCAAGCTGCACGAGAAGGTCGCCAACCAACGCAGCGACGCAATTCACAAGGCCACAACCGACGCCGTGCGACACTCCCGAGCCATCGTCGTCGAGGATCTCAACGTCAAGGGCATGGTGAAGAACCACCACCTCGCCAAGGCTGTGAGTGATGCCTCGATGTCGGAGATCATACGACAGCTCGAGTACAAGTGCGGCTGGTACGGACGTGACTTCACGAAGGTCGACCGCTGGTTCCCGAGCAGCAAGACATGCGGCTGCTGCGGCGAGGTGTTTGACGACCTTACGCTGGACATGCGTGAGTGGACGTGTCCGTCATGCGGCGCACACCACGACCGAGACTTGAACGCTGCGAGAAACATTGCGAGGGAGGGTGAGATTCTCCTTTGTGCATAGCACGTACGAATACCGCAGGGCATGCGGGAATCTACGCCTGTGGAGAGGATTTTGGACCTGGCTTACGCCATCCTCTGTGAAGCAGGAATCCCTGGCTTCAGCTATGGGGAGTGTCAACTTACGGCACCGTCGAAAGACGATAACATAGGCATTATCGGCCAAAAAATGCCGAGCGTGCCAAAAATTCGTGGTCGAAAGCGGATTTGATACCAAAATTATGATTGATTTGCGACAAAATGTGGTGCCGCACGACCGCGTTGCGAACCGTGGTGTATGAGGGGTTGAAACAAGGAGACCATCGCCTGTCCTAGAATGTCGGTTCGACCAAGAAGAGCGACAGGAAAAGGAAAAGACGATGGTCAACCCCAATAGAATAACGCAGTACGACCCTGAGCTGAAAGACGTGCTTCTGGGATTTCTGGAGAGCGCTTCCAGCCTGTGCGACATGATGAACACGACGATGTCTGCCGTGCTCAACGAGATCATGTCAATACAGGCCGACGAGGTCTGCGGGGCCAGCTACGGGGAGCGCAGCGACGCCCGCGTGAACAGCAGGAACGGCTACAGGCCGCGCAAGTTGGGAACAACCACAGGCACGCTCGACCTGATGGTCCCCAAGCTCAGAAGCGGCTCGTTCTTTCCCACCGACCTGTTTGACCGCTGGTCGCGCATCGACCGGGCCCTTGCCGCTGCCGTGGCCGAGATGTACGTCACCGGCACCTCGACGCGCAAGGTGGAGAGGGTCGCGCAGAAGTTCGGCGTGGAGTCACTCTCGAAGGACCAGGTGTCGCGCCTGTGCGCGGTCATCGACGCGGAGGTCGACGCCTTCCTGTCCAAGGACTGGTCGGCCCTTCGCTTTGCGTACCTGTTCTTGGACGCCACCTACGTGAAGTGTCGCGTGAGGGGTCGCATACGCTCGGAGGCGTTCATCACCGCCATCGGCGTCGGCGACGACGGCCACAGGCGTTTTCTGGGCTTTACCTGCGCGAACACAGAAAGCTATGCGACGTGGCGGGGCTTCCTGCAGGACCTCTTGGATCGTGGGGTGGCCAACGTCCGCCTGGTCACGTCCGATGCCCACCAGGGCCTGAGAAAGGCGATCGAGGAGGTGTGGCCCGAGGCGACCTGGCAGCGCTGCATCGTGCACGTCAAGCGCGATGTGCTCAAGGCAATCGAGAGCGAGAAAGGGCAGAGGCATGCCCGCGCGATCATGGCCCCCGTCTTCAAGGAGTCCGAGCCCAGGCTGGTCCGCGCCCTGTATCACGCGGCGATCGAGGAGCTCGAAGAGGTCGAGCCCAAGGCGGCGCGCGTCCTCGAGGACGCCGAGGTGGACGCTCTCGCGTACCTCTCGTTTCCCAAGGCGCACCAGATCAGGATCCGGACCAACAACGTGCAGGAACGCATGAACCTCGAGCTCAAGCGCAGGACCAAGGTCGTGCAGGCATTTCCCTCGCCGGAATCGGTCCTGCGCCTGCTCGGCGGCATCATCGACGAGGTCAACGCCGATTGGGAGACGGGAAGGGTGTTCATCTCATCGGAGTCCCTAAAGCCGGTCCTGGGGCTTGAGAAGGCAGAGAATCGCTTCGACGAGTTTGAGCCTGACGAGGAGGTGAGGAGCAGGGCGAAGGTAATCATGATGGTCGCACTTGACGAGTACAGGAAAGCGGCGTAGGTTTTTATAGAAAGGAGCCAGACGCTCTGGGCATAGCGATGGACCTTCATACACCACTTAATCCGACGCAACCACACCATGTCGATTTTGGTCCACGGAACCTGCTTCTTGTGCTGCATTCCGTCCATCTGGGCCTTCAAAGTGTCCTCACGGGCATGAATCCACGTATCGAGGGCAGGAATGTTGTCACAAGTCACCTTTCCCATGCCAGATTGCATGGAATCGACCAGTTCGGTGACTATTGGCACCATGTACGGCTCTAGCATTGCGCCCATCAGCTCGGAGAATGCCATCGGGACTGGCATCTGCTCGCAGATCGACCACTCACAGCCCAAGAGGGACCTCACGGCATACAGATAACGCTTCGGAGTGCATCTGACGTTCCTTAGGTACCGTGCATCGTGCTTTATCGCCATCCCGAAATAATGCCGTGCGCTGGACACGGGGTCGAAGCACTCCTTCGACAGCTCACGGACGCTTGCAAACGACTTGGACTCCTCGTACACGATGGTCGAGTCCAACCACTCGAACACGGACGGGTTGGACTTCCTCAGGAGCCGCAGAAACTTCGACAAGTCCCATCCGACGACGTCCAACTCGTCATCAGAGTGCCAGTCGATGACGTCACGCACGTCACAGAGCGTAAGGTAGCCGTCCTTGGGCCTCATGTAGACGAACCTGACGTCATAGTCACTGCCATTGCCCGCAAAGCCCCAACAACGGCTCCCAGACTCCACCGCATAGACCACGGAGACGTCTCTCTCGCTTTCACACGCCCTTAACTCGTCGAGAATGCGTTCCTTCATGCCGATCACCCCAATCTGATTGCGTTCCACACCATTCGGTCGGCGTCTTGCCGCCAATTCGACTCCTCAAGGTGCTTGAACACGGTGATCGTGTCCTCTGCGCATGAACCAGACGCCACGATCTCCTCTCCTGGGTACCAGACCACATGGTTGGGCATCTTGGACACCATTTCGCGCAATCTCGTGTTCGGGACCGCTGAGCAGATGAAAACGTCCTCCGAGAGGTCGACCGGGAACTGCAAAAGGTTACTGAGGTAGTCGATTCCGTCGCTTAGGACGTGCAGGCCGTTGTCAGGCAGCTCGCAGCGTCTCGGAGATGAAATTCCCTCGCCCCTGGACCGAAAGTCGTAGCTGTCCACGCAGATGTAGCGATTGAAGTCCCTGAACAGCCAGCCTTGGAGCCCGATGAAGCCTCCGATGTCGATAATGTTCCTGTCAAGGGGCCAACTTGCCGCAACTGCTTGGTAGAACGTCTCGAAGCAGAGGAAGTCGGGCCCAAGCTCGGCGCTGTTCTCCCTGAGGGCCTTCTCACGTACGTTTTCGGGCAACTGGAAGTAGAGAGGTGTCGGACTCAGCATCATGAGCGCCCCATCACACCAAAGAATCGTCGATCACGAAGTCGATGCCCTCGATGAGCATCCGGTTGCCGATGTGGAGCGTCCTGTAGCCTATCAAGGTCGGCCTCTTGCCGTTGGCACGGTATTCGTGCGTCACACGGCCCTTCTTGTTCTTCGGGAACTCGTTCCACTGCTTCTCGGTGTATGTTCTTCTCATGATTACCTCCTATAGCATCAATTCTAGTGCAAGACAGAACGCCAGTGCCGAAACGCCATGCATGACACCCTCACGCAGCCGGACATGCGTTCCGATAGGCGATCATGAGCATCGCACGCTCGTAGTCGCCCTTCGGGGGCTTCATGACGCACGACCTGCGTCTTGGGCGTCTGACCTTGGGCTTCTGGGCCGTCTTTTTGGTGCCCATCGCCCTCTTCGGCGTCTTCTGGACCACGTTCTCATGCTTGCGTGCCTGATTAGTGCAAGAACTGTCGTTCTGAGGGGCTGAGGGCCTGTCTGCGGCCACTTTTCGTGCATCTTGGGTGTTCGGGCGCACATTCGGCTCACACACCTCAGGGACGCTCTCAATGTGCGCCTTGGACTCGTTCTCCGAGCTGTTCTTCCATCTCTCCGAGCCCTCTCCCTGCAAGAACCGGTACTCGCACTCGGGGACCACGTACATGTCATCGGAGAGCGCGTTCCCCTTGAACACGAGCGCGCCGTCAGCCTCGAACACCTGCGCGGGACGATAGCAGCTCGTCATGTGCCTCATGACAGGCCCTCCGTGAAGGTCACCCTCCTTCACACCGACCCAGAACGTCATGTTGGTGAAATCTGGTATCGCCTCTCCCAAATACAGCTCGTATCCACTTGCATAGCCCTTCTTCGCCGTCTTCTGCATCACAACCACCCCTAACTGGCCTTGCCGACCTCTCTTCCGTCCACACACTCACGAACCATGACCTTCACGCCGCTCACCAGCGGGCTGCGTGCGTAGCAGCGCTCCCAGAGCCGCCTTGCCTCCTCTGCCTCCGACTTGCGCTCGTATCCGCCAAGAATCCCGCCGTTGCTGTTCCTAACTATGTATTTCGGAGTCACTAGGCACTCCCTTCGACCAACATCGCCATCCCGTCGTGAACCTTCGACCGAACCCACGTCGGGTTCTCGTATGAGCGCTTGTAGCCGATGAACTCGGTCCTGGTTATCTGCGGGAGGCTCCTGCGGCTCTCTCGCTCGGCCTTGTTGTAGTCGCGCATCGCCTTGACGCTGTTGAACCTCAGGAGACGCCCGTCGCGCCTCCGTCTCGTGTATATCCTAGTGAGACACATCTCTTCACCTCCATAAAAGAATGGGACGCCCGATTGGACGTCCCGAATGCCAACATCTATGTTGTCTCGCTCTATTCGACCAACTTCAAGCCCTCTGGTCGTGCTGGGTTGCCACCGACCCACTCTACACTCAAGCCACGCTCCTCCAACCTGAGCGCGAGCGCCATGTTGTTCGCGTTCGCCATGCGCCAGTCACCGCAGATGCCGTACGCCGCATCGGTGGAGAACTCCTCGTACTGGGACTCATTCAGCCAGTAGGGGAGCCTCACTGACAGGTTCCCGTCCTTGAACATGGGGTCATCGGCGATTCTCACGGCGTTGGACAGCCCCATGCGCTGCAGCTCCAAAGCGTCGTCGAGTATCTGCCATGCCTCCTCCGGCGGCTTGCGCATGCTGTCCGGGTCCTCCCAGTAGCGCACCGAGCGCTGGGACACGCCCATCTTGCGTGCAAGGAGCGCCTGTGTCATACCGACACGCTCCCTGATTGCCCTGAACTCGTTCTTTGTTCGCATTTCTCCTCCTCACGTTGCAACGACTGCGAGCGAGTCGCCCTTGGTCACGATTGCGACTGGCTCAGCCTTCGCCGGTATGAGCCACGTCTTGATGAAGTAGTATTCCGCACCGGTCATCCTCGCCAGCTTCGTGTACATGCCCTCCACGACGCCGCACTTGTAGTGATACTCGTCTCGCCCCCTCGGAGCGTCCGGGATCGAGGTGCATCGCCTGCCGCGCCTGAGTCCAGCCCACCAGTCATCGTCGGTCTTGAACCAGTCCCTGTGCTGGTTCTCCGCAACGAACCCGACTATCTCGTCGAGCATCGTCCTCACGGTCTCGTCGGTTCGCATCATGACTCCAAGGTTGCCGATGTTGTCGCCATCATCTATGACCTCTAGGTCATCATCGGTCGTGTAGTCCGTGTTCTCGATGAGCCACGTCTCTATCAGGCGCCCTGCATCATCGCCCTCGTCCGTGACCGCATGCATCTGCCTCAGCAAGTACGGCTCCTTGCGGCGCCAGTGGAAGTACCAGAAGCGCTGGCCCTCGTCCATCCCATCGAAGTCGCGCAACGTCTCGTAGACCCTCAGCATCCCAGTCTCCTCTCAATGTCTCGATTCCTCGCATGCCCTACCTGATGCCGAACTTCGGGAGCTGCTGATTTCGTTCATGATTCTCGTCTCCCTCTCTGGAGTGCGAGAGCCTCGTGCCCTCGTCCGTTTACAATATTAGTTCCTATTTAGGAACGTGTCAAGCCGAATTATCCCTCCACCAGCTCGCGGACCTCGAGGAGCATGTCCTCGAGCTCGGCCATCCCAGTCTCGCACCACACCGAGTCGACGTCCTCGCCGTTCTCGGTCTCGCCGTAGGCGTGCCACACGCCGTCATGGTAGAACACATAGACTCCCCGCAGGTGGAAGACGACGCCCTCAAAGGGGTAGGGGATTAGTCCAGCCGCCTCCTCGTGCGTCAGCATCCCGTAGCCGTTCTTGATCTCGCTCATCTTCGCATCCTAAAGCGCCTCGTAGCTCTCGTAGTAGTCCTCCATGTCCGAGTAGTCTTTCTCCTCGTCCGTCAGAAAGACTTGATACCACACGTCGTCATCCTCAGCGAACTCCATGATTTCGCCCATCCGCTCGCAGAACTCAGCACCGTGGGCGAGTATGTCGTCACGAAGCGCCACGGCCTCGTCATGGTCGTCCGTGTAGAAGTCGATGGGGTTCTCCCAGTCGCTTCCGTATGCGTCCTGCACCTTCACGGTGACGTTGTAGCGACCCTTTCCCATGACCTCGAACCACTTCAAATCCTCGTATCTCATCTCATGCTCCCCTCAGTCCCAATACCTTCGCGTACATCTGCTGCCATTCGTCACGCATCACGTCGTACCTCTGGTCGTCCATCACCACCGCATACGGATACCCGTCGTTGCACAGGATGCTGACAACGGGGATGCCCTGCTCCTCGCTTTGTCTCGGACGACAGTCCCACATCTCCCCGGTGAAGGGGACAAGCGTGTTGTTCACCCACTGTCCCTCCGAAACCTGCACCGACTGAACCTTGTAGAACCTCTCGCCATCGTAGTGGATGCAGCGCATGCAGACCTTGAACGCCTTCTTGTACTGCTGCCCGTTCTTGCCGACGGGAGCCTCGTCGTACTTCTTGAACTGTGCGTAAGTGTACCTCGTTACCCTCGTGTCCTTCACGCTGCCGTCGAGCATCACGTAGTGCTTCAGTCGGTCGTAGAACTTCGCGGGCTCGAAGTCCCACACGAATGCGTTGGGCTCCTTGTGCCCTGGGAGCCACTTGTTGCGGGTGGGGTGCCAGTAGTGTTCCCGGCCCCTCTCGTCCATCCTCACGTGCCTGTTCTTGGTTGCCACCAGCATCATTACTCCTCTCTCCTGTTCGATGCCCAGCAAATGGGGCACCCTCTCGGATGCCCCATCGTGTCGGGTAGCGACTCCTAAGCCGAGAGCCTGTACTTGAACTCGTAGCGATGCCTCTGCAGCCACAACCCTGAGAAGGTGTCCTTCACGGCCACGAGCGAGTCTGCTATGAACAGCCCGCCCCTCCTGATGCGGTCGACGCTGTACGCATGCCTCTCCGCATAGGGGATGACGTGCCAGTAGTCGAACACGTCATCGTTGCACGGCAATATGTAACCGCCTTGGATGCCGTAGTCGTAGATGACGTCACTGAGGCTCTCGTACTCGTCATCATCGAGTTGCCTGCCGGTCTCGCTGAAATGAAGGTGCTCGAGGTACGCCGCAGCCTCGTAGTCGTTCATGACGTAGAAGTCCCTCGTCTTGAGATTGTCCAGGTACATGCTTTCCTCCTTGGAACGAAGGGCACCCCGTTGGTGCCCCATAACTACACTCCGTACTTCTCGTACCCTGCGTCGAAGGCACGAGACAGCTCGTCCTCCGTGTATCCCTTCCTCAACGCACGCTCCCAGTACGTCTCGAAGCGGTCATCGTCAACCTTCCGCCACAAGGCCCTCACGATGGACTCGAGCACCTCGTCCTGCCCGTCCGGTATCACCAGCTCGTATGCGTCGAGGTCCGCCTTGGGTATGTCATCGCTGAACTCGATGTAGCCGAAGCTGTTGTGCCTTATCTCGGGGACGTAGGTCAGTGTGTCGAAGTGGACCATCCTCACCACCTTGTCCCTGTGCTGGCCGGGCCATGTGCCGAGCCCAATCGGTCGGTTCGT
>Ga0265298_10007744_pt1 | contig 12994 bp, 12 predicted proteins | sample AusTroGonzalo_MG_3_FD_193486 | JGI IMG/M metagenome (GOLD analysis project Ga0265298, IMG submission 193486) | Bovine rumen microbial communities from tropical cattle in Woodstock, Queensland, Australia - Gonzalo_01 | ecosystem: Host-associated > Mammals > Digestive system > Stomach > Rumen ... | reverse complement strand
CATTTCATTGGTCCTGTGAGCATCAGCTCGTGGTATCCGAAGTTCTATATGAGCATGATTGTGAAGTACGTCACCGAGAAACATCCTGTGACCGACGAGCTTAAGGATATGGCCACACCGATGACACCTTTCCGTGAAGACTTCCTCAAGGTGGATGCCGATGTGTTGATGCAGAGCAATATGGACAGCATCGACAAGTTCGACAAATTCATGTTCCGCTTGAGCAACGGCCAATACCGTCTGCCCACGTTGTTCAAGAAATACTTAAAACTGAACGCCAAGTTCTTGTGTTTCAATGTAGACCCCGACTTCAACGACACCCTCGACTCACTCTTGTTCCTCACATTTACAGACTTCCCTGAGGACGAGGTGATGCCGCTCTTCCGCGACAGCAGCGACGAAGAGAAAGAGATTGTCAGGAAACGTTTCGGGTATATTTAGTCTTCCGTTTCTTCTTCGATGGTCTGTGCAAAGAACGTGAAGTTCACTTTGCCGTAATGTCTTTGCTCCATGAAATGAGGGTGCTCCTCGAAGTTCTGGTATTTGTCGTGCTCCAAGACAAACATGCCTCCTTCGTGCAATAGGTTGCGCTCGAAGATGAGGTTGACTAATTCATTGTAGTGCTCGCAGTCGTAAGGTGGGTCTGCGAAGATGAGGTCGTATTGCATCTGATGCTTGTCGAGGAAACGGAATACATCCGAGCGAACAACGAGCAACTCCTTCATGTTGAGTTTGTTGGCCGTCTCCCGGATAAACCTTACGCAGCCGAAGTCCTGGTCGACCGACACCACTTTTGGGCAGCCTCTTGAGACCAGTTCGTAAGAGATGTTGCCCGTGCCGGCAAAGAGATCCATAGCCTCGGTTTCTTCAAAATCGAAGTGGTTTTCAATGATGTTGAACAGGCTTTCCTTGGCCATATCGGTGGTGGGGCGTACGGGCAGATTGGTGGGTGCCACGATTTGTCGCCTTTGGTATCTTCCTCTTATAATTCTCATTTTAGTGCTTGATAAAGAATGTAATAGTACTGGAACGGTACTTCGTCAAAGGCTTTGCTGGCATGTGGTGTATGTGGGTATTCCATAAAACGGAGGTCTCTCACATAGCGTCCGCAGAGGTCGATGATATCGGAGCCGGGACGGATGAGACCGGAAAAGCGGACGGGCGTGTCTTGACCAGAAACGCCGTTTTGCTCCATGGCAAACAGCAGGAAATAGGCAAAGTCTTCCTTGGTGTTGAACTTAAAGTTGTTGAAGAAAAGCAGCTTGTCCTCTTTCTTGATGAGCATGTCGAAGTCACGGTTGCGCACGTTGACGAAGATGCCGTTGCTATTGGAGTTTCGCATCGTGCTGTCAACAAATACACTGCTCGAATGTGTGATGTAGGCATTTGGCCATTTGCACAATATTTTGTCTTTCAAGGCAGTCGGAAGAGCAAAGACGTTGTAGCATTGTGTTTTTATTAACCGTTCCGAAACGATGGAGTAGACCTCTGGAATTTGGAAAGTAAAGTCGAGGTATTTGGCTTGATTGGCTTCATTGAATAAAGGCTCGGGGACAAAGGCACAATAACGGTTATCGATGAGGCAAGTCGCCGAATAAAAATCGTTGTTATTCAAACCTTTGTCTTCTAGTGCCCGTTCCAAGGCACGAAACAGGTCGTTGCTGTCGGCCAACAAGTCCGACTGATAGCATTCCAGGGCGACGAGCGTTTGGGTTTCGGTATCGAGAAGAGCAAAAGAAAGACCACCCAATGCGCATTGGATGGCCATTCTGTATTGTGATGACTTCTCGGCATCAAACTCCTCGCAGTAATGCGAGATATAAGGATTCAACGATGCCGTCATTCATCCTAAGTTTAGAGTTTGTCCCAGTTGCCCTCAGTCGAGGCTTCCTTCATGGAACCCACCTTCAAACCGGGGTATCTATAGAACGGACTATCCATGTCGATTTCGCCCGTATGGCTGTCTCTAGATGCGCTGACCTTTTCTTCTCTGGCATTGTCGACGCGTTGTTTCCATTCTTTTTCTCCGATTCCACCACCAGGAGTGGTCAAATACATCTCAAAAGGAGCGCGAGCCTCAAAGACAGGGATTTCAATGAGGTTGTTGCTCTTGACGCCAGCCTCAAGTTCGAATTGTTGTTGCGGTTCGCTGAAAGGCACCCATTTAATGTCGGCAAGGTTAAAAACGAAACTGTTCCAGGTCTCTTTTTCAACTTGTTTTAATTCTTGTTCGATTTGCTTGTCGTCCTTCCCTGCGTTTTTAGCTTTTTCTTTGGCCTTTTCTTTGGCTTCTTTAACGACCTCTATTCTGATGGAATTGCTTCTTAAAAGGGTGTCGGCAATTTGAATGCGTTCCGGAAGGGTGTCATAAACGGTATAATAGGTGGAGTCTTCAAGATTCTGTTTCTGGGTCATTTTCACCACAGGAATTGAAGCGGTTTGGCAGAATTTAATCAAAGTGTCCAAATTGTCAGTGTACTTGTTGTTGGCGTTCTTGTAAAGCACCTCAGCATTGCGGATGTCGATAAGGCGCTCAATTACTTTGGCTTCACGGGCTTTTTGCTCGTTGCTGAACTTGATGGGAGCCTGAATGCTCTTGACAACTTGCCATGCTAACACTACGATGATGGCAAACAAAATGATGTTGATGACGATGGATAATCCTTTTTTCATTGTAGTATGATTTTCTAATTATTTACTTTTCCTGATTGGCGGCAAAGTTAGGATTTTTTCTCTTATGTAGCTCAAAAAAAATTCGTTTGAAATTAAAAATGGATTTTGTGGTAATCTAAATATTTGTCATCCAAATATTTACGAATTTTATCGGCAAGGATGACAAAAACTAGAAGCTCGTTTTTTTCAAGCCAATCCCTGGCATCTTCGTCCCGATTGACGGCTTTTGCGAAGGCGAGATTGATTTCGAAATGGTTTTTGACGAGCCATTCTTCAGCTTTGGTTTCCTTGTCGATGGCGCTGTCGATAGCGGCTAAATGTGGAAAACCATGTTTCATGAGCCAGTCTTTGGCTTCGGTATCGCCTTGAATAGTGTGGCTCAAGGCACCGAGCTCGGGGTAGCCGTTGCGCATCAGCCACTCGAAGAACTCTTCGCCGCCAGGCTCAAATGTACAGCCAAAGGCCATTAGTATTTTTACGGGATAGTGGGTCATAGCGCTGCAAAAATACGCACAATTCAAATAAAATTTCTACCTTTGCGCAAATATTTGTAGAAAATGAAAACCAAGCAAGAAATCATAGAAAACTGGCTGCCTCGCTATACGGGGTTGCCGCTGGAGAAGTTCGGGAAGTATATTCTGCTGACCAATTTCCAAAACTACGTGGACCGCTTTGCCGAATGGCAAGGTGTAGAAGTTGTTGGCCGTGACCGCTCAATGCCTTGCGCCACCGACGGTGAGATCACCATCATCAACTTCAGCATGGGTAGCGCCAACGCCGCAACCATCATGGACCTTTTGGGTGCCATCCAACCCAAGGCAGTGCTGTTTTTGGGTAAATGCGGCGGCGTGAAGAAAATCAACAAGGTCGGCGACCTGATCCTGCCCATCGCGGCCATCCGTGGTGAAGGTACCTCAAACGACTACTTCCCACCCGAGGTGCCCGCCCTCCCGGCCTTCAGCCTCGAAAAAGCCATTTCCACCACCATCCGCGACTATGGACGCGACTATTGGACTGGCACGGTCTACACCACCAACCGCCGCGTGTGGGAACACGATGACGAGTTCAAGGACTATCTGCGCAAAATTCGCTGTATGGCAGTCGACATGGAGACCGCGACCATCTTTTCGGTCGGTTTCCATAACGAAATCCCCACGGGCGCGCTGCTGTTGGTATCCGACAACCCCATGGTGCCAGAGGGTGTCAAGACGGAGGAAAGTGACAAAATGGTCAGCAAGAATTTCGTCGGTGAACATCTGCGTATCGGCATCGACTCGCTGCGACAACTCATTAATAATGGTATCACCGTCAAGCACTTGAAGTTCTGATGACCTACGACCAAATCCTTTCCGATATCCATAAGAAGAACTTCGCACCCGTCTATTTCCTGACGGGGGAGGAGCCTTATTTTATCGATATGATTTCGGACACCATAGAGAATGAAGCCTTGGATGAGGCCGACCGCGCCTTCAACCAAATCGTGCTTTATGGCCGCGACGTGGATGTGGAAACCATCGCCAACCACGCCCGCAGTTTTCCTATGATGGGCGAGCGCATGGTGGTCATCGTCAAGGAGGCGCAGGATGTGAAGGACTTGGAGGGTTTTGAAGCCTATCTTGATGCCATTCCCGAGACCACGCTCCTTGTGTTTGCTTACAAATACAAAAAGTTCGACAAGCGCAAAACCTTGGCCAAGAAGATTGACAAGAAAGGCGTATGGTTCGAGTCGAAGAAGCTGTACGACAGCAACATCCCAGGTTGGATCCAAAACTACTTGAAGGGTGAGGGCTATTCCATTACACCTAAGGCCACACAGATGCTGGCCGATTTCCTTGGCACCGACCTTCATAAAGTCGCCAATGAGCTGAAAAAACTGATCATCACCTTGCCTAAAAACAAGAGCATCGATGATGCGGATGTGGAACGCAACATCGGTATCTCGAAGGATTATAACGTCTTCGAGTTGCAAAACGCCATCGGCAACCGTGACGTGCTGAAGGCCAACCGAATCGTGAATTATTTCGGCGATGGTAAGGACAACCCGTTGTTGGTCACCGCCATAGCCCTGTACGGCTATTTCACGAAGATCCTTAAGCTGCACTATGCTGCTGACAAGTCGCAAGGGGCCTTGGCGAGCATGCTGGGCGTGAATCCTTATTTCGTCAAGGATTACCAGTTGGCGGCGCGCAATTATTCACCGGCTTCTTGTGTCCGTTGCATCTCCATCCTTCGCGAGTTCGACCTGAAGTCGAAGGGCTATGAGAGCGGCGAGGTGAGCGAGAAGGATTTGTATCGGGAGATGATATTCAAATTAATGCATTGTTAACATGAGGATTGTAGCACAACGCGTTACACACGCTTCTGTCACCATTGCCGGCAAGGTGAAATCGGAAATCGGCTTGGGAATGTTGGTTTTGCTCGGCATCGAAGAGGCTGACAACGAGGAAGACATTGACTGGCTTTGCCAGAAACTCACGAAACTCCGCATTTTCAGCGATGAGAACGATGCCATGAACTTAGACATCTGTCAAGTGGAAGGCGCTTTCCTTGTGGTAAGTCAGTTTACTCTCCATGCCTTGACCAAGAAAGGCAACCGCCCGAGTTTCATCCGTGCTGCCCGCCCCGAGCAGGCCATTCCGCTATATGAACTGTTTTTGAAACGTCTCGCCGAGGTTTCAAGCCGCGAGGTGCAAAGCGGCGAGTTTGGCGCCATGATGGCGGTCGAGTTGCTTAATGATGGGCCAGTGACCATTATTATGGATTCCAAACGGCGTGAATAGGGAAGAATTATCTATTTTTGCAAATTATCTGGATTGCTTCGTTCCTCGCAATGGCGCGAAGCGGCAACTGAATAACTGAACAACTGACAACTGAAGAATATGGAAGGTAAGCGATTAGAAAAAGTTAACAAACTGCTACTGAAAGAATTAGGCGATATATTCCAGAAGGAACTGAAACCCAAAGTGCCTTCGCTGATGATTACTGTGACGCGCGTGAATGTCACATCTGACTTGTCGTATGCCCGTGTGTATCTGAGTGTGTTTGGTGTGGACGAGAAGAAAAAGGTCGTGGAGGAGGTGAGCCAAAACGCCAAAGCCATCCGTGGCCTGCTCGGTAACCGTATTCGTCATCAGATGCGTGTGGTGCCTGAACTGCGTTTCATCGAGGATGACTCGCTGGACTATATCGAAAACATTGACAACCTGCTGCATCCCGACAAGTGAGACTGCCGCTGTTCATAGCAAACCGTTACCTGTTGGCCAAAAAGAGCCACAACCTCATTAATATCATTACGTGGATTTCCATTCTTGGTATTAGTGTGGGCTCGTTTGCACTCATCGTGGTGCTGTCGGCCTTCAACGGCTTGGAGAAGGTCATCTCTTCTATGAACAACCGCCTCACACCCGATCTGCAAATTGCTCCTGTGAAAGGCAAAACCATTGACTTGACTGCATTTCCTTTGGGACAACTCAAAGCCATTCAAGGTGTTGACTATGTAATCCCTACGATTACTGAAGATGCGCTGTTTCGTGCTAACGACAAACAACACATCGGGCAGGTGAAGGGCGTAGGCTTGGAATACCAAGAGATAGGTCGCTTCAATGAAATCATCTTTGGGAATGGCAAGTTGGTGCTTTCTGATGAGGATGAACATTATTTTGCTGTGCCAGGTGCAGGTGTGGCTTGGTATCTCGGCATCAATGCCTATAATCCATACGCCATGGTGCGCATCTATGTACCCAAGCGTGGCAATGCCTCATTAATGAACCTTGAAAACAGCTTCAACTCCGATGTCATCACTGTGCGCAGCGTGTTCTCCACCGAACAGGAACAGGATGAAAAGCTGGTGCTTGTGCCTTTTGACATGCTTTCGGAACTACTTGAGTATGAAGATAAAGCAACCAACATAGAAATCTTTGCCGCCTCGAATGCGGATATTAAAAAGATAAAGAAATCCGTTGCCGCTGTCGTAGGGGATAACTATTCCGTTAAGAACCAACAGGAGCAGCAGGAAACGCTATACAAGATCATGCGTTCCGAAAAATGGGCGGTCTATGTTATCCTCACTTTCATCTTGATTCTGGCTACCTTCAACGTGGTCGGCTCGCTCTCCATGCTGATGATTGACAAACGCAAAGACACAGAAATCCTCAAGGCCATGGGTGCCGACAATCACTTGATCCAAAGGATTTTCATGAATGAGGGTCTGCTCATCTCCGTGGCGGGTGGCCTTATTGGATTGTTGCTCGGCATCATTCTGGTGCTTTTGCAGCAACAGTTCGGTTTCGTGAAGTTCGGTACGGGCGGCAACTACGTGGTCGACGCCTATCCCGTGCTCTTGAAACTCAAGGATGTGTTGCTGATTTTCGCCACGATTCTGGTGGTGGGTTGCACCTCGGCTTTCCTCACCGTGCGTCACGCTATGCGCAAGTCTGGTACTCAGAAATCCAGGTTGAACGATAGATAGTAGCGCGGTTGCTTTGCGATTTGTCCGTCCTGTATTCCCCATGCCATATCGCCTCTGATGAAGTAACCCAAGAAGGTGGTGCGAAGGCCAAAGCCGATGCCGCCCACCAAAGGCTCTTTCATCTCGGTGACGGTGATGTCCAAGTTGCCGTCGCTGATGTGCGTGTTGTAGAGCGAGTTGCTCGGGTCGTAAGGATTCCAACCCGTCCAAGCGGTGCCGAGGTCGCCGAAGGCCACGATTTGGAAATCTTTGATGAACTTGAGGTTGATGGGTCGGTTGGTGAAGTAGCTGAACACGGGGAAGCGCAACTCGCTGTTTAAGACCACAAAGTTGTTGCCGTTGCGGATGTTCTGTTGGAAACCGCGCATGTTGGTAGCTAAGGTCTGGTAGGCGTAGTTTTGTGTGTAGTCGACGGGCGCGCCTTGGTCGAAGGAGGCGAAAATCCAGTTGTCGACACCGCCCATGTAATAGATGAGCTTCTGTTGCCCGAACGAGCTGCTTCCCGCGATGCGGTTGGCCCAGATGAAGTTGCGGCTAATGCGGGTGTAATGCCTGTAATCGAAGCCGACCACGACCATGTTGTTGGTGTTTCTGGCAATGCGTTGGTAGTATTCGGCAAAGATCTTTCCCCTTGCCCCGACGAGCAGGTTAGTGCCCAATTTCTTAGAGTTGTCGTAAACAAGCTCGGCTCGCAAGCCACCCCAGTTTTCATAGACATCCTTGTCGCCAAGGCTGAAGTCGTCGATGGCCAGGTTGACTTTGTGGTCCAATCTGTAGATCGCTGTGCCCCTTAAACTGAGGATTTCGCTGAAAGGATAGCTCAGCGTATAGAAAGCCTCGTTGGTAAAGGTGCGATAATAGAAATAAGAATAGTCGTCGGTGACATAGCGGTGCAGGGTGATGCTCTTGTCGATGCGTTTGCTGTAGTCGCTGAAGCGCAGTAAGTATTCGTTGTTGACGAGGCTGGTGTTGAGCTTCACGCCGAGTTCGATTTTGTAGTCTTCCATCAGGTCTTTCATCTTGGTACCGAGGAAGATGTTGAATCCCGAGTTGAGGTAGATGGGTGTGCCGCCGCCGCTGAAGGGCTGGTAGCTGTAGTTCATGCTGGTGAAGTCGATTTGGCTCATCAGCTCATCTGCAAAGAGCTCCACGTAGTAGTTGTTCGGGCGTTGAATGGTGTCTTTTCGTCTTGGTTTGGGTGCGGGTTCGTTACTTTGCACTATTTGTGTCGAGTCGCTGCCCATGGGACCACCGATTTGTTTTTTGCGTCGGGGATAGCGGTAACTGGCCGAGAAACGGTGTTTGGAGATGGGCTCAATAACAGTATCTTTCTCTTTTTGGATTTTTTCGTTCAGCAGTCGCTTTTGGGCGTAGGGACTCATCTGGCTGATGCTTTGATTGTGACCGCGAAGGATAGGCGACATGAAAAACTTTTCGCCATTTTGGTCGGCCATTAGCAGGGCGGCTTTATGGTCGCGGGGCTGATAGCTGTAGTCGATAATGTTAGCGGAATAGTCCGTGAGTTGCTCTTTTTTGCCAAAATAGCGGTAATGCACGATGGTGTCGATATGACTGATGGCGCTGTCGAAGCGGATCTGGTAGAGGTTGTAGAAACCGCTCGTGTCGTTTAGGTAGAGCAGGCTGCCGTCCTTGAGAGGCTCAGGCAGGATGCTGTTGGAATGGCGTTGCTGCGTCAGGTTTTGTAGCACCTCACCTTTATTAATATAATTGTAGGCAAACAGGTCAAATTGCTTGCTTTGGAACCCGATGGTTTCGTCTACTTTCAGCGTGTCGTTGTCGCGGTTCGAGCTGAATACGATTTGTCGGTCATCGAAGGTGAAGACGGGATTCAGGTCGGTATGGTAGTCGTTGGTAATTTGCTCTATGGTGTTGGAAAACAGGTTGTAAACATAGATATCGGGCTTGCCCATGCGGGTGGCAGCGAGCACAATCTTGCGGCTCTTGTGGGCATAGGAGAACGAACTGACCTTTTGGAAATCGAAGAGATAAAGGTTGGCTTTCTTGCCCGAATTAATGTCTAGGTTATAGAGTTGGATTTTGCCTTCTTCTTCAAGGATGAACGACAGGATTTCTCCGTTGGGATGCCAAGCCAGAAGCGGGAAGCTGGTGTCGATGTTCTCATCAGAGCGGTAGCCTGCCTTGAAGAGTTGTTGCCGCTTGCCCGTTTGCAGGTCTTCGAGCCAAAGACGTATTTTGCCCTCATCATTACTGACGTATGCTATTTGCTTACCGTTGGGGCTGATGGCAGGCTGGGTATAAGTGCGGTATTTCCTGTATTTCAACTTCATCACATCAGAGGGCTGGTTGGCCATCAGGGTTTCGTAGCGCGCCTTGTAAAAGTCGAACCATTCCTCAATCAGTACCTTGTATTTCTTGCCAGTGACATAGAGCAGCGACTTTTTCACATTTTGCGTGCTTTCGGCCAAGGTCAGGATGTCGTTGAACGACTTGCTGCCATATTTCTCGTCGATGAAGTTCCAGAACGAATAGCCTGCAATCAAGGCATCTTCATCGCGAAGATGGTTGATTTTCTTGTAGTTGCCCGACATAATGCCGCGTTGCAGTTGGGCTTCTTTATGGCAGTCCCAGTTGCCGGCGATGAAAGCCACCAGGCCGTCTTGGAACCACTGCGGAATGTCGTATCGGTAGGAGCTGCGCAGTTGTGAGCCTACTGAAGTGCCGTTCATGACTTGACTGAACAACAGCCTCGCTATGCCTTCGCGGATTTGTGCCTCAAAATGGGTGTAGTCGCCATCGAAGTATAGGATGACTTTCGAGCCGATGATTTTGGTGATGCCGCCCGTGTTGCCATATTCTTCATCCTCCAGGTTGATGTTGCTTTGCTTGAAGTCGCCCTTGCTGTTGAAGACGATGAATTGGACTTTCTTTTTAAAACGGCTGTTAAGGTGGCCTTCTAACTGTGGAATCTGGTCTTTGGCGTAGGCCTGGGCATAACGAGCTAGGTCGTCGCCACCTTGATAGAAATACACGTCGAAATTGTCGTTCATGTAGTACGACCAGTGGAAGTCGCCATATTGCACGCGGTTTTTCCCGAAAGGCATGTTCATCCCGTTGTAGAACTGGGCATGAGCCATGGAAATCACGGCCATGAGCAGCATAAGGAGAATCGCGTATCGTTTTTTCGGCAACATTAATTCCAAATTAGCGGACAAAGATAGGCAAATTCTTTAGAATACTGCCGAAAAATCCCTACCTTTGCCCCGAAAAACACGTGTTCCTGCGGTCCCTGAGCCCGTCGAAGGGCCGCGTCAAAATTATTATCATGCTCAAACTCGAACAATTCGTCTTCAATCCTTTCGCGGAAAACACCTACGTCGTTTACGACGACAATACCAAGGAATGCGTCATCATTGACCCGGGATGCTCCAATGCCGGCGAGGAAAATGAACTCTTCGGCTTCATCGACAGCCATCGCCTCAAGCCGCTGATGGTCATCAGCACGCATGGGCATATTGACCACATCGTGGGTAACGCCGCGGTGAAAAAACGTTATGGCGTTCCAGTGGCGGCGCATCCAGAAGTCAAACAAGACTATGCCCATGCCAAACAGCAGGCTACTTGGTTTGGCCTTCCTTCCGATGGCAGTTTCGATCTACCCGACCGTGACTTGGAGGATGGCGAAATCATCAAGGTGGGAGAGAGTACCTTGGAGGTTATCTGCACGCCAGGCCATGCCCAGGGCAGCATCAGCCTCTATGCCGAAATCGAGGGTTGGGTGTTCACTGGCGACGCGCTCTTCTGCCGCAGCATCGGGCGCACCGACTTCCCTGGTGGCAGTTTTGAGCAGCTTCGCACGAGCATCAAGGAACGCTTGTTCTGTCTTCCCGACGACACGGAGGTCTTCTCGGGCCATGGCGAAAGCACGACCATTTTTGACGAACAACGGTATAATATGTTTCTTGGATGAAACGGTTGATGCTCATAGTGGTTTTTGCTGTTTTCTCGACTTGGACTTTTGCTCAAGAGGAGACCCGTGTTGTGGATAGTCTTGAAAATGTCCTGACAACACAACATGGGCGTGATAAGGTGGAGACTATGATTGAACTTTCAAAGGCTTTTTTTGACTTCTCATTTGACGATTGTGTCAATTGGGGAGAGAAGGCTATTAAAGAGGCAAATTGTTTGGGCTTTGCTGACTTGGAGGCAGAAGCCATCTATTCATTGGGCGTACTTTATGGTGAACATGCCGACAATGATCTAGCTCAGGATTATTTGAAGAAGGCGTACTTGGTTCATAAACAGGTTGGTGATGAAGACCAAGCCGTGAATGATTTATGGATGCAAGCTTTATATGAACAGATGATCGGAAATATTGACACTGCTTATTCCATTTACGAAAGGGTGTTAGAAACATTTGATACGAGAACAGATAGAAATATTGATAGTTCGCTAATGGCAAAAGTGATATGTAATATGGCTATTATACAGTATCAATTGCGGAATTACAATCAAGCTGAAATTAGTTTTAAAAAGAGTAGAGATGTATTAGTTCCTTTGAAAGATTCGTTAATGATTGCGAGGGTTGATGCGAATTTAGCCTGTCTCTATATGGAATGGGGTAATACAACAAAAGCAAGAAGGCTGTTTTTGGATGTTATACCTAGGATTGAAGCAGAGGGGGATTATGGTTTGTTAATTACAACATATAAAAATTATGGGCAATTGTTTGTGAAGGACTATTACAACTTTGATTCTGCTAGTTATTATTATGATAAGGCATATTCCATTGTTGATTTTTTGGAGAAAAATGGCATAGATGTGCCTGCAAATATCAAAGTTGATTTATTGGATGAAATGGGGAATGCTTTTTATAATGATGAAAACTATAAAGAAGCAGAAATAAAGTATTTAAAAGCATTTGATTTGGCTGAGTCATCATCTTACGCTTCTGGTCAGATGCTAGCTTGTGTTGGATTAGGGTTGGTTTATTCCTATTTTTCTCAACCATCGAAATCTCTCTATTATTTGAATCTGATTGGTGAATTGGAATCAAAATCGGGAATCTCTATTGCGTATTCTAAAATAAAAGTACCTCTGATTTTGAATTATGCTCGTATTGGCAAGTTTGATTTGATGGAGGCGGAATTAAAGAGTTTCAAGGAGGAGTACGATGGTCTTCAACGAGAAAACAACGACTTGTACGATCAAATCAACACCTTTCAAGAGGATGCCGAAGGCCTGCTCCGCCAACATGAGGAACAAAACGAGCAAATACAATCCCTTCAGACTCAACGCGACCAATACCGATTGGCCTTTTTCGGTCTCTTGGCCATCGCTCTTTTCATCGTGGTTTTGTTTGTGGCTTACAAAATTGTTCGTAAAAAACGCGCCAAAGTGTAAAACCTTGAAAATAAAACCCTACCTTTGCACCCGTTTACGAAATTTGAATCTTTAAATAACAAATCACAATGATCGAAAAAATCACGTCATCACAGCAGGCTATGGACCTGGAAGCCAAGTACGGTGCCCATAACTATCACCCGCTGCCAGTCGTCCTCGCCAAGGGCAAGGGCGCCAAGGTGTGGGACGTCGAAGGCAAAGAGTACTTCGACTTCTTGTCAGCTTATTCAGCAGTGAACCAAGGTCACTGCCACCCGAAAATCATCAAGGCCATGACCGACCAGGCCGAACGCCTCACCCTCAGCAGCCGCGCCTTCTACAACGATGCTCTCGGCGTGTGGGAGAAATATGTGACTGAATACTTCGGCTACGACAAGGTGTTGCCCATGAACTCGGGCGCGGAAGCCGACGAGACAGGCCTGAAGCTGGCCCGCCGTTGGGGTGTCGTCAAGAAGGGTATCCCGAACGACA
>Ga0265298_10007743_pt1 | contig 12994 bp, 11 predicted proteins | sample AusTroGonzalo_MG_3_FD_193486 | JGI IMG/M metagenome (GOLD analysis project Ga0265298, IMG submission 193486) | Bovine rumen microbial communities from tropical cattle in Woodstock, Queensland, Australia - Gonzalo_01 | ecosystem: Host-associated > Mammals > Digestive system > Stomach > Rumen ... | reverse complement strand
ACAATTTCTTTCGGCAACGCATAGAAGAGCGGAAGTCGGTGCTTGTTCGTCCTCTGCGGGATGGTGATGATCCTGCCGTCCTTGAATAGTCTTACTGCCGGAAACCGGGTTGTTTCGTCCATGGCTGTTTCCTTTCCCTGTTCGATGCTGTGATTCTGATCGTGCATAATCATAGCACAGGATACTTTGATTTGTCATTTAGTCCGGCCCAAAATCGTTGATAGATCAAGGCTTTTACGGTATAATAAACCATACACGGGCTCTATCATTGATTTGGCTGATAAGGCAATCGTGTATGTTGCTGACGCAATGGACTGGCGTGTCGAATTTGATGGCAGTCTTGAACGAAAAGAAATACCGGAGATTCCGGTTGACGCGATCCGAGAGGCCGTCATCAATGCCTTTGCTCACAGGATTATCGAATCCGAACAGAGCGTTGACATTTCTGTGTATAAAAGCTTTGTTGAAATTTACAGTCCCGGAAAATTCCCGGATGGTGTGACACCGGAAGAGTTTATTACGACAATCCGGAAACCTATCCGCCGTAATCCCTTGATCACAAGAACACTATATTATTCCAAAGACATGGAAAGCTTTGCAACGGGTCTGAAGAGGATTCACGAAGCCTGCAGCACTGCAGGGGTAAAAGTTAAGTTTTACGGTGATGCATATGGTTTCACTGTACGTTTTTATCGCCATTGCGGAGAGGAATGGACAGGCGTAAATCACCACCAGGATCACCACCAAGGTGGTAATTCTGGTGGTAATAAATGTGTCGACTGGGCAGATCGAAAAGAACGGATTATTGCATTGATCCGCGAAAAACCAGCGATATCAACAAACGATATGGCGCACACTATGAATCTGACAAAACGTCAGATCGAAAGAGCCCTTGATGCTCATAAAGAAGAGGGACGTATTCGACGAGAAGGTTCTGCACATGGAGGTCGTTGGAAGATAAACTGATCATATATAACAGGGGAAGCTACGAAGCCTTATGAACCGATGTACCTGACCAGATATCCTTCTGTTGTGCTAGCCCAGGAATAGCTGCTCATGTATTCTCCCTGATAGGCGTTGACAGCTTCTATATCCCCGGCCAGCAGGCGATACATATCACATTCGAACTCCTGCGGAACGACACGAAGCGTTCCGCTTTTCATTTCCAGGATCTGATCCAGATGATGGTTTAAAAGCGTTTTCTTCAGGCTGCGGATGACGACGTCCAGCTGTTTCTGCGCGGCCCGGTCGTAAGGCGCGTCCTCCCACAGGACAGCATGGATCTCCGCCCGGGTCATGCTGCCGCGCCGATCCACCAGCAGGGCCAGCAATTCTTTGGAACGGGCCCGCTCAAAAGCAATGGGTGTGCCATTGATGCACAGCTCAAACGTTCCGAAAGTCCGGGCCAGAACAGCGGAGGGAACAAAGGGAGCTTGCGTCTTTTTCCTGCCAAGCGCATACTGCACTTCCGCTTCCAGGCGCTTCTCACTCACGGGTTTCAGCAGATAGCCGCTGGCATGCATTGCAAAGGCCTCCACCGCGTACTGGCTGTATCCTGTCAGGAAGATGACAGCCGCTTCCGGATCTTTTTCCTTCAGCTTCCGCGCCATCGTAATTCCGCTGATCCCCGGCATGTCAATATCCAGGATTGCCAGATCCACCGGATGGTCCTGCAGCCAGTCCTGCGCTTCCTGCGACGATGCAAAGCCCTGTACATCATCCAGCTCCGGCAGCTTTCGGCACATATCCACTACCATCTGCAGGATCAGGACCTCATCGTCCACACAGATTGCTCTCATCCCTGCTCCTTTCCGGCCGGAAAACGAAGGGTAATGGTCGTGCCTTCATGGATCCGGCTGTCGATCTCCATGGTTCCGGAGCACATCTGCTCCACACGTTCCTTCACATTCCGCAGTCCGATGTGATGGCTGTCCGCGTTCAGGGCGGCTTCCACGTCAAAGCCGGCGCCGTTATCCCGGATCGTGACCACATGAGCGGCCTCCTCCCGGCGGGAGGAAATCATGATCTCTCCGTTTTTCCGGATCCGGACCCCGTGCCGGATGGCGTTTTCCACCAGCGGCTGAACGGTCAGGACAGGCAAGGTGAAGTTTGTATCCTGCAGATCATATGCGATATGGATGGAAGGAAAGCGTACCTGTTCGATCTCCGCGTAAATCCGGGTGTGTTCTATTTCCTGCTCAAAGGGAATCAGTCCCGCCTGGTTCAGGGAATCCAGGTTCTGGCGCAGATAGCGGCCAAACCGCTCCGTCATGTCAAAGGCTTTTTCCGGATCCGTCCGGCACAGGGCCTGGATTGTGGAAAGGGTGTTGTACAGGAAATGCGGCTGGATCTGGGACACCATGAGCTGGATCCGATGCTCTGTCCGCAGTTCGGCGATGGATTCCGCCTCGTGCTGCCGTGCCAGCTGAATATGCAGCCAGATGAAATAGAAGAAGACGCTGCCGATGATCCCTTTTGTCAGATAATTGAGGGGACTCTGGGTATAGAGCGAAAAATCCACGGCTGTGCTGACGATAATCAGACCGACAGCGAAAAGAACCAGAACGGCTTCCACTTTTCGCTTACGGTAAGATATCCGGATCACCAGCACGAGCAGATCCGCGATCAGCAGCCCACAGACCAGATAGCAGAGAAAATACAGCGGACCGTCATAGAAATGATGGTTTTCCCGAATACCGAATGCAATCCCGGTGAAGATGGAAATGAAATAGACGACAGCGTTTACTCCGGCCAGCGCCCAGTGAAACCACCGCACGTGTCCCGAATACAGCAGCAGGATGGACAGTACCAGCAGGAAGGGACGGATGGCGTATCCCAGTGCGCCGGCGCAGGTCCGGATAAAATCATTGATCTGTATTTCACCTGTGATATAATCCGTTATTTCCGCCAGCATCAGCAGGAGAAGCAGCCCGGTGAAGATCAGCAGCAATTTCCGGTTTTTCCGGTTGATGTACGGATCGATCAGCGTGGTCAGGATCAGACCGGCGACCAGGAGGAACCACGGGATGCTCGTGGGCAGGACTTCGGCGATAACCTGTGACATTTGTTCTCCCCCTCCCGGCCTTATGAGATTGCTGCGTATCCTGTCTTGCAAAACAGCAGGATTTATCGATATTATAAACAGTATAGATCCATATGTCCAACAAATGTCCAACAAACTGTGCCTGCGGCTTTGCCTGATAAAGGCAGTGCCGTTGTTTTTCTGCTGTATTTCAGAGGTGGAGTGCTTGTATTTGCCTTTCCCTGTTGGACATCTGTTGGACAGTATCGTTTATAATATTACGGATTATATGCGGTATTTCGTCCCGAAGAAATGCTTGCTGGTCAGCGCCGTTACAGAATAATGGGTTGAGGTGGAAATTCAATGAAGAGATCGGTTCGTGTTTTCCTGGTTTTCCTGGCAGTCATCCTGGTCATTGGTACTGTGTCCCTTGCGGAAGAGGACCCGGTCATCGTTCGCGTGGGCGACATTACCTTTACGAAGAGCCAGATTCAGCCTTCGCTGATGACGGATATCAGCCTGGTTGAGCTGGTGAGCGGGACCTACCTGACTGACGAGGAAAAGCAGGCCCAGCGGGAGGAGACCATCGACCGGTACGTGGGCGTGGCGCTGATCCAGATGAAGCTGAGGCAGCTGGGGAAGAACGATTTCACCTCCGAGGAGGAGGAATCCATGAAATCCGCCGCCCGCAACCAGTATGAGCAGATCTGGCAGGGCATCTGGGCGAAGGCGCAGCAGAGTGATGAGAAGTTTACCGAGGAGCAGGTAACCGAGTCCATGGAGGAGATGGGCTATACCATCAACGCCCTGTATGAGGAATACAAGGCGTCGGAACGGAAGCTCCGGCTGATCGAGGTCTACTGCCCGAACCTGACGCTGACGGAAGACATGGTGGAAACCTACTACCGGGAAAACTTCCTGGACCCGGACAAGGAGCGGTACGGGAACAACCTGGACCTGTATGAGCAGGAGATCCTGGCGGAAAAGAACGAGTCCTTCTATACCCCGGAGGGCTACCGGGCCATCCAGCAGATCCTGCTGGATTACCCGGACGAGGTGACCAAAGGTCTGAAGAACGAACGGGCCCGCTGCAACCGGGCGACAGAAGCGCTGGCTTCCGCCCTGCAGACACTGGCTATGGCGGCGACCACGGCCGCCGGCTGGGACGATATGGCGGAGCCCCGGGCCGCGTATGACGAAGCGGCCGCGGAGACGGAGACCGCCATGAAGGAATACACGGAGAAGCGGGAAAAGCTGACCCTGCCCCTGATTCAGGAAACCGCGGACGCGATCCAAACCGAATACGAAGCCGGCACGGACTTCAATTCCCTGATCAAAAAATACAGCACCGACAAGAGCGAGACCAACACGGAAGGCGGTTATCCTGTCCATCCGGATTCACAGAACTGGTCGCCGGAATTCATTGAGGCTGTTATGTCCATGGAGAGGCCCGGGGACATCAGCGGCCCGGTGCTGACGGACCTGGGCATCCATATCCTGTATTACGCCTCGGACATCCCCGGCGGCGAACACGAGCTGACAGGGACGGAGCGGGAGCTGCTGAACGCTTCCGCCCTGAACTATTACCAGGGGCTGGAGCTGGAAAAGCTGCTGGAAGGCTGGAAGCAGGATTACGAAATCGAAACCCACCCCGAACTGCTGGACGACTGATGGCTGAGGACCGGAGGAAAGAGTATGAAGAACACAAAACGCTGGATTGCGATGCTGGTCATGCTGACCCTGCTTTTTCAGGCGATTCCCTTCAGTGCCCTGGCCGGCACGGGGGATGTGATTACGGACGCCGAGCTGCAAAAGGCGCTGCAGATTGCCGGTCTGAAGGTCAGTAACGGTGACAGCGCCGGGGACGGTTCTGCTTCATCCGCTACCGGCAGGAGCACCGCTTCTTCTGAAAGCGATCCGGTGAAAGTGGAAACGGTGAAAGGCGGCTACCATCCGGGCATGAAGGTGGACGAGACCTGGGATGCCCAGATGCTGCTCGAATGGCTGAACGATATGCTCCGGACAAAGTTTGCCGCGGTGAACAGCACCTTTACCCGGCTGGACACCCTCCTGGAGGACCTGAAAACAGAAGATCCGATCACCTATGCTAGACTGACCGGCTCCGGGGACAACGCGAAATATCACGAGCTGAGCCATACGTATGCGCTGCAGGCGGAGGAGGCCCGGGAAAAAGCCCGGTTCTACAAGAACCGCCTGGAGGAATACACTGTCGCCGTGGAGCAGTACACCGAGATCCTGGTCAACTATTCCGATTCCCTCTTTGACTATGAAAAGATCCGTTATTCCGAACAGATCAAGGACGCCATGGAGCAAATCGAGAGCCTGCGGGAGCAGCTGCTCGCCTTTGACGTGGAGGAAGTCCTGATCATCGTGACGGCCCAGGCTATGCTGTCCGGCGAGCTGGAGCCCGCTTTCAGCGCCTGGGTGCAGGAAGTGCTGGACACAGCGGACGACCCGGTGACCATCACCGCGACCGCGGAGAACCTGTCCAGCATGGGCGTTTCCACCCGTTCCTCCCGCCTGGCGGCGAACGGCAGTGTGCTGGATCCGGACCAGACGAAGGATGTCCGGATTATGGTCATCGATAAGACGGAATTCGCCGTCGTCACCAAAGGCTTAAACAACAAGTACCTGGAAGGCGTTACGGTGACGGTGACGGACCTGGCTACCAATAAATCTGTCACGAATACCACCATAGATCCGGAGCTTGGCACTGCTGTATTCAGCATCAAGGATTTTTCCTATGATTATGACGAGGAGGCCGAAGTCTCCCTGACGGTGGACGGCTCCGCCCTGGGATATTCCAGCTTCTATATCCCCTGGTTGGTTGTAAAACCCGGCTCTGTCCGCACAGAGACGCTGAAGCTGCTGACCGATCCGGAGGACCATTCCGCCCGGCCTGAGCCGACGGAGACCGACACGGAGAAGTTGGAAGGCGCGGCGCTTCGCGCCGCTGCCGACGGTCAGGTAGTTCCCTATGTCTATTCCTGCACATTCAACGACATGGATATCTGGCGTACCCAGAAGGTGGTCATGACCTCATCTCTCAATGACAGTGAATTCGATATCGTCCTGGAGATTGAAAATCCCTCCGGGGTCAGTTTCAGTGCGCCGGTGCTGCATTACTATACGTACAGCACGAAAGACGACCTCACCGCTCCCGTAGAGAAGACCATGGACCCCAGCGGACCTGAAAAGGTGACCGACACCCGGGTGAAGTATACCTACCGGGCCAAATGGAAGCAGATCCTCTCCCCGGATATCAAGGAAAACCAGCGGCCCTGGTTTACCCTGCCCTGGTCGACAACGGACAAGCTGAAGACTGACCTGGTGCCCCAGCGCAGCAAGATCGATCAGCCCGTCCTCGCCGGCACGGAGCCGGATTCCCCGCTCCGGAAAGCCATGGGTGAAGGGCTTGGACTGAATTTTGAACTGCCCAAGGGGATCGGCAAGGTCGGCGTCAATTTGCCCTTTGAAGGTTACTGGCCGAAGGTCCAGACGGATGGCTTCGGATATGTTACCGTCACCTTTGGCAGCAACCTGGTTGAACCGGACAAAATGAACTGGAAGAGTACCGAAAAAGAGAAGTATGACCGGGGCATGAAGCAGTATGAACACAAGACGTCCCTGGCCAAGCAGGGGCAGAAGATGAAATCGGCCTCCAAGTATTACAAAAAAATGGCGTCCGACAGGAAAAATATGCGGAGCGCCAAGATCGATATCGGCTGGTTCCTCATGCTCAAAGGCAAATTTGCTGAAAAGGACCCGGACGACGGAAGCACCGGCTGGAGCGGCGCGGGCATGGCGGGCATGTCCTTCACGCTCAGCCTGGATTTTACCCAGCCCTTTTACCTCGTCGCTCCATTCTATCTCAATATCAATTTCTCTGCTTCCCTTGGCTTCGGCATAGGCATCTCCTTCAATCAGCTTATGGATAAAAACGGGAAAGCAAAGAACATGTCATTTGATCTCGGGCAGGTCACCATCGAGGTCCGCCTGGCGCTGACGATCTCTCTGGGCATCGGCGTCAAGGGGGTCATGTCTGCCTGGGTGGCCGCTACGGGCGGACTGAACATTATCTTTTCGTTTGTCCCCAAACAGCCGCTGCATATCTCTGTATACCTTGAGTTCAGTGTCTCTGTCGGCTTTGAGATCTTCTGGATCACCTATTCCAAGGTGTTGTGGAAGGTGCCGGAATATAAGCTCTACGAGAAGAACAACGCTTCGAAGAGGACGCCGTTCCTGCTGATTGCGACCGCCTGCGCGGATGAAGCGCAGGAGACCGTGGATCAGGTGAAGAATGAGCCGGACAGCTATCCGGATCTGGCGCCGGAAGCAAAGAAGGTCTTTTCGCAAACAGCCGATATGAAGGTCGGAGTGAAGGTAATCGAACACAGAAATAAACCGTACATTTTTTACCTGAAGAAAAATAAGCATGGTATCTGGAAAATACATAAATATGATTCCGGCTGGGGGGAGGATTACATAGACGGACCCTCCAGATATTCAGATTATGATGTTTACGATTTTGATGTCATGAGTTTTGATAACAATCATGCCTTTATTGTATACACCATGGCCATGGATTTTGAGGATGATGGATCTCCAAGTGCCAAAGGGGGTAATATCGTAGTCGGAATCACTGAATTCAGCTATGGAGTGGAAGACGAATCGGATTATTTCAGATGGTATCCAGATGTCAGAAACGGATTATCTCCAACCTGTACAAAGCCGCACATTGAATCCATCTTAAAGAAGGCTAACAATAGGTATGAGATCTATGGTACCCTGTACGGACAGAGCAGCGAATATGATGCTTCCCAGTATAATATGTTTAATTACGATCAAGCCGAAGAGGAATGGATGGTATACGGGGACTGCACGGTTCCTGTTAAAAAAAGAGGCTATACTCGGGTTAAGTCGTATTCAAGCATCCGCAACGGTGGAGAAAACCTGAGCAATCCGAAGTATAAGCCTGAAAAAATAGGTAACTGGGGATGTTATTTGCCCTGTTTGAGTTTTATATCCCTGGATAGAGACGACGACTCTGGCAAGGCCCAAATCGTGTCGTGGGATTATGAAATGAATAAGCAGCCTATGATCGTTCGAGAAGTAAACGGCATGATCAGGCCACTTACCTACCCAGAAATAAATCCAAGAATTCCAACGGTGCTTGCGGAGGGAAACATCCATAACATGGAGGTGTTGCAATCCTGGGATGGAAAGAGCTATGTCCAGACTGCCTTTTATACTGAGACTGAAACAGTAGGCGAACGCAGTGAGATCAGGCTGAAGAGCATTCAGGTTTCCTCGATGAAAATAAAAGACGACAACACTTCCTATGTCGATATAATCAAGACAGACTTTGATCTCAGCATTCCGAACGCGGATTTCAGGGTTGCAACTGTCGGCGCTTCCCAGTATTTATACTGGCTGTCCGCTGTCCAGGGAGAAAAGGAAACGGATCCGGCGACCTGGCGCATCAACGGCTTGTACTATGACGCTGTCACCAACAGTTTTTCCGATGAGATCGTGATCGCGGAATTCACCCTGCCGGATTCCGAATGGAACGGGAAAAAATATCCCTCTGTACCGCATGAGATTACACTGGGCGGGAACGGTACCGGCTATATTTCTGTGAAGCCGAACATCGGAGCGGAAGCGGCAGAAGGAAAAGATGTAAAAGAAGATGTAATACTTCCGCTGACGCTCTACAGTTTTCCTACCAATCTGAAAACGGTGGTCACGCTGGAAGGCGCTTCGCTGATGGATACCACGGTGGCTCAGGGAGCGTTCGTAGAAACCGACTTTTCTCTGATGAACCGCGGAAATATGGGACTCGGCAGCTTCGACCTGGAAGTTGTGAAGATGGAAGAGAATAAAGAAACCGGTGTGTTAGAAGAAAAGGAAAAGGTGGAAACCCTGCACGCGAATTTGCTCTATCCCAACGATAGTAAATTGGAAATGGCAAACAGAGAAATAGTTGCCAAAGGAGAACACGCGATCTACGCCAACAAGGATTTCGAGTACTCTCCCAAACAGCATGAATGGAACGTGAAACAGACCACATTGCATAAAGGTTTCAGTAGCATGATACCGAATCCATATACCACCACGGAAAAAATAGATACAAACAGAATTGTTAATAATATCCTGGTTCCCGGATCGCTGGGGGGCTACGCCGCCAATATCAAGATTCCGGCAGACTGGCACGGTGTCTATGACCTGCGGCTGCGAGTGAAGAATTTCTCCACCTATACCAATTCGACAGCCGCGTCCATGCTGGCCAAGGAACGGCCGGAGCTGTTCAGCTCCGATTCCGGAAACGGCCTGCGGACCGCAAACGGCAGATCCGCCGCGGATGAACTGGCGGAGTACGGCATTGTGCGGCTGGATTACGCGCTGGACGAGAGCACAGGCAAGATGGTGCTGCAGAACGCGGACGAGACATATACGCGGCTGGCATCCGCCAACGCAACGCTTCGGGCTGCTGGCGAATCCGATACCATCGTCGCGGACGCGGAGGAAACCATCCGGCTCTATCCCCGGGAGGTGGAAGCGCCGGAACCGGTTTCCATCCAGTGCGACGTACACGACATCGACGTAAGCCACCGGGTCTGGAAGGACTACTACGGGGAGCAGATGCTGGATATCACCATCCATAACCTGTACAATAATGACCAGGCCATCCGCCTGTACGCCTCCATGTATGTGGACGACGCGAAAATTCCGCTGCATGTGAACCTGCCCCATGATTCGGAATCCGTTGCCGCGGGCAAGACCCAGACCATTACTCTGCCGCTGTCCTCGCTGATCGACCCGAAGGGCCATGAGAAGATCCGGATGGTGATCAAGGGCATCGGCATCGACAATGAGACTGCCGAGTTCAACAACGAGTTTGAAGTGTTCCTGGAGGGTGTCCAGACAACGCCCGAACCGACGCCTACACCCAAACCGGTGCCGGTGACCGGCGACAGCGGGAATCCCGCCCTCTGGCTGGGCCTGATCATGCTGGGAATGCTGGGCCTGATCGGAGCCGGGCTGCTGATCGTTTCCAGGAAGAGAAGGAAGTAAAGGCATGCCATATTATCCGGAAAGGAAACCGGAAGCGCCGGATAAAGAACGGACGCAGGCGCAGGCCGCGGAGAAACGCGGGAAACGCCTTCGCCGGATCATTGTGCTTGTGTCCATCGCGCTGATCGGATACGGCGGCGTGCGGCTGCTCCTGTATCAATCGGACCTGGTTGCGTCCCGGGAAACGAGCCGGGAGCTGCAGGAGATCCATGAGCAGGCGGAAACGGAGGAAACAATCCCTACGCCGGGCATCACTGTTTCCCCGGCGCCTTCCCCGGCAAACACCGCGGAACCGCTTCCAGCGGCAGAAACTGCTCCGGCAGATCAGAATGCGGACGACGGGCTGCTCCGGCCGGTGGCTTATCCGGACAATTCCTTGCCCATGATCTCAGAACGGTTCCTGAAACTGAGAAGGAAAAGCGAATACATCGTCGGTTGGCTGAGCATGGACGGCGTAGAGGAAGCGGTTGCCCAGAAGGACAATACGTTCTTCCTGAATCATGACGCCCTGGGGAAAAGAAACGGCAACGGGGCGATCTTCCTGGACGAGGGGATCCGCCTGGCAACACGGCCGTATACCCTGATCCTGTACGGGCATAACATGAAAAGCGGAAACATGTTCGGCAGCCTGAAGAAGTATAAGGAAAGCGCATATTTTTACAGTCACCGGATCATTTCCTTTGACAGCCTGTACGAAGAAGGACAGTATGCGGTTTTCGCGGTGATGGAGATGGATACCACCCCGGGCATCGCGCGCTGGTATGACCTGTGGTCCCTGACGACGGACAGAAAGGCGGACCGGGAAGAGGCGATCCGGAAACTGGAAAGGCGGTCCGTGATCAGCGATTCCCTGGATGTGCAGGCGGAGGACCAGCTCCTGATCCTGGTGACCTGCCTGGACGGCGATACGGAACGGCTGGTGGTGGTCGCCCGCAGGCTGCGGGAAGGAGAAACCGCGAATCATCTGACGATTCAATTCAGGAACTGATCTTTGTTTCAGCAAAAACTCCTGATGGTCGAAAAGCAACAGCCCACCGCCTTGTCAGATATAAAGTCGCGGGCTGTCCGACTGTTTAAAACCTTGATTTTCATACACTACGGTCTGTCAGCAAGTGGTTTTCTGAATACTGCCTTATGACCAGTAAACCAAGGGTTTTTGTGGTAACCTTTTCTAAACTGAAAGAGGTATACACTCTCAGTGGATTACGACCTCGAAAGGAGAGATTGAGTGGTATGGAGGTGAATTCGTTAGCTGAATTCGGGAGATCGCGACTCTCGAAATTAGATTACACATATGATTTGCTTTCTGGACTTTCCGATGATGAACTGGAAGCGGTTCAGAAGGTTGCTTTAGTGTTTATCAAGAGAAACACAGAAAAGATGGCTTCACATTCTACCCGAGATATTGTTCCTTTTCAGCCACAAACCGAGGAACAGCTTTTTGAACGGATAGATCGGTCGCTTGCCCAGGTTGACGCAGGGCTTTGCGAGGATTTAGATGATGTAGTGAATGAGATGCTAGCGGAGTTTGAGGCATGAAGACATATCGAGTAAAGGTATCACCAGAGGCAAAGGAGAACCTTAACCGGTATAAGAACTACCTCCGAGATGTAAAGTACAGTTCCCAGGCAGCAAAAAATGTTGTTTTACGAAAACGGCGCGTGGACGGACTGGACGGAATATGAACCCCGGACAAGGCTTCTTAATGATTACGCCATCGACAATTTCAGCATCAAGGCATATCTGATTGTCAGCATCAGCGAAACTGAAAAAACAGAATAATGCGGGTATATATACATCATCCCGGTTTGGAGCTGATCTCCATTCCGGGACTTTTTGATTGATGGGGTGTATGGAAGGAGCATTGTTATATGTGATCGATACTGCTCGGCTTAATCAGCCGGGCTTTTTTTTCTGCCCAGGGAAGAATAGAAACGCATATTCTGCATATATGCGTGCCATTATCGATAAAAACGTCAAACTTTTGCCCCTTAAAATCATAAATAGTGAAGGGGTAAATAAAAATCCCTCAGGCGGAGGGAGGAGAACGGACAACCGAAAAGACGGACAGCGGTCCCGTCCTTTCCCGGCAGCCGAACGGCATAAGACCGGATGTGGACGTTAAGCCAGGGGACGGGGAGAAGTGTGCCTGTCGTGCGGCGGCGCGGCAGATTTTTTATTTGAGAAAGAAATGAGAGGAGATTTATGGGACGGGCAAAGCAGCGGGAGAACAGACGAGCCAAAATCGCGGAAGAGGAACTTGAACTTTGCAACTGTTTCGGCGATGAGGATCCGACGCCTTATCTTTCAGTGAAAAAAATCATTTGGCGGTCGAAAATGCAGGAAGCTTTTGAACGTTTATTGCCGGAAGAGACGGGCGGAGAATTTATCCTGACGTGGGGTGATGCGGGATGACGGTTTATCAGTGGATTTGTGTACTTGGAATTCCCGGGATGCTGGCGGGGCTGGCGGCTTTTATCCGGCTACAGGTTCATCAGAACAAGGCGATGAAGGCGGCGGTGCAGGCAATTCTGCGGGACAAGTTGCTGCAGCGGTTCGAGATGTGCCGGCTGCAGGGGTATGCCACGTCGGAGGAGCGGCAGAACTTTGAGAACATGTATGCTCAGTACCACTTGCTGGGCGGGAACGGCGTCATGGACGACGTTCGGCAGAAGTTCTTTGGTCTGCCGATGGAATGAAATTTTTAAGGAGGGGTTGTAATTATGAAGACTATTGACTGGGGAACCTGGGGCAAGGCGGCTTTGATCCGCGGGGTTCGGACCTTTGCGGAGGCCATGCTGGCCTACATCGGCACCGGGGCTTTAGTGCTGGGGGATGTGAACTGGGTGGCGGCGCTTTCCGCCGGAGGGTTCGGGT
>Ga0265298_10007742_pt1 | contig 12994 bp, 12 predicted proteins | sample AusTroGonzalo_MG_3_FD_193486 | JGI IMG/M metagenome (GOLD analysis project Ga0265298, IMG submission 193486) | Bovine rumen microbial communities from tropical cattle in Woodstock, Queensland, Australia - Gonzalo_01 | ecosystem: Host-associated > Mammals > Digestive system > Stomach > Rumen ... | reverse complement strand
ATAACTTATGAGGATACAGAATATACCTTCGACTCAACGCAATATCGTCTTGCCAAATTCCGTAACGAATTACAAAATTATTTCAACAAGGATGATGTGCTCTTCTACTACTTATTTACCGAATTGTTCTTAATGATTGACTCTCGTGTTAAGAACTCATTTCCAACACTATATGCTTCACATAATGGGGCGAAATGGTGTTGGTTGCCATATGATATGGATACTGCCATAGGTATTAACAACGAAGGTAAACTTGCCTTTGACTATAACCTTGAGGATATAGATGCACCTTCTAAACTTCCCACAATTTACAATGGTCGAGAAACAGTAATGTGGAATAATGTACGAGATGCTTTCCCAAGCGAACTTCGCTCTATGTATCAATCACTACGTGCGGAAGGTCTTATATCTTATGAAGAAGTAGAAAGAAGATTTGAAACTCATCAACATACGTGGCCCGAAGCTATTTTTAATGAAGATGCATATTTTAAATATGTTAAACCATTCATTGACGATGGTGAAGATAATTTAGCTATGTGTCTTGGTTCAAAAGAGCAACAAAGAAAATGGTGGTTATATAACAGATTTAGATATATTGATAGTAAGTATAACTCTGGTAATGCATTATCAAGCTACATTCAGGCTCGTGTATATCATAAATCAGACCTTGATGTAACACCATATGCGGATATATATGCAAGTGCTTACTTTGATAGTAACCTTGTTCAAGCAAGAGCGGAAAGAAATACTGTAACTACTGTAGAATCCCCAGAAGCTTGGGATCCAGGTGGAGCAGATGCCGTATTAAGAATTTACTCAGCTGACCAAATTAAATCATTAGGAGATATGAGTCAGTTCTATGTCGGAGATATTTCATTTGCCGCAGCGACTAAATTACAAGAAGTAAAACTTGGTGATGCTGATTCTAATTATAGTAATGAACATTTGGTAAATGTTGGTTTTGGTAATAATACTCTGCTTACTAGTATTGATATTCGTAACTGTCCAAATCTTACACAAACCATAGATGTTTCTGGTTGTAGTGGCTTAGAAGTTGCTCACTTTGAGGGAACAGCTATTGCTGGTATATTATTAGCAGATGCTAGTTCAATTCGTGAACTATATTTGCCAGCATCTATTACCGATTTAACACTTAAGAATCAAAGTAAGCTTACTACTTTAGACATAGAAGACGAAAGTAATATTGAAACGTTATGGGTTGAAGGAAATATGGTTGATGATGCTGTTGATATGATTGATGATATCGCAAGTAGCAATAGAAAAATTAGACTTGTTGGCTTTAATAAAACGTTTTCTGATGATGATTATTTTAACTCTTTGTGGCGTTTGATTAGAAAATCTGGTGGAAAAGATAATGCTGGGATGAATACCACCTATGCTTATTTAGATGGTACGTTTACGATTAATGAACTTCAACGTGGTATTTATGATTCATTAGTTAATTATCCGTTCTTAACAATTAACTATACAACACTTGGCGATTATATGTATAAGATGTATTTGGAGAATAGTAATAAACTTACATCATACGAGGACAATACTATAACCAAATTTAGAGATTATGCTTTTTATAATAGTCCAGTGACGAGTATTGATTGTCCTAATGTGACGGAGTTAGGTGATTATGCGTTGAATGTTTATTTTGATAACTATGGTGGAAATTTAACATCATTAACATTAGGAAAATTAATTAGTATAGGAAATAGAGCCTTTTATACGATAAAAAGATCTTTGTTAACCAATATTGATTTATCAAGCGTTGAAATAATACATGGAAATGCATTTGCACCTCATATGAATTGGTTAGGTGATTTAGGATTTACTGAAATTAGATTACCAAGTTTAACAACTATAAATACAACTGGAAACAATCAAGTTTGTGCAGCTTGGCAATCTGTCAACCTAATTGATCTCCCAGACGGAGTAACAGTGTACAATAGCTCTAATCCTCAAACAATAATTTCTGGTTTTTCAACTTGTAATAATTTAACTGCATTAATTATTAGATCGACTACTATGTGGAATCTATATGATAACGGTAGTACTTTTCAGAATACCCCCATCCGTCAAGCAGGAAACTACTCTACAGTAGGTCAAGGTTACGTTTATGTTCCTGCTAATCTCGTAGATACTTATAAAGCAGACTGGGCAAATAAATCTAATCTTGCCGCTTTAGTAGACTACATTCGTGCAATTGAAGATTATCCAGAAATTTGTGACCCGAATTATCAAGGAGGTGAGTGATTATGGCTAATACAATAGAAAGTACAACTGATGAGGAATTATTGAGGAGTATTATTGATGGAAGCATTGAAGAATTTGAAGAAGATGCTTTAACTGGTAAAATTGCCCAATATAAATTTCGCAGTTGTCAAAATTTAAAAAAAGTAATATTGCCAAATGCTAATTCTATTGGTCAATATGCTTTTAGTGATGATACGGCTATAGAAAGAATAGAAATTCCAAAAGTAATAGCAGTTGGTGATTATGCTTTTAGTGGTTGTTCTTCACTTACAATGATAGATTTAAGTGGATTAACTAGTACCACAGATCGTGGAAAACAAAGTTTGATTGATTCCGATTATTCAAGGTATTTTTTTAATGGATGTTCATCATTGAGAACAGTAAGATTCGATAGTTTGACAGAGGTGCAAGCAGGAAATAGACCGTTTGGTAACAGTTCAACTGGTATTGAAACTATTATATATCCAGTTATGACGAGATTTGCTAATGGAAATTGGCACGGAATACATCTTAAAATAATAGATAATGGGCCTAATGTTACGTTGTTTACTGATAGTGGATATTATGTCGGTATTAATAAGCTTGAAGCGTTGATTATCAGATCGAATACTGTTGCAACACTCAATCATGCTAACTTATTAGGAAATAGTAATTTTGCAAAAGATTCTACAAAAGGTCAATCTGGTAAAAATTCAACTTATAAAATATATGTTCCAGAAAATCTTATTTCTAGCTATCAATCGGCTACAAATTGGTCTGCCTACTCTACATTTTTCACTTCTATTGAAGGTTCACCTTATGAGAATTATTGGGCAGATGGTATGCCAATTGGATTATCTGGTACTGGTCTAATTGCTTATTATGATATTGCTAATGTTAATGATTGGGATTCTGAAACAAAAGCTGCTATTAGTCATGTAGATAATGATTTTACGGCATTTAGTGCATCAAAAATATATGGTGAAGAAACACTTGCTTCATCAACTATACCTACTACATTTTATGATGGTAAATATGCTCTTGGTGGATTAAATATTGAATTCAATACTAATATTTTAAATGTTTCGGATACTATAACAATAGAATTTATTTTTGCTAGTACTAGTACTAATGGTATTGATGTTAGAGTTGTTGGTAGTGGAACTCCAAATGCTGGTAGTCAATTTATTGGAGCAGTAGGAACTAATTTTAATACAAGAACATTTTGTCATGTTTCAATAGAAATAACTTCTGATAATAATATAAAATTATATAAAAATAATGTGTTAATAAGAAATTGGACTTCTAGTGTAATAAATAATTTTAATCGACATAAAATTAGAATTTCTCCAACTTCTAATTGTTATATGGGTCATGTAAGTATTTGGAATAAAGCATTAACAGATGAAGAACGTACACAACATTATACATATTATTCAACTGGATTTCATATTGGTGAAACTGCATATGATTCTAATGGGAATTTTATAGCTGGACAGAGTTAAAAGGAGAAGTGATTTATGGCAATATATAAAGAAAATTTTGAAGTAAATGGACGAGCTATGACAAGAACATATTCTGATGAATATCGTTATATTGTTAGAGATGGAATTTCCTATATTGAAGCAATAGACCCTTCTGAGTTTAACAGAACTTATGTCGAAGGTAATCCAATAGAAATAGTTGATGATGATTATGCTATTGTTGGTCAAATAATCATGGGAGAAAGAGATATGGATTTTGGAGATGATTATGAAACCATGCAACAGGAATTTATAAATATAGGGAAAATGTTGATAGGAGTAGATGAGAATGACAATAGTTGATAAAGCAATTTATTTAAGAAGTGTTATTGAAAACTTATCTTCTGCTCTTCCAGATGATGAAGCACTTAATGCTGTTGAGCTGTTCCCCAAATGGAATGGTTATTCTACGGAATATTCTGTTGGTGATAGGGTGAGATATGAAGATATTCTTTATAAATGTCTTCAATCTCACACATCTCAAGAAGCGTGGACTCCAATAGACGCTCCATCTTTATGGGCTAGAGTATTGATTCCAGACCCGGATGTTATCCCTGAATGGATTCAACCGGATTCAACAAATCCATATATGCGTGGTGATAAGGTTACTCATAATGGTAAGACTTGGGAATCTTTAATTGATAATAATGTATGGGAGCCTGGTGCTATAGGTACGGAAAGTTTATGGAAAGAAGTTACTGAATAAAGGTAAGTAATTATGGAAGATAAAGATGTTTTCAATAATGATGAAGATTTAAATAATGATGAAAAAGATAAATTTCAAGATATTGAAGAAGATATTTATCTTGATTTATCTAATATAAAATTGGCTTAAAGGGGTTATTTTACTTTTTAATAATAATACATCTAAAAATAATTAATATTTTTATGTTAATTATTTAATATAAAAGGTTCGTGCTTAGCTTCGTGCAGGTGCGGGCCTTTTCTTTTTACATTTGATTTTTTAAAAAATTTTTGATATAATATTATAGTAAGGTAAAGAAAAAAGAAATCAAAAAAAATTTTTCAAATTTGATTAAAAACATTTTTTGATTTTTTAAAAAAAATATGATATAATATATATGTAAGATAAATAAGACAGTTGCAGCAATTTTATATTAACTTTTATACGAAAAGAGCCAAAAAGCTGTCTTGATATGGCGATGTAGTCCAGTTGGTAGAACGCATGACTGTTAATCATGATGTCGGGAGTTCAAGTCTCTCCGTCGCCGTTCGCTGCTACGCAGCACCGTTTGTAAGTTTGCGGTTAAAGACTTATCCCGAATTGGTCGAGGGAAATTGACCAACCTATGCAGTGATGGTAAGCTGCGGCGTTGGAAAGTCGTAACTAAAATCTTTCTCGCTTGCTCGGCGATAAAATGAGTCTAGGCGGCTGCAGACGTATCCTAGTTTTTCACTTCATCGCCTGGATGGTGTAGTGGTAACACATCAGTCTCCAAAACTGAGAACAAAGGTTCGATTCCTTTTCTGGGTGCTTGTCAGAATAAGATATTAAAATCTCCGTTATCATGGATTTAGAGAGTTAAACTACCACCGACAGCCTAGTCGCTTAATTGCTAAGAACCTGGTATGTGGCTTAGTGGGAAACGGAATATAAGGACGCAAAGTAAACTCTCATTTAGGTTTATAGCTCAGTTGGTTAGAGCGTTCGGCTGATAACCGAGAGGTCGACAGTTCAAGTCTGTCTAAACCTATTTATCATAAAAATTTTTGACTTTTTAAAAATTTTATGGTATAATATTTATATAAGATAAAAGACAACAACCGCAATTTCTTTATTAAAAATGATTTAATCCAAGACAGAATTTATTATTTTTAAAAAGAATTGTTCTTATTAATCTAACGCATAGTGTTGTCTTGTAAAAAATATCTTAAAGAGATTAATAAGAACGATTTTATTTTGTAGCAATGGTGATTGGGTGTAATAGTGTACATAAAAGCCCAAAGAGTCCACCACACTGCGGCGGTCGGGAGAGTGAGACCATAGCAGACTACCTAGCGGTGGCAGGAGTCATGACCTGCGGAATTCAGGCTATAGTTTGTAAGGGAGCCTAGAAATGGACGAAGCTACAAAACTTAACAAAAACCTTTCGAGGTTTTTCTCTAGCGAGGTCTACTAAGTGAAGGACTTAAAAGAAAATGGTGCTTGAGTACAGGACTTTAAAGTAGAAGGAGCTAGAATTTTTCGCCCAATAGTCAAGTGGTCTAAGACACCTGACTCTAAATCAGGAGACCTGGGTTCGAGTCCCAGTTGGGTGATTCGGTCAATAGTGAAAACTATTGATTAAAGAAATTTCTTACGAACCGCGTCCATCCTAGCTCGGTATATAAATGCAATGGGAGAGGGAGGAAAACCCTTTTAAGGCAAACCCGTAATAGTAATGACGTCAAACTATGGTGGAGGTCGTATCCTCCATTTTATGTGGCAGAGTAGAGGAGCGGTTCCTTGCTAGGCTCATACCCTGGAGACGCGGGTTCGAATCCCGCCTCTGCAATTTTCTTTTCTATGTCGACAAAAGAAAAGAAATGCGGTTATGCCGCAGTTCCCCCTTCAATCTGAGCAATAGCTCAGTTCGTTATAAATAGGTATGTATGTCTGAAGATACTTAAAGATTGATGAAGATAACATACCTTTTTGGCCCCTTAGTCTAATGGTTTAGGACATATGCCTTTCACGCATATATTGCTGGGTTCGAGTCCCGCAGGGGTCATTTTAGAAAAAAAGGAGCATAAGATTATGGCAAAATTTATTCCAATTAAAGAGGTTCGATTCAAACGAAAGTATCAACCTGTTAAATACAATCCGATTAAACAGATTGAATACTCAGATAGCAAACGTACTTTTTTAAAGAATGAATCATGTCATTCTAATATAATTGGAAGTGACAATAATAAAATTCTTGGAATGTTTTGTTATGATAAAAAATATTTTTGTTAATAATTGGAGATATAATGAAATTATTTTATTTTTTAAGTTATTTATATTTATTTCTCATATTATGTGGTTGTTTTTGTGCAGTTGTAGGTAATACATTAGCAACTCCTTGTTTTATTATAGCTATTGTAATCTATGTAATATTAGCATTTTCTCTATAAAAAGGAGTGTGAGAATATTTATGAAGATATTATTTGCTTTCTTTTTAGCTATTCTTATTTTTGGTATTCAATGGTTCTTTTTGTTTGAAGAAAGATATAAAAATATAACAACAATATTATTACTATTTGGTGGATTTACATTAGGTTTAGTGATTGGATATTTATATGGAATACTTTAATTTATGTTGAGTATAGCTCAATTGGTAGAGCACTAGATTGTGGTTCTAGCAGATGAGGGTTCGAATCCCTCTACTTAACTTATTGCCCCTTCGCCAAGCGGTAAGGCACAAAGAAGGGTCAAAAATAAAATTTAATTCTATTTTTTATAAATAGAAAAATTAATAATGGGGTATGGTGAAGTGGAAACACATATGACTTTGACTCATACATTCGCTGGTTCGAACCCAGCTACCCCAGTTTTTATAGGAGATAAAATTATGGAAACAAAAGTTTGTACTAAATGTGGGAAAAAATTGCCAATAGAAAATTTTTATTGGAGAAACAAAACAAAAGGATAGCGAAGATCTGAATGCAAACAATGTCATAAAGATTATGTAAAAACACAATATCAAAAAAATAAAGATTATTTAAATCAAATAAAAAGCTCAAAGAAATGTATGAAATGTGGTGAAAGTCGTCCTTGGTGTTTAGATTTTCATCATATTAATCCAAAAGATAAAGAAGAAAATTTATCAAGAATGACGAGTCATCAAAGAAAGAAAGAAGATATTAATAAAGAAATTGAAAAATGTGTGGTATTATGTGCAAATTGTCATAGAGATTTTCATTATTTACAAACAAAAAATAATTTATCAATAGAAGAATTTTTATTTTAATTTCCATATTTTATTAACTTAAATTTGCGGGTGTGGCGTAAGGGAAGCCGCACTGGACTTAAAATTCAGGGAACTTGGTTCGTGAGAGTTCGAATCTCTCCACCCGCATTAAATATTGTGGTGGCGGAATAGGTAGACGCTAATAAGTAGATAGTAAGGGAGGGGTTTAACTCTACCAAGTGGACGCACTTTGGATAACCCAATACTATGTAAGGTGCAAATCCTTACCCACAATAGTTAAAATACATATCGTGGCGGAATAGGTAGACGCAGGAGATGGTCGAGTGACATTGTGAGGAGTGGTTCGAGTCCGCGAATTTCCGGGTTCGAATCCCGGGAGTGCAGGGTGCAATATCAATGTCATGTAAGGTGCAAATCCTTACCGATATGTAACTAATTAAAATATATATCGTGGCGGAATAGGTAAACGCAGAGGGTAGATTCAGAAAATCCATAAACGAGTAAAGTGTACGAGGTAGGGGCTGAATCATGTAAGGTGCAAATCCTTACCGATATATAACTAATTATAATAAAATACATATTGCGGTGTTATGGCACACCGCCATATCCCACAAAAAGTGAGGAGAAATCAAATGAGACGCCTTGGCAGATGGCAAGTTCGCAATAATCTGCCTTATTAAATGGACAGTTGACCGAGTGGTTTATGGTGCTGGTCTTGAAAACCAGTGATTCCGAAAGGGACCGTAGGTTCGAATCCTACACTGTCCGTGCCGTGACGCCTTGTACCACGTAAAACTAGGTGGGTTTACAGTTTTCCCGAAGCAAAGTAATAGAGTTGTAATCATGAAACTTCTCGATAAGCTATCATGCAAAGCGACATGATGTTTTACTTTGACAAACGAATCCTCCTCCTATTAGATACCAGAATCTATTGAGTGAAAAATTTTCTGAAAAGTCTGGAAAAAGTAAGAAAAAGTACCTTTGAGGATATGGTACAATTTGCCGTTCTGGCTCAATTGGCAGAGCAGATGCCTTGTAAGCATCAGGTTGTGGGTTCAAGTCCCACGGGCGGCTTTATACCACCTTAGCTTAACGGAAAAAGCAGTTGGCTACGAACCAAAAGAGTGTGGGTTCGAATCCCATGGGTGGTTTATGGAGGGATGGCAGAGAGGTTTAATGCGGCACCCTGCTAAGGTGTTAATCCATTTGGGTTCACTGGTTCGAATCCAGTTCCCTTCGTTTTATGGGTAGATAGACGACTAAGGAGTTCGGCGAGACTGTAAATCTCGTGGCTATTGCACCGAGTGGGTTCGATTCCCTCTCTGCCCATTTTGGGAGGATAGCTCAGTTGGAAGAGCGGTAGGTTGAAGCCCTACGCTGCGGAAGTTCGATTCTTTCTTCTCCCACTATTTATTTTGACTTTTTTTAAAATTTATGATATAATATAAATATAAAAAAAAGGAAATTTAATTTGCAAATGTAGTTCAATGGTAGAATACTAGCCTTCCAAGCTGAAGATGTGGGTTCGATTCCCATCATTTGCTCTTTGCGGATATGGCGAAACTGGCAGACGCATTAGATTTAGACTCTAACGAAGTGATTCATACAGGTTCAACTCCTGTTATCCGCATTATATACCCGTAGCTCAGCGGATAAGAGCATTGGACTTCTAATCCAAGTGTCGGGGGTTCGAATCCCTTCGGGTATACTTTTGGTCGCATCGCCAAAAGGCTAAGGCACATGGTTGCAACCCATGTATTATAGGTTCGAATCCTATTGTGACCTTTATGGGCTTGTAGTTCAGTTGGGAGAACATCCGCCCTGCAAGCGGAATGTCGTGGGTTCGAGTCCCACCTCGTCCATTAATAAAACTTAGTTGATAGACAAGAATTAAAAGTCACCAAGATAATAGGAGCCCTTGTAATGGAAAGCAGTGGAGAGACACCACAGAGGGCGGCGGTAAATCCGTGTAAGCTACCCCAATTACTATCGTTGAATCCATGTGGGATGCGGCAGTTTGAAACTACTGCCTCAACTAAGTTTTATTCTACTCGGTTAACTCAATGGGAGAGTGTTTGCCTTACAAGCAAGAAGTTAGCGGTTCGAATCCACTACCGAGTATTTCGGCTGACGAGTCGAATAGAGTGATGGTTCCAGGAGACGGGTATCTGGTATAATGCACCCCGTAGAACGCGTGAATGAATATTCTAGAATATCGCCATTGCTTATTTGGACCTTTAGCTCAGCTGGTTAGAGCACTCGGCTCATAACCGAACGGTCCGGGGTTCAAATCCCTGAAGGTCCATTTGTCCAGGTCAGCTCTAGACGTTAAACTAATTGTGCGGGCAACTGTTGGCTGAATAGAAGTCCCGCACTATATGGCTCCGTAGTGAAGAGGTTATCATATCTGACTGTCTATCAGAAGTCACGGGTTCAAGTCCCGTCGGAGTCGTTTAAGGAGGGATGTTATGTATACTTTAAACTATTATAAAAAAAATAAAACAAGAGCAACTTTTAGAAATAAAGATGTTCACATTACTTTATATTAGGGAATATATAAACATCAAACAGCAGGTAAAACAAAATTTTATGCTGCCCATGTAAGACTAAAAAATTATAATAAACTTCATTTAGCAAAAGCAAATGGTAAAAGGTCTGGCGGTTTCCAAACTATTTATGATATGGTTCATATTAAAAATAATAAAGCCTATGATGCAGCTTTAGCGGTGAATGGACCTTTTAACGGTGCAGATTCCCATAGATGGGATGCTTTTGGTGGTGGTAAATATTATACTGCCGCATTTCATGACTATCACTAGATAGTAGGTGGAAAATATTATAAAGGTACTTTAGGTTCACCTGATGTTGGCGGAAATGCTGCATATAGTTCAAGAACCGGAATTCTTGCTCCAGGAACTTCTCATAAAGGTATCTAGTCTAAAATGACTTTTAAGGAAGCTGCCGCAAAGAAACTTCTTTCAGATACTTTTCATGGAGATATGGGATTTACTCTTTTACTAAATGGTACTGTATTAGGTAATGCACAAGATAAAGCAATTCGTGCTAGAACTTTTATTGGTACAAATGGTAAACCAGGAGATATATGGATTATTGTTGCTAATGGAGATAATACTGATAATTTTTCAAAAGGAATAAACGCATATGGAGAAGGTCACATTCTTAAAAAATTAAAATGTAAATATGGATATAATTTAGATGGCGGTGGTTCTTCCACTATGGTTTTCAAAGGTAAAGCTATTAATAAGTCTAAAGAAATTATGAGAAAATGTTATGATGCTCTATATGTATCTAAATAAATATTAAGGAGATTAATTCTCCTTATTTTAGAGGATGAAGTGTAAAGGTATGCACACCACATTTGGGATGTGGAGGAGGAGTTCGAGTCTCACATCTTCTATTCTATATGCTGGTAGCTCAGATGGTAGTAGCACTTGACTTTTAATCAAGGTGTCGCGGGTTCAAACCCCGCTCAGCATATTTTTTACTTGAAAATTTTAAAAATTTTTGATATAATATTTATATAAGAAATGAAAAAATAAAAGAGGTAAATGTTATGTCAAGAACAAAAGCTGAAGTAAAAATTGGCGACTGTATTTATATTTATAAAATATTTGGATATTCTGAATATAATGACAGTACGGGAGTCGTATCTTTAATAACTGAAGATAATTATATTTATGGTTCATGGGGTGATATTCCTCTTGTGTTTTCAGATGATTGGAAAATCATTTGAAAAATTTAAAAATTTTTGTTATAATATATATGTAATAAATAATAAAGGGACACGCAGCAAACTCTTAAGAAATTTAAGGATAGCTTAAAGGTAGAGCAAATGACTTGTTAATCATTCTATTGTTGGTTCGAATCCAACTCTTTAAACAAAATGCCCCTTGTAATTTTATTAATATAAGACACATACAGCAAAATTATATGTTATTCTATTGGTGCTAGAAATTGAACATGAATGATAAGTGTCTAGTTTTATTTTAAAAAATAAGGAATATAATAATTATTCTTGATTAACTCCCTTTCTTTTTAAGATAAGATTAGATTAACTACTTTAATCTAATCTTATTTTTTTTTGCAATTAATGAATTTGAGATAAAAGGAGAAACAAATGAGCAATACTTTTTTAAATGAAATGACAAAAGTAAATAACGTAAAATTTACAGAAAATGGTGGAGTTACTAGAAAAACTACTAACTCAAAAGTTTTAGATATGTTTTCTGTTGGTGGTGCTTATAGAAATCGCTCTGATGTAGATTGTATTTTATTATTTAAAAATGCGTATGATGAAGACCCACTTTTAGCTTTAAAATGTCTTTTTTATTTAAGAGATATTCGCGGCGGACAGGGAGAAAGAAGATTTTTTAGAGTAGTTTTCAGATGGTTGTGTACAAAACATCCTCAAGTTGCTATTAAAAATCTTAAAAATGTAGCAGAATATGGTCGTTATGATGACCTTATTTATACTACAGAAGGAACTCCTGTAGAAACAGAAGCATTTAATCTTATCAAAAGACAGTTAGCCCTTGATATTCAATGTAAAACCCCTTCATTATTAGCAAAATGGTTGCCTTCTCAAAATGCTTCCAATAAAGAAACTCAAAGATTAGGTCATAAAGTTGCTAAATTCTTAGGAATGAATAGCCGCCAGTACAGAAAAACTCTTTCTGTTTTAAGAGAAAAAATTAATGTACTTGAAAGATTAATGTCAACTAATCAATGGGAAAAAATTGAGTTTGATAAAATTCCTTCAAAAGCTGGAATTATTTATCGAAATGCATTTGCTAGACGTGATTTATTAGCAAAAAAATATGAAACTTTTGCTAAAAGCACTACTACAAAAGTAAATGCAGATGCTCTTTATCCGCATGATGTTGCTCATAGAGCTTTTTCCTCAAGTTATCTTCAACTTGATGACCCAACTCGTTTAATGATTCAAAAATACTGGGATAATCTCAAAGATTTTTATCACGGACGAGAAGAAAATGGTCTTGCTATTGTAGACGTATCTGGTTCTATGTGCGGAACTCCTATGGAAGCAGCCGTTTCTATGGGTGCTTATATTGCAGAAAAAGCACACGGACCTTTTGCTAATCATTTCATTACTTTCTCTGCTAACCCAGAATTAGTAAGATTTGAAGGTGTTGATATTGTTGATAAATTTAAACGTTGCGTTTCCGCTAACTGGGGAATGAACACAAATTTAAAAGCAGTATTTGATATGTTACTTAGAACTGCCAAAAGCAATAGGGTTAAAAAAGAAGATATGCCTACTAGATTATATAT